>Ga0114129_10003286_pt1 | contig 22701 bp, 23 predicted proteins | sample RhiMetdeltSRZDD1_FD_80071 | JGI IMG/M metagenome (GOLD analysis project Ga0114129, IMG submission 80071) | Populus rhizosphere microbial communities from Tennessee, USA - Rhizosphere MetaG P. deltoides SRZDD1 (version 2) (version 2) | ecosystem: Host-associated > Plants > Roots > Rhizosphere >... | reverse complement strand
CGTTCCGCTCGTCACGAGTCCCGCGTGCCGCTCGTGGCGGGTTTCGTCGGCACGTTGTCACGGCGCGGGCATCCTGCCCCGGCCCACTGCGCTCACCGCTATCGCGCGCGCGCTCGTTGGCTGCCTTTTCGTGAATTATCGGCGACCTCTCCGCGTCTGAAGGTGCGGCATGCCCGTTGCACAGGGTCTGCGCCGTCATGCGAAAGGGGAGGAGCGAGATGAAGGCGATTCGAGATCGACTGGAGCAGGATCTGAAAAGCGCGGTTGGCCGGCTTCGGCAGCTCGGCGACGTCGTGACCCTCGAAGACATTCCGGGCGCGATGGGAGACAACTCGCCCTTCTCGGATGAGGTCGATGAGATTCAGGAAGTCGAGCGCCGTGAGATCGGCTTTGCCACGCGCGAGCTGCTGCTGGATCGCGTGAACCGCCTCGCCGCCGCCATCGATCGGCTCGATAGCGGTGAGTACGGCATCTGCGTGGAGTGCGAGGAAGCGATCGCGCCCGCGCGGCTGCGTGTCATTCCGGAAGTCCAGACGTGCGTACGCTGCCAGGATCGCCTGGAGCGGATGGGGCGTCACCTCGAGGTGGTGGAGGCGGAAGTCGGCGACGACGACTAACCCAAGCGAAAACTATCGAGGGGGCGGGAGCGGTTCCCGCCCCCTTTTTTTGTGTACGCTACCCCGGTGCGCACGCCCGTGCTCGACGTCTTCCGTCCCGGCGTCCTCTGGTTCTGCCGCGCGTACTTCGGCCTCGAGCTGCAGGGGACGGAGAACATTCCCGCCACCGGCGGCATCGTGGTGACGCCCAATCACCAGACGTACGCCGATCCCCCGCTGGTGACGATCCCCATCCGTCGCCCCGTGTACTACATGGCGTGGAGCCGGCTCTTTGAGATTCCGCTCTTCGGTCGGTGGATTCGCCGGCTTCGCGCGTTTCCGGTCAAGATCGAGGCGAACGATCCGAGCGCCACCCGCGCCGCCGTGCGCGTGCTCCAGGCCGGCGAGGCGCTCATGATCTTTCCGGAGGGTGGACGCAGCAAGGATGGCCGTGTGGGTGACTTCAAGGTCGGCGCGTTCCGCCTCGCCGTGTCGGTCGGCGTGCCCGTGCTTCCGGTGACCATCGCGGGCGGGCATGAGTCGTGGCCGCCCGGGCGCATGCTCCCGCGGCGCGGCCGTATGCGGATCACCTACCACCCGCCGCTGCATGCCGAGCCCGGCGCCGAGCCGCGCGCCGCCGCCCACGCGCTCGCCCAGCGCACGCGGGCGGTCATCACCGAGACGCTTCAGGCCGAGCGCTCCTCCACGCGGTAGCCGGCGGCTTCGAGCCGCGCCTTGAGCGCCTCGATCTGCGCGCGCCCGCTCGTCTCCAGCGTGACCTCGACCTCGCTCTCGCCGATGGTGGCGCGCCGGGAGAACGCGCGGTCGTGCTCGATGTGGACGATGTTCGCGCGCTCCTGGGCGATGAGCGCGGTGACGCCGGAGAGCGCACCCGGGCGGTCGCGCAGGAGCACGCCGAGCCGGACGAGGCGGCCGTCCTTCACGAGCCCGCGCTCGATGATGCGCGAGATCATCGTCACGTCGATGTTGCCGCCGGAGAGCACGAGCACGACCCGGGCATCGGCGAGCCCGAGCGGCCGGTTGAGGAGGGCGGCGAGCGGCGCCGCGCCCGCGCCCTCGACGACCGTCTTCTCGATCTCGAGGAGGAGCAGGATGGCGTTCGCGAGCTCCTCCTCGCTCACCGTCACCACGTCATCGACGCGCTTGCGCGCGAGCTCGAGCGTGCGGTCGCTCACGTCGCGGACGGCGATGCCGTCGGCGATGGTGGCAGCGGCGGCGACCGCCACCCGGCTCCCGCTCTGGAGCGAGCGCCGCATGGCGGGCAGCGCGCTCGCCTCCACGCCGATCACGCGCACCGCCTGCCGCCGTTCCTTGATGGCGGTGGCCACGCCGCCGATGAGCCCGCCGCCGCCGACGGGAACGATCACGGCCTCCAGGTCCGGCCGCTGGTCGAGCAACTCCAGTCCGAGCGTGCCCTGACCGGCGATGATCCGATCGTCGTCGAAGGGATGGACGAAGACGCCGCCGTGCTGCTCGGCCACCGTGCGCGCGTGGGCGTACGCCTCGTCGTAGTTGCCGCCGGCGAGGATGACCTCCGCGCCGTAGCGCCGCGCCGACGTCACCTTGATGAGAGGCGCCCATTCCGGCATCACGATCACGGCCGGGATCCCGAGGCGACGGGCGTGGAAGGCGACCGCGAGGCCATGGTTCCCGGCGCTCGCCGCGACCACGCCCCGCGCGCGCTCGGCGGCGTCGAGCTGGAGCAGGAGATTGGCGGCGCCGCGCTCCTTGAAGGAGCCCGTCATCTGGAGGTTCTCGAGCTTCACCCAGCATCGAGCGCCGGTCTTCTCCGAGAGCGTCTCCGAGTACGCGCACGGCGTCTCCGCCACGGCGCCGCGGATGCGCCCGCGAGCGCGCTCGATGTCGGTGAGCCCGATCATGCGAGGAGCCGCGGCTCGGCGAGGGTGGGGGACATCGCCGCCACCGGCATGTAGGGCGTTGACGTCGCGTGGCCGAGGCGCCCGCGCCAATCGACGATGATGAGACCGCCGTCGCCGCGGCCTTCCTCCACGAGGAGGTCCACCGCGACGCGGGCGGCGTACTCCGGATCGTCCGCCTGCTTGACGTATTCGAGGGCGCGGCGGGCGAGCGTGACGCGGATGATCGCCTCCCCGTCGCCGGTGCACGACACCGCCCCCAGCGTGGAGTCGGCGTAGGTGCCGCAGCCGATGACGGCGCTGTCGCCCACGCGTCCGGGAAGCTTGCCGGCGGTGCCACCGGTGGAGGTGGCGGCGGCGGCGGTGCCGTGGCGATCGAGCGCGACCGCGCCCACCGTGGAGCGTGCCGCCGCGTCGGCGGTCACGCGCGCCGCGTGACGCCGGCGCTGCCGGTCGGTGATCAGCGTGGCGGGGTCGCATTCCGGGAGTCCGGCCGCGCGGGCGAAGGCGTGGGCGCCGTCGGCGACCATCAAGACGTGACGGCCTCCGTCGAGGACGCGGCGCGCGAGCGTGATGGGGTTCGCCACCCGGCTGACCGCGGCAACGGCGCCACACTCGAGCCGATCGCCCTCCATGATGGAAGCGTCCATCTCCACCGTCCCCGCGGTCGTGAGAACCGAACCGCGCCCGGCGTTGAAGCGCGGGTGATCCTCGAGCGCGCGCACCGCGGCCTCCACGGCATCGAGCGCGCGGCCACCCTCGGCGAGCACGCGCCAGCCGGCGAGGACGGCCGCCCGCATGCCGTCGCGCAACTCGTCGCGGCCGTCGGTCGGGTCGGCACCGGCGCCGCCGTGGACGAGGATTGCCGGCACCCGCGCGGGCGGCGTGGCGGGGGGCCGTGGCGCCATGCTCATCACCGTGTCACAATCGCCGCGGATTGAAAACCCCGCTCGAAAATTTGAACGCGCGCCTCGTGCGCTGCCGTCGCTGTCCCCGTCTCGTGCGTCATCGCGAAGCCGTTGCCGCCGCACCGCCGCTGCGCTACCGCGGCCAGCGCTACTGGGCGCGGCCCCTGCCTGGCTTCGGCGATCCAAGCGCGCGGCTGCTGCTCGTCGGTCTCGCGCCCGCCGCTCATGGCGGCAACCGCACGGGGCGGATGTTCACGGGCGATCAGAGCGGCGGCTGGCTCTTCACCGCGCTCCACGAGACCGGGTTCGCGAACCAGCCCACCTCCGAGCACCGCGACGATGGGCTCACGCTCCGCGACGCGTACGTGACGGCGACCGTGCGCTGTGCTCCACCCGCCAACAAGCCCACGCTGGACGAGATCGTCATTTGTCGGACGTACCTGCTGGAGGAATTGCGGCTGCTCCGCGAGGTCCGCGTGGTGGTCGGTCTCGGGCGCATCGGATGGGCAGCCTATCTGCGCGCGCGGCGCGAGCTTGGATGGCCGCTGCCCGCTCGCGCGCCGCAGTTCGCTCACGGCAACATGACGCCGTTCGACGACGGCGTCACACTCGTCGGCTGCTACCACCCGAGCCAGCAGAACACGTTCACGGGCAAGCTGACGCGCGCGATGCTGCGCGACGTCTTCCTCCGCGCGCGCATGCTCATCGACAGCCGCGCCGCCACGACTTCACGGATCTGAAACGCCGGGGACGATCAGTCGGCGAGATCGGACGGCAGGCGCGGACGCTCGGCGACGGTGAGGGTGACCTCGCGCGTCTGGCCCTCGCGCATGATCGTGAGGCGCACGCGCTGGCCTGGCCGCAGCGCCTGCACGCGATCGAGGTAATCCTGGTGGTTGCGAACGGGCGTGCCCTGGATGGCGGTGACGATGTCGCCGCCGAGCAGATATTCCTCGCCCTGGACGATCACGGAGAGATTGCCGCCGCGCATCCCCGCCTTCTCGGCGGGGCTGCCGTCGTAGACGATTTCCACGAGATAGCCGGGCGTGAGGGGCATGCGGAGGATCGATCCGAGCTTGGGGTCGATGCCGCGCCCCTGGATGCCGAGCCAGGGGCGAATGACCCGTCCCGACTCCCGGAGATCTTTGAGGACGGCCTTGGCCGCGTTCATGGGAACGGCGAAGCCGATGCCCTGTGCGTCCTCCGAGATGAATGTATTGATGCCGACGACCGCGCCACAGCGGTCCACGAGGGGCCCGCCGGAGTTCCCGGGATTGATAGGTGCGTCGGTCTGGATCATGGGCTGATCGGAAACGCCGGGCAGCAGGCGGTTGAGACCGCTCACGATCCCGCGCGTCATCGTCTGCTCGAGGCCGATCGGGTTTCCGATGGCGACCACCTCGTCGCCGACGCGCAGCGTGGAGGAGTCACCGAGGCGAGCCGCGGAGGGCGAGACGCTCCCGTCGAGCCGGATGAGGGCGAGGTCGAGCACGGGATCGAGGCCGATGACCCGCGCCTGGACCTTCTCCCGCGAGTCGAGCGTCACCGCCAGCGACGCGGCGTCGTCGACGACATGGGCGTTGGTGAGGATGGTATCGCGGTCGATCGCGAACCCCGATCCGACGACCGTCTCGAAGCGCCGCTGTGGTTTCGCCTTGTTGATCTTCATGGCCTGAATCGCCACGACCGACCCCGCAACGCGAGCGTAGATGTTGGCGAGTGGTTCGTTGCAGGTCTGGGCCGCGGCGGGCGTGGTGAGAAGCAGCAACGCGACGATCGCCCCCCAAGCACGCATCACGGGCGATGATACACTAGCGTCCCGCCACGGCCGCGATCCCGTTGTGTCTCCGTCACCCGGTTTCGCATCGCGTTCGTGCTCACCCGCCCTTCGGATTGCTGCTCGCATGCCGGCGCCACCGTGCCCGTCGCCGACCGCGGCGTCGTCGCGTACGCGCCTGCGGCGGCGGTGACCTATGGGTGCTCGGACGTTCCGGCGGCGCTGCCTCGTATGTCCAGTTCGTGCTGCCGACCGCTGTTGTTCGGCGGCTTCGAACCTGCCGGGACCCCCGGCGTCCGGCTGCCGCCACCTTGACCGCACCCGATGCGTGGCAAGACGGCCGGGTGAGGAGGCACGGGTATACTCGAAGCGTGAGGCGAATCGTCCTCGCCGTGGCGGTCCTGCTCGCGAGCGTACTGCCGGCATCCGTACATGGGCAGGACTCGGTGGTCGCGACCACGCTCGACAACGGGTTGCGCGTGCTCCTCCTCGAAGACCATCGCAGCCCCATCGTCTCCTTCCAGACCTGGTACAAGGTCGGCTCGCGCAACGAGCACCGGGGTACGACGGGGCTTGCCCACTTCCTCGAGCACCTGATGTTCAAGGGGACGCAGAAGTACGGGCCCCGGCAGTTCGCGCGCCTCGTGGAAGAAAACGGCGGGCGCGACAACGCCTTCACGACCCAGGACGTGACCAGCTACTTCGTCGACATCGCCGCCGACCGGCTGGACCTCGTCATCGACCTCGAGGCGGATCGCATGCACAACCTGCTTCTCGACGCCAAGGACATCGAGTCCGAGCGGCAAGTCGTGATCGAGGAGCGCCGCACGCGCACCGAGGATGACCCCGGGGGCTTCCTCGGCGAGGCGGTGGGGTCGATCGCATTCCGCGCCCATCCCTATGGCCAGCCGATCATTGGATGGGTCGTGGACCTGGAGCGGATCACGCCGGAGCAGGTGCGCGCGTTCTACCGGACGTACTACCAGCCCAACAACGCGGTCGTCGTCGTGGCCGGAGACTTCAAGCCGGCGGAGGTACTGGAGAAGATCAAGCAGCGGTTCGGCGGCATCCCGCGCGGCCCGGAGCCGCCGCCGATGCTCGCGGTGGAGCCGCCGCAGAGCGGCGAGCGCCGGGTGACCGTGAGCAGGAAGGCCGAGCTCCCGATCGTCTACGTCGCCTATCACGTTCCGAACTGGAAGTCTGACGACGCCGCCGCCCTCGAGGTCCTCTCCGCGGTGCTGGCGGGCGGCCGCACCTCGCGCATCTACAAGAACTTGATCTACGATCGTCAGCTCGCGCTCGACGCGGGCGGCGACTACTCCTACTTCTCGTTCGATCCCAACCTCTTCTGGTTCTGGGCGACGCCCATGCCCGGGCAGGCTCCCGACGTGCTCGAGAAAGCGCTCGTCGAAGAGATGGAGCGCCTCAAGAAAGACCCGGTGTCCGCGGAAGAGCTCCAGCGCGCGAAGAACCAGATCGAGGCGTCGTTCGTCTTCGCCGAGGATTCCGTGCACCGGCGGGCGTCGCTCCTCGCGCGCTTCGACTTCGTGGGCGGCCACGCCGAGAAGGCGCGCTTCCTGGAACGAATTCGCGGCATCACCGCCGCCGACCTCATGCGGGTGGCCGGCGCCTGGTTCCCCCTCGATTTGAAGAACGTCGGCATCCTCGTGCCGAAGCCTTGACGGAACGATGAACCGACTGTTCCTGGTCGCCGTCGTCGTCCTCCTCGTCGCGCTGCCTGCCGGCGCCACGCCCATCGCCCATCGCGAGGTGCTGTCGAACGGCATCGTGCTGCTCGTCGCCGAGCGCCCGGCGGTACCGATCGTGGCCGTGCGCGTGTTCTCGCGCGCGGGCGCCGTGTTCGACCCTCCGGATCGGGCCGGGCTGGCGAACCTCACGGGCGCGCTCCTCACGCGGGGGACCGCGAAGCGCACCGGTCCCGAGCTCGACTCCGCCATCGAGTTCGTGGGCGGCAGCCTCGAGGCCGGCGCCGGACGCGACGGGATGACGACGTCGCTCGCGGTGTTGAGGAAAGACCTCACGCTCGGTCTCGACCTCCTCGGCGAGGTCGTGCTCTCGCCGACGTTCCCGGAACCGGAGCTGAAGCGCAAGGTGGCGGAGATCCAGGCCGCCATCAAGCGCTCCGAGGAGGACCCGGGAACGGTGGGGTCGCGCGCGCTCAGCCGTCTCGTGTTCCCCGGCCACCCCTACGCAACTCCCGTGGAGGGAACGCAAGCGTCGGTCGCGAAGCTCACGCGGGACGACGTCGTGAGGTTCCACAGCCAGTACATGCGGCCCGACTCCACGATCATCGCGGTGGTCGGCGCCATCACCGTGGAGGAAGCGCGGCGCGAGATCGGCGCCCGCTTCGGGGGATGGCGGCGGCCCTCGACGCCCGCAGCGAGAGTGCCGGTGGCGACGCCGCCCGGTCCGCCGCCCCGGGACGAAACGATCAAGCGGGAGCTGACCCAGGCCACGATCTTGCTCGGACGGCAGGCGGTGCGGCAGTCGGATCCCGACTACTTCCCGCTCGTGGTCGGATCGTACGTGCTCGGCGGCGGGTCCGCCTCCCGGCTCTATGGCCGCGTGCGCGATGAAGGCGGTCTCGCGTATTCCGTCTACTCGTACGCGAACCCTTCGAAGTACGGCGCCTCGTTCGTGGTGGGCGCGCAGACGCGGACGGCGGAGGTGCCGAGGGTGCTCGCGATCATCCGGGAGGAGCTCGGACGGATGACGCGCGAGCCCGTGTCCGAGCGGGACCTGCAGCTCGCCAAGTCCTACCTGATCGGGAGCTTCCCGCTCCGGCTCGACACCTCGTCGAAGGTCGCGGACTTCATCGTGGCCGTGGAGGAGCTCCAGCTCGGCCTCGACTACGCCGACCGCTACAAGGAGCGCATCGCACGCGTCACCGCCGCCGACGTGCAGCGGGTGGCCGCGAAGTACTTCGATTCCGACCGCTTCAGCCGGGTCGTCGTCGGCACCGTCCCGTGAAGGAGCTGATCGTCGCCGTGGCGCTGCTCGCCGCCGCCCCCGCGGAGGCGGCGTCGCTCCTGCTCAGCAACGGCGAGCGCGAGCAGGCGCTGGCCCTCGGCGAGCGCAGCATCATCAGCGAGAGCTTCGACGACGAGTGGCGCGTCAAGAACGACGCCGGCGAGACGGTTCTCGTGCTCACGCCGTTTCACCGGATGGCGCTCGCCGCCCGCCACGCCGCCTTCCGGAACGAGCCGCTGAAGCCCTCGGATCAGGAGAAGCTCATCAAGGAGCAGGCGGACCGGCTCGTCATCTGGGCCAATCTGCGCGGAACGCGGGAGGACTTCGCGCGCTTCTACGCGCCCCGCCTTCTGCTGGGGACGCGCGAGATCGCGCCCGCGTTCGTCCAGAACGAGCGGACGGCGGTGCCCGCGCCCAACGGCGGCTTCGTGGCGCGCTGCGTGTACGGATTTCCCACGAAGGAACTGAACGGTAAAGCGCGCGTCGTGCTCGTGGTCCGCGATGCCGACCGGCGCGACGTCACCCGCTTCGCGATCGACCTCGCCGAGATGCGATAAGGCCACGCGCGACGGCGCGGCGTCCTCGCGCGATCCCTCGCTCCCGCATCTGCCGATCATCGCGCGCGTCACTTATTTCGCGTTTCCGGAGACGCCCCGGTGAGAAGCTCGTGCGGTGCGCCGCGCGGCGTACGAGCAGTGCACGCTCGGCCCGGTGAGGAGCTCCATGCTGGCGAGACGGCTCGTGATCGGAGTGGCGTTACTGGCGGCGGTCGGTTTGTGCTTCGGACAAAGCGGGCCCGTTCCCGCTCAGAGTCCGGCCTCGGTACGGGCGTATCCGCTCCCGGGTCACGGCACCTTCGAGCTCCCGGTGGCCGAGGACTGGAAGGCCGCCGTCGCCGCTTCCGCCGATCTCCCACCCACGATCACGTTCTCACCGTCGGCCGGGCGAGACTTCGAGTTCCTGGTCACGCCGCTCTGGAGCAAGACCGCGGACCCCGGCTTCAACGCGCCCGGCACGGTGAAGACGTTCGTCGAGGAGCAGGGGCGGGGGCTGCTGAGCCACGCCGTCGAAAAGCAGCTCGTGGTCAACATGCTGCCGGGCGGCAATCTCGGCTATTTCTACACGTTGACGGACAAGGCGCCCGGCCCGGGGGAGTATCGGTACATGACCCAGGGCGCCGTGGCCGTGGACGACCTCTTCGTCACGTTCACGTTCCTGTCCAACCGACGCGACGATGCCCAGCGCAGCGCGGTGCTGGGCGCGCTCACGAACGCGCGGCATCGGCCCTGACCGGGTCGCGCCCGGTGAGATCCGGGTGCGCTCGCGGTGCCTCCCCGGCCAACGTGGCGGCGTCTTCGTCATGGCGTGTCGTGGCGTAGGGATCGGCGCTTCCGCCGCGCCAGGGGGTGCGTCGGGTCGGCCTCCCGCGGCCGGGTGCTATACTCCGCTGGCACGCCGCGCCGATCGCACTGAAGGAGGCCACGTCCATGAAAGCCGTTCGCATTCATACCCCCGGCGGTCCGGAAAATCTCAAGTTTGAGGACGTTTCCGAGCCCACGCCGACAGCCGGCCAGGCGGTGGTGAAGGTGGATGCCGCCGGTCTCAACTACATCGACGTCTACTACCGCACCGGCCTCTACAAGACTGATTTACCGCTCACGCTCGGGATGGAGGCGGGAGGGACGGTGACGGCCGTGGGGCCCGACGTCAAAGACGTGAAGGTCGGGGACAAGGTCGCGTACACGGGAGTTCCCGGCGCCTACGCCCAGTACGCCGCGGTACCGGCGGCGCGGCTGGTGATGCTGCCCACCGGCATCAACACCAAGCAAGGTGCGGCGATGATGCTGCAGGGCATGACCGCGCACTACCTCGCGACCTCGACGTATCCGCTCAAGCCCGGCGACACCTGCCTCGTGCACGCCGCCGCCGGCGGCGTCGGGCTGCTCCTGTGTCAGATCGCGAAGATGCGCGGGGCGCGCGTGCTCGGGACCGTGTCCACCGACGAGAAGGCGAAGCTCGCGCGCGACGCCGGCGCCGACGAAGCGATCATCTACACTCGCCAGGATTTCGAGGCGGAGGTCAAGCGCCTCACCGGTGGCAAGGGACTACAAGTCGTCTACGATTCCGTGGGCAAGACGACGTTCGAGAAGAGCTTCAACTGCCTCGCCCCGCGCGGGATGATGGTGCTCTACGGCCAGTCGAGCGGCCCCGTGGGCTCGTTCGATCCGCAGATCCTCGCCGCCAAGGGCTCGCTCTTCCTGACGCGGCCCAGTCTGAACGCGTACACCGCGGCCCGCGACGAGCTCGTGCAGCGTGCGACCGAGCTGGCGGGCTGGGTGCGCGACGGCACGCTGCGGCTGCGCATGGAGCACGAATACCCGCTGAAGGATGCGGCGGAGGCCCACCGCGCGCTCGAGGGCCGCAAGACGACCGGGAAGGTTCTGCTCGTTCCCTGATGGGCACGCGTACAATGAACGCGGAGGTGGTGTCATGACAACGCTCCGTTGGCCGCTCGCGGTCCTGATCGTCATGGGAGCCCTGACCATCGCCGACGCGGGGAATGTCTGGGCGCGCGTGGGCGGTGGAGGGAGCCGCGGCTCTCGCTCGTATTCCGCGCCGGCGCGGCCGGCGCCGACACCGGGGACGCCCGCCACGCCCTCGAGTCCGTCGCGGTCCTACAATCAGCAGCCGGCGCCGTCGCCGGTGGGCCCGCGTCCGAGCCCCTTCCGCGGACTCATGACCGGTCTTGCCGGATTTGCCCTCGGCGGCCTCCTCGGTGGTCTGCTCTTCGGCGGCCTCGGGCACGGCTTCGGCGGCATCGGCCTCTTCGACATCCTGCTCATCGGAGGCGGCTTGCTGCTGCTGATGAGCGTGCTGCGCCGTCGCCGCGAGCAAGCGGCCGCTCCCGCGTATGCGGGCGCGCCCGGCCCCGCCGCGCCGAGCCCTGCGACCTACGACGCTGCGAGCGATGGCTCGATGACCGCGGGCGGCGTCGCCGTCGATCCCGCCGCCGCCGACCTCGAGCGTGGGGTTCAGCACATCCGTTCGATGGACGCGAGCTTCGATCCCGCGGCGTTTGCGGCGCACGTCCCCGCCGTGTTCCGCGCCGTACAGGGTGGGCTGGCCAGCCGTGATCTCTCGTCCCTCCGCGATGAGCTCACGCCGGAAATGTATACCGAGCTCTCGTCGCAGGCCGATCGCCTGCGCAGCGCCCGGCGCACCAACCGCGTCGAGCGCATCGAGATCAAGCGCGCGGAGGTGACGGAAGCGTGGCAGGAAGGCGGCCGCGACTACGTGACGGTGTACCTCTCGGGCTCGCTCGTCGACTACGTGGTGGACGACACCACGGGCGCGGTCGTCGAAGGCTCTCCCACCACACCCTCGGAGTTCGAGGAGTACTGGACATTCGCGCGTTCGGTGGGCCGGAACCGCTGGATGCTGTCCGCGATCCAGACCGCGTAGGCAGGCGCGGCCTCGCGCCGTGAAACGATACGTGAAGTGGCTTGCGGTGGCGGGGGCGGCGCTGGTCGTCCTCGTCATCGCCGCCCTTCTTGCCGTCCCCCTGCTCGTTGACACGCCGCGGGTGCAGAGCCTCATCGCGAGCAACGCGTCCCACGCCCTCGGCCGTCCCGTGAAATTCAGCGGCGTCTCCGTGGTCGCATTGCCGCTGCCGTCGGTCGAGCTGCGCGGACTCGAGGTCGCCGAGGATCCGAAGTTCGGGACGGAGCCCTTCCTCAAGCTGGAGACGGGGCGCCTTCGCCTGCGCCTGCTCCCACTCCTCGGCGGACGCGTGGAGTTCGGCGAGCTCATCCTCAAGAACCCGCTCATCACGCTCGTTCAGAACCCGGACGGTACCTGGAACGTCGCCTCCCTCGGCGCCACGTCGCGGGATGCCGCAACCGCCTCTCGTCCGTCCGGCAGCGAGGGGCGCGGCGGCGGGGCCGCGGGCGCGGCTGGCCTTGTCTCGAAGGTGACGATCGATCATGGCGCCGTCGTGTACGTGTCGCGCGCGGGTGCAGGGTCGAAGTACCGCGTGGAGGACTTGAACCTCACCCTCACCGGCTCGCCCACGGTGGTCTCATTCAAGGGCGACGCGCGGGTCAAGCCTGGTGATCTGGCGCTGAAGATCACCGACGGCAGCGTGGCGCTGGGGAGTGCGCGCACGTACTTCGACGCCCCCGTGCGCGGTCGCCTCGCGCTCGAGACGAAGACCCTCGGCGCCCTCGCAGCGGTCGCCATGGGACCGTCGCCCGCGCTCGGCGGCTCCATGAAGGGAACGCTGACGCTGGCGGGGACCGTCGGCAAGCCCAACGCGAGCGGTGACATCCAGCTCAGCGACTTCGCGGTGACCCAGACCCAGCCGCACTGTCCCGAGCCCAAGCAGCGCACGCTCGCCTTCGCGCCCGTGAAAATGAACGCCGCCTACGACGAGTCGCGCTTCAATGCGCGCCCGCTCACGACCGGCATCGCCAGCGGCACCATCACCACGAACGTGGTGGCCACGCTCGACCGCGGGATGCAGGTCGCGATGAACGACCTCGGCATCAAGGGCCTGCCACTCGAGAAGGTCCTCGTCGATTATCTTTGCCAGGGCTATGCCGTGTCCGGCCCGCTCGAGCTCACGGGCGCGCTGACCATGCACGCGACCGATATCTGGCACACGTTGTCCGGTCCGGGACAGCTCCGCATCGGTCCCGGCAAGGTCGTCGGCCCCCAGGCGCTTGCGCTGCTGAGCGGGGTCACCCGGCTCGGGGGTGCGGTGTCGTCGCTCGCCAGCGCCGACTTGCCGCCGTCGCTGTTCGAATCGCCGGTCGAGTTCGAGTCGATCACCGGGACCTACCAGGCCACGAACGGCGTGATCACCACCCGGGACCTGCTCTATACGAGCAAGCCCATGAAGGTGGCCGTCGCCGGCACGTACGCGATCGCGTCGGGGGCGATGAACCTGGATATGGTCGTGAGCTACGTCCGCGGGGCGGTGAAGGCGAAGGTCACCGGCACCGCCGCCTCTCCCTCCATCCGCGTCGATCCCGCTTCCGTGCTGAAGGACGTCGATCCCGCCAAGGTCGAGCGCGGACTGCAAGACCTCCTCAAGCGGTTCAAGTAGTTCCTCAGCGCGACGCGCTGAAGCGCCCGCCGCCGAGCTTGCCGCTCTCGACGAGGTCGATGAGAAACGTGTAGAGGGCGTCATACTCCTGGTGGCGGGCCCCGCCGATACGGGCGACGGTGGCTGCCCCCAGGCGACGATGGGTGGCGTGGCGTGTCCGGAGAACGGGCCGCCACTCGTCGGTGATGTCCTCGACCTCCACGCTCGTGAAGCCGGCGCGGCCGAGCAGCGTCCGGTAGCCGTCGAGCGTCTGCACGTCGGTGGCCGCCATCCACTCCCGCAACCGCCGTCGCTCCCCGTCGGCGAGACGCGGACCCGCGACCCAATCCGTGAAGGCGAGGCGCCCTGCCGGCGCGAGGACGCGCCGGCAGCCGGCGAGGACAGCCGCCTTGTCGTCGATGTGCATGAACGCTTCCTGGCTGATGCAGGCCGCGAAGCGGCCGTCGGCGAAGGGGAGAGCGCTGGCGTCACCGCGTACGACTTGCACGAGGGGATGCAGGCGGCAGAGGCGGCTCAAACGGTGGGCGGCGGCGGCACGCCCGGCGTGGAGCTCGAGCGCGACCACGTGGCAGCCGGAACGGCTGGCGAGGAAGCGAGCCGGCCCGCCCAGACCCGCGCACACGTCGAGAACCCGGGCGTCGGGCCTGATGTGGGCGCGCCGCGCGAGCGCCTCCACGGCGGCGAGGCCCCCATAGTGATCCTGGTCGAAATCGAAGAGGTCGTCGGGGATGACCGTACCGTCGAGGTCGCCGCGGCGCCGGCGGAGGGCTTCCAGCACCTGCGTCTCGCCGATCGGATGACGATCGTAGAAATGCTCGATGGCCATGGGGTCCGTGCCTTGAAGGGGGTTTGGACCTATGATAATAACCAGAGCGGTTTCACCACTGCCTCGGTGAGGGACACCCATGAGCAGCAGCGAATTCAAGGCCGGACTCGAAGACGTCGTCGTCTCCACGTCCGAGATCTGTTTCATCGACGGACGCGAGGGTCGCCTCGTCTATCGCGGCTTCGATGTCAATGATCTGGTCGAGCACTCGAGCTTCGAGGAGACCGTCTACCTCCTCTGGCACGGCAGCCTCCCCACGCGCAAGGAGCTGGACGCGCACACGAAGGCGATGCGCGCCACCGCCAATCGCAAGCTGCCGCCGAAGATGGTCGCCATCCTGCGCTCTCTTCCGAAGAAGACGACGCCCATGGAAGTGTTGCGGACGGGGGTGTCCGCGCTGTCGGCGTTCGATCCCGACGCTGCCGACGGCTCGCGTGACGCCAACGTGCGGAAGTCGATGCGGCTCACCGCGCAGATCGCGACCCTGGTGGCGGCGTGGCAGCGCATTCGCACCGGCAAGGCGCTGGTCACGCCGAATCCCAAGCTCTCGCATGCCGCCAACTTCCTCTACATGATGACCGGGCGCAAGCCGACCCCCCTCGAGGAAAAGACGTTCGACGTCGCGCTCATCCTGCACGCCGATCACGAGTTCAACGCGTCGACCTTCGCCGCCCGCGTCACCGCCGCCACGCTGTCCGACATGCACTCGGCCATCACCTCCGCCATCGGCGCCCTCAAGGGACCGCTCCACGGCGGCGCCAACGAGCAGGTGATGCTGATGGTGCGTGAGATCGGATCCCCGGAGCGCGCGGAGAGCTGGATCCGCAAGGCCCTTGCCGACAAGGCGCGTGTCATGGGTTTCGGGCACCGCGTCTACCGCGTGGAGGACCCCCGCGCGAAGCACCTGCGTCGCCTCGCGCTGGAGCTCGGCCAGCAGAAGGGCGACACCCGTGACGTCGAGATCCTCAACACCGTCGCCCGCGTCGTGACCGAGGACAAGCACATCTTTCCCAACGTCGATCTCTATTCGGGCGCCGCCTACGCGTCGATGGGCATCTCCACCGACCAGTTCACGCCCATCTTCGCGGTGAGCCGGGTCGCGGGATGGACGGCGCACGTCCTCGAGCAGTACGCGCATAACCGCCTCATCCGGCCGCGCGCCGAGTTCACCGGCTCGTCGCACGCGACGTACGTGCCCATCGATCGACGCTGAGCGCCGCGCGGTGGGCGCGCGGGTCACGCTGGTGATGGTCGTCTTCAACCAGCTCCCGCTCACGCGCGCCTGCCTCGAGAGCTTGGCGACGACGCGCGAACGGTTCGCGCTCGTCGTCATCGACAACGGCTCCACCGACGGCACCGCCGACTTCTTCGCGCGCTTCCGGCCCCCGTACGCGGTTCGCTACGATGCCGGGAGCCCTCCCGGCTCCGTCATCGCCGCCCTCAACCGCGGCTGGCGCCACGCCGAAACCGCGCACGTCTGCTTCCTCCACAACGACACCGAGCTGCGCGATCCCGACTGGCTCGGCAACCTGCTGGCGCCGCACGTGGCGGGGCGCGCCGCCCTCACCGGACTCTACGGCGTGAAACGCATCCGCCGTGATGGCCGCTACGTGGGCCGGACGATCGTGCACAGCCTGGCCCCGACGCCGACCGTGGCGGAGGGGGGCGAAGACGTCGCCGTGGTGGACGGCGTGTGCCTGTGTCTTTCCCGGCGCGTGCTGGAATCGGTGGGCGGGTTCGACGAGGGGTACGGCTTCTTTCACGGCTACGACCGCGACCTCTCGTTCGCCGTGCGCGAGCAGGGCGGCGTCTGCCACGTCGTGCACGCACCCTTCGTCCACCGCGGTGGCGGCACCCGCACCGAGGGCTTCGCCGTGGATCCCGCCCGCGCCCGCGCCGACCGCGCCGCCCGCGCCGCCGCGCTCCAGCGGTTCGTCGCCAAGTGGGGACACCGCCTGCCTTGCGACGTGCGCGCGGTGCGCGAGCGCGTGGGCGCCTGGGTGCGCGCGAAAGGGCTCCGCGCGTGATCCCGTTCGTCAAGGGCCACGGCCTCGGCAACGACTATCTGGTCATCGACGCCGCCGACCTCGCGCGCCCCCTCACGGAGACGGCCATCGTCAACATCTGCGACCGCAACCGTGGCGTCGGATCGGACGGCATTCTCCTGCGCGTGCCGACCGCGCGCGCCGATTTCGGCCTCCGCATCTTCAATCCGGATGGCAGCGAGGCGGAGAAGTCCGGCAACGGCCTCCGCATCTTCGCCAAGTACCTCTGGGACCACGGGCGGACCGAGACGCCCGCGTTCACGGTGGACACCAAGGGCGGGGTGGTGGAGTGCGTGTGCCACGTAAAGGACGGCCACGTGGGCTTCGTCACCGTGGAGATGGGGCGCGTCACCTTCCGCGCTCCCGACATTCCGATGAACGGCCCCGATCGCGAGGTGGTGGCGGTGCCGCTCCAGCTCGGCGACGGGAGCGCGCTGCCGGTGACGGCGGTGTCGGTGGGCAACCCGCACTGCGTCGTGTTCCGCGACCGACTCGACGAGGCCGAGTGCCGGCGTCTCGGTCCGCTGATCGAGCGTCATCCCGCGTTCCCGGCCCGCACCAACGTCCAGTTCGCGCGCGTGCGCGGCCGCGATGGCATCGACATCCTGATCTGGGAGCGCGGCGCCGGCTACACGCTGGCCTCCGGATCGTCGTCGTGCGGCGCCGCCGCCGCCGCCGTCCGCAACGGACTGTGCGACCACGGTGCCGTCATCGTGCGCATGCCCGGGGGCGAGCTCGTCGTGCACGTGCGTCCGGACTGGTCGCTGCGCCTGGAGGGACCGGTGGAGGAGGTGTGCACGGGCACGCTGAGCGAGGAGTTCGTGCGCACGCACGTGGCGCCGGACGCCGCGTGAGGCTCTGCGTCTTCTGCGGCTCCGCGCCCGGTCACCGTCCGGAATACGCTGCCGCTGCCCGCACGCTCGCGCGCGTGCTCGTCGAGCGTGGGATTCGGATCGTGTACGGAGGCGGCTCGGTCGGTCTCATGGGAGTCCTCGCCGACAGCGCGCTCGCGCTGGGCGGTGAGGTGGTGGGCGTGATTCCGCGCCCGCTTGCCTCGCGCGAGCTCGCGCACTCCGCCCTCACGGAATTGCGCCTGGTGTCGAGCATGCACGAGCGCAAGGCGCTGATGGCCTCGCTCGCGGACGGGTTCGTCGCGTTGCCCGGCGGCCTCGGCACGCTCGAAGAGACGCTGGAGATCTTGACGTGGGCGCAGCTCGGCATCCACGACAAGCCCGTGGGCATGCTGAACGTGGCCGGGTATTACGACGGTCTCCGCGGCCTCATCGACCACGGCGTGCGCGAGGGCTTCGTGCGCAAGGAGCATGCGGCGCTGCTGCTGTTCGCCGAGAGCCCCGCCGAGCTCCTCGACGCCTTCGCGTCGTGGCGGCCGCCCGCACTCCCGCGGGTCTGGCTCGATGCGACGCAGACGTGAGGGTGCGGTGACGTACATGATCATCGAGACGTTCAAGAACGGCGATGCGGCGTCGGTCTACCGTCGATTCCGCGAGCGCGGGCGCATGGCGCCGGACGGCCTCGCCTACGTCGCGAGCTGGGTGACGTCCGACATGACCCGGTGCTATCAGGTCATGGAATGCGACGACCGTGATCTGCTCGAGCGCTGGATGGCGCGCTGGCGGGATCTGATCGACTTCGAGGTCATTCCCGTGCTGACCTCCGCGCAGGCCGTCGAGGTGATCGCGCCGCGCCTGTAGAGCCGTTGCGAAGGCCGGCGAGCACCGGCATCGCCGCCACCTGAGCCTCCGACAGCTCGTCCCAGCGGATGCCGCGCGGCTTCGGGCGCCGTCGTCGCGTTCGGATGACCCGGCTCGGTGTCACCACCACGTCCACGGGGACGTCGTGGGCGGTCATGGGGATCGTGTCATCCACCACCTGAAGCTCGTGCACCGTGGTGACGACCGGCGTGTCGTCGTCGACGACGCCGAGCTCGCGCGCGAGCGCCCACTCGAGGTCGCTGTAGCCGCCGCCCTTCCCGACCCGTGCCCCGCTGCGATTGACGGCGACGCTGCCCGCCACCACGAGGTCGATGTGACCGAGCTCGTCCGGGGTGACCGGTTCCCCGAGCGCGGAGGCGCCGCCGATCGTCGCGGCGCGGGACAGGCGGCCACGGAGTCGTTGCGGATCGAGGCGCAGGAAGCAGCGCGCCTCGCGCAGTCGGGGAACGGCCATGAAGACCTCCTTGCCCTCCTCGAGGGCGCGGAGACGCACGGCGCGCTGGGCCGCGTCCGGGTTGCACTTGAGGCGGCGCGCCCGCTGCCATTCCGGAAGCTCGGCCAGACGCGCGGCGGCGGCTTCGGCGCCGCGGAAGTTCGGAATGCGGTCCTCGATCGGAAACGGAAACCGCGCGGCGCCCCGGGCGCGAAGACGTTTCCAGATCCGCTCGCGGAGGACGTGCTTGCGCGACGTCGCGCGGTCGGGCATTCGCACCGACGCGGCGCCAGGCGCCCGCGCTCGCGCGCGGCTCACGACGTCGGCGATGCCAGCCGCGCGCCGAGCGCCGCCGCCGCCCACGCGCTCGCAACCGCGCCGAGCGAAGCGAGCACGAGCGCGATGACGATATCGCTCGCATCCGGGCGCGCGTGCGCGAAGACAGGCGCGCGCATCAGGCTCATGCCGGACACGAGCACGAGCGCGGCGGCGAAGGTGATGGCCGCGCGCACGGTCCGGCGGCGCGCGTCCGCCGCGACGAGGGCGATCGCGCTCACGAGCGTGAACCAGCGCAGCACATCCGCACGCCCCGGGGTCTTCTCGCGTCCGACGCGCGCCATCGCATGGGCGATGGCGATCGGCGACGACGGATCGGCGGCGATCGCTTCCTCGATGGCAGGGGTCGGCCGGATCACCGTGAGTCCGATGTGGGCCACCGCCGAGGCGACCAGATAGAGCACGAGCGCGCCCCCGGCGACGATCAGCGGAAAGGCGCGCAAGCGCGCGAGGCGCGCGCTCAGCACGAGCGGGAACGTGAACAGCAGCGCGCCGAGCACCGCCCACGCGAAGAAGAGCCGGTGACCGTTCACGAAGGCGAGCTGGAGGGCGGGATCCGCCACCACCTCCAGGCTCCCGAGGAGGTGCGCCCCCGCCAGCGCCAGCGCGGCCAGCCGCGTGCGCCGTGCCATCGGGACCTCGAGGGCGATGGCGAGACAGCCGAGCGCGTTGAGCTGGCCGCCCGCGAGCCCGAGCAGGTGCGGTGGGCTCCAGAGCGTGACGTCGATCCCGAACAGGCGGTGCCACAGGTCGTCGATCGGCGCCGCCGCCAGCGTGAGCGCGATGCCCCACGCCGCGAGATGGAACCCGCGCGTTCCGGCGAGCCCGCCAATGCGCACGGCGCCGGGAGAGATGGCCCCGTCGCGCGCGCGCCACGTCTCCACGGCGAGGACGCCGAACGACACCAGCGCGACCACGGTGACGGCGAAGTACGTGAGCAGATGCGGCGGGATCCAGAAGGAGTCGCGCCCGATCGTGAGATGCCAGCGGATGTCCCAGACGAGACCCCAGGATCCCAGAACCTTTGCCGTGAGGAGCACCCAGAGCGCGCGGCGACGCAGCTGGACGACGTCGATGGCCGCGCGGGGGAGCACCGCCACCGACGTACCGAGCGTGCTCACGCGGCGTCCCTCACCGCCGATGTCGAGCGCGTGCACGCGCGGTTGGCCTCATCGCCGCCGCGTCCAGGCCAGCAGCTCGTCCAGCGAGCGCGTGTTGAGCACCTGCGCGGGGCCGAGCCAGGCGCGCCGCGCGATGCCGATCCCGATGTCGATGTTGTCGAGCTCGGAGAGGTAGTGCGTATCGGTGTCGATGGCGACGGGGACGCCGAGCTCGGCGGCGCGACGGGCGTGCACGTCGCTCAGGTCCATGCGCTCCGGCGACGAGTTGATCTCGACCGCCTTCCCGTGCGCCCTCGCCGTCGCCAGCACCGCCTCCATGTCCACGTCGTAGGGCTCCCGCGTCCCGAGCCGTCGCCCCGTGGGATGGGCGAGGATATCGACGGCGGGATGGCTGAGGCCGCGCACGATGCGCGCGGTCATCTCGGCGCGTCCCTGCTTGAACCGCGAGTGCACCGCGGCCACCACCACGTCCAGCTCCTCGAGCAGCTCGTCCGAGAAGTCGAGGCTGCCGTCGGCGAGGATATCGCACTCGCAGCCGGTGAGGATCCGGATGCGAAAGCGCGGTTGCAGCTCGCGGATGATCCGGATCTGCTGCCGGAGCTGATCCTCGGAGAGGCCGTTGGCGATGGCGGTGGACTTCGAGTGGTCGGACACGATGATGTATTCGTAGCCGCGCGCCTGCGCCGCTTCCACGAGCTTTTCCACGGGATGATGGCCGTCCGACCACTCCGTGTGGGCGTGCAGGTCGCCCCGGATGGCAGCCACCGTGATCAGCTCGGGAAGCCGGCCCTCGCGCGCCGCCTCGATCTCGCCGCCGTTCTCGCGAAGCTCGGGTGGAATCCACGGCAGCCCCACCGCCGCGTAGACCTCCTCCTCGGTGCGGCCGGCGATGGAGGCACCCGTGCGCTCGCCGAAGACGCCGTACTCGCTCAGGCGCAGCCCGCGGCGCACGGCGATCTCGCGGACGCGGACGTTGTGCTCCTTGCTGCCCGTGAAGTACTGGAGCGCGGCGCCGAACGCCTGCGGCTCCACCACGCGGAGGTCGATCTGCACGCCGTCCTGGTGACGCACGGACGCCTTCGTATCGCCGCGCGCGATGACCTCCGTGACGGAGGGCAGGCTCACGAGGGTGCCGAGGACACGCGCAGGCTCGGTGGAGGTCACGAGGAGGTCGATGTCCTTGACCGTCTCCCGGCGCCGCCGGAGCGAGCCGGCCACCTCGATCTGCGCGACGCCGCCGTGTGCGACCAGTGTCCGCACCACCTTCTCCGCGATCGCGCGCGCCCGCGCGTACGGCGTCCGCACACGGCCGGCTTTCCACAGCGCGATGGACTTGAGGAGGTTCTCGCACGTCTTCGCCTTGATGCCGGCCTTGCCGATGATCTCGCCCGACCGGCACAGCGCCTCCAGCCGCTCGACGGAATCGACGCCGAGCTGCTCGTAGAGGGCCTTGGCGGTTTTTGGCCCGAGCCCGCGCACGTCGAGCAGCTCCGCGAACTGCGGGGGCAGCCCGCCCCGCAGCTCCTCCAGGTACGCGATCTTGCCGGTGGCCAGATACTCCTCGATCCGGGCGGCCAGATCCTTGCCGATGTTGGGCAGCGCGCGCAGCCCCCCGCGGGCGGCGACGGCGGCGATGTCTTCCGTGAGCGCTTCCAGCGTCTGCGCCCCGCGCTGGTAGGCGCGGATGCGGAAGACGCTCTCGTTCTCCACTTCGAGTAGCGTGGCAAGATCGTAGAACAACCGCGCGATCTCGAAGTTCTTCACGCGCTCATGATACACGGCGCGCGATCGTGAGACCGGCGTGGGCGGCGCTACGTCATTCGATGATCTGATCCGCGCGCGCCAGCATCGACGGCGGGATCGTGACCCCGAGGAGCTTCGCGGTTTTGAGGTTCACGACGAGCTCGAACGTCGTCGGCTGCTCGACGGGAAGGTCAGCCGCCTTCGTCCCCCGCAGAATCTTGTCGACGTACCCGGCGGCCCGGCGAAACATGTCCGCAAAGCTCGGTCCATACGCGATGAGCCCGCCCGCCTCCACGAATTCCTTGCTTCCCGACACCACGGCGAATCGATGCTGCAGAGCCAGGTCCATGAGGCGTCGGCGGTGGGTGAAGGTCAGTGGATCCGGAAAGACGACGATCGCCGTGTTGTCCTTGACGATGCCCGCCAGCGCCGAGTCGAAGTCCTCCGCGGTGCGCACGCCGACGACGTGCACGCGGGCCCCGATCGCGCGCCCGGCGCTTTCCACCTCCTTGACGGCGAGCGCGGGTACGGCCGTATTCGACAAGAACACGAGATTCGCGATGCTCGGGATCGCCTCTTTGACTACCTGTACCTGCTTGCCCACGATGTCGGGCGTCGCGGAGCTGAGGCCGGTGATATTGCCGCCGGGCTTGGCGAGGCTCGTCACCAGTCCCGCGCCCACCGGGTCGCCGGGATCCACCATGACGATCGGGATGATGCGCGTTGCATCACGTGCGGCGCGCGCCGCCGGCGCGGCCGCGGTGACGATGACGTCGACCTTTGCGTTCACGAGCTCGGCGGCAAGCCCGGGCAGGCGATCGACCTGCCCTTCCCCCCAGCGCGCTTCGATGAGAAGGTTGCGTCCCTCGATGTACCCCAGGTCCCGGAGGCCTTTCCGCAGTGGGTCGAGACGAATGGGTGCGAGCGTGGCGCCCCCGGGGTTCAGGTAACCGACGCGATACATTCGGTCCCCCGGCTGCGCTTCCGCGGCGGGCGGTGTAGCGCCGAGACCGAGGACGAGAGCCGTCACGATGGCGAGAGTGGCGAGTGGCACCATGGTCCGCTCCGGCGCGCCGTCGCATGCGGCGCGCACCGATCGGTGTCGGTCCTGAAGCTTCGGGGGCTCGGTCTCGCGCGAACGATATCACGCTACCGTGCTCGCGACGCGCCTGAGCGCAGCCGGGGGG
>Ga0114129_10003285_pt1 | contig 22702 bp, 24 predicted proteins | sample RhiMetdeltSRZDD1_FD_80071 | JGI IMG/M metagenome (GOLD analysis project Ga0114129, IMG submission 80071) | Populus rhizosphere microbial communities from Tennessee, USA - Rhizosphere MetaG P. deltoides SRZDD1 (version 2) (version 2) | ecosystem: Host-associated > Plants > Roots > Rhizosphere >... | reverse complement strand
GGCGGCATGCTCGTTAGCGACGATGCCGGCCGGCAGTGGCATCCCGCTACTAACGGATTGGAAGACCCGGACGTGCACCAGATTCTTCCAAGCCTGCAAACGAGGGGACTGGTCGTGGCTGCCTGCGGTGAAGGGGTTTATCGGAGCACGGATCGCGGCGAACACTGGGGAAAAATCACCCCTAGCGGACCACGCACATTTGGCTCCGCCGTCACGGAAGATAGCCGCGGCGAGGTCTACCTCGGTTTAGCCCTGGGGCGGCCAAACACGTGGCTGCGCAAAGAGCGCGCTGACGCCGCAGTCTTTGTCAGCAAAGACGGGGGAACACATTGGAAGACCGCGGTCGAAGGGTTAAGCGGTGGGGTCATGGCCATGTGTCCTGGTATTGGTGGCCACGGTATTTTCGCCTCCACGTCGGAAGGCGACGTGCTGAGGATCAATGCAACCGGGGCGCGCAAGATCATTAGCGGGCTGCCTTCGATTACGGCGATTGCCTTGGGCGCATAAGAGATTTATTTGCGCGAGATCTGTAGAAGAATTCTGTTCCATCTCTCGATGGTGTTCGCGTACTCATAGGCCGATAGACCCTGTTCGGGATACCAGCGCTTGAACCCGTATTCTTTTCGTGGCGTGCCGTAGCCGTATTTTTCCGAAAATAATTTCTGGCCTTCCGGACCGATGAGCAGATCGATGAACAGCAGCGCTGCATATGGGTGTTGGGTGTATAAGAACGCGGCCAAATTGCCCGCGTTAGTGGGCACCAAATCACCCGGCAGCCACGCCACCGGCGCGCCTCTAGCGGCGGCAAGTCTGACGTTGCTGTCAACGGCTGTAAATGTGAGCGGCACTTCACCGGAAACGATTAACTCGTTCAGGCCGAGAGCCGGCATCGCATATTGCTTGATGTCCTGACCGGCCAACTTCTTGACGAAGCCATCGCCTTTTTCCTTTAGCATTGAACCGATGACCCGAGTGCCGATTTCTTCGTTGCTGATGCCGATCCTGCCTTTGAGCGCGGGCTTCAACAAGTCATCGAAGTTCTTCGGCACATCGGCGTTTGAGATATTGTTCTTATTATACCCGATACCGGCATAAGACTCGCGATCGACAGTGGCGTAAAACAATCCACCCGGCGCCTTATCCTTTGATCCTTCCGGATAATCGGCTAGATGCGGCGACGTGTACGGCAAAAGAAGCTTGTTGTCGCGCACAAGCATCAGCGAGCCGGGCGTGGTTTCGATGACGTCGACGAGATAGCGCTTTGCTTGGGCTTCGCTCAAGATTCTACTGGCTAAATTCACGGCCGGTGCGCGATAGACCTCAACGGTAACGCCGGGATATTTGGCTTCGAAAAACTTCGCCAGTTCTCTATAAATGGTCAGCGACGTGTACCAGACGAGCTTGCCTTCCTTCTTCGCTCCTTCATAGAGCAAGCGCTCGCGGTCAGGGCCCAGATACTTCGCCAAGTCGGTGGCACTCTTGGGCTGAGGGGCTTGGCACCAGGCGTCTCTCAGCAAGCCAGCCGCAACGAACATGGCTAATATCAATGTTTTCATTCTTTCGCCTCCCGGTATGTGTTGCTCTTGCTAGCCATATTCAATCAAGGAGTGCTATGTCAATTGTGGGGCGAGCCGCCGGTCGCCTCTACAAAGGCAGCTCGAAATGAAAATTGATACGGAAAGCGATCCAAGAAAAGGAGATAGTCTATGGCGACGAATTATGAAGCGTTATTGGTGACCAAAGCAGGCAGTGTAACGACGATTGCGTTCAACCGCCCCGAGAAACGCAATGCCATGAGCCCGCAGTTGCACCGCGAGATGTTCGATCTGCTTACGGATCTGCGTTACGACAAGGAGACGCGCGTGATCGTCCTGACCGGCGCCGGCGAGAATTTTTGCGCTGGACAAGATCTGAAACAGTATTCCCTCGAGATGGAAAGCCAGCCCGAGCGGGTGCGCGACGAGGTGCGCGAGAAAGTCCGCCGTTGGCGCAACGAGATGTTGAGGACTTTACCTCAGCCGGTCATTGCCAGGATCACCGGCTGGTGCCTTGGCGGAGCGCTTACGGTGGTCGCGGGATGCGACATCGCGATCGCGGCGGAGGAAGCCCTTTTCGGCCTGCCGGAAGTTAACTTCGGCCATTTTCCTGCCGGCGATACCACGGCTGTCTTGACCGAACATCTCAAACCCAAGCATGGGCTCTATTATGCGCTCACCGGAAAAATGATGTCGGCGAAGGATGCCGAGCGAATCGGTCTCATTTCCAAGGCCGTGCCGCGCGCCGAATTGGACACAGAAGTTGCGGAGGTTGCCAAGTGTCTTGCCGAGAAAAGTCCCATGGCACTAAAGGCCGTGAAAGAAGCGTGGTACTACAGTTCATATTCAACACAGGATGTCGCCTATGAGATTTCCAATTTGATTTCGCAGCGCACAATACGGGAACATGGCGGACGTCCGGGATTGGAACAGTTTGTCCAGAAGAAGCTCCGGCCGGTGTCGGGGGTCATGAGCTTGGAAAAAGAGTAGGGTGGTAGAGTTCGCTAGCAAAATTTCCTAAACTTTTGCTTCCTGGATTTGCTGCCGGACAGGGGTCCGAATGGTCAAGAAGATACCTACGACGCTCGAGAAGCACGGCCATACGCGCGTAGACAATTACTATTGGCTGCGTGGGCGGGATAACCCCGAAGTCATCAATCACCTAAACAAAGAAAATGAGTACGCTGCCAAAGAAATGGCGCATACGCGCGCCTTCGAGGAAAAGCTCTTTGAGGAGATCAAAGGCCGGTTCAAGCAGACCGACATGTCGGTGCCCTATAAGCGTGACGACTATTTCTACTACACCCGCTACGAGGCGGGAAAGGAGTATCCGATCTACGCGCGCAAGCGCGGCTCGCTGGATCAGCCGGAAGAGATCATGCTCGATGCCAATGCCTTGGCCGAGGGCCATGAGTTCTTTTCCATCGGTGGTTGGGCAGTGAGCTCAGGGCAAGATTTCCTTGCCTACGCTGTGGATACCCAGGGACGCCGAATTTACACCGCGTACCTCAAGAATCTTACGACGGGCGAGATTCTTTCTGACGTACTTAACAATGTTACGGAAAATCTCACATGGGCGAGCGATAATAACACCCTATTCTACGGCAAGCAGGATGAGACGACGCTGCGCCAATATCAAATATATCGGCATGCGCTCGGAACAGATCAGACTGAGGATCAGCTGGTTTTTCAAGAAGACGACGAAACTTTTGTCACGTATATCTTCAAAACCAAGTCAAAGAAATTCCTAATGATCATCTCGTCGCAGACGGTCAGCCAGGAGTATCGCTACCTCGATGCCGATAATCCGTTCGGCGAGTTCAAAGTTATTCTACCGCGCGAGCGCGAGCACGAATATCACGTCGAGCACTTTCAAGATCGCTTCATCATCCGCACCAATAGTGAGGCAAAGAACTTTCGTCTGGTGTCGACGCCTGTGGAAAAGCCGGAGCGACAGCACTGGAAGGAAATCATTTCCCATCGCGATGATGTGTACCTTGGCGACTTCGAGCTTTTCAAAGATTACTTGGTTGTCGAAGAGCGTGCGCGCGGGCTAACCCAGATTCGCGTGATCCCCTGGTCCGGCGGCTCTGGTCACTATCTCGAGTTCGAAGAACCGGCGTATCGGGCCAATCTCGGCGTCAATTTGGAGTTCGATACGACCCAGCTGCGTTTCGAGTACACATCGATGAAGACGCCGGTGTCGATTTATGATTACGATATAGCGGCTCGTAGCAAGACTCTGCTCAAACGCGAAGAGGTGTTGGGCGGTTTCGATCCGGAAAACTATGCCACCGAGCGCCTTCATGCGCAGGCTGCCGACGGCACGATCGTCCCCGTGTCGATTCTTTACCGGAAGGGACTGAAAAAGGACGGCACCAACCCGCTCTTGCTCTACGGCTACGGTTCCTACGGTCTGAGTATCGACGCGAGCTTCGCCTCGCCGCGCTTGAGCTTGGTCGACCGCGGTTTTGTTTTCGCCATTGCCCATGTGCGTGGCGGCCAAGAAATGGGCCGTCGATGGTACGAAGACGGCAAACTGCTCAACAAAAAAAATACCTTCACGGATTTTATCGCCAGCGCGGAATTTCTCATCAGCGAGAAATTTACCAACTCGCAAAAGCTATTCGCCATGGGGCGAAGCGCCGGCGGCTTGCTGATGGGAGCGGTAAGCAACTTGCGACCGGACCTATTCAAAGGGATCGTCGCTGAAGTACCGTTCGTCGACGTGATTACCACGATGCTCGATTCCTCGATTCCTTTGACCACCGGCGAGTATGACGAGTGGGGGGATCCGAATCAGCGACAGTACTACGATTATATGCTGTCGTACTCGCCCTACGACAACGTCGAGAAAAAAGCCTACCCCGCCATGCTGATCACAGGCGGACTTCATGATTCTCAGGTTCAATATTGGGAGCCGGCCAAATGGGCGGCGAAATTGAGAGAACTCAAGACGGACAAAAATCAACTATTGCTAAAGACCAACATGGACGCCGGCCATGGCGGCGCGTCGGGTCGCTTCCGCCGGCATCAAGAGACTGCGTTCTCCTATGCGTTTCTGTTGGATCTGGCGGGGGTTAAAGAATAAACGTACGGAAGGGGAGATCTCACCACGAAAGTCACGAAGAGCACGAAGTAAGAGATTCGAGAAATATCAATTTCCAAATCCTTCGTGTCCTTCGTGCGCTTCGTGGTTAAAGATTGCAAGGATCAGCTTTTCGAGCTCTTCTTTTTGTCTTCCCATAATCGCAAGCGCTCTTTGATTTCTTTTTCATAACCCGAGTCCGACGGAGTGTAGTAACGCCTGCCGAGGAGTTCTTTGGGTAAATGCGCTTGGTCGACAATGTGGTCCTCATAGTTGTGCGCGTATTTGTAGTCTTTGCCATAGCCGAGCTTTTGCATCATCGGCGTCGGCGCGTTGCGTAAGTGCAACGGCACCGGTACGGCACCGCGTTCTTGCACATCCTCGGTGGCGGCAAGCATCGCCTTGTACGAAGCGTTGGATTTCGGCGCGCTTGCCAGATAGGTCACGGCCTGCGCCAATGGAATCCGGCCTTCGGGCAGCCCGACGAAATGGACGGCATCTTTGGCGGCGACTGCGACTTGCAGAGCCTGGGGATCGGCGTTGCCGATATCTTCGGCGGCGAATATGACCATGCGCCGGGCGATGAAGAGAGGATCCTCGCCGGCTTCGATCATGCGCATCATCCAGTAAAGCGCGGCATCCGGGTCACTGCCCCGCATACTTTTGATGAACGCGGAAATGACGTTGTAATGTTCCTCACCGGCCTTGTCGTATTGCAAAGGCTTTGTTTGCAGCGCCTCCTGCAAATGCTCGAGCCCGATTTCCTTCCGCTCGTGCCCCTGCGCCAAGGTCGCAGCTGCTTCCAAAGCGTTGAGCGCCACTCGGCAATCGCCTTGCGACCGCTGAATCAGAAATTCGCGACCCTCTGCAGAGACGGCGAGCCGCGTTTTTCCCAGGCCACGCAGAGAATCGCTCAGAGCGCGGTCGATAACCATCCCGATATCCGTCGCCGCGAGTGCCTTGAGCACCAAAACCTGACAGCGCGAGAGCAGCGGCGAGATCACTTCGAAAGAGGGATTTTCCGTCGTGGCGCCGATCAAGATCAAGGTGCCGCGCTCGACGTGAGGCAGGAAGTTGTCCTGCTGGGCTTTGTTGAAATGATGAATTTCGTCGACGAAGAGAACCGTGGGTTTGGCGAGGCGCTGGTGCTGCTCGGCCTCCTGAATGATCTTTTTCAAATCTTTGACGCCCGATGTGACGGCGGAAAAATGCACGCAAACGGCGCCGGCCGATTGCGCCAAGATTTGCGCCAAGGTAGTCTTGCCGCTGCCCGGAGGGCCCCACAGAATCAGCGAGCTAAGCTTGCCCGAAGCAACCATGCCGCTTAGAAGTTTGCCGGGACCGAGCAGGTGTTCCTGACCGACAAACTCTTCCAATTGTGTTGGGCGCATCCTTTCCGCCAGCGGTTGTGAAGATTTTTGAAGCCGCGAGGGTGGAGATCCAAAAAGATCCATGCTCGTATGCTAGCACAGCGGCGTGGCTAGGTTGTAGCCCGGCACAAAAATGACTTTAGTTAGCGACGTGTCGATGGTATGATAAGATGTTTTAAAAACAGCCAACTACCGATGGCGGAGAAGATGACCGACAAAGACAATCCATCGTTTATTCAGGGCGCGGCGCCGCGCACGGTCTTGTTCGCAAACTCGTCGATCTCGGGAAAGCTCAGTTATAATTTGCCGGTTAAAATCGATGGGCATTTCACCGGCGAGATCAAATCCAGCGAGCTCTTAGTGATCGGCTCCAATGCCACAGTCGACGCGCACATCTCGGCGCGCCAAGTTCACTTGGAAGGAAAGCTCGTCGGGTCGGTGCAGTCGATGGGCTGCTTCGAGGTGATGCCGGGTGGGTACTTCAAGGGTGAAGCCCGGGTCGGCGAGCTGAAAGTTCATCCAGGAGCGACATTCGATGGCAGAGGAAGCGTTTTGGGCGGGGGGTAGTCTCCGTCTCAGAAAGTCGCAAAGAGGTCAGGTCGCGACGTCAATTTCTGGGATTCCAGCAGCGCGGAACCGACGCTGACTGTATCACTCTTCGCCGAACAAGCGAGCGGCTTTGCCTGATCTTTCACGCAGATAATAAAGTTTTGCGCGGCGTACTTTACCCCTCGCTATCACTTCGACTTTTTCGATGCGCGGGGAGTGGAACGGAAAAATCCTTTCGACACCGACGCCATAGGAGATCTTGCGCACCCTAAACGTGGCGCGGTTACCGCTTCCCGCCATACCGATCACGATACCCTCGAAGATTTGCGTCCGTTCCTTTTCGCCTTCGACCACTTTTACGTGGACGCGCACGGTCTCCCCCGGGCGGAGCGCTGGAATTTCTTTTTTTGACTGTTGGGCTTCCAGTTGACCGACGATGTTCATAATTGACTCCTATCTTTCAATGGCGTCCTAGCAGGCGGTCTAGAACAATCGCTGCGGCCGATCGCACCGAAAGATGATTATAGTCGCCGCCCCCGGCGATCGGATCTAGAACGTAGTCTGATTGTGAGAATATGGCTTCTGTCAGCCCCCATCCCGTACCGAAAAGGATAAGAAAGGGGCGAGTCTCCCTGTTTAACATGTCTCTTAGCGCTTCGAAAGAGGTCCGGGTTTCTGCCGCCCGGGCCGAGGTTGCCACCATCACCGGTTTTTCGCCGGTGTCCCGTTCGATGGCGATGACGGCATCATCCAGAGTGTCGCAGATGCGCGTTAACGAGAGCGCTTCTTTACGCGTGACATTATATTCGCTGCCGTAGCCGACTTGCCAATGCTCGATAATTTTGCTCGCCAGCCTTTGTAAGGATTTGACCGGGGTCACGACAAAAAAGCCCCGAACGCCGTAAGTGCGGCCCGAGCGCGCAATGTCGTGGATATCCATGTTGGTCACAGCCGTCGTGACCACCTGTCCGTTCTTGTCGTAAACCGGATAATGCAGCAGGGCGACAAAGACGGGAGCCATGGCCGCGGTCGGTCGGGCACTTGCCGCAATGTTGTCTCGCGCCTTGGCGAACAAGTCGGGGCGCCGCTTGCGAGTAACTTCGAGCCTTCTCTCCTGCCGCCACTGTTTGATGCGCTCGTGATCGCCGGAGAGCAGTACTTCCGGGACGTTCATGCCGCGAAAGATTTCTGGTCGAGTATATTGCGGGTATTCGAGAAAACCGTCGATGAACGATTCGTCGGCCGTGGAATTTTCGTTGCCGAGAACTCCGGGAACGAGTCTCGCGATGGCGTCGATCACCACCGCTGCGGCGGGCTCGCCGCCACTGAGCGTGTAGTCGCCGATGGAAATTTCTTCGTCGACAAAAGCTTTGACCCGTTCATCGATGCCTTCGTAGCGGCCACAAATCAGCGCGATTCGCTCTTCCTGCGAAAGCCGCAGGGCATCCTGCTGACTAAGCACGCGCCCCTGCGGCGCCAGCAGGACGATTCGCGCCTGTTGCGCTTTGCGGCGAATGTCTTCGATTGCCGCGACCAGTGGCTCCGGCTTCATGACCATGCCCTGGCCGCCGCCATAGGGGTAATCATCGGTTGTATGATGCCGATCGGTCGTATAGTCGCGTAGATTCACCATCTCGACTTTGATCAATCCCTTCTCCTGTGCCTTCTTCAAGACGCCGTGGCCCAGCGCGGAGTCGAGCATTTTCGGAAAGATCGTGATGACCGTGAAACTTAGCATCCGCTTTGACATCGCGCTGCGACGTCCTGTCTCATACCCGTATTAAATAAGTCAAATTCCATGCAGTCATGCCGACGAAGGCCGGCATCCACTAAGTGTTAAATCCCTGGATTCCGGGTCGCGCTAGCTATCGCCAGCTTGCCCGGAATGACGGTTGAATTAAAGATCGAGCAAGCCTTCCGGCGGATTGATAACGATTTTTTGCGCGTCGAAATCGACCTGCTCGATAATCTCTTTCACGGCAGGAATCAGGTGTTCTTTGGCCGCGCCTCGAACCACGTAGAGCTCGCCACCAGGGGTCGACATCGTCGATGAGACCGTACCCACGAGATCGCCGTTCAGTTGAAAAACTTTGAAGCCGACAACCTGGTAGTGGTAGTACTGGTGCGGCGGCAGTGCCTCAAGCGCCGCTTCGCCGACTGCGAGAATTGATCCGACATAGGGTGCGGCGGCGTCGATGCTATCAATACCTCGGAGTTTGATGAGAAATTGTTTCTTGTGCTGGCTGCTTGCTTCGATTTGGTGCACCGATTGGCGTCCACCGCGCTCGAGGAAAACTTCGACGCCTGGAAAAAGCGCTCCGGTGCCCGGATTGAAAGCATTGAGTTTCAACCAACCATTGAGTCCTTGAGTGGTGACGATTTCACCGAGGGGAACTAAGGGTTCAGCCATCGGCGTCAGCAACGAGGGAAACTATTTTTCTTCGACGATTTCCAGGACGACCTTGCGGTTGCCGCGCGATGCGGCGGCGTTTAGAAGCGTGCGGATCGACTTCGCCGTCCTGCCTTGTTTGCCGATAATCCGTCCCAAATCTTCTTTGGCGACTTTTAGTTCGAAGACAGAGGCGTTGTCGGTTTGAGTCTCCTTGACCTCTACAGCGTCAGGATTCCTTACCAAGGATTTTGCAAGGTATTGTACCAGTTCCTTCATGCGGACAGGATCGCCTAGCTGGCCTTCATTTCTTTTTTGATCAACTCACTGACGGTCTGAGATGGCTTGGCGCCTTTTTTGATCCAGGCGTCGACCTTCTCCCGGTCGAGCTTTATAGCGCCGCTCTTTGCCCTGGGGTCATAGGTTCCGACTTGCTCGATATAGCGGCCATCGCGCGGAAAGCGCCGGTCGCTGACGACGATACGGTAAAAAGGTTTTTTCTTAGCGCCATGACGGCTCATGCGAATGGTAACGCTCATGCTTCTCGTTCCTTCTCCTTCTATTGGAAAGGGTTGGGCATCCGGCTGAGGAGCGACCTCATGCCCAGCTTGTTCACCCTTTGCATCATTTTTTTCATCTCTAGAAACTGTTTCATCAGACGATTAACGTCGGTCACTGTAGTGCCGCTGCCTTGAGCGATGCGCCGTCGCCGGCTGCCGTTCAAAATCGCCGGATTGCGCCGTTCGTCGAGGGTCATCGAGTTGATGATCGCTTCGACTCGTTTCAATTCACTCTCAGCCTTATCCGCATCCACCTGCGACGCCAGTTTTTTCCCCCCAGGGATCATCTCTAGCAGGCTGCCGACTGGTCCCATGCGCTTGATTTGTTGGAGCTGTAATTGAAATTCTTCCAGCGTGAATTGCTGTTTGAGAAAGGCCTTTTGGATCTTAGCCGCTTCCTTCTGTTCTACGTTCTGCTGCACCTTGTCGATTAACGACAGAACGTCACCCATGCCGAGGATTCTCGACGCCAGCCGGTCCGGATAAAAGGGCTCGATGGCGTCGAGTTTTTCGCCCACGCCCGAGAAAAGAATTGGCTTGCCGACCATCTCGCGGATCGACAGCGCGGCGCCACCGCGGGCGTCACCGTCGAGCTTGGTGAGAATAATGCCTGAGAGGCCAAGCTTGGCGTCGAAACCTAACGCTTGATTCACCGCGTCTTGGCCCGTCATCGAATCGGCGACGAATAAGATCTGGTGCGGCCGCACCGCATCTTTGATTGCAGCGAGCTCCTGCATCAGCTCTTCGTCGATATGTAACCGCCCGGCGGTATCGATGAGCAACAAATCGCAGAACTTCTTCTTCGCTTCATCCAACGCTTGCCGGCAGATCATCACCGGGGAAGTCTCGGGGTTTGAATCGTGCACTGGGAGCTCCAGTTCGCCTCCGAGAATCTTCAGTTGCTCGATCGCCGCGGGGCGGTAGACGTCCGCGGGAACCAGGTAAGGATTTCGCTTCCGCTCTCTCTTAAGATAACGGGCGAGCTTGGCCAAAGTCGTGGTTTTGCCGGAACCCTGCAAGCCCACGAGCATTATTGCAACCGGCGGCGCGGCTTTTAAGTCGAGCTCCTGGTAGTCGCCACCCAGAAGGTTGACCAGTTGGTCGCGGACGATCTTTATAAACTGTTGCTCGGGCGTGAGGCTCTGCAATACCTCTTGCCCCGTCGCCTTGGCCTTGACCAAATCGAGAAAGGTCCTGACGACCTTGACGTGGACGTCGGCCTCGAGCAGGGCAAGCCGTACGTCGCGCAGGGCATCGTCGATGTTCTGCTCGGTGATCTTTCCCTGACCCCGAAGCCGTTTAAACGTCAGCTCCAGCTTGTCGGTTAGAGATTCAAACATGAATAAGGCGCTAAATCGTTATATTTGCAAGGAAAAGTATCATCGCAAACTAATATGAAAATGCCCGGGAGTCAAGGTAGCGAAATAACAAAAGCCCGTCACGCACGTTCAAATACGCGCGTAACGGGCTTTGGGATGATCAAAGCGGATGTTACATCACATCATGCCGCCCATACCGCCCATTCCACCCATACCGCCCATTCCACCGCCTGGAGGCATTGCCGGCATTGCCGGTCTGTCTTCCGGCTTTTCGGCGACCATCGCTTCGGTCGTGAGCAGCATGCTGGCAACCGAGGCGGCGTTCTGAAGCGCGGTGCGAACGACCTTGGTGGGATCGATGATGCCGGCTTTAAAAAGGTCTTCATACTCTTCAGACGCGGCGTTGAAGCCGAAAGCGCCTTTGCCTTCTTTGACTTTCTGAAGCGCGATGGAACCTTCCACGCCAGCATTGATCGCGATGCGTCGAAGCGGCTCTTCAGCAACGCGCTTAACTATGTTGACGCCCCATTTTTCGTCTCCGGAGACCCTTAGCTTTTCGAGCACGGCTGACGAGCGAAGCAGAGCAACGCCACCGCCGGGAACGACGCCTTCTTCCACCGCCGCTCTGGTGGCATGGAGTGCGTCTTCGACGCGAGCCTTCTTTTCCTTCATTTCGATTTCGGTGGCCGCGCCGACGTTGATGACCGCGACGCCGCCGATCAGTTTGGCGAGGCGCTCTTGTAACTTTTCGCGGTCGTAATCGGAAGTCGTTTCATCGATTTGCGCGCGAATCTGTTTGATGCGGCCTTCGAGATCGGCCTTTTTGCCGGCGCCGTCAACGATCGTCGTGTTGTCCTTGTCGACGACGATCCTTTTGGCGCGACCCAGATCCTGCAGGGTGATATTGTCGAGCTTGATGCCCAGCTCTTCGGCAATGAGCTTGCCGCCGGTGAGGATGGCGATATCTTCGAGCATGGCTTTGCGCCGATCGCCGAAGCCGGGCGCTTTGACCGCCACGCAACGCAGTGTGCCGCGGAGCTTGTTAACTACAAGGGTGGCGAGGGCTTCGCCTTCGAGATCTTCGGCAACGATGATAAAAGGCTTGCTGCTCTTGGCTATCTGCTCGAGGATCGGCAAAATATCTTTCATATTGCTGATCTTTTTCTCGTGGATCAGCAGGTAGGCATCTTCGAGTACGCATTCCATGCGCTCCGGATCGGTGACAAAATAAGGAGAAAGATAACCACGGTCGAACTGCATTCCTTCAACGACATCGAGCGTGGTTTCGAGTCCCTTGGCTTCCTCGACTGTGATGACACCCTCTTTGCCGACTTTGTTCATGGCCTCGGCGATCACGTCACCGATGGTCGAATCATTGTTGGCGGCAATGGTCCCCACTTGAGCAATTTCTTTTGGATCTTTGGTGGGTTTGGAAAGATTTTTTAATTCATCAACCATCGCCTCAACGGCCTTGTCAATGCCGCGCTTTAGAGTCATTGGATCATGGCCGGCGGCCACCAGCTTCACGCCTTCGGCGTAAATTTGACGCGCGAGAACCGTCGCGGTGGTGGTACCATCGCCGGCAACGTCGGAAGTTTTGCTGGCAACCTCCTTCACCATCTGCGCGCCCATATTCTCAAACTTGTCTTCGAGCTCGACTTCCTTGGCGACCGTGACGCCGTCTTTTGTGACATTCGGCGCGCCAAAGGATTTGTCGAGCACGACGTTTCTTCCCTTGGGTCCGAGAGTGACCGTCACTGCATCGGCCAGAATATTGACACCCTTTAGAATTGCGTCTCGGGCATCGCGATTAAATTTAACCATTTTAGCTGCCATCGTTCCCTCCTCAGATTAGTTCAAAAATTACTATTCAATAACGCCGAGAATGTCGTCTTCGCGCATGATCAGATGCTCTTCGCCCTCGACGTTGATCTCTGTGCCGGAATACTTTCCGAACAGGATTCGGTCGTTGACCTTGACGTCGAGCGGGGTAATCTTGCCATCATCATTCACTTTCCCTTTGCCGACGGCGACCACTTTACCTTCTTGCGGTTTCTCTTTGGCGGTGTCGGGAATAATGATCCCGCCCTTGGTTTTCTCTTCTTCTTCGATCCGTTTCACAATGACCCGATCTTGCAAAGGCCTAATCTTCACTTCGTTGTCTCCTTTCGAATTCGCGACTTAACTGATTGATTTTGCTGGAGTTTGTCCCGGATCGTCCCCGCGTGGAAAGAACCCAAGCGGGGATAATCGTAAGCATCATTTTCGTCATGTCAAGGATTTGATTGTGAAATTTTGTTTTAATCGGGCAGTTCTCTGCTGATAAGCCTTTGCTGCTCATTTGCGCTGCTTGCGAGACTCCTCCTCGAAATACTTGCGATAGAGAATATCCCACTCGCGGCTCCCCGGGGGCACATGGCGCGACAGGGAATGGATTTTTTGTCGTACGATTTCATCGATGTGGTCCTCGCGCTGAAAGTAGTCATGCAGCACTTGCTTCGTTTCCGCGAGCGCACGACCTTCGCCGGGAAACTCAGCCAGGTTTGCTTTGCGCAGCCCATCCATGACCAGATGGGCCAAGTGGGAAATGCGGTTTTCCGACAAACGGCTCACAGAATGAACCCCTTCTTGGACGCCAGCTTTTGTTTGGCCAACAGGAACATTTTGTACGGATCCATGTCCCGTGACGCTTGACCGTAGGACGCCAGCATTTTCCGCGCTTCTTCCTCGATCGCTTCCTCTTCGGCGAAGTTCTTGCTGATGATTTCGATAATCTTACTTTTAATCGCGCTGTCGTCGGTCCTAGTCACGATCAGCTCTTTGCTTCGGTAGCTCGCGATCAGCAGCGTAGCGATACGCTCGAGTTGCTCCGGTTTAATCTTCATTGCCTGTTGAAAACCGTGTGGATAACTACTTGAGAGCCGGTGCGATGACCGGCAACAGCTGTGGGCTCTACTTGGTATCTATCCGGCCTGATGGGCGAAGTCAATTATCCCTTGAGCTTAAGCCGCAAATGACGTTACTCCGACGAATTACGAGAAATTCTTGTACAAACAGGGCTTTTTTGCCAATATGACACTTCCCGTCGGAACGCCGCCAGGATCGATTGGGAAATTATCCACAGGATCGCAGAGGATTAGTTCTTGAAGGCAACAACAAAGATGTTGAAAAGTCGCTCGCCTGTGCATAAGCCTCGTCGCCTGCGGCCAGGCGCGCGCATCGGCGTCGTGGCGCCCGCCGGTAGCGTGGAGTCGGAGTCGCTCGAAGCGGGGATTGCGGCCATTCGAGCCGAGGGCTTCGAGGCAGAGCTCAGCAAGCGTGTCTTTGAGTGTAAAGGCTATCTTGCCGGCGCCGCGGAGGAGCGAGCCAAAGATCTGCTAGATTTCTTCCGCCGTACTGACATTGACGCGATATTTTGTGCCCGCGGCGGTTTCGGCTCGATTCAAATGCTGCCTTACTTGAGTTTGGAGTTAAAAAAGTATCCGAAGATTTTCGTCGGCTACAGCGACATTACGATTCTGCTCAACTGGCTGCGTCAATCGTGCGCGATGGTGACTTTTCACGCGCCGATGGTAGCGATGGATCTTGCCCGCGGTTTAGGCGAACAAAGTAGAGCCTATCTCTGGCGCGTGTTGAGCGGAGAAATGCGCCGGTGGAAGGTCGATTTGGGGGAAACGATACGACCGGGTAAGGCCGAGTCTGAGTTGATGGGTGGTTGCCTTTCCATCGTGGTGACCACCCTAGGAACGCCGTATGAAGTCGATACGCGAGGCAAATTGTTGTTTTTGGAGGATGTCGGCGAGAAACCGTACCGCGTCGAACGGATGTTGACGCATCTCAAAATGGCCGGCAAGCTAGACCATGTTGCCGGCGTCCTGTTTGGCGATTTTACTGATTGCGACGGAGAGGGAACCAGAGGCGTCAAGGAGGTGATCGCCGATCTCTTTCACGATGCGCGCTATCCCGTGGTGATGGGGATGAGGGCTGGCCACGGCGACGAAAACCTCGCGCTCCCGTTTGGCGCTAAAATGTTGTTGGATGGTAACGCGGCGACGTTGGCATTGCTCGAAACCCCGGTAGCTTGATCTCGGAGCCCGCAGTTCCGGCCGACGCGATAAGGAGCAAACCTGCCTCTGCCCGTCCCAGCGCCGTTTCCTTAGCTCATCGTGGCAGGTCAGGTAGACGGCCCTTTGAACTTCAAATATCATTGACCCAGGACGCATGGACTTTCAGGCGGTCGAAAACGCTTTTCAACAAGCTATCGCGGAGGGAGTTTTTCCTGGCGCCGTCGTGCTGGTGAGCAAGGATGACGCGGTCGTTTATGAACGGGCATTCGGCTTTCGCTCGCTGATGCCGCACAAGACGACGATGGAGCCGGGGACGATCTTCGATCTGGCGTCGCTGACCAAACCGCTGGCAACGGCAGTTGCCGTCATGCTGCTGATTCGCGAAAAGAAATTGCGTCTGGACGACCAAATTACCCGCGTGATTCCCATGTACGGGGTTTTTGGCAAGAGTCTCACTACCGTTCGTCACCTCCTCAGCCATTCCTCGGGCTTGCCGGCCTGGAAAGCCTTCTTCGAAGACATCGTCCGAAACGAGAAGTCGGGACGGATCAATTTTGTCGCGAGCCGGGCGGCAAAGAATTTCGTTTTCGAACAAATTCACCGTGAAAAGGTATTGAACCCGCCCGGAGCTCAATGCCTCTATAGTGACCTCGGTTTCATGATTCTGGGCGAGGCCGTGGAAATCCTAACCGGCAACACCTTCGACCGCTTCTGTCAGGAACGGATTTTCAAACCCTTGGGCCTCCGGTCCACCGGGTTCATCGATCTTTCGCAGCTAAGAACGCGTCATCTCCAGCCGGTCGAAGACATGATCGCGCCGACGGAGAATTGTCCGTGGCGAAAAAAGATTCTTTGCGGCGAAGTGCATGACGACAACGCCTACGCGATGGGCGGGGTCGCGGGCCACGCTGGTCTCTTCTCGTCAGCGCGTGATTTGCACACTTTGTTGGTTCGCATGAACCGCTGTCTTAGCGGGAAGGATAGTTTTGTCCCGCAATCGGTGGTGCGGGAGTTTCTCACCAAGGGCGAATCGGCGGGTCATTCGAGCTTTGCTCTCGGTTGGGATACGCCGACGCCTGGCAACTCGGCAAGCGGCAGTCTATTTTCGTCACGCTCCGTCGGTCACCTCAGCTTCACGGGTTGCTCGATTTGGTGGGATCTCGAGAAACACTGTCATATCATTCTTTTGACCAACCGGGTGCATCCGTCGCGCAAAAACGAGAAAATCAAAGACTTCCGGCCGCACATCCACGATCAAATCATGAAAGTTGTCTCGCCATGAACGATCTTCCGCCAGTAGGGAGTCAGATTCACCTCATCGCCGTTTGTGGTGTCGGTATGGCATCCCTCGCCGGTTTACTACAGTCGCGCGGATACCGAGTGACGGGCTCCGATCGAAATATTTATCCGCCCATGAGCACCTATCTCGCGGCAATTGGCATCGAGGTGCTTTCCGGCTTTCGCGCGGAGCATGTTTCGCTCCGTCCCGACCTCGTGGTCGTCGGTAACGCTGTGTCACGCGATAACCCGGAGGCGCAAGCGGTGCTCAGCCAAAACATTCCGTACATTTCATTTCCGCAGGCATTGGGTCGATTTCTGATCGGCGCGCGAACCTCACTGGTCGTTACCGGCACCCACGGAAAGACCTCGACGACGGCATTGGCTGCCTGGGTGTTCACGCGCGCCGGGCTCGATCCGGGTTTTTTCGTCGGCGGCGTGCCGCTCAACTTTAGCAGCGGATGGCAGGTCGGCGGCGGTGACCATGTCGTGCTCGAAGGCGACGAGTATGACACGGCGTTTTTCGACAAAGGACCGAAGTTTCTTCATTATCGGCCGCGCCACGTGATTCTCACCAGCGTCGAGTTCGACCACGCGGATATCTACCGCGATCTCGATCACGTAAAGAGCGCGTTCCGACGGCTCGTCGATATTATTCCCAGCGACGGTTCTCTAGTCGTGTGCGGGGATTACCCGGTGGCAATGGAAATCGCCGCTGCCGCGCCGTGCGAACGCATCACTTACGGGGACGGCGGCAATGTCGATTGGACGGCAAAAAATCCGCAGTTTCACGAAGGCAGAACTTTTTTTGAACCCTGTTACCGCGGGAAAACCGAGGGTCGCGTCGAACTCGCCGTCATCGGTCGGCACAATGTCATGAATGCGCTCGCGGTCTACTCCATGGCGCGAGTCGTGGGAATCGACCGTGACAAGGTACTCGACGGCCTGCGCTCTTTTGCCGGAGTCAAGCGACGCCAAGAGATACGCGGGGAACAGCGCGGCGTATTGCTGATCGATGACTTTGCCCATCATCCGACCGCGGTGCGCGAGACCATCGAAGCTGTCAAAGCGGCTTATCGCGGACGCAGGCTCTGGGCTGTGTTCGAGCCGCGTAGCAATACCAGCAAACGAAACATTTTCGAGAAGGAGTTTGCCGGCGCCTTGGCTCTGGCCGATCGCATTCTCGTGGCCGGCTTATACCAGCCGGAGAAAGTCCCCGAAGGAGAACGCCTATCGGTCGAAAAAGTCGTGCGCGAGATTAACCGTCTCACCGCCGATGATCGCGCTCGGACGGTTGAAAACGCTGTAGATATTGCCGCCTACGTGGCGAAGAATGCCGAGGCCGGTGACGTGGTGTTGGTAATGTCCAACGGCGGCTTTGATGCTGTCCAGGAAAAAATTCTCGAAGCCCTAGGTTCGTCCCGGATTCCGCAGTTCCCGCCGACGCGATGAGCGAGGAGCAAACCTTCCGTAGCGAAGTCAATGGGTCTCTGCCTCTGAGCGGACAGCGATCATCGGTGGTTCAAGATAAAATCTAAGACTTACAATGGTGAAGTGCGAAGTAGCGAAAAGGACTTTGACACTTTACAGTTGGGTGCCTTCGCTACTCCAGGTTTGCTCCTCGCTCAAGGGCCCGTAGGTTTTAACTGCGGAATCCGGGTTCATCAGAGTTCCATCCGTTCAAATAGTTCATCCAACCCCCTCCTTCGTCCCCGGATCGAGTCCGGGGCAGGCTCTCCCCGCGACGCGGGGGAGAAAATTCACCGAGGCTCACTCCTCGCTCCAACTAGTGAGCTAAATAAAGCCGCGCGCATTCCTGGCTGCAAAAATATTGCCCCGACCGAAACACGGCGTCGGATTTTGGAACGTAGCTGTGGCATTGAGGATCGAGCACCATCTCTTCCGCATCCCGATCGAAGTTGCGCCGGTCAAGAGGTTTTTTTTTCCTGCCGCCGATGATGGCTTTGACCACGGCAAGGACGAGATAGCAAATCAGCAGAAACAGGAAAAGGCGGAGCACTGACATTTCGCTTCAGCGCGATCGCTGGTCGAATTCCTATACGTGATAGAGGTGGATTTTTTTGCTGTCCTTAACGTTGATGAGTAATTCGGAAATTGTCATTCCGAGTTCGGGATGAATTACCTGCGGAGCGATCTCGCTCAACGGAATGAGCACGAATTTACGATTGGGCATGTCAGGGTGAGGGATGCGTAGATTTTTTTTCTTGATCACCGCCGAATCGTAAAGCAGAATGTCCAGATCGATGATACGAGCGCCCCAGCGTTTCTTGACTTTCTTGCGACCCATGGCGCGCTCGATGTTTTTGAATTTTTTCAGCAGCATGTCCGGCTTGAATTTGGTCTCGATTTCGATCGCACCGTTGACATACCAGTCTTTGGAGTCACCCAAAGGTTCGCTTTCGTAAAGCGACGATTCCTTGATCACCTTGGTGTCCGAGAGCTTAGTCAGCCGGCTGACGGCTTCCAAGAAATTTTCTTTCTTGTTACCCACGTTGGAACCGATGCCGACATAAACCTGATGGGCTATCGCGTTTGCCATGCCGCTTTCCGGAAAGAAACTCAGAGTTTCACCCGTCGAATCCTTTCCGCAACCTCCCGCAGTCGTTCCTTGTCGACGCAGACGGTAAAGCGAACGTAGCCCTCGCCGGCTTCACCAAAACCATTCCCCGGGGTGGTTACGACTCCCGCTTCGTCGAGCAATTTCGCTGTAAAACTAGCGGATGAATGACCTTTGGGGCAGGCGACCCAAACGTAAAACGTGGCGCGCGGCTTGTCGCACTCGAGTCCAACGGCGCGCAGCCCGTCCACCAAGATATCGCGCCTCTCCTGATATATCTTGCGCGACGGCTCGACGACTTGATCGCCCAATTTCAGTGCTTCGATGCCGGCTTCTTGGATCGCCTGGAAAATTCCGGAATCCAAGTTGGACTTGGCTTGGGCCAGACCGCTGACCAATTCCGGGTTTCCGACCGCCATACCGATTCTCCAACCGGTCATATTGAATGTTTTCGAAAGCGAGTGAAATTCGATCGCCACCTCGCGCGCGCCTTCGACTTCGAGGAAGCTCATCGGTCGGTAGTCGTCGTAACCCATCTCCGTATACGCCGCGTCATGGCAGACGATGACGTTATATTTGTTGGCAAACTTGACAACACGCGCGAAAAGGTCCTCGTCCGCCACTGCCGCCGTCGGATTGTTGGGGTAATTGATCCAAAGGAGCTTGGCCTGCTTGGCGACGTCGGTGGGAATAGACTCGAGATCCGGCAAAAAATGGTTGTCCTTTCGCAGGGGCAGAAAGTAGTTCTTCCCGCCACTGAAAGCCGTACCGATGTGATAAACCGGATAGCATGGACTGGCGACCAGCACGATATCTCCGGGGTCCACGAAGGCCACGGCCATATTGCCGATGCCTTCCTTGGAACCGATGAGGGAGACGACTTCTTTGGCAGGGTCGAGCTTGACATTGAAGCGTCTCAGGTACCAGTTGGCGACGGCTTCGCGAAATTCCGCCATCCCGGAACTACTCGGGTAACGATGGTTGACAGGCTTGCTGGCGCCTTCCAAGAGTTTTTCGACGATGACACTTGGTGTCGGAATGTCCGGATCACCGATTCCAAGGTCGATCAAATCGACCCCGCGAGCCAAAGCCGCGCGTTTTCGCCGGTCTATCTCGGCGAATAGGTACGGCGGCAACTCGTTGATTCTCCGCGCTTTTTTAATCGTTAATGGCAAACCCGCAACCCTTCATACGAAAATCGCAACGGTTGTACCTGTTTTTTTCAATTTTGACAACTGCCTGAAAAAAACGCATTTTAACAGTAGAAATTGTCAATGCAAAAACAACCATGGACTTGATCATCGACGGATATAATTTGATCGGCAGCGACCGGGGATTGGGCGGCGCCCTCGAACACAAGCGCAACTGGTTGGTCCAACAGCTCTCCAGGTATCAAAAGATCAAGCAATTTAATGTGATTCTAGCGTTTGATGGTTGGCGCTCGGGTTCGCCAAATCAAGTCGTGGAAAAAAAGGACGGCCTCACGGTTATCTACTCGCGATTGGGGGAAAAGGCCGATGCGGTGATCGTGCGTGTCGCACATGAAAAGGGTAGCGGATGTGTAGTGGTGACATCGGATCGGGAAATCCGCACCGCGGTTGAACGATTCGGTGCGGTGGCGGTTTCCGCGGATGAGTTTAACCAGATACTGCGGTCTCTGGATGGCGCGTATGCCGATGACGACCTCGACGCGATGGAATTCAGGCAATCCAAAAGCGGCCATCGCCTCGCGAAATCGGAACGACGACGAAATGAAAAGCTGCAAAAATTGAAGCTCTAAGTCGCTTGTGTTGCTTCCAGCGAAGTGGATTGCCCCTGATCGCAGCAGTTTCGACATTGAGATTGGGGAAGTGACCAAAGAAATTTATTTATCTTCCTTTTTTTCAATGCTGCTCAAAAGCCCATTATGAAACGTCAGCATAGTGCCATCCGCATAAAACCATCGCTCCTCGGCGATGATTTTTGACTTGCCGCGTGTCTTGGTGACCCGAGTGGGCGCGCCCAAGACTTGTCTCACTTCGCTGGTCTTTAGTCCCGGCGTCGGCTGCTTTCTGATGGCGGCCGCTTTAACGGCCGGAGACCAGGGTTGGGCTTTGATCCACTCCAGTCTCTTTTTCTCCTCGACTTGCTGGTCCTCCTTTTTTTTCTTCTCATCAGCGAGAGGATCATAGGATAAAATCTTGGCGTTGAATTCTTCGTGGAACATGTCCGGTGTTAGATAGCCCATTTTTCCTGATTGAAACCTGACCTTGTAATAGGGATCTTTAGTCTTTTGTCCTGTCAACTCAGTGATCTCGAACGAGTCATTTTCTTCGGGGCGAAACGTCGTGGCTCCGGGACGGGGCGCGGTTAGGAATGACGGTGTTTTTTCGTTTGCCGCGTTAATCCAAAACGTTTTTCCTACCCGCGCAGCCAGCGCCTCCAATTGCTTGTCCGTGTAATGACTGGAGGCGATGGCTGCGCCGTCGCAGTACAGGAGAACAGCCAAGGCAAGAGGGATCAGAACAATCATTTTCGCGCCACGCTCACTCGGTGTCATGGAAAGTGACCTTATGAATTATCGCGTCATAGCAATATTTCCATAATAATCTAGCACTTGTGTCGGCTTACTCAATATTAGGAAAAACTCGAAACGCAGGGCGCTTTTTGCGGCGACCGAAAGCTGACGATGTGCGGAGAGCTCCGCCGCTGATGAAAATGACATTACTGCTGAGAGCGAAGACAAGCAGGACAACGAGCAAACCGACGACGAAACTCCTGGAGTCTCAATGCAAGAACGGTAATCGGGGTTGCCAAGTTATATCACAACCCACTACCGAACTAGAATGAAACTGCATCACTACCCGGCTAAATTGTCATCTTGACAGGCGGTACAAAAGCGGAGTCTACTAACGGCTGTGCAGCTCCGCGACCATCCCCTGATGACTCGCAAAAGTGGTATGTGCAATTGGCCACCAATATGGACGACGACCCGCCATGATCAGAACCACGAACCAAAAGGTGAAATTGGTACTCTTCAACAAGTATTAAAGAACGATCTATTCAAGCATAGGATTTTTCTGTTCATTGATTATCAAGGCCGTCGTTACATGGGCTCAATGGCTTTCGATGATGAAAGATTCTGCTCCGAAATTTATAATGTCCTGAAATATCGCGTAGGCTACTCCATCAAAGAGATCGGTGATTTGGATTTGTTGTATACCCTCTAATCCCCAGCAACACACTATTACCCCACTACCCTCTCGTCTTCTCGCTTGGGTTAACAAACTTCCTGATTTCCCTTTTTGCGATACCATTTCAGGCAAATTTGCCGCCTGACGGGTTCGCGATCTGTTCCAACACGCTGTCTTGATCTCTGGAAACTTCCCTGAATCTACGGGCACAATCCATGCTCAAGAACTCGCAGGCTGGAGCACCGGGAAAACTGCGCGGCTTTGAATCAACATCTTTGGTGTTTGTCCTAACGCCAGCCGCAACTTTTTTCATGGTGTTAAAAATTTTCCTCGACGACAAAGGCTTTCATTGCCTCAAGCGCTGCATTCCTCGCGCATCGCATTCAAGGATTGTCGTTGAAGAGGCCCTGCAGCTCACTTTTTTCGGGAGCAATACCGTTATTACCTGCGATGAGGCCGAAGCACGGAATCTTTTGATATATGCCAGCCATTGCCCGACGGCCGTTGCCTCAATCCATAAGGCTTTTCGTTCGGCTGGGTTACCCATAGAAAAAGTCGATTAAGATGCTTCGCGTTAAAACAATCAAAGTTACTTGTGACCGCTGCAAAAAAGTCGTTGAGGGGATTCGCGGCAAAGACTTTACTAGTGGCTTTTTTGAAATGACAAAGTGGCAAGAGTGCCGGCGTGGGGACGAACAATATGTGTGTGATCCCTGTATGTTCGCTGACCCTAAATACCTTGAGCGCTACGGATCTAGCTTCTAGGATTGGATCACGCCCGCGGGTGCGTGTTAGC
>Ga0114129_10003284_pt1 | contig 22703 bp, 21 predicted proteins | sample RhiMetdeltSRZDD1_FD_80071 | JGI IMG/M metagenome (GOLD analysis project Ga0114129, IMG submission 80071) | Populus rhizosphere microbial communities from Tennessee, USA - Rhizosphere MetaG P. deltoides SRZDD1 (version 2) (version 2) | ecosystem: Host-associated > Plants > Roots > Rhizosphere >... | reverse complement strand
CGCGGTGCTGCGCGCGTCGATCGAGATCGAGATCGATGCGTTCGCGGGCGAGCGTCGCGTCGACGTCGCGTTCGACGGCGCGCCGGCCGGATCGTTCGTCGCGGCGCCGGCGCGGCAGTGGCACCGCGTCGGCCCGTTCGTCGTGCCGCCGGGCGCACACAGGATCGTCTGCACCGCGCCTCCGACGGTCGGTCCGGGCGACGACCGCGCGCTGTCGGTGCGCCTGTGGCGCTGGCGGTGGGTGCTAGAATCGACGCCCTGATTTCCTCGACCGCCATCCGGGTCCGGTTCCTCGCAGCGGGTGCGTGCTGGAGCGCCGCGCTGCTCATCGCGCTGCGGTCGCGGATCGGCGAGCGCGCGATCGTCGCGCCGCTGGCCGCGTGGCAGGCGGCGATCGCCTCCGGCGTGCCGGGCGGATCCGCCGTCACCGTCGACCTGTCGTGCAGCGGCGGCGACGTCATCGCCTTGTCCATCGCCGCGATCCTCGCGTATCCGGTACCGTGGCGCCGCCGGCTGCTCGGCGTGGCGTGCGCGGCCGCCTGGCTGGCGTCGTTGAACGCGATTCGGATCGCGACGCTGGTCAACGCCGCCGGGTCGCCGATGTTCGCGCCGCTTCACGTCTATGTCTGGCCGGGTCTGCTGATCGGTGGCGCGACGCTGTTCGTGGTCGTCTGGATCTGGACTGCCGACCGCGCGATCGCGGATCGCCATGGCGCCGAGCTGCCGCGCGTGCGCGCTTTCGGCATCGCCGCACCGCTGTTCATCGCCGCCTACGCGGCCGCCACGCCCTGGCTGCTGGCGTCCGACGTGCTGCAGCGCGCCGCGATTGCCGTCGCCCAGGTCGCCGCGGCGCTGCTGCGCGCGGTCGGAGCCGACGCGGTCACCGGCGGCAGCACGCTGGTCGTCGGCCAGCAGGCCTTCTTCATCACGCCCGAGTGCATCACCACGCCGCTGATGCCGGTGTATCTCGCGTGGGCCGTCGCGTGGCCGCGGCGAGCCATCCACACGGCGCTGGCGCTGGCGCTGTTCGTGCCGGCCTTCGCGGCGCTGAGCGTCGCGCGGCTGCTGACGGTGGCGCTGCCGGCGCTGATTGGGCCGCCGCTGTACCTCACGCACGCCTTCTATCAACTCGTCGTCGGGATCGTGCTGATCGCGGCCGCGGCCGAGTGGCGGGCGCGCCGGAACGGCGAGCCGGGCGGCCGCCGGTTCGTGTACGCCCTCGCCGCCGCGATCGCGTCGGCGATCCTGCTCGCTCGACCGTACACGATCGGGATTGAGTGGATCGCGAGCGCGCTTCGCGCCGTCGCGCCGCACACGGCGTCGACCGCTGCGACGCCTGCCGATGTCCAGGGCGTGACGTCGATCATGCCGGGATACGAGCTGGCGCTGACGGTCGGGCTCTGGATCGCGTGGTCGTCCGTCAGTCGGGCGTCCCGTGTAGCGGCGCTCGCGCTGCTTGCGGTCGCGGCGCAGGTCGCGACGCTCTCGATCGTCGGCGAGCTGCGCGCGCACGCGTCCACCGACGTACCCGTGATGTTCGTCCGCCTGTTGTCGATCCTCACACCCACCGCTCTCGTCGCCGCCCTGGCCGCGCGGGTGCCTGCCGGCGCGCGCCAGCAGACATGATCGATCGGCAGCCCACGGTGGCGGAGATTGCGGCGCGCGTCGGCGGCGTCGTCGAGGGCGATGCCGACCGCATCATCACCGGCGTCAGCACGCCCGAGGAGGCGGAAGCCGGCGACCTGATCTTCATCGATTCGGCGCGGCGGCTCACGCGTGCGTGCGCTGCCGCTGCGGCGCTCGTGCGTGGCGAGACGACGCCAGCCGTCGATGCCACGCTGATTCGCGTCGCCGATCCGGCGGCGGCGATGGCCACCGTCATCGATTACCTGTTTCCGCCGCAGCGCACGGTGGAAGGCGTGTCGCCGGCCGCCGTCGTCAGCGCAACGGCGCGGCTGGGGCGCGACGTCGGCATCGGCGCGATGGCGTACATCGGCGACGAGGTCGAGATCGGGGATCGCACGGAGATCCACCCCTTGTCGACGGTCGGGCGCGGTGCACGCCTCGGCAGCGACTGCACGGTCCACTCGGGCGTCCACATCTATCCAGGAACGATCGTCGGCGACCGCGTCGTGCTGCACAGCGGAGTCGTGCTGGGCGCAGACGGCTTCGGGTACACGCTCGAGACGATCCCCGACGGCGCGTCGCGCGGCGAGCCGTATCGCCATCGAAAGATTCGCCAGGTCGGCCGCGTGATCGTCGGAGACGACGTGGAGATCGGCGCGAACACGGCGGTCGATCGCGCGACGTTCACGGCCACCCGAATCGGCCGCGGCACCAAGATCGACAACCTCGTCACCGTCGGCCACAACAGCGTCGTCGGCCGCCACTGCGTGATCGTCGGCCAGGCGGGGATCTCGGGATCCACCGAGCTCGGCGACTACGCGACCGTGGCCGGTCAGGCGGGGCTCGTCGGCCACCTGCGCATCGGCGCCGGCGCGGTGATTGGCGCGCAGTCCGGCGTGACCAAGGACGTGGGCGCCGGCAAGGTGGTGCTCGGGTCGCCGGCGGTCGACGCGCGCCGCGCCAAGAAGGCGCTGGCGTTGATCGCCAGCCTGCCGGAGTTCAAACGCACGCTCGCCGCGCACGAGCGCCGGCTGCTGCAGCTCGAGCGGGAGCGATCCTGAATGCGCGACCGCGCGCGCGTGTGGGCTGTCCTGCTGATTACGTTCGTCACGTTCACGCTCGCGACCCGGCTGCTGGCGAGCGGCCGGATTGCGATCGACAGCGAGATGGCGACGGTCGCTCTCGCCGTGACCGCGGCGCAGCTCGTCGCGCTCGAGGCGCTGCGCTGGTTGGCGTTCGGAGGGCTGTCGCAGCCGGTTCGCGTCGCGCCGTTCTTTGTTGTCTGGCTCGCGCTGGCTCTCGCGCACACGTCGGTCTCGATTAGTGTGTCGCTGGTCGTCTTCCATCGCGTCGATCTCACAACGACCGCGACGTTCCTGCTGCTGGCCATGCCGACGGTGCAGGCCGCCGTGTTGTTCGCGCTCACCGGTGCGCCGCGCCAGTGGCGGCCGCGGCTCGCCTGGCAGCGCGTCGCCGCGCATCCGCTCGCCTGGCCGGTGTTGTGGATCGACGCGATTGCGCTTCCCGCGGGCCTGCTGTGGCTGCATCATCCGGTCGTCGGGATCGCATCGGCCGCACCGCTGCAGCGTCGCTGGATGGGGACCAAATTCGCGGCCGCGACGATCTTCCTGCTGATCGCGGCCCGTCGGCGCGCCGGCGCACGCGCCGATCGCGCGGCTTTGCTCGCGCTCGCTGTCGTGCTCGCGGCGATCGGCGTCAACGCGTTCGTGCCGTGGCTGTACGCCGTCACGGGCCGGCTGCCGCCGCCGCTGTCGGCGCAGCCGCCGCCGGTCATCTGGCTGGAAGTGTACGGCGCCATGCTGATCGTGACGATCATCGTCGTCGATCGGGCCGGCGCCGCGCTCGAACGGGCCGCCGACCGGACCGCCGGTCTCGCCGCCGCCGGCGTCGCCGTGCTGTTTCTGGCCACGCTCGCTTTGATCATGAATGCGGTGTCGAGTCTCCGGCCGCTCGATCCCTGGGCCGGCCTCGCCATGGCCGGCGGTTCCGCGGCGGCCACGTGCTTTGCGGTCGCGGCCGTGGTCGCGGCGACGCCGCCCGCAGAACGGTAGAGGTGTTATACTTCGTGGGTTTTTGCCGCCGGCCCTCGTGCGGCGAGAAACGCGAGGCCCACGTGAGACAGCACGTCAAGCAGTTCGCCCTCACCGGTACCCTGGCCCTCCCACTCGTTCTCACGCTTGCGTTCGCGGGTCCGCTCAGCGCGCCCGCCGGCGCGCAGGCGGGACTGCGAATGGTCGGTCCGCAGAATCCGATTCTCGTCGACACGAACGGCGACGGCCGTCCCACGCCGGGGGTCGATGCGCCCGCGAACCCGCGACTGAGCGGCAACACGCTGCAGGTCACGACGCTCTGGTCGTGCGCCAACCAGAACAACACGACGTTGTTCCTGTCGGGCCAGGACAGCTCCGGACGCTTCCGCACCGCATCGCGGACCAACGATACGCGGCAACAGGCGCTGTCGATCGCGAGCGTCTCGGGCTCGGCGGCCACCGGGTTCACCTACTCGGAGAACGACACACGCGGCCAGCGGGCGGCGGGCGTCGGGACGCTCCTCGACACCAACGGCGACGGCGCGATCGACACGGTGGTCGCGTCCGGCAATATTCACGTCGCCGCTTCGCTCGTGTTCTCGAGCGACGGCAACTACGTGAGCATCCCGGTCTCGCAGGAAGCGGTGTTCGCCCCGAGGAACAGCCGGTGCGGGCTCGGCGCCGTACCGCAGATCTGGGTGCCGATGGCCGACACCAACGGCGACGGACGCGGCGACACGATCATTCTCGATCTGAACGGCGACGGCATCCCGGACGCCCAGTTCTATCAGAGCCCCCGGCTCGCGGCGATCGGCGTTCCGACGACGAACAACGTCGGCCTCTCGATTCTGACGATGCTGCTCGGCGGCGTCGGCGTGTGGTTCCTCGGTCGTCGTCGGTTGAGCGTCGGCGGACCGCGTTCCTGATCGCGCGGCGATGGGCGAGCCGGTCGCTGTTCGCGAGTACGCGGGCGTCGAGTGGCTCGTCGACGCGTTCGGCTGCCGGCCCGCGCCGCTCCAGTCGATCGAGACGCTGGATCGGCTGCTCTCGCGCCTCGTCCTCGATCTCGGGTTGCATCCGGTTGCGCCGCCCGTCTGGAAGACGTTCGACGGCGGCGGCGTGACCGGGCTGCTCCTCCTCTCGGAATCGCACTTCACCTGCCACTCGTTTCCCGAGCAAGGCTTCGCCGCGTTCAATCTCTACTGCTGCCGGCCGCGGACCAAGTGGCCGTGGGACGCCCATCTGACTGAGCTCTTTGGCGCCACGCGAGTCGTCGTCCGCGAGCTGGTACGCGGTTGACGAGCGCCTATCGCCGCTTCTGGTCCCGCGTCGGCGACACGTTTCCCGATCTTGGCGGCGCCCGATCGACGCGGTACTACCGCGCGAACGAGGAGCGGCTGCTCACCGCGCATCTCGGTCCGCTCCGCGGTCTGCGCCTGCTCAAGACCGACCTGTGGGACGAAGCCAAGAACACGCGCATCCTGCACTGGGCCGCGGCGCAGGGCGTCGACGCGCACGGCATCGACATCTCGCAGCCGATCGTGCGGCAGGCTCGCGCTCCGGCTGGAGCGGCGCCGATCACGGCCATCGTCGCCGACTGCCGACAGGTGCCGTATCGCGATCGGTCGTTCGACGCCGTGTACTCGATGGGGACGATCGAGCACTTCGACGAGTCCGACCTGGCCATACGGGAAATGTGGCGCGTGCTGAAACCCGGCGGGCGCGCAGTGGTCGGCGTGCCGAACCGGTTCGACCCGTTTCTGCGCCCGCTCGTCGTCGCGGCCCTTTCGGCGATCGGGCGCTACGGCTACGGGTTCGAGAAATCCTATTCGCGCCGCGCGCTGCGCGGCCTGATGATTCGCTGCGGCTTCGACGTGATTGCCGAAACCGGCATCCTCTTCATCCCGGGCTGGCTGCGGATGCTCGATCTGGCCGCTCACGCGTACGCGGCGCCCCTCGCGCCCATCACGGCGGCGCTCGTCGAGCCGTTCGCGTGGATCGATCGCCATTGGCCGCGTGCAGGCCGCTACGGCTATCTCATCGTCGCCGTTGGGCTGAAACCGTAAGCGTGGGCGGCACACCGCGGTTGGTGATCGGCCTGCTCGTCACCGCGACGACGGTGGTCGCGGCCATCGGCGCGCGGCCGTACGCGGGCGGCTGGAACGACGGCAGCCGGCTCGCGACGGCGGAGAGCCTCGTCGACGCCGGCAGCTGGACGATCGACGACTCCGTCTTCGTCCAGCCGCGCGCACGCGCGCCGTCCGCGCCGCCGCCGTACCCCGCCGACGATCGCCTGCTGATGGAGCACGGCACGCTCGATCGCCTGTCGATCGACGGCCGCTTCGTCTCGGACAAGACGCCGTTTGCGAACCTGGTCGTGGCCGGCGAGTACTGGCTGATTCAGAAAAGCACCGGCCTGGTTGCGCGCGAGCGGCCGGATCGCTTCGCCTACGCGGTCACGCTGGCGAGCGCGGGCCTCTCGTACGTGATTGCGGTCGGCGCGATGACGCTGCTCGCATGGCGCGCCACGCGATCGTCCGGTTGGACCGCTGCTGTTGGCGTCGGCTTCGCGTTCGCGACGTGCGCGCCGGCCTACTCGCGGCACGTCAACGGCCACGAGATGCTGCTCGCCGCGCTGGCCGCGCTGCTGGTGGCGCTCGACGCGAGTCACGCCGATCGCGATCGCGTGTCCTCTGTGCGCCTGGCGTCGATCGGGACGCTCGCGGGCGTGGCGTACGGTCTCGACGCCGCCATCGGTCCGCTCATCGTCGTTCTCACGCTTGCGCTGGTCTTTTCACTCGCTCGCTGGCGGGCGCTTGTGGCTGTGGCTGCGGCAGCTCCATGGATCGCGCTCGAGCACCTGCTCAATTTCCGGATCGGTCACACCGTCCTGCCGCTGAACAGCGTGCCGGCGTACCTGGCGTGGCCCGGCTCTCCGTTCGACCCGACGACGATGAGCGGGACGTATGCGCATGGGAGCGTGTGGCACTTCGTCAATTACACGATCGATCTCGCGATCGGGCGGCGTGGGTTTCTCCTCCACAATCTGCCGCTGCTCATGCTGCCGGCCGCCGCATGGCGGGTGGTGCGCGTGAGACGCGCGGACGGCGAGCGCCGGCTCGCGTTGTTCGCGCTCGCGCTCTCGGTCGCGGGCTGGATCGTCTACGGTCTGGGATCGACGAACTACTCCGGCGTTGCGCTGTCGATCCGCTGGTTCGTCCCGCTGCTCGCGCCGGCGTTCTATCTGCTCGCGCTCGATCTCCGCGACACGCTGGACGATCGGCTGCCGTTCGCGATTCTGACCGTCGTCGGCATCCCCATGGCCGTCTCCGCGTGGATCGCCGGTCCCTGGGAGCCGCGCGTGCCGTTGTTCTGGTGGTGGGTGGCGATCGGTATTGGGGGAGTTCTCGCCGCCAGAGCACGAAGCTCGATCAGCCGCGAGAACGCGAAAACACGAACATGAATTACTGCCTGAAGTCGTAGACGAAGAAGGTCCCGGTTCGCCATCTCCATCGGCGCGCACGCAGGACGCGCCGCAGCGCCTCGGCGGTCGCGCGGGCCGCTTCATCCTCGGGCGCGACGCGGACACCCTCGGTAAGCACGCTGCCGTACAGCAGCGTCGCGCTCGCGGCGAGCACGCGGCCATCGAGCCGCGCGATCAGATCTGCGTCCGTGGCCGGCGCGAGGGCGCGGACGTCGAGGAGGCGCCACGGTCCGGAACGGCTCATCGGATCGGTGCCCCAATACCACAGGTCCATCGGGGCGCCGGCCTCGAGGGCGCGCGCGAGATCCGGCAGCCCCTGGCCCCAGTCGTAGTTCGAATCGCTGACCAGCCGACAGGCCTCGTCGGAACCGCCCGCGAGCTCGTTCGCGAACCGGATTGCGTCGGGCCACGCGCGCCACGACGCGACCGCGGACCACCCGATCAGTGCGACGGTTCCAAGCTGGATCAGCCTCGTCCTGCGCGGCGGACCATCGGCGGCGAGCCGCGCGGCGGCCACCGTGACGCCGACGATCGCCAGCGCAAGCGCCGGAAGGATCATCCGGATCCCGAGCTGGACCCGGAAGAGCGGGCTGAACACGATGATCAGCGCTGCGGCCGCCAGCGGCCAGTTGAGGAGCGCCCGGCGCCGCGCGATCGACGCGGCCGCGATCGCCGCGGCGCCGACGAGGACGCCGCCGCTGGCTTTGATCAGAAACACGACGGGGAAGTAGAACCAGACCGCGCGGTCGTACGCGCGTCCGAGCACGAACGTCGGATGGCCGCGCACGTTGTGCTTGATCTGCTGCACCAGCCCCTCGCCGGCGTTGCTGAACACCTTCGACTGCTCCGCGACCCAACGAACGCCAGCTGCGGCGCTCCCATCGCCGAGCGAGCGGGCCCACGCGACGAAGCTCTCGTCGCGCCGCCAGTCGCTGCCGCAGTACGCGAACACGATGGCGAGTGCGATGGCTCCAATCCACACGCCGTCGCGCAGCCGCTCGCGCGATGTACCTGATCCTGAACCGGTCGTGGCGACGGCAAGCGCGACGAGCGGCGCGAACGCGAGCGCGGAGGCCTTCGACAGAATCGCCAGGGCCAGCCATACCGCCGGCAGCCACCGGCCGCCCTTCGCGAGCGACGCACCGAACGCCAGCAGACAGGCCGTCACCGCGACGTCGGTCGTCGCGAGCGTCGAGTGCGCGAGGAGGCTCGGCTCGGACGCGAGCCACGCCGCGGCGGCCGCGCCGGCCCAGGGCCCGCCGGCCTGCCGCGCGATCGTCCATCCCGACGCCAGCAGCATCCACCAGAAGACGAGCGTCACCGCTCGCGCCCATGGCAGCACGATCCGCAGATCGTCGTCTTCCGTCACATGGCCGCGACCGTCCGTCGCCACGCGAAACCGAATCCCGTGCGCGCGCTCGACGATCCGCACCGGCAGCGAGACGACGTCGGCAGGCAGCGGCATCGCGCCGAGCCGCATCAGCCCGCCGATGCCGCCGCCGCGCCAGCGGTCGAGTCCGGCCGCGATGTAGGTTGGCTCGTCGAAGGTCACGCCCAGACGCGACGCGGCCGACACGCACCAGACGGACGAAGCGACGGCGCACGCCAGGAACAGCGGCGCGCGCGTCATGGATCGAGCGGTGCGCCGGATCGCGGCCCCAGGAGCTCCGCGGCGGCAAACACCGGCGGGTACGGCCAGACGGCGACGACGTCCTTCAGGACGAATCGCTCGGACCACTGGCGCTCGGTGGCGCCGACGAGCAGCGCCGGGCGACCGATCGTCTGTGGACCCGCGAGGTTCGTGTCGTCGAAGAAGTCGTACGCCGACGGCCGATTCCCGAAGAACCGGCCCGCGCTCGCGACAATCGGATGGCCCGGCAGGTAGAAGGCGAGGAGTCCCGCCACGTTGTGCATCGGCACGACGATGAGCGATCCGTGGCCGTGGCCATTCATGAACCGTTCGATTGGCGTCGAGAGCCGTTCGACGGCGGCGGCTGCTCCGTGGAATCGCGCGACCGGCACGTATCGGCCGACGCCCGGCAGCGCGGCCGCGGCGAACGGTGCGTGAACGCCGATGAGCGCGACGGCGCCGTAGCCGGCGATCAACGTCTGCGCGCGCCGCGTTGCCGTCGATTCGGCGATCGCGCCGGCGGCGATCGCCAGCAGCGTGATGTAGGCGGCAGTCGGCCAGTTGGCCTCGACCTTCGTCTTGAACGTCGCGAAAAAGAACGCGAGCAGCATCGGCGCCGCGCACGCGATCGCGAAGCGGACGCCGTCGCGGCGGCGATCGCGCCGCACGGCGGCGGCGACGACCCCGAGCACCGGTCCGATCACGGCGAGCTGTCCCGCCACGAACGCGATCGTCCACCGGGGATCGTACTGGAGCGCCGGCCGAACGGGCCGGTCGCCGCCGCTCGACGCGATGAATCCGAGGAGGTGCGCAGCACCGGCGCCGTGGTGCTGCGCATTCCACCAGAAGACGGGAGACGAAACGGCGGCGACGGCGGCCAGCGCGAGCATCGCCCGCGTGCCCACCCCGCTGCTCAAGCGGTGTCGCTCGCGCCACGCGAACGCGGCAAGGCCGGGAATCAGGAGGACCATCGAGTACTTGAACAGAAAGCCGACGCCGATTGCCGCGCCGCACGCCACCCAGGCCGCGACCGATGGCCGGCCCTCTCGTTCCGCGCAGTAGGCGCGCCAGGCGATCGACGCGGCGGCCGCCCAGCACGCGAGGTACGGCGCGTCGATCGTCATGAGAATGAAGCAGAGCTGATACGCCGGCACGAGGTTGACGAGCAGCGCTGCGGCGAGGCCGGCGCGCGCGGCGTGCGCCGGCGGAGCGAAATCGATCGCGAGCCGCGCGGCCGCTGCGGCGACGACCGCCGACGCGATCGCCGCCGGAAGGCGGACGCTCCACTCGGCGACGCCGAACAGGCGCGTGCTCAACGCGATCGCCCAGGCGACGCCCGGCCCCTTGCTGTAGTACGACGCCGAGAGCCGGCGCGACCAGTCCCAGTACTGCGCCTCGTCGGCGACGAGCTCGTACGGCGACCACCAGATCAAGTACGCGACGCGGGCGAGCGTCATGACCGCGATCAGGATCAAGGCGCGGCGCATCGGAGGGCAGCTGTCAAGTCTCAAGTCTCAAGTCTCAAGTCGAGTCGCACGGCTCGAGCCGCAAGGTTCGAGCGGTGAAGTCTAGCAGCGTCGCCACGGTAGACTTGAGACTTTAGACTCGAGACGTTGCACGTGCCATCGTTCCGGCGCGGGACCCGCGCGATCGTCACGGTTGCCGTCGGCGCGGCGGCAGCGGCGCTCTTCGTGTGGTCGGTGCGGGGGGCTGGCGCCCGCGCGGTCGTCGAGGGCGTGCGCCGGGCGGGACCCTGGTTCGGAGTGGTGCTGATCCTGGGCGGCGTCCGCCACCTCGCGCGCGCGGCCGCGTGGCGTCAGGCGCTCGATCCGCCGCGGCGGCTGCCGTGGCGATCGGCGTTTCTTTCCGCGCTCGCCGGCAACGCCGTCGGCGTCGTCACGCCGCTCGGGCTGCTGGCCAGCGAACCGTCGAAGGTCGCGTTCGCCAGCCTCGACGCGCCTGCGGGCGAGCTTGCGGCGGCGCTCGCGCTCGAAAACCTGATTTACGCCGCGACGGTCGTTGCGATGATCGTCGGCGGCCTGGCGACGCTGCTCGTCACGTCCGAGGTGTCGCCCCGCGCGCAGGGCACCGTGGTATGGGTGATGGTCGGCACGCTTGCGATGGCCGCGGCGCTCGCGGCGATGGCGATCCTGCTGCGGCGTCCGATGGCGGCGCGCGTCGGCCGCTGGCGGCGCGGCCAGGTCGCGTCGATCGTCGCGATCGACGCGCTCTTCCACGCCGCGGCCGTTGCGGAGATCTGGATCGTCGTCGGCGCGATCACCGGCGCGTTTCCGAGCGTCCGGACCGCGTTCGTCCTCGAGAGCGTGAACCGCGCCGTCACGGCGGTGTTCCAGTTCGTGCCGCTGTGGCTCGGTGTCGACGAAGCGTCGAGCGCGCTCGCCGCCTCGCTGCTGCAGCTCGCGCCGGCGTCCGGCGTCAGCCTCGCGCTCGTGCGCAAGGCGCGCATCCTCTGCTGGACTGCTGCCGGACTGTCCATCGCCGTCACGCGCGCCCGCTCGCGCCTGTTCGGAAGCCGCTGACGCGCGCGTGGAGTGTTACCAGCGCGGTGTGCAGCCCGCGACCGTGAACGCGGGCCCGCACGACCCTTCGCCCGCGTGACACTGGCGGATGCACTCGGCCATCTCGTCGCCGCGCGGCGGCGGGTTCAGATTCCGGCAGCAGTCGGCGCACAGGTGCATGCAGTCGCCGGTCGTCGGCGAATCCACCGCGAGACCGACCGCCGCGAGCCCCGCCACCAGCATGCCGCGGCCGACCTGCACCAGCGCGTCGCGCCGCGACACTGCGCCGGCGACCGCCTTCGCGAACCGATCGAACCGATGCTCCACGTCCGTTTCTCCCTGACCTCTGTGGTTCTACCGTGTAAGCCGACGAGCGTTCGAGGTCGCCGAGCCGTTCTGTCCGCCCGCTGCCTCCGCCAACAACCGCAGAATCTGCTCCGTGCCCTGCGCCACCGGCGACGCGATGATGCCGCGCTCGTCGATGAGATACGCGATCGGCGTCGCGAACATCGCGTACGACAGCGAAATCTCCCAGTGTCGCTGCAAACCGACCGGGAAGGTCAGGCCGTGCTCCGCGATCTTCGCGCGGTTCGTGTCGGCGTCGCCGCGGCTCACCATGACCACCTGCACGGCCGACACGCGCGACCAGCGTTCGAGCGCCGGCGCGAGCGTCATGCACGGGTGGCAGCGCGGATCCGAAAAGACGAGCAGCACGCGGCGTCCCCGGAAGTCGGCGAGCGAGAGCTCGCCGCCGCCGACACGCGCGATCCGGAAGACGGGCGCCGGCGTCCCCGGATCGAGACCGTCGCGTTTGAGCCGGCTGGTCGCGAGCGCCTCGCCGGCTCCTGTACGCGCGGCGGCCTCCAGCGCGTCGAGGCGCTGCAGGATTCTGCCGTTCTGCGCCAGAAGTTGATATCCGAGCCAGCAGGCGAGCAGGGCGAACGCCAGAGCGAGCCCGGAGAGCAGGACGCTGCTACTCAGATGTGAACCCCCAGACGGCCTTTCGCTTGATCGAACTCAATGTTCCTCCTCAGCTCCTCGATCTAGAACGTCAGCGACGCCCAGATCACGCTGTTGCTCCACACGATGTTGATGTCGTAGAGATTGCCCCACACGATGTTGTCCCTGGTGAGGCTGCCCCACACGATGGCGTTTCCCCAGACGATGTTTGTGCCGGTGCTCCATCCAATCAGTCCGCTGCCCCAGACGATGTCGTCGCCCCAGACGATGTTGTCGCCCCAGACGATGTTGGCGCCCCAGGTCGTGCCGGCGCCCCAGCACGTCATGTCGCCCCAGACGATGTTGTCACCCCAGACAATGTTGTCGCCCCAGACGATGTTGTCGCCCCACACGATGTTGTCGCCCCAGACGATGTTCTGCGCCCAGGCGTAGCTCGTGCCGGCAATCGTGGTCGACGCGGAGACGCTCGCGAGCAGCGACGAGGTCGACGCGGCCGCCGATGTGTGGATCGCCGAGGCGAGGCTGATCGCGCCGGCCGCGTTCAGCGCGCCCGCGCCCTGCGTCAGCGCGTTGTACGCGACGCCCGCCGCGTCGTACATCGGGATCGCGCTGAACTCGAGCACCGCTTTGACCTGGCTCGGCGTGAGCGCGGGGTGCGTGCTGTAGCCGTTCGCGAGCCGGCTGGCCTGGATGACGAGCGCCGCGACGCCGCTCGTCACGGCGGCGGCCATGCTGGTGCCGCTCAGCGTCACGTAATCCGAGCCGAGGCGGAGCGACGAGTAGTTCCTGTAGATCGTGCTGCCGCGATCGGCGTCCGAGCCCAGGCGATGGCCGGGCGCGACGAGGTCCGGCTTCGCGTGCGCGTCGTACCACGTCGGCCCGCGCGAGCTGTACGGCGCGACGACGTCGTCGTTGCGGGTGATCGTGCCGTTGGTGTTCAGCGCACCAACCGTGATGGCCGACGGCGCGTTGCCGGGCGACGTGATGCCGGCGTAGCCGATCTGCGCCGCGGTGCTGTTCGTGCCGAAGTTCCCGGCGGAGGTGACGACGACGATCCCCGCGCGGACGGCCTGTTCGACGGCCTGCACGAGCGGGTCGGTCGCGGCCGGCTCGTACACCGGATGGCCGAGCGACAGGTTGATGATGTTGATCCCGAAGATCTGCCGGTTGGCGACGGCGAAGTTGATCGCGCTGATGACGTCGCTCGTGCGGCCCAGGCCGTTCTTGTCGAGCACTTTCAGCACGACCAGGTTCGCGCCTGGCGCCGTGCCGGCGTACTCGCCGGCGGAGAGCGCGCCGGTCCCGGCGGCGAGCCCGGCGACATGCGTGCCGTGGCCGTAGTCGTCGTAGGCGGCCGCGAACGCGCCGCCCTTGTTCACGAAATCGTAGAAGCCGATGATGCGCCCGGCGAAGTCGGTTTTCGGCGTGATCCCCGAGTCGACGATGGCGATGCCGACGCCCGCGCCGGTCAGCGACGTCGAGGTGAGGCCGAGCGTGGCGCGAACGACGTCGACCCCCGCCGCGCCGCCCGCGGGCGCCGCATGCGACGCGACGAGCGCGTCGTCGGAGACCGAGCGGATGCAGGCGTTGGCGTCGAACGACGCGAGGTCCCCGGCGTGCACGACCGCGGTGAGCGCGCTGATCGACGCGTGCTCGCGCACGACGACGTCGCCGTGCCTGACCAGGGCATCGCGCACGCCGGCGCGGCACGACGGCGGCGTGGCGATGATGACGCGCAGCGACGCGGCTCCGGAATCAGCCGCGGCCTGGACGGACGTGTCGGCTTTGCGATAGCGCGGCGCGGCTGCAGTCGGCGCGGGAAGCCCGGTGACGGCGGCGAGCGTGAGGATGAGTCCAACGAGACGATGACGACCTGTAACGGACTGTTTAAGACACAAAGCGCTTCCACGGCGTGCAAATCTGGCACCAAGCCGGGCCGTTTAGCAATTAGCGCTGTAAATAATTGCTTTTACTTGGCTTATTGATCAGTCAGACGTTCCGACTACTCTGCGTCGAAAATTCGTATCGGCCCGTTACGGAACACGCCACGCGAGTTTGTAATTGTTAAAGTATTTATTATCTATGTATTACAGAGATAGTGTTCCATTTTGTAATCTGATGACACTCTATAGAACATAGAGTCCGTCTTGAGTGCGTCACGGATCACGATACCGAGCGTCGATTACAGGGCCCGTGCCGACGTGGCTCCGACCTGCCTCAGACCTGGCTCGGAGCTGACCCGGACCTGAGTGCCTGCTACCTCGCCGTCGGCAGCGACTCGAACAGCTGGGGCACGGCGTAGGTGAGCACCGCGTTCAGGAACTTGTCGGTGACGATGACGTGCTTGGTCTTCGCGTCGATGGTCACGCCGCGCGGATCGACCAGCTTGCCGTTCGGTCCGCCGATCGTGTAGCGCGGCAGCACCTTCCCGTTGTCCTCGAGCCGCCACACGCCGACGTAGCTCGCGCCCACGGCGAGGATGAACCCGCCCTCCGGGTACACGGCGATGTTCTGCGTCCCGCCGATGCCGGAGATGACCCGCAGCGGCTTCGCATTGCCCGCGGCGGTCCGGTCGAAGATTGCGATCTCCGACGATCGCTCGCTGTCGCCTTCGCTGCCGAGCGGCGAGGCGCTGATGACGAGCAGGTTGTGGCGCGTGTCGACGGCGACGGCTCGCGCGGCCAGGATCGTCGTGTCGGGGCCGGCGATCACGCGCGTCGGCGCCACGTTGCCGCTCGCCTCGCGCGGGAAGACGAGAACCTTGCGTCCTTCGGGGACGTAGATCTCGTCGTTGATCGGATCGATCGCGAGCCGATCGAGCGCAATCAGCTGCGTGCGCGGCCCTTCGATCACGCGCTTCGGCCGCACCGCGCCTGCCGCGCCGCCGTCGAAGATCAGGATGCCCTGACCGAACTGCTGCGGCACGGCGATCTCGTCGTGAATCGGGTCGTACGCAATCGCGTGCATCGTGCGGCCGAGCATCGTCTGCTGTCCCTCGATCGCCCTGACGCGCCGCGCGTTTCCGTCCGCCAGACCGGCGAACACCGCCACCTGCGGATGCGCGACTCAATTGGGCACGAGCAGCTCGTCGCGCTTCGAATCGAAGGCGATCGCGCCCGGATTGCCGATCATCAGCGACGGCGCCTCGGGCGGCGCGCTGCGGATCGTCCGCCGGGGGCCGACGTCGCCCGCGGCGTCGAGCGGATACACCGTCAGCGAGTGGCCGCCGAAGTTGGCGACCCAGAGCTCCTGGTTCGCGGCGTCGACGAACACGCTGGTCGGATTGGCCAGGCCGGTGCGGCCGCCTTTGATCGCGCGCTTCGGCGCGGCGTTGCCTTTCGCCAGCGCGTCGAACACGAGCACGGACGATCCGGCGTCGTTCGCCACGTACAGCTCGCGCTTCGCCGCATCGAAGGCGAGGCCGGTCGGCCAGTCGAGGCCGGTCGCGGGCCCCTGGATGACGCGCACCGGCGGCGCATCGCCGCTGGCGGCGCGCCTGTGCACGACGATCGACGGCGCCGAGATCGTGCCCGACCCGGGCACCGCCCACTCGCGCCCGAGCGGCCAGTTGGTCTTGCCCGCGTCATTGCCGGCCGACGGGACGCCGGTCCGCTTCTCGATGCTCGAGCTCACGTCGTGCGTCGACCCATAGTTCGCGATGAACACGACGTCGTCGCGCGGATCGAGCGCGATGCCGTGCGGGTCGGCCACGCCGGTGTGTCGGCCCTGCAGCACGCGAATCGGCGACTCGTGGCCGTCGGCCATCTTGCGGTACGCCACGACGGCGCTGTCATGCTGAATGGTGATCAGCATCTCCTGATGCGCTGCGTCGACCGCGATGCCGAACGCGCCGTGCGGCGTATCGAGCAGACGCACCGGCGCGACGTCGCCGTTCACGCCCTGCGCGAAGACGGCGAGCTTGTTCCGCGTGTCGTTGTTGGTGACGAACACCTCGCCGCTCTCCGGATCGACGAAGATGCCCGACTGGAATTCGATCTGCGTCCTCTCGCCGGCGATCGCGCGCGTCGGCGTGCTGCGCGGCGCGCCGTCCGGTGTGTGCTCGGTCCGGCTGTACGCGAGGATCTGAAACAGGTTCTCGTCGGTCGCGATCACCTCGTTCCGCTTCACGTCGACGGCCACGGCCGCGAACGCGGCGTTCGGATCGCGGATGGTGCGGAGCGGATCGCCCCCGACCCGGTCGCCGCCGACCGGCATCGACGCCCGCCGCCGGCCCTGTTGCGCGCTCGCCTCCGCCGCGCGCGACGCGGCGAGCGCGCGCTGCAGCTGCCCGTCCGACGCGGTGACGCAGATGCCAGGATCGTCGTCGATCGGCTCGACGCGGACGAGCCGGCCGTCGCCGCCGCTGGTGAGCCGATGCGCGGACACACGGCGGGGCCCGTCGCCCGCGGCGACGACGAGCGCGGCGGCGACCGCGGCGTGGATGAAAGCCCGGCGCGGCGGCGGTTTCGTCATGGCCGCGTCGGACCTCAGTTGGTCGCGAAGCAATAAAACAGTCCGGCGCCGCCGGTGGCCACCAGGTTCTCCTGGCTGCAGCCGCGACTCGCGTGCGTCGCGTTCCACGACGTGTTGCCGCCGCCCGTGCGGTCGTGATGCCCGAGCTGCGCCGTGCCGCTGCCGCCGCTCGTCCAGTTCTGACAGGTGTGATCGGCGCCGTCGGTGAACGCGGTGCCGTCGAGCTGCGAGCCGGTCAGCATGTCGTGGCGGTTCGGCGTGTCGCCGACGCCGTTCACGGTCTCGCCCTTTTCGTTGAGCGCCGTGACCTTCGTCAGGTTGTTGCCGCGGCGCGCCTGATCGAGCGTGTCGCCGTGCAGGTCGGCGACGCTCTGCGCGACGCGCGCGCCCTTCGCGTTGTACCACGGCCCGTTGCCGATGCGATCGCGCGCGTTGACGGCGGGCTGGCCGTTCGCGGCGCTCGCGCTCAGGTACGCATGCCAGGTTTTGCCGCCCGCGCCGACGGCGGCGGCGAGCGTCTGACAATGACGATCGGCGCCGGCGAGGCCGCCGAGATTCGCGCCGTTCCCGGCGCCGACACTGGTCACGAAGAACGACATCGGCTGCGGCGGCTGGGCCGCGGGCTGCCCGGCCGGTGTCTGACCGGCCGGCGGCTGCTGGGCGGCGATCGCCAGGGTCATCGACGAAGCCACGAGAAATGCGAAAAAGAATCGGCGCATTGTGCCCTCCCGGTAGCGCATCTTAGCGCGCGACGACTTCATGCGCTATGATCACCGCATGCGTCGTCTGCGGCAGGTTGCGGCCGGTCTCGTGGTCGTGTTGTGCGGGACCATCCCGGCGACGTGCGCCGCCGCCGCGAGCGCGTCCCCGCGGCAGCAGATGGCGTGCTGCAAGAGCGGTCACCGCTCCTGCGGCAAGGCGGAAACCGCCGCCGATTGCTGCAAGCGGATGCGGCACGGCGCGCCGCACGCCGCCACGGCGACGCTTCCATCCCACGCGACCGTCGCCGCACCGCCTGCCGCGATGTTCGACGGCCGAGCTCCGAGCGCCGCGTCCATCGAGTTTCATCCGTCGACGATCTCGTTCAAGCGCCCGCACGACCCGCCACATCTCCATCCCGTTGCGCTGCTGATCTGATCGCGCTCCGCGCGCGTCCGACGCCACGGGTGTGCCTGCTCCGGGAGGAATGCGCATGAGCACGCGTGTCGCAGCGCTGCTGGGCCTCGCATCGTCGCTGACGACCTTCGTCTGTTGAACGCTGCCGGTCCTGTTCGTGAGCCTAGGTCTAGGCTCCGTCATCGCCTCGCTGTCGCAGTCCCTGCCGTGGCTGCCGTCGATCAGCCGCCACAAGGGGATGGTGTTTCTCGCGGTCGGCGCGCTGCTCGCGGTCAACTACTGGCTGGCGATCGCGCGTCCGAGACGGATGAAGTGTGCGCCCGGCGACATGTGCCACGTCGACAGCCCCGCGATGCGCGCGACGCGCGCGGTGTTCTGGGCGTCGGTTGGTGTGTACGTTGTCGCCGCGGTCGTCACGTACGGCGGTCTGTGGTGGGTGAGGACGCAGTCATGAAGGTGAGCGTCATCGGTTGCGGTTTTATGGCGCTGGCCCTGCTGCCGCTGCCGGCCGGCGCGGCTGGACACGGCCCGGTGTTCGGCGCGACGACGCCGACGCTGGGTCGAAGCGGGTGGAGCCTGGATCAGGCGTGGACGCGGCGATCGGGCGACGCCGGCAGCCGCGAGCAGATGCTGAAGACGATGATCAGCTTCGGCGTCACGGAAAACCTGCAGCTGTCGGTGTCGTTCCCGCTGGCGATGAGCACCGGTCAGCTGCCGGCGGCGCGGATGATGAGCCTGATGTCGAGCGACCGCGATGTCGAAGGGCTCGCCGGCTATCGCTTTCAGCGGCGCATGATCGGCATCGGCGGCCGGCAGGAGAGCACCGTGTACGTCGGCGGGACGATCCCCGCCGAATCGACGCGCGGCAATGCCCGCGTGTCGTCCTCGCTGTTCATCGCAGGGGCGACCGGCTACGCGTCGCGCTCGCACTACGTGTGGGTTGGCGGCGGCGTGCAACATTATTTATATAGGGGCGCGGACCGCGTCGGCGGCGGCCGGTTTGCGAGCGTCGTGTACGGGTTCCGTCCCAAGCCGCTCCGCGTCGACGCGTCGAAGCCCGATGCGCGGCTGTTCGTCGAGGCGACCGCGGAGGATCGCCGGCCCGATCGGATCGGCGGCGTCGAGCGGCCGACCGGCGCGCGATCCGTATTCGTCGGGCCGACGACGCTGATCCTGTACAAAGCGTACGCCTTCGAAGGCGGCATCCTGCTGCCGGCGTACCAGTCGGTGGATGCCGGACGCGTCCGCGAGCGCCTGCGCATCGCCGTCAACGTGAGCTACTTCTTCTGGCTGAAATGACGGCAGGCCTCAGGCTTGCCAGACAACTGCGAGGATCGTATGAAGCACCCGTTGTTGGTGGGACTCGCGCTCGCGCTGTTGCAGGCGGCGCCGGCGCGCGCGGAGCTGCGCCACGTCGAAATCAGGACGCTGGGGATGGATTGAGAGATCTGCGCCCACGCCGTGCGCGTGGCCATGCAGAAAGTCGTCGGCGTCGAAGCGGTTCGCGTCGGCCTCGACGAGGGAATCACCGTACTCGATCTCAAACAGGCGAACACCGTCACGCTGGCCGCGCTGCGAAAGGTGCTGAAGGACGGCGGGTTCGTCTCGAAAGACGCGCGCCTTTCGGCGCGCGGCACGGTCGTGGAGCGCGGATCTCAGCTCGTCTTTACGGTGGCGGGAACCGGAGAAGCGTTCGCGATCGACGGGAATGCGACCGAGCGATCGGTCGTCGACGATCTACGCCGCCGCAGGAGTGCGACAATTGACGTGACGGGTACCGCGCATCCCGCAACTGCGGGCGTCCAGCGGCTGACCGTCGAGTCGATACGATAACGAGCTCATCCGAGTGTTCTGACCTGGAATGCGACATTCATGAATCCGCCATCGATTGAGGCACGGCTGCTGCTCGCCGCAATCGTGCAGTCCTCCGACGACGCGATCGTCAGCAAGAATCTCGACGGCATCATCACGTCGTGGAACCGCGCGGCGGAGCGGATGTTCGGCTACCCCGCGGCCGAGGCCGTCGGCCAGTCGATCTTCATCGTCATCCCCCACGATCGCTTGGCCGAAGAGGAAGAGGTGTTGCGGCGGATCCGCCGCGGCGAGAGCGTCGACCACTTCGAGACCATCCGGCGGCGAAAGGACGGAACCACCTTTCCGGTCTCGCTGACGATCTCCGCCGTCCACGACGAGCGCGGCATCGTCGTCGGCGCGTCGAAGATTGCGCGCGACATTTCCGATCGCCGCCGTGCGGAAGCGGCGCTCGCGGCGGCAGAAGCGAAGCAGTCCGATCTCCAGCAGCGGCTGCTCGCGCTCGTGTCGGCTTCCGGGTCGCTGCTGGCGCGGCCGACGCTCGACGTGGTAGTGCCTGCGACGGTGGCGCTGGCGCGTCAGCTGGTGCCGGGCGATGCGTACGCGGTGTGGCGCCACGACCCGGCGGCCGGCGCGTGGCGGATCGCGAAGTCCGATGGCCTGTCGAGCGAGTTCGCGACGCGCGAGATCGTGCCCCACGAGACCGCAGCTCGCAGCGTCAACCTGGATCGCCCGCTCCCAATCGAGAACGTCGATGCGGCCGATTTCTCCGATCCCGACCGGCAGTCCCTCGCGAAGGAGGGCATCCGGTCGATGCTGATCGTGCCGCTGACGATCGGCGGGACCGTCGCCGGCACGCTCGTCGTGTATCACCGGGCGGACCATCTGTTTAGCGAGGTCGAAGTGGAGGCCGGCCGCGCGCTGGGCAACCTCGCGTCCGCGGCCATGACGACGGCGGAGTTGTACGAGTCGCAGCGGCGGCACCGCCAGGACGCCGAGCGCGCGAACCGGCAGGCGGAATTCCTCGCGGCCGCCAGCGCTGCGCTCGGCGGGTCGCTCGACTACGAGCGCACCCTGGCCGCCGTAGCCGATCTCGCCGTGCCGCACGTTGCCGACTGGTGCGTGATCGACATAGTCGAGGAGGACCGCAGCACGAAGCGACTGGCAGTGGCGCACGTCGATCCGGCGAAGGTTGCGATTGCGCGCGCGCTGCTGGAGCGCTATCCGGAGAATCCCGAGTCGCCGTACAACTTCCGGCAGGTGATTCGGACCGGCACGCCGATCATGCTCGAGCACATTTCGGACGCGCTGCTCACCGCCAGCGCGCGCGATGCCGACCACCTCCGCCTGCTGCGCGAGCTCGGGCCGTCGTCGTTCATGTCGGTCCCGCTCGTCGCGCAGCACAGCACGATCGGCGTCATCACCTTCATTGCCGCCGAGTCACAGCGCCACTACACGGCGGCTGATTTGCGCTTCGCCGAAGACGTGGCCGCGCGCGCGGCGCTCGCCGTGGACAAATCGCGCGCGTACAAGCAGGCGAACGACGCGAACCGGCTGAAGGACGAGTTCCTCGCGACACTGTCGCACGAGCTCCGCACGCCGCTCAACGCCATCCTCGGTTACGCGCGCATCGTGCGGTCCGGCGCGCTGACCGGCGACAAGCACGCGCGGGCGCTCGAGACGATCGAGCGCAACGCGACCTCGCTGACGCAGATCGTCGAAGACGTGCTCGACGTGTCGCGCATCGTCACCGGACGCCTGCGTCTGAACGTGCAGCCCGTGGAGCTGCCGGCGCTGGTCACCGACGCGGTGCAGACGATCCTCCCGGCGGCCGACGCGAAAGGCGTCCGCATCGAGCCGGTGCTCGACAGCAGCGGCGCGTACGTGTCCGGCGACGCCGAGCGCCTCCTGCAGGTCGTCTGGAATCTGCTGTCCAACGCCGTGAAATTCACGCCACGCGGGGGCCGCGTGCAGGTGCGGCTCGAGCGGATCGATTCGCACGTGGAAATCATCGTCAGCGACACCGGCATCGGCATCAGCGCCGATTTCCTTCCGCACATGTTCGCGGCCTTCCGCCAGGCGGACAGCACCTTCACGCGGGAGCGCGGCGGACTGGGCCTCGGTCTGGCGATCGCGAAGCGGCTCGTGGAGATGCACGGCGGCACGATCGAGGCGACGAGCGAGGGCCTCGGCAAGGGCTCGACGTTCCGCGTCCGGCTGCCGCTGCTGGTCGTCCAGGGCCGGCAGCAGCCGGATCGGCAGCGGCGGCCGTTCGGCGCGCGGGACGCGACCGAGCCGATGGCGGAGCTGAACGGCGTCGCCGTGCTGGTCGTCGACGACGACCCCGATGCGCTCTCGCTGCTGCGCGACATCCTCGAGCGCGCCGGCGCCCGCGTCACCACCTCCGACTCGGCCACCGCGGCGCTCGAGGCGATCGAGCGCAGCACGCCCGATGCGCTCGTGGCCGACATCGGGATGCCGCACTTCGACGGCTTCGCGCTCATCGGCCGCATCCGGCAGTCGTCGCGATCGGCGATCCGCCAGCTGCCGGCGGCCGCGCTGACGGCGTACGCGCGGTCGGAGGATCGCGCCAAGGCGCTGCGCAGCGGATTTCAGATCCATCTCGCCAAACCGATCGACCCGAACGAGCTGGTGGCGGCGGTGTTCGCGCTTACGCGGGGCCGAGGTGAGGAATCAACCGCGGCGGCGCCATCGCACTGACGTGGACGTGCGGCAGGACGCGCGCCGCCGCGACGCACGACACGAGAATGGCGTCGCACGTCTTGCGGCGGAGATGATACTGGCCCTGGAAGGAGCCGTCGGCGAGGAACCGCTGCCAGATGCGCGGGCCGCGCACCGCTTCACTGTCGGCGGAGAGGTCCCAGATCGTCATGGTCATCAGGTCGTCGCGCGTGTAGCCGGTCAGGACGCAGGCCGCCGCGTTCGCCGCGATGTACCGCGCGTCGTCATCGGCCGCGAGCACGCTCACCAGCGAATCGTCGAACGGGTCGAGCAGGCGCCGCGCCTGCTCG
>Ga0114129_10003283_pt1 | contig 22705 bp, 19 predicted proteins | sample RhiMetdeltSRZDD1_FD_80071 | JGI IMG/M metagenome (GOLD analysis project Ga0114129, IMG submission 80071) | Populus rhizosphere microbial communities from Tennessee, USA - Rhizosphere MetaG P. deltoides SRZDD1 (version 2) (version 2) | ecosystem: Host-associated > Plants > Roots > Rhizosphere >... | reverse complement strand
TGGCATTCGCCGGGAAGACGAGCACGTCGACGGCGAAGGCGTTGAATCCGTTGTACGAGCTGGAGCTGAACAGCCAGAAGCGAGCGCTGCAGGGGCTGGACCTCACCGCGGCGCCGAAGAACGTCTGCATCAATCGCGCGCCGCACATCGGCGTCGTCACCTCGCCGTTCGAGGCGCCGAAGACCGGTGACGTCGAGCTGCCGGCTCGCGTCGATCAGGAGCTCGCTATCACCGCGCAGGTGGAAGATGACGGTCTGCCGCGCGGGAGCAAAGTGACGAGCGCGTGGAAGAAGATCGCGGGCCCCGGGGATGCGACGTTCTCGAGCACGACGAGCGCCGCGACGCGCGTGAAATTCAGCGCGCCCGGCGTCTACGAGCTGGAGTTATCGGCAAGCGACGGCGAGAAGACAGAGCGTACCAAGGTAACGATCCGCGTCGAGAAGTAGCCGGCGCTTAGCTACACAACTTCAAATAGTCCGGCCGCCCCCATTCCGCCGCCCACACACATCGTGACAACGACGTTTTTCGCACCGCGGCGCTTGCCTTCGATGAGCGCGTGGCCGACGAGACGCGCGCCCGACATCCCGTACGGGTGGCCGACGGCGATCGCGCCGCCGTCGACGTTCAGGCGATCGTCGGGGATGCCGAGCCGATCGCGGCAGTAGATCACCTGCACCGCAAACGCCTCGTTCAGCTCCCAGAGATCGATATCCTCGATCTTCTTTCCAGTTTGCTTGAGGAGCTTCGGCACCGCGAACACCGGGCCGATGCCCATCTCGTTCGGCTCGCAGCCGGCGACGGCGAATCCGCGAAAGACGCCGAGCGGCTGGAGACCCTTTTTCGCGGCGACCGTGTCGCTCATCACGACGCAGACTCCGGCGCCGTCGGAAAACTGGCTGGCGTTGCCCGCCGCGACCACTCCGCCTTCGATGGCCGGCTTGATTTTCGAGACGCCCTCGTACGTGGTATCCGGACGGATGCCCTCGTCCTGCGTCACCGTCACTTCCTGCAACGACTCCGCGCCCGTGTTCTTGTCGACGACCTTCATCGTCGTCGTCATCGGCACGATCTCGGCGTCGAATCGCCCGGCCGCCCGCGCCGCCGTCGCGCGGACCTGGCTGCAGACGCCGTACTGGTCCTGGCGCTCGCGCGAGATGTTGTATTTCTACGAGACGTATTCCGCCGTCCGCAGCATCGGCCAGTAGATCTCCGGCTTGTGCTCCAGCAGCCACTCGTCGTTCAGCATGTGCTGATTCATCTGATTCTGAACGCAGGAAATGGACTCGACGCCGCCGGCGGCATAGACATCCCCTTCGCCGGTCATGACGCGCTGCGACGCGATCGCGATCGTCTGCAGGCCGGAGGAACAGAAACGATTGACGGTCAGCCCGGCGGTCGTCACGGGAAGGCCGGCGCGCAGCGCGATCTGGCGCGCGATGTTGCGGCCGGTCGCGCCCTCGGGGTTCGCGCAGCCCATGATCACGTCTTCGACTTCAGCGGGATCGAGCTTCGCGCGTTCGACGGCGTGACGCAGCGCGTGGGCGCCCATCGTGGCGCCGTGCGTGTTGTTGAGCGCGCCGCGCCAGCTTTTGCAGAGCGGCGTGCGCGCGGTGGAGACAATGACGGCTTCGGTCATCATGCTAATTTAGCATCGCCGTCATGCTTGCGCTCGACGATGTGGTCGTTCTGGATCTGTCGCACGCCCTGGCCGGCCCGTTTGCGTCGACGCTGCTCGGCGACTACGGGGCCGAAATCATCAAGATCGAGCCGCTCGAGGGCGAGATTTCGCGCGCCTGGGGCCCGCCGTTCTACGGCGACGAGTCGGCCTACTTCGTCAACCTGAATCGCAACAAGAAGAGCGTCGCGCTCGATCTGAAGCATCCGGACGGACGCGAGATTTTCTTTCGCCTCCTGGATGGCGCCGACGTCGTCCTCGAGAACCTTCGCGTCGGCGCGGTCTCCCGGCTCGGCATCGATTACGCCCGGGCGAGCGCCCGCCAGCCGCGCGTGATCTACTGCTCGGTCTCGGGGTTCGGTCAGGACGGCCCGTACCGCGATCGCGCCGCGCTGGATCTGGTCGTCCAGGCCGAGAGCGGCATGATCAGCATCACCGGCGAAGGACCGGAGCGCCGCGAGCCGGGCGAGCCGCCGCACGGCGTCCGCTGCGGCGTCTCGATCGCGGATCTCGCGGCCGGGTTGTACTCCGCGTTCGGGATCGTGACCGCGCTGCACGCGCGCGAGCGAACGGGCCGCGGCCAGTTCATCGACGTCTCGATGCTCGACGGACAACTGAGCCTGCTGACCGGCGTGATCGGCGGGTACCTCGCGGACGGCCAGATCCCCGAGCCGCTCGGCACCGCGTACGGCATGCTGCTGCCGTATCAGACGTTTCGCACCAGGACGCGCGACATCGCCATCGGCGTCGGCAGCGACAAGCTGTGGCGCACGTTCTGTCCGCTGATCGGCCGCGGCGATCTCGCCGCCGATCCGCGGTTCGTGACGAACGCCGCGCGCCACGCGAACCGCGCGGCGCTGATCGACGTGCTGCAGCAGGCGTTCTCGACCAGGACCTACGAGGAATGGGAAGCCATCCTGCTCCCGGCCGGCATTCCCATGGGCGCGATCAACACGATCGACCGCGTCGTCGCGCACCCGCAGGTCGCGGCGCGCGGCTCGCTCGTCGAGTACGAGCATCCGGTCGCCGGAACGGTCAGGAGCGTGGGGCCGCCGGTGCGGATGTCGGCGACGCCGGGGAGCGTGCGCCGGCCGGCGCCGCGCGTCGGCGAGCACACGGACGACGTGCTGCGCGAACGGCTCGGGATGACCGAGCACGAAATCGAGCGCCTGCGCGACGAACACGTGATCGGCGGGCAGTCGCGGCGGTTGCCCTGAACTTTTACGAACCACAAAGCTCACAAAGAACACAAAGAGATACGGAGGTGCTTGTGGGGTTGTTGAACGATCGCGTCGCGATCATCACCGGCGCAAGCAAAGGCATCGGCCGCGTCACGAGCCAGACCTTCGCGCGCGAGGGCGCCATGGTGATCTGCGCGGCGCGATCGGCCGACCTCGTCGAGGGGACGGCGGCCGCCGTACGCGAGGCGGGCGGCCGTGCGATCGCCGTCGTCGCCGACGCCGGCACGGAAGCGGGCGCGCGCTCGATCGTGGACGCCGGCATGCATGCGTTCGGACGCGTCGACACGCTCGTCAACAACGCCGGCGACGGCGGCCCCGCGAAGCCGATCCAGGACTACACGGTCGACGACTGGTTCTACACGCTGAATTCGTGCCTCACGAGCGCGTATCTCTGCACGCGGTTCGTCGTGCCGGCGATGATCGCCGCCACGCACGGCGCCATCGTGAACATCGCGTCGATGGCGGGGCGGCGCGGCCTGCCGTACCGCGTCGGCTACTGCTCGGCGAAGGCCGGGCAGATCGGGATGACCTACGGCCTGGCGCTGGAGCTGGGACGCCACAACATCACCGTCAATGCGATCGCGCCGGGCGCGGTCGCCGGCGATCGCATCGACCGCGCGATTCAGGGTCAGGCGGACATCCGCGGCGTGAGCGCCGACCAGGTGCGGCAGTCGTTCCTCGAACGATCGCCGCTGCGCCGCATGTCGACCGCCGACGACATCGCGGCGCTCGCGGCATTTCTCTGCAGCGATCTCGCTCGAAATATTTCCGGCCAGTGCATTCCAGTGACAGCCGGAGAACCGGCGTCCTGATCGCGTTCCAGGTGTAGGCCGGGTCCTCCGGACCCGGCTGGGGCTCAGGTGTAGGCCGGGTCCTCCGGACCCGGCTGGAGCTACGGTGGTCACGCCGGGTCCAAAGGACCGGGCCTACATCTGGTCACTTGATCGCGAGCGGCGGTGTAGGCCGGGTCCTCCGGACCCGGCTGGAGCTGCGGTGGTCATGTCGGGTCCAAAGGACCCGGCCGACATCTGGTCACTTGATCGCGAGCGGCTGCGGTGGTCACGCGGTGTAGGCCGGGTCCTCCGGACCCGGCTGGAGCTGCGGTGGTCACGCCGGGTCCAAAGGACCCGGCCTACATCTGGTCACTTGATCGCGAGCGGATTGATGGGCGAGCCGACCGCGCCGGTAATCGGCAGCGGCGGCGCGACGAAGAAGAATTCGTAGACGCCGTCGCGCGCGCAGTTGTCGGCCAGTTCGTCGAGGAAGAAGATCTCGCCGATCGTCAGGCCCATGTTCGGAATGCACACCTGGTGGCAGCGGCTGGAAGACGTCGGGAAATTCATTCGGCCGTACTTCCATGCCCCACGTGTCGGTCGCGACGGCCGCGATCTGGCGGCGATGCATCCAGTCGGCGGTGTGGAACGAAAGGCCCGGCGCGTCGCCGCCGGCATAGTCGCCCCAGCTCCCGCGCTCGCGGCAGAGCGTCATGTGCCCCGTGCGGACGAGGAGCGCATCGCCGCGCCCGACGGTGACGTGATGATGCGCCAGCGCGCCGTCGAGATCCTCGGTGCCAATCGCGTAGCCCGCTTCCAGCCAGCGGACATTCTTCACACGCGGCATGTCGAGCAGCACGCCGCGCGCGACGATGCCGCGGGCGATTTTGTCGATGCCGTTCCGCTTCGCGCCGCGGCTGGAAACCTCGTTGGCGTCGTAGCCGTTGTACATCCGGCCGTCCTCGAAGCAGTGGCTGAGCGCGTCCCACTGCGTCGCACACTGCAGCGGCATGATGACCATGTCGTCGCTGAAGCCGACACCGCCGGGAAATCTGATCGCGCCGGTCGTGCAGTCGGGACCGGTGATCATCATGCGGTGAATCGGATTGAACCGGCGCGGCTGGTCGATCTGCGGCCCTTTCGCGTCGAACGGAATCGCGAGCGAGAAGACGTCGCCTCGCCGAATCAGCGATGCGGCGCGCACGATGTCGGCGGGAGTGATGTAGTTCAGCGTGCCGCGCTGATCGTCGGCGCCCCAGCGGCCCCAGTTGCGCAGGCGCTTCCCGGTTTCACGCACCAAGTCCGGCATGGGCGCAATGATAAACTCCGCGCCGTGAAAGCGGTCCTGTGCACCGCGTACGGTCCGCCCGAATCGCTCGTCGTCGGCGAGGTGCCGCCGCTCGAACCAGCCGCCGGCCAGATCGTCGTCGCGGTGAAGGCGGCAAGCGTCAACTTCCCCGACGTCCTGATCATCGAGAACAAGTATCAGATCAAGCCGCCGCTTCCCTTTTCGCCGGGCAGCGAGCTGGCAGGCGTCGTGAAATCGGTCGGCGGTGGCGTGTCGCGATTCAAACCCGGCGACCGCGTGATGGCGATCACGGGCTACGGCGCGTTCGCGGAGGAAGTCAGCGTCGACGCAAACCGCGCGGTGCGGCTGCCCGACAGCATGGACCTGGTGACCGGCGCGGCGTTCGGGCTCACGTACGCAACCTCGGATCACGCGCTGCGCGATCGAGGCGCGCTCCAGCCGGGCGAGACGGTGCTGGTGCTCGGGGCCGCCGGCGGCGTCGGCATCGCCGCGATCGAGATCGCGAAGGCGGTCGGCGCTCGGGTCATCGCCTGTGCGTCAACGGACGAGAAGCTCGCCGTCTGCCGCGATCACGGAGCCGACGCGACGATCAACTACGCCACCGAAGATCTGCGCGAGCGCATTCGCGCCCTCACGAACGGGAACGGCGCGGACGTCGTCTACGATTCGGTCGGCGGTCCGTACACCGAGCCGGCGCTGCGATCCATCGCGTGGCGCGGCCGCCTGCTCGTCGTCGGCTTCGCGGCCGGAGAGATTCCCAGGATCCCCCTGAACCTCACGCTGCTCAAGGGGTGTTCGATCGTCGGCATCTACTGGGGCGACTTCGCGCGACGCGAGCCGGATCGCTTCGCGGCGTCGATGCGGCAGCTCTTTCAGTGGCACGCGGAAGGCCGGCTCAGGCCGCACATCTCCGCGACGTTTCCGCTCGAGCGCGCAGCCCAGGCGATTCGATTGATGGCGGATCGACAGGTCAAGGGAAAAATCGTGCTGACGGTGTGAAATGGCCCCGCGCGAAATGGAGTATCTTCTTTGACCTCATGAGGCGACGGGTTCTCGCAGCTCTTGCGATCGCGTGCCTGCCGGTCGCCGGCGCGATCGGGACCAACGCCGCTTCTCCGGGCACGCCGTGCGCCAACCTCGCGGCGCTGACGATTCCGACGATCACGATCAAGTCCGCCGCGCTCGTCGCCGCCGGACCGTTCACACCGCCCGGCGTGCAGCCGGCTCCGACAGCCCAGACGACGCTGACGCTCCCGGCGTTCTGCCGCGTCGAGGGCACGGCCCGTCCGACGGCCGAATCGGACATCAAGTTCGAAGTCTGGATCCCGCCCGCCGACGCATGGAACGGCAAGCTCGAAGGCGTCGGGAACGGCGGGTATTCAGGCGCGATCACCTACACCGCGCTCGCCGCCGCGCTGCGCCGCGGATACGCGGCCGTGAGCACCGACACCGGCCACACCGGCGACGACATGAAGTTCGGTCAGGGCCACCCGGAAAAGATCGCCGACTGGGCGTGGCGATCGGTTCACGTCGTGACCGACGCGGCGAAGCTGATCGTCCGCGATCACACCGGCCGGCTTCCGGAGCGCGCGTATTTCAACGGCTGCTCGAGCGGCGGCCATCAGGCGCTGACCGAGGTGCAGCGCTTCCCCGACGACTACGACGGCATCGTCGCGGGCGATCCGGCGCACAACCGGATCCGCCAGACGTTCGCGTTTCTATACTCGTGGATCGCGACGCACACACCCGACGGCAAACCGATCCTGACGCCGGCGAAGCTGTCGTTGGTGACGAAAGCCACGGTCGAAGCGTGCGACGCGGTCGACGGGCTCAAGGACGGCCTCGTCGACGATCCGCGCCGGTGTCATTTCGATCCGGCGAAGCTGCTCTGCAGACCCGGATTCAATGGATACACCGCATCGGGCGCCGGAGGTTCGGGGAACGATGACGGCACCTGCCTGACCCAGGCGCAGGTCGACGCCGTGCGGAAGATGTACGACGGCCTGAAGAACCCGCGGACCGGCGAACAGATCTACGCGGGCTGGCCCCGCGGCAGCGAGAGCTTCGGCGACTCGCCGATCCAGAGCTGGCGCCAGTACGTGATGGATCCGCCGGAGCCGATGCGCGTCGGCTTCTTCCGATACTTTCTGTTCCACGATCCGAACTGGGACTGGCGCACGGTCGATTTCGATCGCGACCTCGCGTACGCCGAGCAGAAGCTGCCGTTCACGCACGCCGTCGAGCGCGATCTGACGCCGTTCAGGAAGCGCGGCGGCAAGCTCCTGATGTACACGGGCTGGTCCGATCCGGTCGTCCCGCCGCAGGACACGGTCGCGTACTACGAGGCGGTCGTGAAAACGATGGGCGGGTACGAGAAGACGCGGGAGTTCTTCCGCTTCTTCGCCGCGCCGGGCATGGGCCACTGCAGCGGCGGTCCGGGACCGAATCAGTTCGACGCGCTCGCCGCGCTCGAGCAGTGGGTCGAGAAAGGGATCGCGCCCGACAAGCTGATCGCGTCGCACATCACGAACGGCAAGGTCGATCGCACGCGGCCGCTGTGCGTCTATCCACAGGTCGCGCGCTGGAAAGGAACCGGCAGCATCGACGAGGCGGCGAACTTCACCTGCGTCGCACCCGAACCGCCCGCACGAAGAACCACGAACAGCGCCAGCCAGCGTTAGAGCTGTTTCGCACCTGCCGTTCCTGCCGTTCCTGCCGTTCCTGCCGTTCCCGCCCTTCCTGCCCGACTTGGCCCCGACCTGCCCTACGTGGGCACGACCGTGACCGCCGTGCCGTAGCACAGCACCTCGGTCACGCCGTTCATCACTTCCGTCGCGTCGTAGCGCACGCCGACGACGGCGTTGGCGCCGAGCTCCCGCGCGTGGTCCAGCATCAACGCGAACGCATCGGCGCGAGTCTTCTCGCACAGCTCCGTGAGGAGCGTGATGTCGCCGCCGACGAGCGTCTGAAGCGCGGCGCCGAGCGTGCCCACCACCGACCGCGACCGGACTTTCACGCCGCGCACGACGCCGAGCGTTTTCGTGATCTGATGCCCGTCGAGCACGAACGTGGTTGTAGTCATCGAATGATCGATCGACATCGTCACCTCGGAAATTTCAGATTTCAGATTTCAGATTTCAGATTTACCAAAGGACCACCCCTCGTGCGCCGTCCGCGGCGGCGAGCGCCTGCATCGCGTCGTTGATCTGCGCAAGCGTATACGTACGCGCGACCAGCTCGCGGAGCTTCAGCTGCCCGCGCTCGTAGAGCGACACGAGATCCGGGATGTCGCGCAGCGGCTCGCCCGAGCCGTAGACCGAACCGATCAGCCGCTTCTCCTGCATCACGAACGGAAACATCCCGAGCGATCCCTGCGCGTCGACGCGCGACAGGCCGGTCAGCACGACCGTGCCGCCTTTCTTCGTGCAGGCAAGCGCGGTGTTCAGCGTCTCCGGGCTGCCGACGGTGTCGAATGCGAAGTCCGCCCCGCGGCCGGCGGTCGCGTCACGCACCGCCGCCGCGACGTCCGCGCTCGCATGTAGGCCGGGTCCTTCCGGACCCGGCGTTTCGATCGTCTGCGTCGCGCCGAACGCGCGGGCCAGCGCGAGCGGCCCGGGACGGCGGTCGATTGCGACGATGGCGTCGCAGTCGGCGAGCGCGGCTGCCTGGACGACATTCAATCCAACGCCGCCGGCGCCGATGACCGCGACGCGCGAGCCTGCGGGGACGCGCGCGGCGTTCCTCACCGCGCCGACTCCGGTCACGACGGCGCATCCGATCGTGGCGAGCGCATCGAACGGCACGCCGGCGGAGACCGGAACCGCGCCGGTCTCCGGCACGACGGCGTAGTCGGCGAAGCACGCCGTCCCGAGGAACGGCGCGACGTCGCGATCGCGCGCACGGAGCCGCGTCCCGCCGAACGGCAGCTTGTTGCGGAACGTCACCTTCTCCACGCGATCGCACAGCACCGCGCGGCCGGCGCGACACGGCGGGCAGTCGCCGCACGGCGGCGCCCAGCAGAAGACGACGCGATCGCCTGGCTTGACGCGCGACACGCTCGCGCCCACCTCGCGAACGATGCCGGCGCCTTCGTGTCCGAGCACGACCGGCGTTTTCATCGGCCAGTCGCCGCGCGCCGGATGCAGATCGCTGTGGCAGACGCCCGCGGCCCGGAGTTCGACGAGCACTTCGCCGGGGCCCGGCGCGCCGAGCTCCACCGATTCGACCGACAGCGGTTGCCCCTGTTCCCAGAGCACCGCCGCGTTCATGCGCACGCGTCTTTATAACCCGCCGTCGCCCGGCATTCCACCCATGGGTGAACATTTCCGCGCGGCGCTCGTCTCCTGTTGACAGGCAACATGGAAGGTGGCAGAGTCCTGTTGCCTGTCAACATGGCCAAGCCGGCTGACGTTCCGTACGGCACGCTCGACCTGATGGTGCTGCGCACGTTGAAAACGATGGGACCGCTGCACGGCTACGGGCTGGCGCGCCGCATCGAGCAGATCGCCCGCGGCATTCTCTCCCTCAACCAGGGCACGATTTACCCGGCGCTCCTGCGCCTCGAGCAGCAGGGCCTCATCAAGAGCCGCTGGGGGAGCAGCGACAACAACCGCCGGGCGAAGTTCTACGAGATCACGCGGACCGGCGAACGGCACCTGGCGGCCGAGTCGAAGCACTGGGCGCGAATGGTATCGATGGTCAGCCGGCTGCTCGAAGGTGAATCATGAGGCACATTCGCATGCTTCTCGCGCGCGTGGCCGGTCTGTTCGGTGCGCGCCGCCACCCTGACGCAGAGCTCGACGAGGAGCTGCGCGCCCACCTCGAGCTCGCCGCCGACGAGCATCGCGCCCGCGGATTGTCGCCGGAGCAGGCGATGCTCGCGGCCAGGCGCGATTTGGGCAGCACGATCCGCACGGTCGAACGGTATCGCGAGCAGCGCGGGCTCCCGCTGGTCGAGACGTTCGTCCGCGACGTGCGATACGCGCTCCGCCTCTGGCGCCGTGCGCCAGGCTTTGCCGCGGTCGTCGTCGCGATCGTCGCGCTCGGCGTCGGCGTCAACAGCGCCATGTTCACCTTCGTCAACGCGCTGCTCCTCCGGCCGCTGCCCGGCCGCGCGGCGGAGATGGTCGGGCTTTACAGCCACAACCCGAAGGAACCGAACTCCTATCGGCCCTTTTCCTATCCCAATTACCTGGACATCCGCGACCGGAGCGATGTCTTCGACGATCTGGTCGCGTACACGTTCCTCATGGTCGGACGGCCCGCGGGCGACGTGCTGCGCCGGGCGTTCGTCCAGGTCGTCTCCGCGAATTATTTCGGCGCCGTCGGGCTGCCGCTGGCGGCCGGACGTTCGTTCACGCGCGAGGAGGATCGCCCCGGTGCCGACATCCCGGTGGCCATCGCGTCGTACGAGAGCTGGCGCGACGAAGGATTCGATCCCGCGTTCGTCGGACGCACGATTCGGGTGAACGCGCGCGATTTCACCATCGTCGGCGTCGCGCCGAAGGGCTTCACCGGGACCAGCGCGCTCATCGCGCCCGAATTGTGGCTGCCGATCGGCGTGTTCGACACCGTCGCCAACGACATGTTCAAGAACAACGGGCGTGGTCTTGGCGATCGATCGAACACCGCGTTGATGGTGGCGGGCCGGCTGAAGCCCGGAATCTCGATGACGCAGGCGAACGCGCGGCTCGCGTCGTTGTCGGCCGATCTGGCGCGCGACGCTCCGGCGGATGGCCAGGACCGGCTGTTGACCGTGCATCCCATATCGCGCGTGAACATCAGCTCCACGCCGCGGGCCGACACGGGGCCGGCCGTCCTGTCGGCCGTGCTGATGCCGCTCTCGGGCGGCGTGCTGCTCATCGCGTGTCTGAACATCGCCAACATGCTGCTCGCCCGCGGCACCGCGCGGAAAAAGGAGATCGCGATCCGCCTGGCGCTCGGCGGCGGACGAGCGCGGATCGTCCGGCAGCTGCTGACCGAAAGCCTCGTGCTGGCGCTGGTCGGCGCTGGCGTCGGGCTGCTGATCGGTTCGTGGACGATTCAACTCCTCGTCACCTCGCTGACGCCGATCATGCCAATGCCGCTCCGCATCGAACCGCGTCCGGACGTGAACGTTGTGCTCGCGGCCACCGCATTTGCGGTGCTGAGCGCGCTCGCGTTCGGTCTGGCGCCTGCGCTGAAGGTCACGAAACCCGACCTCGTCGACGATCTGAAAGATCTCGGGGCGTCTCGCCTTCCCGGCCGGCGATTTGGCACGCGCGCGTGGCTCGTCGTGTGTCAAATCGCGGTCTCGCTGATGCTCATGACGGCGGGAGGGCTGTTTGCGCGCGGCGCGCTGCGCGCCAATCACGCCGATCCCGGATATCGATACGACGGGCTGATTCTCGTCTCGATCGATCCGAGCCTCGCCGGTTATTCGGCCGCACAGAGCCGCGAACGGCTGCGGACCGCCCTCGAGCGCATCCGCGCGCTTCCGGGAGTTGCCGCGGCCGGTGCGAATTCGCAGGTGCCGTTCGGCAACTTTCACCTGAGCACTCTCGTGGTGCGCCCCGGCCAGAAGCCGGTCGCGGGACGAGAGCCGACGTACACGACCGTCACCGCGGACTATTTCAAGGCCGTCGGTCTTCCGTTGATCCGCGGCCGTGAGTTCAGCCGCGCCGACGAGCTCGCCGGCTCGCCGCACGTGGCGATCATCGACGAACCGCTTGCGAGGCGTCTCTTTCCGGACGAGGACCCGATCGGCCAGCAGCTGATGATTCCGGCCCGCACCAACCAGCGGCCGACGGCCGAGAACGAGCCGATGACAATCGTCGGCGTCGTGCAAGGCATCCGCGAAGAGCTTCTCGAGGCGCGACCCGTGCCGCATCTCTACGTGCCGGCAGCAACAGGTTACGACGCGGCGTCGCACATTCACGTGCGAATCGCAGGAGCGTCGGAAACCGACATGCTCGGCGCCATACGGCGAGAGCTGCGGGCCGTCGACGATCGTTTCCCGATCGTCGAGCTTCGGACGATGCGCGATTTCCACGATCGCGGGCTGACGCTCTGGGTGATCCGCACGGCGGGCCGCACGCTCACCGCGTTGGGCGGTCTCGCCCTGCTGCTGGCGGCCATCGGCGTGTATGGCGTGAAGTCCTACGTCGTCTCGCAGCGGACGCGTGAGATCGGCATCCGCCTCGCGCTGGGCGCCAGCTCGCGGGACATCATCGGCATGCTGCTCCGCGACGGCGCGCGCATCACGCTCGTGGGCATCGCGATTGGGTTTCCTCTCGCGGTTCTCCTCGGACGATTCCTGAGCGTCGCGATGTTCGAGGTGAGCGCGTTCGATCCCGTCGTGCTGACTATGGCGCCGCTCGTCCTGACGACCGCCGCGGCGATCGCCACCTACGTGCCGGCGCGGCGCGGCACACGGATTTCGCCCATCGAAGCCTTGAGAATGGACTAGTCAGAGCTTCACGGCGGCGTCGGTCCCTTGCGACATCCACGCCTCGAGCTGCCGCACGTCCCTGCCAACGGTTCGCGACGCGGCGAACAGCACGAACGCGAGCAGCGTGACCAGGATCGGCACGACGTACATCGCGGTGTGAAGGCCGTCGGCGCGGAACGGCTCGAGCGCGCGCAGGTCGAACCCTTTCGACTCGCCGACCAGGCTGCGCACCTCCGCGAGCATCAGCGTGCCGAACGGCAGCGGCTGCACCGCGCCGGCGGCCGCCGCTTTCTGGAACGTGAAGTAGTCGCTCGCGAGGCCGGTGCCGACTGGTCCGAGCGACGCGCCGAGGACGTACATCGCGAAGAAGTACAGCGCCATCGCCGTGCCGCGAAGCGACGGCTCGATGACGTCGTGGATCGTCGAATAGATGGTCGAGTAGTACGCGAACATGATGCCGGACCCGAGCCCCATCAGCACGGTGAATCCGACGATGTCGCCGCGCGGCCGTCCGAGCGCGAGGAACATCAGCGGCGCCGTCACGACGATCGCCGCGGTCCCGACGATGAGGCGGCCGTCGACGCGGCGTCGGTACAGCGCGTCAGCGAGCGCCCCGCCGCCCGTCAGACCGATCACGCCGGAGAACCCGTAGACGAGCGCCGCGACCCAGCCGGCGTCGAAAAAGTTCATCCGGTGAAATCGCACGAGGAACGGCGCGACGAACGCGCCGAGCGTGTACATGTTGAAGTTGTGCAGCGCCCCCGACACGATGACCCACAGCATCGTCGGCGTTCCCAGCACGAGCAGATACGGATTCCCCGGCCGGCGGCGGGCGCCCACGGCGTGCGCTTCGGCCATGCCGCGCGTCGGCTCGCGCATCATCAGCGCGAGCACCGCGCACGCGATGCCGGGCGCCGCGGCGACGTAGAACGCGTTCCGCCAGCCCCAGTTCTGGAGGATCCAGCCGCCGGCGCCGTTCGCGAGGCCGAGTCCGATAGGCAGGCCGAGCATCCAGATCGCAATCGCGCGCGCGCGCTGACCGGCCGGGAAGAAATCGCCGAGCAGCGACGTGGACGCCGGCGAGCAGGTCGCTTCCCCGACGCCGACGCCGAGCCGCGCGACGATCAGCTGCGCGAAGCTGCGCGCCATGCCGGACGCCGCTGTGAGCAAGCTCCACAGGAACACGCCCGCCGCGAGAATCATGCGGCGCTCTTTCCGATCCGAGAGTCGCCCGAGCGGCAGGCCGACGACGGCGTAGAGCAGCGTGAAGACGGTGCCGAGCAGGCCGAGCGCCGTGTCGCTCAGCGCCCACTCGCGCCGGATGCCCTCGCCGACGCCGCCGATGATCTGGCGGTCGAAGAAGTTCATCAGGTTGATCGCGAAGAGCACGACCAGCCCGTAGACGGCGCCAGGGGTCAAAACGGGTGCTTTCCTGCGTCGATGGCCGCGTCCGCGATGCGGCGCTGCAGCGCGACGGAGTCGGCAGCGTCGTGCCAGGTGAGGCAGGCGATCGTCCTGGACAGCGACGCGTCGACACCGCGCGTCGTCAATGTGGCAACGACGCGGCGGGCCGCGGCGGCCATTGCGTCGGCGGCGTCGCTCGTGTACGCGCGGACCGCGTCGATCGCCAGGCTGGCGCGAGCGTCGCCGCGCGCCGCCATCTTCTCCGCGCGCGCAATCCCGCTCTCGATCGCGTACACGCCGATGACGAGGTCGGCGATGTCGGCCTGGACTTCCTGCGCGTCTTTCAGACCGTCGCCGTATGCGGTCGCGGCGTGAGCGAGCAGCGCGACCGCCGCGCGTTTCGCCCGCGCGACGACATCCCGCTCGTACGCCAGCGGTCCGGTCGTCTTCGCTTCCGCGCCTTCGGTCAAGGCGCGCCGCGCACCCTCGGCCGTGAACAGCTCCGGCATCTGCTTGAGGAGCCGCGCCGGAATCAGCAATCGGTTGATCTCGTTCGTGCCTTCGTAGATCCGCGTGATGCGCGCGTCGCGATACATGCGCTCCACCGGAAACTCGCGCGAGTAGCCGTTGCCGCCGAAGACCTGCACGCCTTCGTCGACCGCCCACGCGAGCGCTTCGCTCGTCCAGACCTTGTTGATCGAGCACTCGACGGCGAATCCTTCGATCGTTTTCATCACGCGCTGGCCGTCGGCGCGATCGCCCTGTGCCTCGATCGCGCGGTCGACGTCGCCCAGCGCGCGGTACGACATCGCGTCGCCGATGAAGCCCCGGATGGCCATGCCGGCCAGCTTGCGTTTGATCAGCCCGAACTCGGCGATCGCCTTCCCGAACTGCCGGCGCTCCTTCGCGTACTTGACCGAGTGCGACAGCGCCAGCTTGACGCCCGACATGTTGCGCGCGCCGAGCTTCACGCGCCCGAAGTTGAGCACATTGAACGCGACCTTGTGACCCTGCCCGATCGTCCCGAGCACGTTGTCGACCGGCACCTTCACGCTGTCGAGCATGAGGGCCGTGGTCGACGATCCGTCGAGCCCCAGCTTGATCTCGTCTCGCGCGCTGACGACGCCCATCGCGCGCTCGACGAGGAAGGCGGTGAACTTGTCGCCATCGACCTTCGCGAAGATGGTGAAGAGATCGGCAAAGCCGCCGTTCGTGATCCACATCTTCTGGCCGTTGAGCAGGTAGTGGCGGCCGTCGGGCGTCAGCGTCGCGGTCATCCTCGCCGCGAGCGCGTCCGATCCGGACTGCGGCTCGGTGAGCGCGTACGCGCCGATCAACTCGCCGCTCGCCAGCCGCGGCAGATAACGCGCCTTCTGCTCGTCGGTCCCGAAGTAGACGAGCGGCAGCGTCCCGATCGACGTGTGCGCGCCGATCGATCCGCCGAACGACGGGTTCATCGCCATCTGCTCGCCGACGTACGACGCGCTGATCAGATCGAGCCCGAGGCCGCCGTACTCAGGCGGAATCTCGAGGCGCAGCAGGTCGAGCTCGCTCGCTTTGCGCAGCAGCTCCCGGGTCAGCGCCCAGTCGTGCGCGTAGAGGCGCTCGACGACCGGCAGCACTTCCTTCTGCATGAACTCGGCGGCGGTGCGGCCGAACAGCCGCTGCTCCTCCGTCAGCTCCTCGCGGATGAACACATCGTCGGCGCAGACCGCCGACGTGAGGAATTGCCCGCCGCGCGACATCGTGGACGCAGTTCCCATACACCTACTCGCTCGCACAGGCTGAACCGGTACTGAGTCTCGCATGCAGGCCGGGTCCTTCGGACCCGGCTCCAAGGCGGGTCCAAATAACAGGAGCCGCCCTACACACGTCCCAAACAGACACGCTCAAACTTACCGACCGGTCGGTTGACGGCTTCGACGGGTCGGAAGTATAAGCCCAGCGTGCCCACAATCGCGGAACTGTTCTCGCTCGCCGGCCGCGTCGCGATCGTGACCGGCGGATCGCGCGGCCTCGGCCGTGAAATGGCGGAAGGCCTGGCGGAGGCGGGCGCGTCGTTGATGCTGTGCGCGCGCCGCGACGAGTGGCTCGCGCCGACGCTCGCGGACTTTCGTGCCCGCGGCTTTCGGGTCGAGGGCCTGCTCGCCGACGTCGCGAACCCCGCGGATGTTCAGGCCGTCGTCGACAAGACGATCGCCGCGTTCGGCAAGGTCGACATCCTCGTGAACAACGCCGGCGTCACGTGGGCCGCGGAACCCGAGGCGATGCCAGTCGACAAGTGGCAGAAGGTGCTCGACATCAACCTGACCGGCGCGTTTCTCTTCGCGCAGGCGGCCGCGCGCGACATGCTGACGAGACGATGGGGGCGCATCATCAACATCGCGTCGATCTCGGGCCTGCACGCATCGGTGCACGGACCGCACTACGCGCCGTACGCGGCGACCAAGGCGGGACTCATGGGGCTCACGCGCGAGCTGGCGGCATCGTGGGGACGCCAGGGCATTCGCGTCAACGCGATCGCGCCCGGCTTCTTCCACTCGCGCCTCGCGGACGGCGCGATCGAGATGACCGAGCCGGCGATCAAGGCGACGAATCCGATCGGGCGCGTCGGCGATGCGGGCGAGCTGAAGGGCGTCGCCGTGTTCCTGGCGGCCGACGCGTCCAACTACATCACCGGCCAGACGATCGTCGTCGACGGCGGGCGGACGATCGCATGAGCGCGCACTCTTCGTCGCCGTACGCCGCGCGTCCGTGGCTGAAGCATCTCGACTACTGGGTGCGGCAGAACCTGTCGTACCCCGGGCGTCCGCTCGGCGACATCCTCAACCTCGCCGCGGTCGAGATGAGCGATCGGCCCGCCACGCAGTTTCTCGGCGCGCAGCTCACGTTCCGCGACCTGAAGCAGCGATCCGATGCGCTCGCGATCGCGCTCGCGGATCTCGGCATCGTCAAGGGTGATCGCGTCGGCATCATGTTGCCGAACTGCCCGCAGTACATCATCGCGGCGTTCGCGGTGCTGCGGCTCGGCGCGGTGATCGTCAACATCAACCCGAGCTACACGGCGCGCGAGCTGCTCGTCGTCGCCACCGATTCCGGCGCGCGGATCCTGATCACGCTCGATGCGCTCGCGCCTCTGGTCCAGACGGTCAGGACGCAGACGTCGATCGAGCACGTGATCGTCACGTCGCTGGGTGAGTACTCCGCGGCCGCCGCGCCGATGCCACAAACAGACGGCGCCCTCTCGATGACGGAGCTCATTGTCACTCTCGTCTCGAGCCTGAACGCGCCTGCCTCGCCGAAGCTCGCACGAGGGCACGCGAGCGGAGGCGGGAAGATCGACGGCGACGATCTCGCCGTTCTCCAATACACCGGCGGGACAACCGGCACGCCGAAGGGCGCGATGCTCACGCACCGCAACATCTGGGCGAACGTCGTGCAGACCGAGACGTGGTGGAATCCGGCGTACGTCCACAGCCGCAACGAACGCTACCTCGTCGTCATTCCCTACTTCCACATCTACGCGTTCTCGGTGTGCATGATGGTCGGCCTGCGGATCGGCGCGCTGCAGATCATCCACCCGAAATACGATCCCGAGCAGGTGCTCGCGTCCATCCGCGACTTCCGGCCGACGTACTTTCCCGCCGTGCCGACGCTGTTCGTCTCGCTCCTCAATCATCCGAAGGTCGGCGAATCGGGCCTCGAGCACGTGCGCACCTTCAACAGCGGCGGCGCGCCGTGTCCGGTCGAAGTGATCGAGGAATGGGAGCGGCGGATCGGCCGGCCGCTCAACGAAGGGTACGGCCTGTCCGAAACGTCGCCGGTCACGCACTCGACGCCGCAGCTCGCCAGGCGGAAGCCGGGGACGATCGGCTTACCGATACCTGACACCGACATGAAGATCGTCGACGTCGAGACGGGCACGCGCGAGCTGCCGATCGGCGAGGTCGGCGAGCTCTGCATCTGCGGACCGCAGGTGATGAAGGGCTACTGGAACAAGCCGGAGGAATCGGCGAACGTGCTGCGGCGCGACGCCGACGGCCGCGTCTGGTTTCATACCGGCGACATCGCCACCGTCGACGATGAAGGATACACATCGATCGTCCAGCGGAAAAAGGACATGATCATCGTCGACGGGTTCAACGTGTACCCGTCGGAGGTCGAATCGATCTTGTACTTGCACCCGGCCGTCAAGCTCGCGGCGGTGATCGGAATCCCCGACTCGTATCACGGGGAAACCGTCAAGGCGTGCGTGGCGCTCAAGCCGGGCGCGTCCGCGTCGAGCGACGAGATCATCGCGCACTGCCGCGCGAGCCTGACTGAGTACAAAGTTCCGCGTCACGTCGAGGTCCGTGAGGCGCTGCCGATGAGCGCGGTCGGCAAGATCCTCTATCGCGTGCTGCGCGACGAGCACGCCGCCTCGACCGGATGTAGGCCGGGTCCTCTGGACCCGGCAACCAACCTGTCGTCGGCGAGGAGAGACGAGCGCCCGTGACCGTGGACCTGCGACGCACGCTGAGCGGCCTCGAGTTCTTCCAGAAGATGCTCGCGGGCGAATTGCCGCCGCCACCAATGCTCGAACTGTTCGGGATCCGCCTCGTCGAGGCGGAAGTCGGTCGCGTCGTCTTCACCGCCAACGTCGAGGAACGCTTCTACAACGGCACCGGCGTCGCGCACGGCGGGTTCGCGTCGACACTGCTCGACACGGCGCTCGGCTGCTGCATCAACACGACGACGCCTGCCGGCAAGCGCTTCACGACCGTGGAGCTGAAGGTCAACCTCACGCGCCCGCTGACCACCGCCGCCAACCCCCTGCGGTGCGAAGGAAAAGTCATCCACGTCGGCGGCCGTATCGCCTTGTCGGAAGCGTGGATACGGGGAGCCGACGGCAAGCTCTACGCCCACGGTACGACCACGTGTATCGTCGTAGAATCCCCTCGAGGTGCCCTCGAACCTTAATTTAATTAACCTTGTACTTGACTTAATTAATAAGATCGAGCCATAACCTTACCTAGGTTATGAGCGCCCAGGACTGGCAAGTCCTTACCAAGGTCACCGGCGGCGCCCGGATCGAGGTCGAACGGGTCCGGCTCGTCGATGAGCAAGTCGCCGTCGAAGGCCGCTTCTCGCTCCCCCCGCTGGCCCAGCTCTCCGCCGAGGACCAGGTGTTCGTCGCCGCGTTCGTCCGGTGCCACGGCTCCATCAAGCAGATGGAGAAGTTCTTCGGCGTCAGCTACCCGACGATCAAGAACCGGCTGAATCGGATCGGCGCGCAGCTGCCGTTCGCCGAGATCGCGCCGGAACCCGACGCGCCCAGCCGACCAACGACGGCCGATCTCCTGTCGCGTCTCGAGCGCGGCGAGCTCACGGTCGCCGACGTGCTTCAACAGTTGAAAAGACCGGAGGACAGGCCATGAGCGACGAACGACGCCGGGTGCTCGATTTGCTGGCCCAGGGAAAAATCACCGTCGAGGAAGCCGATCAGCTCCTCGGCGCCGTCGCCGCGGAGGCGCGCCGTTCCGAATCGGCGGGCGCGGCCGAACCAGGCGGCGAGGCGAAGCCGCGGTTCGTGCGAATCAATGTCAGGAAGCTCGCGAGGGATTCCCACGTCGGGAAGGACGTGAACATCCGCGTCCCGCTCTCGATTCTCCGCAGCGGCATGCGGCTCGGCGCGATCATTCCGGCGCTGGCGGGCGACAGCATCAAAGCCAGGCTGCGCGAGCGGGGCGTCGACGTCGACCTCTCGAAGTTCGATCCGGCGGCGATCGAATCGATGCTCGCCGAGATGGGCGAGCTCAATATCGACGTCGACGACGGCCGCGCCAGCGTCCGCGTGACGTGCGAGTAGCGACCGGAGTACTCGTCGCGGTTGCGAAATTACCTCGCTTGTAGGCCGGGTCCTTCGGACCCGGCTCCAAGTCGGGTCCAAAGAACAGGACCCGCCCTACACTCGTGTAATTTCGCAACGCGCTCTTACTCTACGCGGAGCGCGACCGACGGATCGACGCGTGACGCGCGCAGCGCCGGGACGGCGCTCGCGAGCGCCGCGACCGCGAACAGCAGCGCCGGGGTCGCTGCGAAGATCAGCGGGTCGCGCGCCGGCGTCTCGAACAGCATCGATGCGAGCACGCGCGACAGCGCAAGCGCCGCGGCCCAGCCGATCGCCAGTCCGATCGCAGTCAGGCGCAAGCCGCTCGACACCGTGAGCCGGACGATTTCCGATCGCTGCGCGCCGAGCGCCATGCGCAGTCCGAGCTCGCTCGTGCGCTGCGACACCATGAACGCCACGATGCCGTAAATGCCGGCGACCGCGAGGATCAGCGCCGAGCCGGCAAACAACGCCAGCAGAATCGTTCTGAACCGCGGCGTCGCCACTGCGACGCCGAGCACCTCGTCCATCGTCGAGATCTTCGCGGGCACGTCCGGATTGAGCGAACGGATCATCTGGTGCACAGCAGCGCCAAGCTGCAGCGGCGGGCCGGCCGTCCGGACCACGATCGTCGACGCGGTAGCGGGCGCCGGATGCTGCTCCATCGGCATGTAGATCTGCGGCGTCGGGGCGAGCGACGGATCGTCCGCGCGGACGTCCTTGACGACGCCGACGATCCGCATGAACGCCGTACCGTCAGGGCCCCGGGCGAGGTCGTACCCGGTCGAGATACGGCGGCCAATCGGATCCGTACCCGGAAACGACTTGCGCGCCAGCGATTCGTTGACGATCGCCACGAACGGCGCCGTGTCGTTGTCGCCATCCGTGAACGCGCGTCCGCGAACGACGGGAATCCCCATCGCGGCGAAATACGCCGGCGAAACGGTCGTGAACAGAGCCATTGGCGCGGTCCCGATGCCCATCTGCTCGAACGTCAGGCCGCCTTCCAACGCATACGCGCCATTGGAGTTCGATTGCGAGGGCAGCGCCGTCGTCGCGCCGGCGTACTGGACGCCGGGCGTGCGCGACAGCTGCGCGAGCAGGTCGCGATAAAACTGCATCGCGCGGCGAGCGCCCGCGACGTCGCGGGCCGGGACCGACGTCGCGGCGACCAGCAGCCGATCGCTCGGGAATCCCATGTCGACACGGCTCAGCGCGGCGAAGCTGCGAATCAATAACGTCGCGGCGATCACGAGGACGACGGCCGCCGCCGTCTCGACGACGATGAGCGACGCTCTCCATCTGTGGCTGCCGCCGGTCGCCGGGTTGCGGCCGCCCTGCTTCAAGACGTCGTTGAGATCGACTCGCGAGGTCTGCAGCGCCGGCACGAGACCGAAGACGAAGCTCGAGATCAACGAGACGGCGGCAGCAAACGCGAGGATGCGCGTGTCGACGTGCACCTCGTTCAGCCGCGGCAACCCGGCCGGCGCAAGCGCAATCAACCCGCGGACGCCCCACGCGGCAATCAGCACGCCGGCGGCGCCTGCAACGAGCGCGAGCAGCACGCTCTCGGTGACCAACTGCCGCACCATCCGGCTCCTCGTCGCGCCGACCGCCGCCCGAATGCCGAGCTCACGCATCCTCGTCGCCGCGCGCGCGAGCAGCAGGTTGCTGACGTTCGCGCACGCAATCAGCAGGACGACGACAACGACTGCCAGAATCAGATTGAGCGTGCTCCTGACGTTTCGAACGAGTTGATCGCGCAGGTGATCGACTGCGACTGTTTTGCCACCGTTCGATTGCGGATACGCCTGTTCGAGGCGCGTGCCGATGCCGTCCATCTCGGCCCGCGCCTGCGCGACCGGCACGTCGGGCTTCAGCAGACCGACCACGCGGTAGTTGTGTCCGGAGCGTGAGGCGTTCGGCGGCACGGACAACGAGATCCACACGTCGGTGCGGCCGGGAAATCGGAAGTCCGGGGGCAGCACCCCCACAATCGCGTACGGCTGCTCGCGAAACTTCAGCGTGCGTCCAACCGCCGTCGGCTCCCCACCGAATCGGGACATCCAGAACGCGTACCCGATCACCGCGGTCAACGGTCCGCCGGGGCGCTGCTCGTCGGCGTTCGGCAGCCGGCCGATCACGGGCCGCGCGCCCATCACGGGAAAGAAGTCGGCCGACACGCCGGCAACACCGGCGAAATCGGCTCCAGGACCGACAGAGACGCTGCTGTCGCCGCCCTGGTACGCCGCGAGCCCCGCGAACGATCTGGACTGATCCCGCCAGTCCAGGTAGTCGGGCGCCGACGCCTGGCCGCGGCCGCCCGACTTCCGCCAGTAGCTGCTCACGGCGACGATTCGATCGGCGTTCGCGTAGGGCAGCGGCCTGAGCAGCACCGCGTCGACGACGCTGAAAATCGCGGTCGTCGCGCCGATGCCGAGGGCCAGCACGAAGATGGTCACGAGCGAGAAGCCGGGCTGCTTCACCAGCAGCCGGATCGCGTAGCGGATGTCCGGCAGGATGTCCCGCATATTGGTGTTTTTGACGGAACGACATCCGATCCAGTTGCCGCGACCCGCGTGATAATCTCGGGCGCTATGGCCTCCCCTGTTCGCCCTGTGGACTATGCCGTCGAGGACCGCGTCGCCGTCATCACCGTGGACAACCCGCCGGTCAACGCGCTCAGCCCCGCCGTGTGGTCCGGTATCGACGACGCGGTCGCGCGCGCGAACGCGGATCCGGACGCGGACGCGATCGTCCTCATCGGCGCCGGCACAACGTTCATCGCCGGCGCGGACATCTAGATCTTCGACACGCTGAAGACGCGCGAGGACTCGCTGGCGCGATCGGCCTCGACGCACGCGCTGCTGAAGCGGCTCGAGGACTCGCGCAAGCCGCTCGTCGCTGCGATTCACGGCAACGCGCTCGGCGGCGGCATGGAAGTCGCGATGTCCTGCCACTTCCGCGTCGCGACGCGCGACGCGCGCGTCGGTCAGCCGGAAGTG
>Ga0114129_10003282_pt1 | contig 22706 bp, 23 predicted proteins | sample RhiMetdeltSRZDD1_FD_80071 | JGI IMG/M metagenome (GOLD analysis project Ga0114129, IMG submission 80071) | Populus rhizosphere microbial communities from Tennessee, USA - Rhizosphere MetaG P. deltoides SRZDD1 (version 2) (version 2) | ecosystem: Host-associated > Plants > Roots > Rhizosphere >... | reverse complement strand
TTCGAGGTCGATGAAGCGCCGCTCATCCTCCAGGAGCTCGATGGCGGCCTGCTGACCGGCCGGGGTGGCGGCGGCGGCGATGACGTCCTCCATGGTGTCCCACCAGAGCTCGGCTTGCCCGTCGTAGACGTCGGGTTCGCTGCCCCGTGCGGCGCTCTGCGCGGCCGCCAGTTCAGATGAGCGGGCATGCGTCTGGACGTAGCGGCGAATTCGGAGTGTCGGCGCGAGACGCGAGACAAGCGGCGCATGCTGATCGCGCCAGTAGGCCTGAAACTCCTCGCGCGACATCTCCGGTCGCCGACGCAAGCTGAAGACGAGCTTGATCACCCCGGCGAGCCTACTTGCTCCCGGCTTGGAACGCGGGCGCAGACCCGGTTGCCAGGCGCCGGCCCAGACGTCTCTCGGAGCAAGACGCTCACAGCCGAAAGGCCATCTGACGCCCAAGTTGCATTCACCGGGGCAGGCCACCTCTCAGAGCCTCATGCGCGTAGGGTGCGACCGCGAGGTGAAGAGTTGAACGCAATCGAGCCGGGAGCCGACGGAAGGGTCAGCGTGGATGTGGACGCTCGGCCGGCGCCGCTGCCCTCGCTCGTGGGCGAGTTCGACGCCTGGCAGATCGAGCTCCACGGGCACCGCGTGATCTACCGAATCGCTGGGAGCGGCCCGCCCGTGGTGCTGATCCACGGGATGGTGAACTCGTCGCGCCACTGGGAGTCCGTGGCGCTTCGCCTAGCCGACACCTACACGGTGATCGCCCCCGACCTGATCGGCCACGGCGACTCCGCCACACCCCGCGGCGACTACTCGCTCGGTGCGCATGCGGCCAGCATCCGCGACCTGCTCACCGCGATCGGGATCGAAAAAGCAACCGTCGTGGGCCACTCGCTGGGCGGCGGGGTGGCGATGCAGTTCTTCTACCAATTCCCTCAACGCACCGAGCGCCTCGTCCTTGTCTCGAGCGGCGGGCTTGGTCACGAGGTGAGCCCATTGCTTCGCGGCGCAGCCATGCCCGGCGCAGCCGTGCTGCTCGCGCTGGTTACTCGACCGCGCGTGTTGGCGGCTCTCCTGAACACCAGCCAGCGGCTACAGCAGCGCGGCTCGGGCAAAGGCGTTTACCTGCGAGCCGTCGCGCGGGCGCTGGAGCCGCTCAAAGAGCCCGGCGCCCGTGAGGCCTTTCTGCAGACGCTGCGCGCGGTGATCGACGTCCGGGGGCAGCGTGTCAGCGCGCGGGATCGGCTCTACCTATTGAGTGCAATGCCAACCCTGATCGTCTGGGGAGGGCGCGACCACACCATTCCGGTCTCGCACGGGCGCCATACGCACGAAGCCGTCCCGGGCAGCCGCTTCGAGATCCTCCCGCGCGCCGCCCACTTCCCACACCTGGAGGATCCCGAGGGGCTCGCCGCGGTGCTTCGGGACTTCCTGGAGACGACCCCGCCGGCACAAATTGAAGACGCCGACTGGGGTGGCTTGATCGCCGAGCGCTCGCCGCGAAGTCGTCGTACGGGCAACGCTGTCGCCTCGCAGTAGGAGGCGTTCCTGGTTCTCTGAGCGAACAGGAGCTAGGCCTCCCGGACGAGCTCGTAAGTGAGGTAGGCGAGGCTGTCACCGACGGTATGGGAGTCGAGGAGGCGTATGGGTTTCTTGTCGCTGGTCTCCCCGAAGAGGCGCTCGCCTACCCCGAGCACGACCGGGTAGATCATCAGCCGCAGCTCGTCGACCAGGTCGTGCTCCATCAGCGTGTGCACAAGCTGACGGCTGGCGGCGACGACGATCTCCCCCTGTATCTCATGCTTCAGCTTCGAGACCTCGCCCACCACCTCGCCCTTCAGTACCGTCGAGTTGTTCCAGTCGGGATTTTCGAGAGTGGAGGAGACCACGTACTTGGGCAGGCTGTTCAACTTGTCCGCCCACTCGCCGCTCCGGGATGGCCACCGCGCTGCGAGGAACTCGTAGCTCCGCCGACCCAACAGCAGGGCATCGGCGCCCAGCGCCTCGTCCAAGCCGACCTTGGCCCACTGCTCGCGGTCCTTGTCCCCGATCTGCTCGAACCAGCCGCCGTGCTTGAAGCCCTCCTCACCGGTCGGGTCCTGCACGACTCCGTCGAGCGAGACGTTCTCGCTGACCACGATCTTTCCCATCTCGGTTCTTCCTTTCACTGGACTGTTACTTGCTGCGTTTGTTGAGGCGTCCGGCGCGACGGGAAATTGAGCGGTCAATTTCGAGCCGCCCCGACGTCAGTACTTGTGATGCCGGCGAAAGGAAGAGTCCATGCGAGGATGCGAGCGTGACCGAGCAGACCCTCGCCCGCGCGCGCGCCGGCGATGAGGCCGCGTTTCGTGAGCTGACCGACCCCTACCGGCGTGAGCTCCAACTCCATATCTATCGGATCGTCGGCTCGGCGCAGGATGCCGAGGACCTGCTCCAAGAGACGCTGCTCGCCGCGTGGCGCGGCCTCGAGCGGTTCGAGGGACGCGCGTCGGTCCGTGCCTGGCTGTACCGGATCGCTACCAACCGCTCGCTGGATGCCCTCCGTGCGAGCCGGCACCGCCGGGAAGACCTGCAACGGATGACCGAGGTGCCCGAGCCGACGCGCCGGGCAGAGCCGATCTGGCTCGAGCCCTTCCCGGACGTCCTGCTCGAGGGCGTCTCCGACGACGCCCCCGGACCCGACGCGCGCTACGAGGCCAAAGAGGCGATCGCGCTGGCGTTCATCGCCGGCCTTCAGCATCTCCCGCCGCAGCAACGCGCGGTGCTCGTGCTGCGCGACGTGCTCGGCTTCCGCGCCGCAGAGGCCGCCGAGGTGCTCGAGACAAGCGAGGCCTCAGTCAACAGCCTGCTACGCCGCGCACGCGCCGCGTTCGAGACCCGCTTGCCCGCGACCGGGCGCGAACGGGCCCCGCTCCCGAACTCCAAGCGCGAGCGCGACATCGTCGGCCGCCTCGCAGACGCCTTCGAGGAGGGCGACATCGACGGCGTCGTCGCCCTGCTGACCGACGACGCCTGGCTGACGATGCCACCCGAGTCGTACGAGTACCAGGGCCGGGCCGCGATCGGCGCCTTCCTGAACGACCGCGCCGGCCGCCGCGGCGCGCCGCTGCGGCTCGTGCCGACGCGCGCCAATCGGCAGCCCGCCTTCGGTTGCTACTTCCCGTCCCCCCAGACCGAGATCGCGCGGCCGTACGGACTGCTCGTCCTTACGCTCGAGGGCGACCAGATCTCCGCGATGACCTGGTTCGCCGACAGCAGCGTCTTCCCGCTCTTCGGCCTGCCGCGAACGCGCCGCCGCAGAGGCGGGTGACGCTCGTGCCCCTCATCCCGGGGAAGGCTGAACCCTCCGCGCCGCTGGAAGGCCGCCCAGCGCGCAGGCCGCGAGCACGGCGAACGCGAGGCTCGGCTGGTCGGCGAGCGCACCGACCAGTACCGCGACCAGCAACCCGCCGGCGTTGCCTGCGAGCAGGAGGATCCCCGTCGCGACGCCCCCGGAGGTTCCCATCCGCCGCTCGGCGAGCTCGAGGAGGATTGGGAACGCCGCCAACAGCACAAAGCCGATCGCGATGACCAGCACAAAGTCGCCGGCGATCCGCGAGTGCACGACGGCCAGCAAGGCGAAGCCCGCGCATACCCACACCAGCACGAACATCAGGTATGCGCGCTCACGCGACGCCCGGGCGATCATCGGTGGCAGGATTGCGCACCCGGCGGTTCCGGCCAAGAGCATTGCTGCCAGCATCGCTCCAGCCGCCGCGGACGAGATGTCGTCGTGGTCGAGGATCGGTTGCAGCCAGGTGCTGACTGCAACGAACACGCCAAACCCGACGAACGCCAGTTGGGCGAGACGCCGTATCAGTGTGATGTTCCAGACTGAACGAAGCTCCGCCATGCCCACCGCCGCTGGCGGGCCGGCCACCACCGGCCGGCGACGCAGCGCGATCACCAGCGCGAGCACAGCCAGCAGCGACAGCGCGGCTTGTAACGGAAGTAGTGGTCCAAGGTCGTGCTTGCCCGCGAGCAGGGGACCCATGGCCAATCCAACCGCCGCGCCGAGGAACTGTCCGGCCGACGCGACCGCAATCCCGGTCGGGCGCTCGCGCTCGGGCAGGTATCCGGTTGCGGTCTTGGTCATCGCATTTAGCACCAGGGGCTGGGCTACAGCGATCACCACCTGACCTGCGAGTGCCCAGGCGAACGTCTGCGAGACCAGGCGCAGGACCGACCCTGCTGCGGTTAGCGTGGCGCCGGCGGCGAGGGAGCTACGGAACCACCGATCGAGCGCGACACCGGCTGGCAGCGCGAGCAGCACATAGAAGAGCGGGAACACCAGAGCGAGCCATCCCACGGCGGTCTTTGAGACGTCGAAGTCGCGCGCGACGTCGGTGTCGATAGGCGCGAACGTCAACCACAGCATCTGCGTGACTGCGACAACCGAAGCGTAGGCCACCACTACGGACCACCGCCCATCCAACGCCTCGTTCGATTGCGGCGTCACGAGTGTCAAGGATGGCCGATATCGCTGATCTCGAATCGAGGGCGGCCGCTGCACGGGACCATCGGGGTATCGTGCATGCGGCCATGCCTCCGGAGACGCACTACGCGAAGAGCGGAGAGATCAACATCGCCTACCAGGTCGTCGGCGACGGGCCGTTAGACCTGGTGTTCGTACCCGGCTTCATCTCGCACCTGGACCTTCAGTGGGCTGACCCGCGGATTGCGCGCTTCCTCAACAGGCTCGCCTCCTTCTCGCGGCTGATTCTCTTCGACAAGCGTGGCACGGGGCTTTCTGACCCTGTAGCTGCGCCGGCGCCGCTCGAGGACCGGATGGACGACGTGCGCGCCGTGATGGACGCGGCCGGCTCGGAGCGCGCCGCACTGCTCGGATTGTCAGAGGGCGGGGCGATGAGCGCATTGTTCGCGGCGACCTACCCTGAGCGAACGCACGCACTGATCCTCTGCGGCACCTTCGCGACCGGAACTCTCGATCCGGACGACAACCCGGCCGGGCAGCGTTGGGTGGATGAATTCCAGCGCGTCCTCAATTTGACCGAGCATTGGGGCGAAGGCCGCACGCTCGGGGTGTTCGCGCCCAGCGCCGACAGCGAGCGCGATCGCATCGGACGCGGGATCTTCGAGCGCTCGGCCGCCACGCCGCAGATGACGCGCACGCTGCTCAGCATGGTTATCGAGACCGACGTCCGGGACGTCCTGCCCAGCATCCGCGTGCCGACGTTGGTGCTTCACCGCGCGGAGGAGTTCGTGCCGGTCGAGCAGGCTCGCTACCTCGCGGATCACATTCCCGGCGCGCGGCTGATCGTGCTTCCGGGAGCAGATCACATTCCCTTCTACGGTGAAGGGGAGGGTTATGCCGAGGAGATCGAGGAGTTCCTCACGGGCGCCCGCCATGCGCCTTCCGCCGATCGCATCCTCACCACCGTGATGTTCACCGACGTCGTCGCGTCCACGGAACGCGCGGCGGCCCTTGGCGACGCGCGCTGGCGTGAGCTCATAGCCGGCCACGACGAGCTGGTTCGATCCGAGCTCGAGCGCCACCGGGGCCGCGAGGTGAAGACCATGGGCGACGGCTTCCTCGCCACGTTCGACGGACCCGCGCGCGCGATCCGCTGTGCGCGCGCGATCGCCGACCAGGTGGGGATGCTGGGCATCGAAGTGCGGGCCGGCCTCCACACCGGGGAATGCGAGCTCGTGGGCGACGACGTAGGCGGCATGGCCGTAAACATCGGCGCGCGGATCGAATCGCTCGCGAGCGCGAACGAGGTCCTCGTTTCGAGCACCGTCAAGGACCTCGTCGTCGGTTCTGGCATCTCGTTCAGCGATCGCGGTACCCGTGAACTGAAGGGCGTTCCGGGCGAATGGCGCCTCTTCGCCGTGGACAAAGTGGAGACGCCGGCCAGCAGCAGGCTCGTGCCTGACACGCGCGAGCGCCTCGTCTCCTTTACTGACTCGTAAAGCGCTCTTAGCCGACGCCCGAACTGTTGGTCGTCTTCGCTGTCGCGTCGGCCGTGTGTTCGCCACCCGAGGGGCGCTTGGAGACCGCGGGCTCGAGTTGAGCCGGCTCGTCCTCGTCGTGCCCGCCCGAGACGGCGTCCCTGAAGCCGCGCATGCCGCTCCCGAGCGACTTTCCGAGTTCGGGCAGCCGCTTCGGCCCAAAGACGAGCAGCGCAACGATCAGGATCACCAGAAGGTGGGTTGGGCTCAGAAGTCCGTCGGTAATCACGACTCCTTCCTCGCGGCATCCGCGTCCTCTGCCAAATCTTGCAGGACGTCGAAGAACTCCTGCGTTTGACCGATGAACAGCCCGTTGGCCGTCAAGGCCTTGAGCGCGCCCATCGCAGCGCCCTTTGTCTCCGTCGGGCGAATGATCGAACAGACCGGGAATGTTCGCTTCAAGAACGCGGTGGGCTCGGGCATGATCAGGTTGGTCTGGAAGTCCTCTCCGTCGAAAGGAGGAGAATTGAGGTCCGGGAAGACCAACCCGTTCGTCGGATCGGTCAGCGGCTTTGCGTTGCCCGCCTTGTCGTGCCAGGTCTGAAAGTGCATCGCCTCGGTCGGGCCGATGCTGAGCAGGATGCGCAACACCTCCAGGCTCGTGACCCGCTGCGCGAGCGACGGGTAGAGGCTGGTGCCGCCCTGCTCGATGAAGGCAAAATGGAACCCGGCCGTGTTGGCGATCGCCTGGATGTGGTCCGCGGGCTTGAGGTCATTGTCGTCCCTGGGAATCGCCGGGAACTGACCCGAGCTCAAGCCCGGCACCGCGGGCGGGAACGAGTCGCCGAGATCGGGGTTCCCCGTGCGGCTGCGGTACTTGGTCCACCAGCTGGTGTCCACGGTGAGCTGCATTAGGTTGGTGAGCCGGCCGATATCTTGCGCGCCCGTTGCCTTGCTGCTCGCCAAGGTGCGAAAACGGTCGAGGTCGACCGGCTCCGCGTTCTTCGACGCCAGGTAGGCGTTGATGAACGTGAAATGCGTGAACTCATCCTCGGTGTTGTCGTGGATGTACTGCGGCATGTCCCCGTCCAGCACTTCCAGGGCAGTGACGTAATCCGCGCTCCCGCTTCCGCCTGGGACCTCGGAGTCCTGGACGCCGCCTAGCTCGTTGTATTGCTGCCACAGGTCGGTCTCGAGGATTTCGGCCGCCGCCAGGAATCTGAGAATCGCCGCGTCGCCCTCGGTCAGCCGGCCCCTCTCTTTGTGACCCTTGTCGGCCGTGTCGGGCTTTTTGGCGAAGGCGGGCGCCCCTCTAGCGAGGAGCCCGGCGCCCGCAGTTGTGGCTCCCGCAGCGGCTCCGGTGAGCAGGAACGAACGACGACTGGTCGTACCCGGCTGATCCGATCCCGATTCCATGGTCTTCTCCCTGCCGAAGACATATCGGCGTACTCGGCTCTGGTCAGATGGCGCTTCATCCTCCAAAGACGCCGCGGCACCCCGAAAAGTTCTCGCTCACCCGAATGTTTTTTTTGCGTTGACACGGTCGGCCTTGACCGAGTCAACCACCGTCGAGCCGCTCGGCGAGTTCGACGATCAGGCCTTCGGGTCCGCGGACGTAGCAGAGGAGGAAGGTGTTCTCGTAGTCGACGATCTCCCCGACCGTTTTCCAGCCGGCCTCTCGGACGCGGTCGACGACGCCGCGCAGGTCGTCGACCTTGAAGGCGACGTGCCGGAGCCCAGGACGGTTCGCGGCCGGCGCCAGCTCTTGAGCCCCGGCGGAAGGCGAGCGGAAGCGCACCACCTCGAGCATGTCGCTGCCGTCCGGGGCGCGAGCCATCACGATCTCAACCGTCACGTTCTCGAGACCAATGATCCGATCGATCCACTCGCCGCTGAACACCCCGGGCTCGCCGCAGTCGAAGCCGAGCAGCGCAAGAAACCGGACTGTCTCGTCGAGGTCCTCGACGACAAGACCGACGTGGACGAAGTTGGTGACGCCGGGGCGATGGCTGTCCATTGAGGTCAAACGACTCGTTCGAGATCGCCGAGCTGCCGGGGTCGTGAGGATAATCGGCCGCGCGCGCACGGACCCAGAGCGGCATATGGTTCGCTCAGCATGCTCGGCAGTCCGACGTTTCGCCTGGAGCCACCGCGGCTGCGGCTGGCCGAGGAGGACACGGCCGAGCGGCACGCCACCTGGTTCGAGCTCTACTTCGACCTCGTCTTCGCAGCCGCGTTCGCAGAGTTGGCGACCGGTCTTGCGAGGGACCCGTCCGCCGCCGGCTTTGCTCGGTACGCGGGCCTGTTCGTGCTCGTGCAGTGGGCGTGGGCGGGCTTCACGTACTACGCCAACCGTTTCGACACCGATGACCTGATCTACCGGCTGGCGAAGGCGGGTGCCGCTGCTGCGGTGGCCGTGAGCGCGATCGAGATCCCGCGGGTCATGGCGGGTGCCGGCGGGAGCGCGGTCTTCGCCGGAAGCTACGTAGTCGTGCGATCGCTGCTGGTCGCGTTGTACGTCCGGGCTCGAGCGCACGTCGCAGGGGAAGCGCGGAGGTTCGTCGACGTCCTCCTCACCGCCTTCTCCGTGACGACGGGAATGTGGCTCCTGTCGGTCTTCGTACCCCCGCCCTATCGCTTCGTGCTCTGGGGGGCCGCGTTTGTGCTCGACATCGGGGTGCTCCCGGGCGCCTGGAGCATCCTCAAAGGTCCCCGCACCGTCGTATCGCACATCACCGAACGCTTCGGCACGTTCTTCATCGTCGTGCTCGGGCAGTCCGTCGCCGCAGTCGTCGCCGCGGTGGCCGGATTCGAGTTCGGTGTCGATTCGTGGGTCGTCGCGGCGGCTTGCTTCGTGATCGCGCTGTGCCTCTGGTGGATCTATTTCGACCTGGCCGACACCTCGGTCGTTGGCCGGGGCAGGCTCGGGCTCGTCTATCTCTACGGGCACATTCCGCTCTTTCCGGGCGTGGTCGCGTTCGGAGCCGGCACGAAGCTCGCGATCACGCATGCGGGCGACGCCGGGCTCACGACAGGGACCCGCTGGGCCTTCGCGGGCGGGATCGCGGCGTTCGCCCTGTCGCTCGCGGTGATCCACCTCGGCGCCGAGTGGACGTCGACTCGGGATCGGGCTTTCCTCGGCCGTCTTGCGTTGGTCGTGCTGCTCTGCACGCTGGCGGCGCTCGGCGGCGGCATCGACGCAGTTCTTTTCGTCCTCGTCGTCGCGATCGCGGTGATCGGTCAGCTGCTTCTCGAGGCGTTCACCTTCCCGACCGGTGCCGCGTCGATCTTGCAGCCACCGGAGGCGCCCTTGGAACGTCTTGGCTGATGTCGGGTCACCGATCCGGCCGCGAAGGTCAGCATCGGTCGAACGCGGCGCGCAGCTTTGACTCAAGCGCGTTTCGTCTTACTTTTCAGCCCTCTCGGAGCAGTTCGGCGAGCACGACGGCGTCGTTGTGCTCGCGATCTCGGGCGCCGTAAACAACCGTGAGCGGTCCCTCGCACGCGCGATGGCGCAGCTCGTCGAGCTTCTCGCTCTGCGACGCGAGCTCGGTGCGATACCGGTCACGGAACTCCTTGAATCGTTCGGGATCGTGACCAAACCAGTGTCGTAGCTTCGTGCTCGGCGCAAGTTCGCGCGCCCACTCGTCGAGCCTTAGCTCCTCACGTTTCTTGCCGCGCGGCCAGAGACGGTCAATCAGTACCCGGTAGCCGTCGCCCGGCTCCGGCGGGTCATACGCACGCTTTGTGCGAACGTTCAGCGCCATCTAGCTAGCCAGATTGGTGAGATGTCCAAGCCGGTGTTGCCGAGTTTGACGTATTCCATGGCCGTCACCACTGATGGGCCAGAACCGTCGGCATGCTGGGTGTCCCCCTGCCATGATCAGAGAAGAAAAGGGACCTTCAAGGCGTCTTTGGTTGGTAGAGGGAGCGCTTTCGCTTGCAGCCTTCTGGAGGCCGCGACCGCGCAGGGGTTCCGCGAAAAACTGATATCCCAAACCGTGCGGGAGGAGAGGCGGATGCGAGCGAAGCGAGAGGTGGCCCGGTTGGTCGTCTTCACCGCCTTCTCGCTTACGATCGCGCTTGTCGCCCCCGCGGTGGCCTCCGAGTCGGACGTGTCGATCGGCGGGTTCAAGTTCTCTCCGCCGACTGTGACGGTCCAGCAGGGCGACACGGTCACGTGGAGCTGGGCGGGCCCGGACACGAACCACACCGTCACTTCGGACCCGGGCCAGGCCGACAGCCTCGAGTCGCACCCGGCCATCCCCGCCAACCAGATCGTCGGCCCGCCCCAGGGCGGCACCTACAGCCACACCTTCAACACTCCCGGCACGTTCACCTACTTCTGCCGAGTGCACACCTTCATGAAGGGCAAGGTCGTCGTGAACCCCGCGCCGCCGCGGGTCGATCTGGGCGCAGGCGGGGGCGCACCGCCGGCCGCCGGCTCGGGCGACTCCGGTCACCCGACCTTCAAGGAGTGCCTCAGCCAGCGCAACTTCATCATCCGCCTGCGCGAGGTCGGAGGAGTGCATCTTCGCTCGGCGACCGTGACCGTGAACGGCAAGGCGACGGCCGTCGTCCCCCGCACGATCGACGGCCGCCGGCGGCTCACGGCCAGGGTCGACCTGCGAGGGCTGCCGCGCGGCGTGTACGTCGTCGCGATCACCGCCCGGACTACGAAGGGCGCCCTCCTCCGTGGACGGCGCCTTTACATGACGTGCTCGAAGCCGGTGCCGTCGTACATCCTGCCGAAGCTCTGAGCGGGCGACGCCTGTCGCAGGGACTCAGCTACCTTTTCCGCAGCTTCGGCGAGGGTTTGGAAGGCGGCTGGTCCGGGAACCTTGCAGAGGCCCGACCTGCTACGAAGGGACGTGAGGCTTGGTGCGACGTCTAATTGCCTGTCTGGTTCTCGCGTGCGCGATGGCTGCGCCCACCGCCGGCGTAGCGGCGGCGAAGGGCGGCAGGGGCACGATGTGCGTCCTGCACTCGAAGCTGGCTGCCAAGAACGAGACGACCGGCTCGACCTCCAGCGCCAAGGGCCACACCTTGATCAAGGTCCGAAATGACGGGACGATCGAGTTCAAGACGCAGATCAAAAACAAGAACCACGAGACGTTCGTCGCGGGCCACATCCACCTGGCGCCCATCGGCGTCGCCGGCCCGATCGTCGTGCCGCTGTTCGTAGCGCCCGCCCCGCCCACGAGCGCACGCCACATCAAGCAGAGCGGCGTGGCAACGCCAAACGCCGGCACCACCGGCGCGGACCTCTGCCAAGACCCGAGCGCCTACTACGTCAACTACCACACGACGGCGTTCCCGGGCGGCGCGATCCGCGGCCAGCTGCGTTAGTTACTTCCTCAGCGAGTCGCCGGATCCCGTGCTGTGTCGAAAGCACGCGAACCTCAGCGTCACCTGATCGGCGGCGGAACACCCTCTGCAGTGGCCGCCAGCGCCGGGTCCCACTCGCACACCGCACACGCATGCCGGAAGGCCGACCGGGCGAATTCCAACGCGAGGGCGTGCGGGTCGGGGCTCTCCCGAATGTCCTCCCACTCGAGCACATACTCGCCGAGTTGGCCGTCCCAACGCGCTGCTGCGGGGCTGAGGTTCGCGTCCGCAAAGCCATCGGGTGACGGGTATGCGAACGCGAAAAAGGCGGCCCGCTCGTGGTTCGGATCTCCCGGCCACCACCCGATTTCGACCTGCTCGGCATCCCCTCCGTTGCGCATGATGAAGTCATCGGACGGTGGGTCGGCCGGCCGCCCCGAGAAGAAGTGGACCGCGAGGTCGAAGGTCCCCCACCAGGCGTTCACCGGCGTCGACCGTCCGCGAAACGGCGCCCGAAATTCCGCCAGCACGAGCGCCGCGCGGGTGGCGGCGTCGAAGTAGGTCGCCACCTGGTCGGGGTCGTAGGTCGCGTGTTCGTGGTCCTCGTCCAGCGGGACCTGCCACGGCACCTCCTGGGGCGTGGGATTGATCTCGACGGTGCCAGCGAGGCGCCCTACGGCCTCGAGTATTTCGCGCGTGATCTCCGCTACGGGCCGGTTGGGCGTGAGCGGGATCCGTGCCTCTCGACCGCCGGTGTGCTCGACCACGGCCTCTTGCGTGCGCAGGTCAAGGGCCGCGACAATCGCGCCGGAGCCGTCGGGGGCGGGCAGCGCGAGCGTCTCCCAGCCGCGCGCGCTCAGCCGCAGGGCGGCGTGCTGCAGCTGCGGCTCGGGCGAGGCAAGCTCCACCGCGAGCTTTCCGAGCACCTGTGTGTGCGCGTGAAGCGTGTCGCAGGTCGCGCTCCAGGGCCCGTAGCTGAGAGGTGGCCACCCGTCGAACATGACCCAACGCTACTCCGCCGGTGCCCTCGTACCCGGGCGCGCCGCCATCCTTGCTCCGATAACGTCGCTCACGATGGCTGCACCCGTGACCGACCGCCCGGCCATCCGCACGGAAGGCGTATCGAAGCGCTTCGGAGCGACCGTCGCTCTCGCCGGGGTTTCCGTTGAGATTGAGGAGAGCACCGTCTTCGGGCTGCTGGGACCGAACGGAGCGGGCAAGACGACCCTCGTCCGTGTTCTGACCACTCTCCTGAGGCCGGACGCGGGCAAGGCCGAGATCTTCGGTCGGGACGTCGTGCGCGACGCGGCTGCAGTGCGCGAGCTCATCGGCCTCACCGGGCAGTCCGCCGCAGTGGACGAGCTGCTGACCGGGCGCGAGAACTTGGAGATGTTCGGGCGGCTTTTTCACCTTGCACCCGCCGAGGCCCGCGCGCGGGCGGCCGAGCTGCTCGATCGCTTCGACCTGGCCGACGCCGCCGATAGAACGGCGCGAACCTACTCGGGCGGGATGCGCAGGCGACTCGACCTGGCCTCGAGCTTGCTCACGCATGCCCCGATGCTGTTTCTGGATGAGCCGACGACCGGGCTCGACCCTCGAAGCCGCAACCAGGTCTGGAGCTCGATCCGTGACCTCGTGCGCGAGGGCACGACGGTGCTGCTCACCACGCAATACCTCGAGGAGGCCGACCAGCTCGCCGACCGGATCGCGGTGATCGACCACGGAAGCGTGATCGCGGAGGGCACGGGCAACGAGCTCAAGGATCGCGTCGGCGGCCAAGTCTTGGAGGTGAAGCTGGGCGCTTCCGGAGACCGTGAACGCGCCCGGAAGGCGCTCGTCGCGGTTGGCTGCGGCGATCCTCAACCCTCTGAGCGAGCGGACGAGCTCACGCTCCCGGTCAGCCGCGACGGCGTCGAGCTGCTGACCGACGCGGCCGCCGCCCTGCGCCGGGAGCACATCACGGTGAGCGACCTCGCCCTGCGGCGGCCGACGTTGGACGATGTGTTCCTCGAACTCACTGGAAATCCGCCGAGCAAGGATGGTGCTCTCCCCACCGCGACTTCTACGGCGGCGAAGACGCCGCGGATCCCCAGCGGCAGGCCAACCGGGTGGCGCCGGCTGGCGCATCCAGATCCACGGGCATTCCGGCGCGCCGTAGGCGACACGCTCGTCGTGACCAGACGTAATCTGCGCCACTTCGTCCGCCAGCCCCAGCTCCTCATCTTCTCGACGGTGCAGCCCATCATGTTCGTGCTGCTCTTTACCTACGTGTTCGGCGGAGCAATCGGGCGCGCGCTTCCGCAGGGCGTCTCATACATCGACTTCCTCCTGCCCGGGATCTTCGTGCAGTCCGTGTCGTTCCGGGCGACCCAGACCGCGGTCGGGCTCGCCGAGGACCTCGAGCGTGGCGTCGTCGACCGCTTTCGCTCGATGCCGATGGCCCGCTCGGCCGTGCTCGCCGGCCGCACGCTCGCCGACCTCGTTCGAAACGTGCTCATCATCGCGCTCATGACGATCGTCGGCTACCTGATCGGTTTTCGGTTCAGCGGCGGTTTGCTGAATGCGCTCGCGGCGGTCGCGATCGTGGCCGGCTTCGGCCTGGCGCTGAGTTGGATCTTTGCCTTCGTAGCACTCACGGTTCGCGGGGCCGAAGCCGCGCAGTCGGCGGGTTTCGTCGCGATCTTTCCGCTCGTTTTCGCGAGCTCGGTGTTCGTGCCCGTAGACAGCATGCCGAGCTGGCTTCAGACCTTCGCCAAGATCAGCCCGGTTACTCTCACTGCCGATGCAGCGCGCGCCTTCGCCCTTGGCACCAGTACGGCCGGTTCCCTGCCGGGCGCCCTCGCCTGGATCGGCGGTCTGCTCGCCGTGTTCGTCCCACTTTGCGTGTGGCGTTACCGCCGGATGAGCTAGTTCGGCGATGGCCCCCGCGCCGGGCAGGGAGCTCAGAGGCCGAGGCCGCGTACGGCGCGCTCGTCCCAGCCCAGGTGGTGGCCCAACTCGTGGCGCACGGTGCGCTCGACCTGCGCCCGGAGCAGCTCGGGGTCGTGTCCGAAGTCGCGCTCCAGTGTGTCCTGGTAGATGACAATCCGATCGGGGTAGATGTCACGGGCGATCGTGCCGCCGATGTAGTGGCCGTAGGCATGGTGCTCGCGGCCCCTGTTGGAGACGATCACCGGCGTGTGCGTGAGCAGCTCGCGGAACTCCTCCGGCAGGTCGTCCAGGGCCTCTATGACGAGCACGTCGAACTCGCTCGGCGGGTCGTCCGGGGGCGGCAGCGAAGCAAGCGCCTCGCTGCGGTCGACGAGTCGTCTGAACTCGGGCTCGGGCATCTCGTCGCCGATCAGCGCGACGGTGACCCAGGCCATTACCAAAACAAATGCGGCGGCGCCGACCAGGAGAGTGAGAAGGTCGGGGACGCCGGAGAACGATGGCGGATCGAGTACCAGGACGGCCACCCCCGCGATGAGGGCGGCGATCGCCGCCGGACGCAGCGGGCCGAGGATCTCCTTCATGCGACGGAGGTTAGAGCGAGAGACGGTGCCGTATCCAGCAGGCTGGCCTGGCATGTCCAAGGATCCTCGGCGGCAGTGAGGGCGCGCGCGTAAGCTGTTTGGTTGCAGTCCGGAGGTTCGAAGTTGCTCCGAGCGGCCACCCCCAACGCGACCTCACTTCGGTCATTCGGGCCGCGCGGGTGCGCGGTCGCGATCGCGCTGATCTGCGCGACGCTTTGCTTGCTGGCCGCCGGCTGCTCCGGCGGTCCGACGCGGGCGGCCAGCCGCGGGATGTCGGGCGCGGCGGTAGGAGGCGTGCGGTTGTCGATCACGCCGGTCGGCGGCGGCATCGATACCGCGCCGAGCCGGGGAATCACGGTGAGCGCCGCGGGAGGCAGAATCAGCAAGGTGATCGTCCACACCGGGGGCGACCCGGTTACCGGGAGGCTCAACGCAGCCGGGACGGTATGGCGCAGCACCTGGGCGCTGAACGTCTCACAGCCCTACACGGTCACCGCAACCGCTGCGGGAACCTCCGGCAAACCGGTCACGCGGACCAGCTCGTTTCGGACGCTCAGGCCGAGGAGGACGTTCTCGGCGCGGGTCATCGAGGGATACCGCCAGACCTACGGTGTGGGGATGCCCATCATCCTGTACTTCAGCCGGCCGGTCACCAACAAGTCCGCGGTTGAGCGAGCGCTGCGGGTCAGGACCTCCAAGCCCGTCATAGGCGCCTGGCGCTGGGACGGCCACTGCCGCACTGCGCCGGAATGCCTGTACTTCCGCCCGCGCCGCTACTGGCGCCCGCACACGCGGGTGAGCTTCACCGGTCACCTGAACGGAGTCGAGGCGGCACCGGGGGTCTACGGGCACCACACGCTGACCCAGACGTTCACGATCGGCCGCTCGCTGAAAGTGGTGGCGAGCACCGCACGCCACTACATGAACGTCTACCGCGACGGGAAGAGGTTCGCGCACTGGCCGATCAGCACCGGAAAGCCCGGTGACGACACCCCGAACGGCACCTATCTGACGATCGAGAAGGCGAACCCAGTCGACATGGTCGGCCCCGGCTACAACATCGAGGTGCCCCTGTCGGTCCGGATCACCTGGAGCGGCGACTACCTGCACGACGCCTTCTGGTCGGTGGGCGAGCAGGGATTCGCAAACGTCAGCCACGGCTGCGTGAACATGTCGCCCGCCGACGCCGCGATCTATTACAAGATGGCGGTTCCGGGCGACCCCGTGAAGATCACCGGCAGCCCACGGAACGGAACCTGGGACAACGGCTGGACGATGTGGTTCCTGCCCTGGAACCGGTGGGTGCGCGGCAGCGCGCTGCACAAGGCGGTCCGGGCCGGCCCGAATGGCAGCACGTTCGTCAGCCCTCATCGTCGTCGCCACCACCGGCACAACACCACTCGGAACGCCCATACCCGCACGCGGTCCTGAACCGGATATACCGCGACCTCGATTGCGGTCTCGCTGAAGTTAAGCGGGCGTAGCCTCCCCAGGCGTCCCGGCTCCACGCGCGGCGGCCGCCTGCGCGCGGGGCGCGTCCCAGCTCTCGTCGGAGCTGTTGAGAATCGTCCAGCCGAGCGTGCCCAGGCCGGCCGTGAGAACGATGAAGCTGATGATCGACACCACCTTGCTGGGGCCGAAGAAGGCCAGGATTCCGGCGGCGCTGATCAGAACGCTGGCCCAGACAGGGACGACCCTGGTGCGCCAGCAGGCGATCCCGAGCAGGATCAGGCCAATCACCACGCCGATCACGAACATCAGGAACACCGGCGCGCCGGACGCGGGCATGTTGGTCGCGTGCAGAAGCTGCGCCATCTGGCCGCGGTTGAGGCTGCTGTGGTTGACCATCTCATACTCGACCGATCCATAGCCGTAGAACACCATGCTCGCCGCAGCGCCCATCGCGACGAGGGCGCTGGCCACCTGGCCCAGGGTCACCTTGCGGCCGCGGAAGAAATGGATCAGCCCCACCGCGCCGGCCGAGGTGATCAATCCACCGAACAGGAAGAGGATGCCTCCGGTCAGGTACGCGCCTTTGTGCGAGGCCACATCGGCCAGCTCCTCGAGCTTGTCCGACACGGATCCGCCGTGGTCGACGTCCGGCTGGATGAGCTGGGCGATCAGCAGTAGAAGCGGACCGACGATCACCGCCAGCCCGGTGAATGTGCGGGCGAAGTTGCGCCCGTCCGAGAACCTGAGCATCAAAACCCTCCTTTCGAGGCCTGCTTCGGCGGTGCGAACGTCACTCCTGCCGAAGGCCGGTCAGCCAGAGTATTCAAATTTCCTAGATACGCGGGATACTCAGACGCGTGAGTCAGTCGAACGTAGAGCTCGCCCGTAGCGCCCTCAGGGCGTTCGAGCAGCGTGACATGAACGCCATCGAGGAGCTGTGCGCTCCCGACATCGAGTTCGACTGGTCGAGGCGCCTCCTAGATCCGACAATGACCCGCGGGTACGAGGGCATTCGACAGTTCTTCGAGGAGGTGGACGGCATCTTCGATGAGATTGTCTTCGAAGAAGAGGAGATCCTCGATTTCGGGGGCGACGTGCTGATGGTCAGTACTGGTCGCTTTCGCGGCCGGACGAGCGGCGTAGATGTGACCTCCCACGGCGCGATCGTCTGGACAATTCGCGACGGCAAGCTCGTACGTTTCCGTTTCTACCAGACGAAAGAGGACGCGCTGGAGGACCTCGGGTCGGAGGGCGCTCAGGTCTCGGCGGGACCCCCTGCCCCTGCCACCTGACCGCGAGCGGAGGGTCCTCACAACGGCTCTCCCTGACTTCTGATCCACACGCGCAGCACAGCTTCGAGCTCGAACCGGGCCTGCGGATCGTCGAGCTGGCTGCCGACCAGGTCACGGAGCCGGGCGACCCGGTAGCGCGCCGTCTGGGGGTGCACGTGGAGCGCACGCGCCATGGCGGCGGCGTTGCCCTGGTGTTGAACGTACGCCAGCGCGGTGCGCACCATGCGCTCTCGGGCGACCGGCGTCAAGCCCTCGAAGGCGGCCAGCCTGCGCTCGGCGATGCGGTCGACCGCCGCGGCGCTCTCTTGAAGAATTAGATCCGCGAGGTGGTCGTCGGCGGCTACCAGGTCGCTGCCGACAGCCAGGGCCAGCGTCCGGGATGCGAGCCTCCACGAGCGCGGGAGTTGCTCGAGCGTGCCCTCAGGCCCGACTGCGGCTTGCCGGTTGCGTGCGGCCACGCGCAGCGCCTCGCGCCGACCGGGCCCTTCCGGGTCCGGCATGACTACGCAGCCCAGGCGCTCGTGGGGCGCGTACAAGACGTCCGTGCCGAGCCGCCGTGCGAGTCCTGGGAGGTGCTCGACCGCGCAGGCCACTGCAGCCGCCTTGCGCGGCAAGGTCCAATGGGCGTCCGCGACCAGCGTGCCCAAATCGGCGTTCACGGGCGCGCGGCCCAGCAGCGCTGCGACAAGCTGCCCGCGCGCGCGTTCGCGCTCCCCCGCTTGCTCGGACTGCGCTTGCGCATAGCCCTCGACCGACTCGGCGGAGAGCTCATCTATATAGGCGAAGATCGCCTCGGCGAGGATCGCGACCGTTTCATCGTCGACCCCTGCGGCGCGACCGGTCCGGGATAGGCGACGCCAGGCGACGCGTGCGCCAACGCGGTAGGCAGATTGGAGCGCATCGAGCGTACGCCCCTCACGGTACTCCTGCCGTCCGAGGGCGATGTAGACCTGCTGGCCGCCCTCGTCTTCCCCGGTCGGGTCGCGAACCAGGTTGACGAAGCGGTGGAGAGCCTCTGTGACGCCTGTGCGCACTCCGCGGCCGAACGCGCCCTCGAGCGGCCGCGCGTATTCGGAGATCTCGTGTCCGATTGCCTCCACGATCTCCCGAGAGACAGCCGGCAGCTCGGGCTCGAGCACATCCGCCAGCTCCGGCGGCAGCGCATGCCATGGGACAGAAGTTGTCACTTCGATGAGCATATTGCTCGCTCGAATTTGTTACAACGACGAAGAACTTGGTGACCGCCGTACATAGCCTGTTGCCATGACACGAACTGAGAGAACAGCGAACCTCGCTGGTGTAGTGGTTCCGTTCGCGGGCGTGCTGGTCGCCGTCGGCCTGTTGTGGAATGAGTGGGTCAACGGCGCCGATCTCGCGCTTCTCGGGATCCTTTATTTGTTGACTGCCATCGGCGTGACGGTCGGCTTCCACCGCCTGCTCACGCACCGCTCGTTCCAGACGCATCCATGGGTTGCGCGCACGTTCGCGATCCTCGGGTCGCTGTCGGTCCAGGGATCTGTGCTCGACTGGGTCGCCGACCACCGCAAGCACCACGCTCACACCGACAAGGAGGGGGATCCGCACTCGCCGCACGTCGGGCACGGAAGCGGACTGAGGGGCCTATGGCACGCGCACGCCGGGTGGCTGACGGACACGCAAGGGCAGGCGAACTGGAAGCGATACGCACGCGAGCTCTACGAGGACCCAAAGATGCGTACCATCGGCAAGCGCTTCCCTCTGTGGGTTGCGCTCTCGCTTCTGGTACCGACGTTCGCGGGTTTTGCACTCCACTCGTGGACGCTCGAAGGCGCGGTCCGCGGTTACGTGTGGGGTGGGCTCGTGCGCATCTTCCTCGTCCACCACGTCACCTGGTCGGTGAACTCCGTCTGCCACTTCTTCGGGCGCCGGCGATTCGCGACCCGAGACCGCTCGACGAATGTCGCATGGCTTGCGATCGCCTCGCTTGGCGAGTCGTGGCACCACAACCACCACGCGTTCCCGCGCAGCGCGCGGCATGGGCTGCGCTGGTACGAGGTCGATCCGTCGGCGCTGATCATCGGGTCCCTCGAGAAGGTCGGTCTGGCGTGGAACGTCGTGCGCATCGCTCCGGAGCGTCAGGAAGCGCGACTTCAGGACGAGGGCGCAGCGGCCGCACGAGCGTGACGCTTCCCCATAGGTGCCCGCGCACCAGAGCTGGCCCTCTTCCTCTGCTCGGAGCTCCGGACCGCAGGTGCTATCACTGAGAGGTGCGCCGCAAGCCCGGCAATCGGATCTTGGTCGCCGGGACGCTCGTCGCGCTGGCGGGGGTGGCCGTCGTGGTGGTCCTTGCCGTGGGCGATCACGGGGGAAGCGCGCCGTCCCGTGCGATCGCGCCAGAGTCCGCGTCTGGGGCCTGGAACATATTCGTGATCGACCTCAAAAGACGCGAGCCGGTCCAGCTCACGCGCAACGACGAAGAGGAGTTCACGCTCGATCCGGCGTGGGAACCCGGCTCGAAAATCGCCTTCAGCCAGGCGAACTGCGAGGGATGTCCTTCCCAACTGCTCCTCATCGATCCGCTGTCGAGGACCACGAGTAGGGTTCGATCCAAATTCGGCGGCTTCATCGATCCGGCCTGGGCTCCGGGTGGCCACGAGCTCGCCGTGGCACGTTCCGGCTCCGGTCTTTATCTGATCGACGTTCGCACTGGCGTCACGCGCCGGCTCACCCGGAGACCCACGGACGCCAGCCCGACGTGGTCGCCGGACGGCAGGCGCATCGCCTTCGAACGGCAAGTCAGCCCGACGAATTGGGACATATATCTCGTGCCGTCGCGGGGCGGGAAGCCGCGACCCCTGCTGCGCACACCCGCCCAGGAAACCAGCGCAGCATGGTCGCCAAACGGCAGGTGGATAGCGTTCGCCGGCCAAGGGCGGAATGGGAACTGGACGATCCACGTGGTGAGGCCCAACGGCACCGAAGACCACGCCCTCACGAGCAAGCGGCGCAGCAGCCAGCAGCCCGCATGGTCCCCTGACGGATCTCGCATTGCCTACCTGGATCAGTCCGGAGTCGAGCCGATCGTGCTGGTCATGAGCGCCCGCGGCGGTCGGACAGTGCGCCTCTCGTCCCCCTCGCTGCAGGCGAATCGGCCCACCTGGTCACCGCGCGGGACCGAGATCGCCTTCGCGGCGAAAAGATGAATGCGACGGCGGCAGCGGGCCGCTAGCTCTCGGCGCCGCGCTTACGCGCTAGGCGTGGCAGCTGCCGGTGCCCGAATCGCTGTATTTCTTCCCGGACTCGGGGAAGAACTTCCAGTCGTAGCTCGCCAGGTGAAGCGTGAGCTGCAGCACGCCGAACGTGTTGTTCTGGCGAACCTCGCTGTTCGGCTTCGGGCTGCTACTGAGCGAGGTGAAGAACGCCCCTCCGGTGCCCACCACGAATTCGCGGATGCCGCGCAAGCGCTCCAGACCGCCGCTCCCGTTCTGCGGCGCAAAGCGCTCGTAGTCGTGGCTATGGCCCGAGAGCACGACGTCCGCGCCCGCGTTGTAAAGGTCCTGCCAGAGTGCCCCCGTGTAGGTGTTGTTGCCGCTGTAGCCGGAACTGAAGCGCGGCGCATGCCAGTACGCGAGCGTGCACGTGGTCGGGTGGCTCGCCAGGTCGGAGCGCAGCCATTTCTCCTGCGCGGACCCCGCTCCGCAGGCCACGATCGTGCATCCGTCGTTCGTGTTGAGCGCGATCAGGTGCCAGGTCCCGACGTTGAAGCTGTAGTAGCCCTGGCTGCGGTTGCCCGCTGGACCGGTCTGATTCCCGATTCCGTTGAAGTAGTCGAAGTAGCCGGCCGCCCCCGACGTGAGGTACTCGTGATTGCCCGTTGCCGGGTGCATGATCGACCTGAACCGCCCCCACGTCGGATCGAAGACCTGGTTGAAGCTCGAAAGCTTTCCGGTGTCGTACTGGTTGTCTCCGAGCGTGAGGACCGAGTTCGCGCTAGCGAGCAGATTCGACGTGTACTTCTGGCGGCAGCGGTCAGACGTGCCATTGCCGCCGTTGTAGTACTGGCTCGAGGGAGCGCAGGCGATGTCGCCGGCGGCGGCGATCACGGGATCCGCCGCGGCCCGGGCCGCAAGCGCCGACGGAATCCCGAACGCCGTGAGCGTGAGCGCAGCGAGAAGACCGAGCCGGCGAGCCGGTCCCTTCCCTGCGCGTTCGACTGACGATTCGATAATCAAAGAACCGGAGTCCGTCCGTGGCCCCTCGTTCATGCTGCCGACAGAAGGCTACCAACCCACGTGCCTACGGAATGAAGAGTCCCTGGACCGCGAACAGCGTGTTGTCGTTCGAGCCCACGTTCCCGTCCGGGCCACCGTCGAAGACCTGGAACTGAGTGAACCCGACGACCATACGCTCGCCGTCCCTAACCGAACAAATATCCGGCGGCTGCGAGCAGCTACTGGCGGTCACGGTGCAAACGCCGCCGGTCGAAGTGTCGGCCGTGTTCGAGCAGGGGGCGTTCACCGGGTTCGGAATGTCGATGACGGTCGCGGCCTCGTTCAGGCCCGGGCCGTTGTAGTGGTCTGAGATCCGGATCGTCCCGTTGCCTTGCAGCTGACCGGAGTAGTCCGGGCCGTCAGCGGAGTTGGCGGTGTTGCAGACGCTTGCCGAAGTGCCCGGCAGGCAGCGCACGTCGGTGATCGTCAGCGTGACCAGCACATCTTCGGGAGATGTGACCTTCACCTTCAGCGTCACCGACCCCACCGAGTGCGCCCCGGCGCCGTTGGCATCGGGAGTACCCACCGTCAGGAAGTTCGAAGCCTGCATCGGCGGGTTGCAAGACGGAAAAGCCAGGGGTGAGCCGTGGGTCCCGTTCGGCGAGGTGCACTGCTTGAAGGCGGGCACAAGCGAGAGTCGCAGCGGGCTCGCCCCCTTTGGCCGCGGATGCGAGGCGCCTGCTACTTGGCTCAGGGCCAGCACGCCGAGGAAACAGATGCTGAGCGCCGCGGAGAGCGCGCTCTTCCACTTGATTGTCATGACCTCCCCCTTCTCGGTCATGAGCCACTCTACGCCATATGTGAGGGTAGTTCTTGGGCGTGCAACCGGCTCCCGGTGTCGACGGAAATTTCGCTGGGACGGATGCGTCCTCCGCTGATGCCTGCTTGTTTAGCGGCCTTCAGCACCCAACTGACGCAGCCGGCTTCGG
>Ga0114129_10003281_pt1 | contig 22707 bp, 11 predicted proteins | sample RhiMetdeltSRZDD1_FD_80071 | JGI IMG/M metagenome (GOLD analysis project Ga0114129, IMG submission 80071) | Populus rhizosphere microbial communities from Tennessee, USA - Rhizosphere MetaG P. deltoides SRZDD1 (version 2) (version 2) | ecosystem: Host-associated > Plants > Roots > Rhizosphere >... | reverse complement strand
TCGCCCGAGGGCGGCGGGACCGGCACGTCGTTGCGCAGCTGCACGATGTTGCCGACGTTGTCGTAGTCGTAGAGCAGGTTCTGGAACGGCGTGCCACCGGTCGGCCCGGCACGCAGGTTGCTGAGCTGCCGGTCGACCGGGTCGTACGTGTAGCTGGTCTGCGTACCGTTGCCCGACGCCAGGAAGGCGCGCTCCTCGAACTTGTCGTACTCCAACCGGCTGACGTACGAGTAGGTGCGCCCCTCCTTGACCCCGCTGGCCTGCCGGACCATGCCGCCGGAGTCGTACCGGTAGGTCAGCACCTCACCGTCCGGGTACACCATCGACTGCATCCGCCCGAACGTGTCGAACGTGTACTGCGTGGTGTACGTCTCGGCCGGGCCGGTGTCGGTGTTGACCGTCTTGATTTCCTTGACGCCCTCACCGAGCTTGCCGTAGAAGCGGTCCTCGACACCGGATTCGTCGGTGACGCGGGTGATCCGCCCGGCGCGGTTGTCCGTGGCGCCCGGCGCGCCGTACGTGTAGGAGACGTTGTTCGCCGGGAAGTTCGGGAAGGTGATGCTGACCAGCCGGTTGATGTCGTACCCGTAGCGGATCTGCCCGCCCGAGGCGCGCAGGTTCGCGGTGATCTCGGCGGTCCGGTTGCCGGCCAGGTCGTAGACGGTCTCCGTCCGGCCCGCGTCGGGAGTCTCGACGATCGTGCGGCGGCCGAGGTTGTCGTAGGCCGCGCCCGAGGCGTTGTTGTGGTCGTCGCGCACGCCGGTCAGCTGATCGAGCGCGTCGTAGCTGTAGCTCGTCCAGACGGGCTGGCCGTTGTGCGACTCCTGCATGCTGGTGACGAGATTGCGGACGTCGCGGAAGGTGAACTTCGTGTTGCCGTTGGCGTCGTTGGCCGTCGTCTGGAACTGGCTGGCGCCGGACCGGTCGGGCCCGAAACCGTAGCTGAACGCGGTGACCGTGTTGTCGGGCAGCCTGACGCTCGTCGACCGGTCCAGGATGTCGAACGTCGTCCGCGTCGGCTGGACCCCGTCGGGCGTCGACCGGAACGCACCCGGCGTGCCCAGCGGCTCGGTCGTCGGGTAGCGGCTCTCGACCAACCGGCCGACGTGGTCGAACGTGAGCCGCCCGGAGACCTGCATGACGTCCGCCGCAGTACTCGACGGTCCGGTGTGGACGGTCAGGTCCTTCTTGGTCTGCACCGTCCGGCCGAGCCCGTCCACGAACTGCACCGTGTCGATCGTGTCCGTGGCGCTGCGGAACTTGTCCAGGTGCCGGGTCATCGCCCACGGGACCGCCGCGTCGGGGTGGTACTCGAACCGGATCGTCGGCGTACCCGTACCGGTCTCGTACGGCCCGGTCACGCTGGCCGTACGCCCGAACTCGTCGTACACGTAGCTGGTCGGGTTGTTGTTCGTGTCCACATTGGACGCCACGAGCCCGAACCGGAGGTCGTACGTGGCCGTCGACGTGAGCCCGAAGCTGTCGGTGGTCCGGGCGACGTGAGTGGCCGCCGTCGGGTCGTACTCGTAGCTGATCTGGTAGCGCTGTCCGGTGGCGTTGGGCGGCGACGTGACCCGGCGCAGGTTGCCGTCGGAGAAGTACTCCAGGTCGGTGACGGCCGCCTGCCCGTCGGCCAGGAACTGCCGGAGCTGGGTGAGCTTGCCGCTGGCGCAGTCGACCGTCCCCTCCCGGCGCCGCATCGGCGTGCCACCACCGGTGACCGTGAAGGACACCGGCAGGTCGCGGACGCAGGTCGAGTACGCGGTCGTGGTCACCACGTCGTCCGCGGTGCCGGCGTCGCCGGCGTCGGTGGACTGGTCGACGTTGCCCACGGCGTCGTAGTGCAGCGTCGTGAACGTGTTCTTGGCCGCGGTCGAGGTGCCCTCGAAGAACCGCCGGTCGGTGCGGACCAGCTGGGCGAACACCGTGGCGCTCGGGCTGGCCGGGTCGGCCGGCTCGGCACCCGTGTCGACGTTGCGCAGCCGGTAGGTGTGCTCGGTCTCGAGGAACAGCCGGCCGGCGGCGTCGAGCGTCCGTACGCGACTCGGGAGCCCCTTGGTGTAGTGGCTGTCGGTGCGGTAGTCGCGCACGATGCTGCGGTAGAGGGCGTCCCCGTTGGCGACATCCCGCTGTTCCTCGGTCACCGTGGCGTAGCCGCGGAACTCGCGTTCGTTGCGGTCGTAGGTGCCGCCCGCGTACCGGTACGTGGTGACCTGCGTGTCGACGCCGTCACCGGTGTGTCCATCATGGACGGTCGTACGGGTCATGATCCAACGCGACTGCGGGTCCGCGACCGTGTTGCCATCCCGGGTGTACTCGAGGGAGAGCGTCGCGCCGAGCGGGCGGCTGACCGTCTTGAGCAGGTTGGTACGCCCGGTGCGGTTGCGCGCCACCGTCAGGTTGTTGTCGGCGGTGCTGGCCAGGTGGTCGGGGTACCCGTCGCCGTCGACGTCGCGCAGCGCCGCCTCCTCGCGGGCCATGCTCTGGTTGACGTCGGCCCCGGGGTTGATGACGAGGTAGCAGGCGAGCACGCACAGCGGGATGCCGAACGTGAAGTAGGCGCCGGCACCGACGCCGGTCGTGCCGTTGCAGATCCGGGCGTTGTCCCAGTCGATGCCGGCGAGGCCGACGCTGGTGTTGTCCCGGCACGCGCCGTTGATGGCGCCGGTCCACGCGACCGGGGCGGCGAACCCGTTGCCGGTGTTGAAGCCGACCAGCAGGCCGCCGCTGCCGCCCGGCAGAACGCGGTCGAGCAGCCCGTCGCCGTTGAGGTCGTACAGGGTCTGGCTGGTCTGCGACTTGTTCTTGGTCAGCGAGGCACCGCCGGCGAACTCGTAGTCGCCGGTGTTGAAGCCGAGCGAGAGCCCGAGGGAGCCGTTCTCGCTCGCGCCGTCGTTGACCGTGCCGGTGCCCCAGGTCTCGACCGGTCCGAACGCGTAGCCGAGGTTGAGCGCCACGCGCAGCTGCCCGTCGCCGCCGAAGACCTTGTCGGGCAGGCCGTCGCCGTTGACGTCGAGCAGGTCGTGGCTCGGTTCCGAGTCGCCGCGCCCGAGACCGCCGGAGAGGCCGAGCGGCTGCATCTGCGTACCGGTGGTCTCGGTGCGCGGTGCGGTCCGGTCGGCGGTGTCGACCTCGCTCTTGCCGTTGGCGAAGAACGCGGCCGGGCTGCCGCCGACACCGACGTTGACCGCGGTGGCGTCGCTGCCGCGCGGCGAGCCGAGGCCCGGAACGGGCTGGCTGCCCGGCTGGAGCCCGCCGGTGAGGGTGCTGTACTGCACCTGGCCGTCGCTGACGATGTCCGGGAACCGGTCGCCGTTGAGGTCGAGGTAGTCGACCTGGCCGGTGGTCGAACCGAGGGAGGCCGATCCGGACAGGAACGACACCCCAGCGCCGATCGAGGTCTGCTCCGCCTCGGTGAGCCGGTCCACCGCCCGGGCGCCGGCGAAGTCCTGGGGCCGCGGTACCGCTATGGCATCCGCGCCCATCCGCGAACTGCTCATCGACGAGGCCTTGACCCAGGTCAGTTCGTCGAGGCCCCGCCAGGAGGAGTCGGCCGGGAACGGGTTGAACAGGTACGCCTTGGCGGTACGGGGGTCGAAGGTCGAACCCGCGTCGAACGTCGGCGTGAGGTCGGCTTCGACGACCGCCTGCAGCGCGCGGTCGCGGTTGCCGTTGTAGCCGCCGTACTGCCAGCCCCGGTACGGCTGCGCCAGCAGGCCCTGGGTCGCAGCCCGGTGCACCGCGCTGGGTACGTCGGCGCCGTCGACCTGCACCGTGGCGGTCGGGGTCAGCGCCGGGTCGGAGACCGAGAAGTCGAAGTACAGCAACTCGCCCGCGGTGACGTCGAGGGAGACCGGCGAGCTACCGGCCGTACCGTCGGTGATCGTGATGCTCCGCTTGGCCAGCAGGACACCGGCGGCACCGGCGACCCGCCGCTTGATGGTGAACGTCACCACCCCGTTGGTACCGGCGGGCGCGGACACCTGCGGCGTCACGAGCACGGTGCCGGTGGTCGGGACGGTCCACGCCTGTTGCGGGGCGGTCGAGTCGCTGGCCGGGTAGATGTCGACGTCGTACGCCGGGTTCAACTGGAGCAGCGGCCCGCCCTCCGGATCGAGGATCGGACTCACATCCGGCGAGCTGACGTAGAACAGCTCCGGGGTCCAGTCGAGCTGGCTGACGTCGATCGGCGAGTCGACCTTGACGCGCAGCTGGACCGTGTCCTGGCGCGCCACGGGGATGTCCCGGAGGACCGGGATCGATCCGGTCGCGCCGGCGGCCAGCGTCTGGCTGAACACCTCGACCCCGTTGTGCAGCACCATCACCGTCACGTCGTCGGAGGTGGCACCGCGCTTGGTCAGGTCGCCGGTGAGCCGGACGGTCCCGTTGAGCGGCATCGTGGTAGCGATCCCGCGACGGCCCGCGAGCACGAAGTCGGCCGAGGCCTGGTAGCGGTACGCGTCCAGGTTGTTCACGTCGGGGGCGGCGGCCACGTCCAGGTACGAGATCACCGGGTCCCAGGACACCTGGTCGAACGAACCGTCCAGAATGGACTGCACGCGGAAGTAGAGCCGGTCGCCGCGCGACACCGGCACGGAGTCCACGCCACCGGGAGTCTTCGGCGCGTAGTCGGTGGCCCCGATCGACGTCGACCAGAGTTCGCTGCCGTTGTGTTGCACGGCCACGCGGACGCCGTCCGCGGTCGGGTACGTCGCCCGCGCCGCGCTGGTGTCCTCGATCAGCGCGACGGCGCCGGTGACGCGTACCCGCCCGTCGAACGGCGCCACCCACCGGCGCAGCGTGTCGGCCAGCGGGAAGTTGTCGATCCGCGCCTGGAGGACGGACTCGAAGTCGTCGATGATGCCCGACGGGTCGACCGAGCCGGCGTCGACGCGTACCGGGGTGTCGCTGCTGTCCGCCGTGAACGTGGGGATGCCGTTCGCGTCGAGGTGGTTGAACAGCACCTGGCCACCGCGTACGAGGTCGGTCAGGCCGTCGGCGTTGGCGTCGGTGAAGTACGTCGACGTCTCGGTGAACGTCGTGGCGTGGTTGGCGAACACGTTCGCGACGAGATACGCCTCGGCACCGAACGAGGTGGTGTCGGAGGTCTCGCTGGAGATGCCGGGCAGCGTGGGTACCTGCTGCGCCGTACCGGCGAAGTCGGTGCTGCCGTCCGGCCCGGAGGTGTTCAGCCGGAAGCGGATCGAGCTGCCGCTCTTGAAGACCTTGTCCGGCAGGTTGTCCCCGTTGAGGTCGACCAGGGCGAGGAGGCCGTCGTTGCTGCTGCGGGTGAACCCGACCTTGCCTCCGGCCGAACCCTGCTTGCGGGGCACCAGCGGGTTGAACCCGACGTACAGGTGGCCGCCGACGCCGGTGCTGAGGGATCCGCTCAGCGCGCTGGCCTGCCCGAAGCCGAACAGCCCGCCGGTCACGTTGTCCGCGCCGGTCGACCAGGCGGTCTGACCCTCGAACCCGTTGTAGGCGCCCGCGTTACGGACGTCGTCGAAGTAGGAGAACTCGTGGGTACCGATCGCCGCACCGGACGCACCGCGCTGGGTGACCGAGCGCAGGAGCGTCTTGCGGAACGCACCCTCCACAAAGGACAGGTCGTAGCGGCGGACGAGCGAGCCGTTGAACGACACGTCGACGCGGGCGAGCCGCTCGGCCGTCACCTGCTTGAACCCGCCGCGGGCACTGATCTGCACGTCCGGCCTGCGGGTGTACCCGGGGAGCTGGCTGTCCCGCACGAACGTCACCGTGTACGGGCCACTCGCCGTCGCGGTGCCGGTGTAGTTGATGGTGCGCAGGTAGAGCTCCCGGCCCGGGACGAGGCCACCGGCCACGCCGACGTCGGCGACCGGTTGGTAGGCGTACCGGACGGCGTTGCCGTTCAGGTCGCGCGTCTCCCGCAGCGCCCAGCGGAACACGTTGCCGCCGTTGTCGGCCAGTACCGCGTCGGCGGCCGGCCCGGTGCTGGGGTCACCGCCGAAGAACCGCCGGAGCCCGCTCTTCTCGGTCATCTCCCACCAGTAGTTCTGGGGGCTGGTGCCGTGCCGGACGATCGTGGCGAACTGCCCCTCGCGGCGGGTGTGGAACACCTTCTCGGCCGTCCGTGCCACCAGCAGGCCCCGGTGGGCGACCGGCGTGAGGTCCTCGCCGCCGAACGAGTACGTTTCGGTCTCCTGGGCGCCGTTGTACCGTGGCACACCCCAGCGGGTGTCGATGGTCACCGATGGCATGGCCAGGTCCCAGCCCATGCCCAGCCATCCGTTGGTGCCGGCCGAGTCGTACCGCAGGCCGACGACCGGCGTCATGCCGCCGCGCCCCGGAGGCACCTCGATCGGGTACGACAGCGCGGCGTTGCCGTTGTTGTTCGCCTGCGGGGGGCTGATCAGGTTCACCGCGGCGGCCGGGTCGGCGGCCTTGATGTCCTTGATGCTGGTCGGGTTGTAGGACAAGCCCTCCGGGTGGTCGGGCACGGTCAGCGTGGCGTTGACGAAGTCGGTGAAGTGATCCGTGAGACTCGTGATCGTGTGGGCCTCGGCGTCGATCGACACCCGCTGCAGTGCCAGCCATTCCGCTGACACGTCGTCGTAGAAGTAGGTGTAGACGTCCAGCTCGGTCAGCCCGAGCGGGATGAGGGCCGGGTCGTACGGCAGCGTGATCGTGACCTCGTTGAGGAACGTCTGGTGCGGCATGAACCGGTAGCCGCGGCGCGGCCCGGCGGTCACGTTGGTCATCGACTGGTCCATCGGCGCCATGGCGGAGTCGCACAGCGAGGTCGCCACGACCGCGGACTCACCCTTCACCGCACCGGCCTTCAGCACGACCTGGGCGCCGTCGTGGGTGATCCGTACGGCCTGGCGGCCGTCCACGGCCACCGCGTCGCCCTTGGGCAGCTTGGCCGGGTCGCATGCCGGCTGCGGCGCGCCCATGCCGGGCGCGGCTGCCGCCGGGATCCCCGGTGCCAGCCCGGCCGGGGGAGCCAACCGGGTGGTCACCGTGGTCCCGGCCGGGCCCGAGCGCGGCACCACCGGTCCGCCCGGCCTTGCCGCGGCGGGAGCCGGCTGAAGGGTCAGGACCAGCAGCACCGCTACGGGAGCGGTCGTCCTGCGACAGAGGCGAGCAACTGACCTGATCATGAGGTCCTCCCCAGGCGCCCAAGACATCAGCGTCAGAAAATATAGACACTTCTCGCTATCAGCGATATGGGCCTGGCGGGTGGATTGTCGGGTCACGCGCCGCACCGCTTACGACAACGAGATCCACAGATCCTGGACGCGATGGTCGGAGAGTCTCTCGGCCGACTGGAGTTCGTACCGGTGCACGGCGACCGGCCCGCGGGTGAACGTCCAGTCGATACGCCAGAACGGCAGCGGTAGGCCCGCGAGCGGGTTGTGCCAGCGGAAGTTCATGGGCGCGTCGTACCGCCAGCTCAACGGGAGGAGCTGCCGGTTGGCGTACGTGGCGTCGGTGGCGACGGCCCGCAACGGGTCGAGGCTCCGCATCGCGGACGTGGAGTTGAAGTCCCCCGAGACCAACGAGGGGTACGGGTTGGTGACGAGATCGTCGACGAGCCCCCGCATCTCGGCCTCACGCCAGCGGAACTTGCGCTGGTAGTACCGATCGACGTTGATCTTATTGGAGAAGAAGTCAAGATCGATGGCGGTCTGTACGGTGATGTGCACGTTGTAGATTGACACCCTCCGGTCGCCGATCAGCAGATCGGTCCGCAGCACCTTGTCCCGGGCGAACACGGTGTTGAAGGGTGCGTCCGGCGGCACCTCGGCGGCGGGACCGAAGATCGGCTGATCCACGATCGGGTACCGGGAGATGGTGAGCAGTTCGCTGCGCCGGGCGATGTAGTAGCCGGGGAACTCGGCACGCAGCTTCGCGTCGTCGTCGAGCCGGGAGTAGCCGGCATCGGCGTCGGTCGTACCCGCCGCCGCGGCGACCGGGTCCCAGATCACATGCTCCTGCAACAGGTAGACGTCGGCGGGCTGCCGCTTGAGGAGCCGGTACTGCGCCTCCGGATCGGCGTTGCTCATACCCCAGTAGCTGGTGTTCCAGCTCACCACATGGATGGCCCCGGCCGGTACCGGTGGGAGGCCGCCGCGTACGGCGTAGCCGTTCACGCCGGCCTGGTCGATGCCCGGCAGCAGGCCGGCCAGCGCGATGACGGCCGCCCAGCTACGCCGGGTTCCACACGCCGCGGCGCTCGCCACCAGCAGGAGCGCCGGGACGGCCACGAGGAAGATCGGCGGCGTGGCGTCCAACAGGAGGGACCAATGCCAGCGTCCGGTAGTGAGCCTGCGTACCACGTTGTAGACGAGCCACATCGACGCGACACCGATGAGGAGCCAGCCGTACCACCGGCGGATCGCGCGGGCTACGCGTCGCCCCCTCGACGGCCGCTGGTCCGGCTCCTCGTCCGGCGCCAGGGCGATCTCCTCGTCGAGCACGTTCGTCATGAGCCAGCTCCTTCGTACATCCGGCGGAAGCGTGGACTGGCGGCCCACTGCGCCATGCCGGCGGCGAGTCCACACACGACGGTCGTGTTCACCGCGAGGTGGACGAGCGTGAAATACACCAGGAAGGGCCAGCCGCGCTCCCGCCGGACGAACGCGTACTGGCCGACATCCGCCGCGACGGATGCGGTGAGCAGCGCGGCGGTGCCGACGAGGGCCGGCGGGTAGAACGCGGCCACCGGCAGGCTGCCCACCGCGAGCGCGGCCAGCAGGGCGGCCGAGGCCCGGCCGCGCGTCTCCACGCCCTGCATCGCGCGGCCCCGTTTCAGGTAGAACGGCACCCGGAGCCGGCTGCGGCGAAACGCCTTCCGCAGCAGCGGGGCGAGCCGGCTCTCGTCCGACAGGCGGCCGCTCACCTGCGAGCTGAGCAGCATCGGCGCCACGGCGGACAACCGCTCGGCGTGGTCGATCTCCTCGGTCTGGCGCAGCTCCGGGTTGAACCAGCCGGCCCGGTCGAACGCGTCCCTCCGGACCGCGCCGAGCGCGTAGAAGCCGCCGCTGACCAGACCCTCGGCGCTCTTGCGCCAGTAGTGGTACTGCAGGATCCGGTACTGCCCGATCAGGCCTTCGGGAAACAACGGCACCTTGTCGGGTACGCCGAACACCGCACCGTAGCCCTCCGGGCCGGACAGGAGCCGGACGGCCTGGGCGATCCCCTGCGGGTAGACGGTCATGTCGGCGTCGACGAAGAAGATGACGTCCCCCTTCGCGTGGCTGACTCCCAGGTTGCGGGCGGCGCCGGGGCCGCCGTTGACGGCGGCGCGGATCAGCGTGCACGGATGGCGGGCCGCGACCTCGGCACTGTCGTCGGTACTCGCGTCGTCGACCACGATCACCTCGAGGGGCTGGTACGTCTGAGCCAGCACCGACTCCAGGCACAGGCCGATCGTGCGGCTGTCGTTGTAGGTGGGTACGACCACGGACACCGTCGCGTCATCCACCGACGAAACCTCCCTCGATCAGCAGGATCCAGACCACCGCGTTCCCGAGCATCACGCGGTCGCGCAGCAATGTGCGTACGGGGTTCCCGCCGTCCGCCTTCACGAGAACCACCTGGAGGTACCGGAACATCGCGAACAGCGCACACGGCGCGGTGAGCAGGGCCGTGGGGCTGAGCGTGTTGACGTACAGCTGGTACGTGATCAGCGTGACCGCCGCGGTGAGGACCAGCAGCTGGTCCACGAAGTGGACGTTGTATCCGGCGAGGGCGGGCCGGTGGCGGCTGTCGGCCGCGCCGAGTTCGTGGCGCCGCTTGCCCAGGACGAGTACCAGGCACACCGAGAGCACGCAGAGCGTCAACCAACCCGACGGCCGGAGGTGGATCGCGGTGTACCCCTGGATGAGGCGCAGCACGAAGCCGGTGGCGACCGTGAAGAGATCGATCAGCGGGACGTGCTTGAGTACGGTGCTGTAGGCGACGTTCAGCGCCAGGTACGCCAACAGCGGCCACCAGTCCGTCACGGATCCCCGCGTGACGATGGCCGCGAGCACCGCCGCGAGCGCCGCTCCACCGGCCGCGGCCGTCCACGGCGAGAGCCGACCGGACGCGATGGGGCGTTCCCGCTTCGTCACGTGGGCCCGATCCCGCTTGCGGTCGGCGATGTCGTTCATCACGTAGATCAACGCCGACGCCAGCGTGAACGCGAGCACCGCGACCCCGGCGCGTCCGACCGTGTTCCAGTGCTGGAGTGCCGGATCCAGCACCGGCAGCAGCACGACGAGGTTCTTCGCCCACTGCCCGGGGCGCAGCAAGGCGATCAGGTCGCGCAGGGTGGACACCCCGCGCGACCGTACGTCAGAAGAAGACCTTGGCGGCGGCCAGAACGCCTTGCTTCCAGGGATCGCTGCTGGTAGGTCCGGCGTGGTGGGCAGCATGACCAGGCTCCTTGCGCTGTTCGCGCCACCAGGAGTACGTACCGAGGATGGCGTCACGGTTGGACAGGCGGGGGACGAAGCCGAGCCTCTCGCGAGCCTTGTCGACGCTCACGTACGAGTCGGCGGTGAGCTTGTACAGCAGGCGGCCGTACACCGGGGACAGGCGCAGGCGTTGCAGGACCCGCAGGACGGCAAGCGCCGGTGTCGCCGGCAGCGCGACGACCCGCTTGCCGTGGCCGGCCGCGTCGAGTACGGCCTGGAAGTCCTCACGGAGCGTCCCGAAGCGAGCGGCGGCGATGTTGTACGTGTCGTTGGCCACGTCGTCCGGCGCGTCGAGTACGAGTGAGACCGCGTCGACCAGATCGCTGAGCGCGAGCATCTGGATGCGTACGTCGCCCTTGCCGAGTACGGGGAAATGGTGTCCCTCGTCGGCCCACTCGAACAGCATCGAGAAGAGTCCCATGCGGCCCGGCCCGAGGAATGTCTTCGGCCGCACGATCGACAGGCATACGCCGTCGGCCCGGAGCTTCTCGGCGATCTCCTCGGCCGCCGCCTTGGCCGCGCTGTACGTGTCGACCGGCGCGCGGGGATGGTCCTCGGCGGTGGGTACGGTGCTCGGCAGTCCATAGACAGCAGTCGACGAGATGTGCACCACCCGGGCGACCCGGGCGCGCGCCGCGGCGGCCAGTACCGTCCGGCCGCCGTCGACGATGACGGACCGGATCTGCTCGGCCGGGTAGCTGGGCAGAGCGGCGGCACAGTGCACCAGCGCCTGCGCGCCGTCCATGACCCGGGTCATCGCCGCCCCGTCGCGGACATCGCCGACCACGTCGACGGTGGGGCCGGCCCGTAGGTCGACACCACGCACGCGATGACCGTCACCGGCCAGCCGCCGGGCGACGTGCGAACCGAGGATCCCGGCCGAGCCGGTGACGACCACCGTCCCGCTCACCACAGCGAGCTCACCACCTTCTCCTCGACGAACCGCCTGACCAGCCGGGTGAGACCCTGCCCGAGCGTCTGGTCCAGGCAGTCGACGGCCCGTTCCGCCTCCGGCGGTTCGGTGATCAGGCTGGGCGCGAGCACGAGCGGGTTGAGCCCGTTGAGGGTGTAGTAGACGAAGATGTCGTGGTCGCGGTACATGGCGTTCACGACCGCGGAGGTGACCAGCTTGGCCTTGAAGCGGGGGTCGCGGGCCATACCGCCGGGGGCGAGCTTGGCCACCAGGTCGAGAATTCGTGGACCGCCGTCGATGAAGACTCCCCACAGGGCGCCGGTACCCGCGACGTCCCGGACCGCGTCCGGGTGTTGCTTGGCGACCCGCTGCAGGCCCGGACCGAGGACGCGTTCGAGGTCCCGGGCCCGGGCCGGGTAGTCGTCCTCGACCACGATGTTGACGGCCTCGATCGCGGTCGCGCACTCCTCGCCGAACCCGTAGTACGTGGTGCTGGTGCTCTGGAGCAGGGCGTCGCCGAGGTTGTCGTACGCCTTGCGGTACAACGACTCCCGCGCCACGAACGCGGAGATCGAGGACTTCCCGCCGCCGAACGACTTGGATGTGGTCAGCACGTCCGGCACGAGGCCGTCGTACCGCATGAAATAGAACAGGCTTCCGGTCTTGCCCCAGCCGGTGTAGATCTCGTCGAAGATCAGAACGATGTCGTGTTCGGTGCAGAGGGCCCGCAGGCCGCGCAGGAACTCCTCGGAGCAGCAGCGCATGGTGGAGGCGCTGAACGGCTCGATGAGGATCGCGTAGACATCGCCGGGGTGGGCGGCGACGGCGGTCCGTACCGAGTCGATGTCCCCGTAGGTGAACGGGACGATGCCGGGGATGGTGGGGAAGCGGACGGTGCTCTGACCGGTCAGCCCGCCCGAACCGAGCAGCTTGCCGTGGAAGCTGCAGTCGGCGCGGAGGATCGTATGACGCCGGCTGCCGTGGTACTTGAACGCCATCTTCACCGCGCCCTCGATCGCCTCGGCGCCCGAGTTCGGCAGGAAGGACATGGTCAGATCGGCCGGCAGCACCTGGGCGAGGTTGTACGAGAGCGCGGCCAGGTACGGCGAGAAGTAGTTCTTGTGCACCTCCATCCGCCGTTCACCGGCGAAACGCTGCCGGGTCGCCACTATCCGCGGGTGGTTGTGTCCGTGGTTGAGTACGCCGACACCACCGGTCATGTCGAGGATCCGGCGGCCGTCGCGCTGGTAGAGGTACGCACCCTCGGCGTGGTCGACCAGTTCACGGCCGAAGCCGAACGAGGTCATCAACGACACCTGGCTCTTGTTGACGTGGCGCCGGTACAGGTCCTGTACCTGCCCGATGTCGAACTGCTCGGCGTCGTCAAGGGTGAACAGACTGGACATTCGCGGCTCCTCCCGGGACCGTCCTCGACAGCGCGAGCACGATGAGTGACGTGCAGACTTCGACGAACACGCAGACCAGCCGGCTGGCGATGGCGGCCGCCCCGGCGGCGCTCCACGGCAGGATGGACGCCAACGCGGCCGTGAGGGTGATTTCGCGTACCCCCCAGCCGTCCGGAGCGAGCACCGACAGACCGCCCACCACCGTGGCGAGCGCGAAGGCCCCCACCGCGACGGCGGCCGCCGGGCCCGGTGCGGCGCCGAGCGCGACGGTGATCGCCCAGAGGTGCGCACCCGAGACGAGCCACGCCACGATCTCGACGGCCAGGGCCCGGCGGGTCAGGCCCGGTGGGAGCGGCGTCACCGACCGCCTCAGCAGCCGGGCCACGGCCGAGATGAGGCGGTCCAGCAGCTGAGGCCGGATCAGGCAGAGCACGACGGCGAGAGCCGGCACGCCGATCCACGCGTGCGGCACCGCCAGCAGTCCGAGTCCGGCGCCGGAGACCATCGTCAGCGCGATGCTGACGACGTAGGCGGTGACCATGCGGTCGGCTGGTACGCCGGCCTGCCGGCCGAGGTCCACGTGGGTCACCACCCCCCAGACCCGCCCGGGCAGGTACTTGCCCAGCTGCCCGAGAAAGAAGATCCGGGCGGCGGCCAACCCGCCGATCGGTACGAGGATCCGCCAGCCGGCCATGCCCAGGAGCAGCCCCGCCAGGTTCGCCGCGACCGCCACCACCGCCAGCGGCAGGGCGTCGACGCGGATGAGCGGGAGCAACGCCCGGCCGTCGCGGTGCATCGCCACCGCGACGCCGGCCAGCGCCGCTGTGACGATCAGCGGGGTCAGCCACCGGGTGGGCCGGCTGTCCATCAGCATCCGTAGGGCACCCACCGCGGCTCCGGCCAGGAGGGCCAGCTGAACCATGAGGTGTACGCCCAGGAAGAACGGAAGGAAGCGCAGGCCCTTGCGTCGCACGACAAACCGCAGCAGGCCCGGATCGGCGGCGGTGAAGGCCAGCAGGAACACGGCGGGTAGCGCGACGAGATCGGGGTACGCGAGGCCGGCCGGCACCGAGGCGATCGCGCCGGCCACCGCGACTATCCCCAGTGGACGGTTGGCGGTGAGGCTGGCCCGACCCTTGCGGCGGGCCTTGAGTACGGTCGGCGCCAGCATCTGCGACCGGCGGAACTGTTCGGAGAGCAGAGGTCCCAGCCGGTCGACCTCGTCGTGGTACGCCACGATCCGCTCGCTGAGTTCGATGCGCGTGACCGCCGCGAGCCGCTCGCTGTACTCGAGATCCTCCGAGTCGCGCAGGCGCTCGTCGAACGCACCGGCCGCCTCGAAGGCCGTACGCCGGATCGCGGCCTGCGCGAAGAACGCGGTCTGCACCCGGCCCACCGCGCGGCGGCGCCACCAGTATGCGTGCAGTGTCTTGTACCACTCGACCGGTCCGTCGTCGACGAGTGGTTCCGGCGCGATCAGACCGTGCACGCAGCCGCAACCCGGGTCGTCGCGCAGGACGGCCATCGCGTTGGCGACCGCGTCGACCGCCAGCGCCTCGTCCGAGTCCAGGAAGAACAGGATGTCGCCCGAGCTCGCCGCGGCTCCCGCGTTGCGCGCCGCGGAGACACCCCGGTTGGTCCCGATCTCGATGAGCGTGCACGGGAAGCGGCGGGCCACGTCCCGGGAGCGGTCGGTGCTGCCGTCGTCGACGACGATGACCTCGTCCGGCGGGTGCGTCTGGGCGTACACCGAGCGCAGGCAGGCGTCCAGCGTCTTGTCGTAGTTGAAGTTGGGAATGATCACCGAGACGGTGGCGCTCATGGCCCCGAAGTCCAGTGCCAGGCGCTATGGATCGGCTATCGGTCGCCTCAGCACGGCCCACCCCGCGGGCTCAACACGCCGACCGTCCGCAGAGCCGGTCGATCGTGACGAGCCGGTAGCCCCGGTCGAGCAGCGTCTCCAGGATCCGGGGGAGCGCGGCGACCGTCCGGCGCCGGTCCCCGCCTCCGTCGTGCATGAGCACGACCGATCCCGCGGTCACCGTCCTTTTCACCTTCTCGACCACGCTGGCGGCGTCGGGCGCACCCCAGTCGTTCGCGTCGATGTCCCACAGGGCCGTCGTCATCCCGTGCCCGGCGAGCCACCGCAGCAGCCGCGGTGTCCGCGCCCCGTACGGCGGCCGCACCAGCGTAGGTGTCAGGCCGGCCGCCTCCGCCAGCGCCGCGTTGGTCGCGTCGACCTGCCGGAGCAGCTCGTCGCGGGTCAGGTCCGGCAGGTACGGATGCGACCACGTGTGGTTCGCCACCTGGTGCCCCTCTGCGGCGGTACGGGCCACGAGCGCGGGGTAGGCGGCGGCGTTGAGCCCGATGCAGAAGAAGGTCGCGGCGGCGCCGTACCGCTTCAGGATGTCCAACACCCGCGGGGTGAAGTCCGGGTGGGGGCCGTCGTCGAAGCTGACCGCCACCGCGCGCCCCGTACGGGGGCCACGCTCGATGAGCTGGCCGGTCCGGACCAGCCGCCGCTTCGTGAACGTACTCCGGGCAATCGCGGTCAGGTACTCCCTCGACCGGCCGGTGAGGGCGCCGCCCGTCACGGTCAACGGGGTCAGCCGCGCCGCCGCGGTCACCCCGCAACCGGCCAGGACCCGGCCGGGGACCGACCCGAATGCCGGGCGGCGGTGGAGCACGGGCGGGTCGGCGCGGTACACGGGCAGTCCGGCATCCAGCAGGGGCCTGTCGAGCATCCCGTTCGTGCTGTCGACCACGGTACGGAGGTCGCCGCCGGCCCGGCCGGCGCACGCGTGCAACAGGTCGATCAGGGCGTGCACGTCCCGACCGCTGAACCGGGTCGGCGGGATCACCTCGGTGCCGTACCCGTCGACGACCGCGACCTCGAACTCGGCGCCCACCCACGCCGCCCCGGCCCACCACATCGCCGCTCCTCAACCCGGCCGCCGTCTCGGCGCCGGTCACCAGGGAAGCCGTACGCCCAGGCCACGCCACCTCGCGATGCGGTACACGTGGCTGGCGAGCGCGACATCCTCGACGTCAAGCCCCACAAGATGGACGACGATCACGTCGTCGCGCCCCGTACGCCCGGGGTGCCGACCCCCGAAGACCTGGCCGAGCTCGGCGTCCACGCGCCGTGCCGCGGGGTCGGACGCCGTCCGGTTCTCGCCCGGGCCGATGAGCTCGCCGGTACGGCGCATCCGGCCGAGCAACCGTCTCGGCTCGGCGCACGCCTGTGGCCAGCCGTCCACGAGCAGGACGTCGCAGCGACGGACGATCTCGCGGGAGAGGTCCCCCGGGGACGCGTTGACCAGCACCGCTCCCCGGTGGAGCCAGTCGTACTCGGCCTGACCGCTCGCGACGCGGGTCGCCGTCACGACGAGGTTGGCGCCGAGCGCGGCATCCCGCGCCGACGCGGTGACCGTCACGCCGACACCGTGCCGCCGCAGCGGTCCGCTCATCCGTTCGCCGAGGGCGTACGCGCGGGCCGGATCGGCATCGTGGATCGCGATGTGCACCAGGCCGGGCTGGGACGCCGACAGCAGCTCGGCGATGACCTCCGCCACGGGATCCGCGCCCAGAATGCCGACGGTCATCACGCCCGCCGGCGCCAACCGGTGGGCCACGGCTACGGTCGCGCTCGCCGTACTCAGGGTGGCCAGGTGGTCCCCGGCGACCACGCAGCTGACGTCGTCCGGTACCACGCCGAGCAGCAGGGCCAACCCGTGGCCGGCCCGATGTTCCCCGCCGTCGGTCGTCGACGCGGTGCGCACGACGATCCCCGTACCGGTGCCCGATGCCGGCAGCCGGGCGGGCACCGCACCGCACCGGCCGGCCGCCCCGGACCCGTGGGACCAGCGCAGGTCGGCGTCGCCGGCGGGCCGGTCCTGGTCACCGGCGTACGCCACCAGCGCGTCGCGTACGGCGGCGACGGGATCGAAGTCCTGGCAGGCCATGCGGGTGTGCGCCGAGCTGAGGTACAGAAAGGTATCGGGTTCGGCCATGATCTCGCTCCGAGACTCGACGGCTCCCGCCTCGTCGGGTTCTGACGGCGCCGGACGACCGGTCACCAGCCTGCACGCGTGTACCGTCGTCCCGCTATCGCCCCGCTATCGATCCGGCAAGGGGTACCCGCGAAATCGTTAGGCCGGGCGGCCGCGACCGCCGATCCCCGCGGTGCCGGGGGCCAGGGAGGCCAGGCGAGCGGACAGTTCGTCGCCCTCCGCGGAGCAGACTCCGGCGAGCATCGCGCCGGCCTCCGACGCGGACCGCCGGGCCGAAGCCCGGTCGTTGATGAGGGTGTACGCCTCGCTCAGCTCGACCAATGCCCGCGCCTGCCACATGACGGCGGACGCGGACCGGAACAGTTCGGCCGCGCCGACCAGCAGCGCCACCGCGCTATCCGTACGCCCGCGCGCGCGCTCGATACCGCCGAGGGCGTAGCGAGCCCGCCCTTCGGCCAGCCGTTCGCCCAGTTCGCACGCGATGCCGAGCGCCTGCTCGAGCGACGCCACCGCCTGCTGGTGCCGGCCCTGGCGCTGGCTCACCTGGCCGAGCCCCAGCAGGGCGTACGTCTCGCCGACCCGGTCGGCGCGGTCCCGGGTGATCCGCAGCACCCAGGAGAACGCGTCGTGCGCGCGGTCCAGCTCGCCGCACACGAGATGGACCTCGCCGAGGCGGTGCAGGACCTGCGCTTCGACCCGCCGGCTGCCGACCTCGCGACAGAGGTGGAGTGCGACGTCGAGGCCCTTCTGGGCGGAGTCGGGATCGCCACCGTCGAGTTGGAGTGCCGCCAGGTTGTTGAGCACCTGCGCCTCACCGATCCGGTCGCCGACCTCGCGCAGGACCTGCAACGCGGCCAGGTACCGCGTGGTGGCCCGGTGGGGACTCAGCCGCATCCGGTCGATGAACGCCACGTTGCGCAGGACGAGGCCGCGGCCGTGTCGATCGCCGCACTCGTCGAAGATCTCCAGCGCCAGTTTGCACAGCGCGGACGCGGCGTCCAGCCGTTGCTCGACGATGTGGAGGGCACCGAGCGAGTGCAGCATCGCGGCCGTCCCGCGACGGTTCCCCGCCTCCCGCGTGGCGGCCAGCGCCGACTCCGCGGTCTCCCGCCAGTCGTCGAGGTACCCGCGTGCCTCGAACAGCGTCACGGACGTCATCGCCAGGTCCCAGCACAGCTCGTCCAACCCGCTGTTCGCCGCCTGCCGTACGAGGGCGACCAGCGTCGCGCGTTCGCGGTCCAGCCAGTCCATCGGAGCGCGCAGAAGGTAGTCCGCCACCGCCGGATCGACGTGCCAGCGCGGCGCGGTGCTGTGCAGGAGGGTGTAGTCGCCGCCGTACTCGTGCCGGTGGGCCAGCTCCGCCAGCGACAGCAGCGCACCGATCGCCCGTTGCAGGGCGGCGTCCCGCTCGGCCGGGGTCTCTTCGACGGTCGCCCGTTCGAGGGCGAACAACCGGACCAGGTCGTGGAAACGGAAGCGGACACCGCCATCGGAGGGACACCGGCTCGCCTCCAGCAGGCGCGCGTCCACCAGGACGTCGAACAACGCCTCGGTGTCGCCCAGGTCCGTGTCCAGGACCGCGGCGCCCAACCAGTTTTCGAAGTCGGGTGTCGTCAGCACGGCCAGACGGCGTAGGAGACACCGGGCCCGGTCGGGTATCGCCTCGTAGCTCAACGAGATGCTCGCGCGAATGCCGAGATCACCGTGTTGTAGCTCGTCGAGCCGCCCGTGCTCGTCCCGCAGGCGCGTCACGATGTGCGCGACCGACCAGTGGGGACGGGCCGCCAGCCTGGCCGCGGCGATCCGCAGGGCCAGTGGGAGGCCACCGCAGAGTTCGACGAGTTCGGCGACCGCCTCCGGTTCGGCCTCGACCCGCGCGTCACCGATGATTTTCGCCACCAGCTCCGCGGCGTGCCGGGGACCCAGGACCTGCACGTCGATCTGGCACGTACCGGCCAGTCCGGTCAGCGGGGTACGACTCGTGACGATGACCGCACAGGTGGGGCTGCCGGGCAGCAGCGGCAGGACCTGGCTCTCGCTTGCCGCGTCGTCGAGTACGACCAGGACCCGGCGTCCGTCGAGGCGGCTCCGGTACATCTCCGCGCGTTCGTCCAACCGGGCCGGAAGGGCCGGACCCACGACGTCGAGCGCGCGCAGCAGCCGGACGAGAATCCGTGCCGGGTCGGCCGGGCGGGATCCGGCACCACTGAGGTTGGCGAAGAGCTGGCCGTCGGGGTACTCGTCGTGCAGCCGGTGCGCCACGTGTACCGCGAGCGTCGACTTGCCCACGCCGGCCGGGCCGGCGATCGCCACGACGCGGAGGCCGTCCGGTTCGCCGTCGGAGCGGGCCGGGTCGAGGGTGTCGAGAATCTCCTGGACCAGCTCCGGCCGTCCGGTGAAGTCCGCGACGCTGGCCGGGAGCTGGTGCGGCAGGACGGGCGGGTCGCGTACGGCCGACACCGAGTACGGTCGGGGGTCGAGATCCTGGCTGCCGACGAGGATCGCGTGTTCCAGCCGGCGCAGTTCGTCGCCGGGTTCGAGACCGAGCTCGTCGACGAACGTGGCCCGGACCCGACGGTAGGCTTCCAGCGCCTCCGCCCGGCGGCCGCACCGGTTGAGCGCCACCATGAGGTGCATCCACAGACGCTCCTGCATGGGGTACTCCTCGGTGACCGCGAGCAGTTCGGGCACGAGTTCGTCGTGCCGGCCCAGCTCGAGGTCGACGCGGACCCGTTGCTCGAAAACCGCCAGCCGGCGTTCGTCCAACTGCATGGCGGCCGCGCGTACGACGCGGCCGGGCAGGCCGGCGAGCGCTGGCCCGCGCCACAGTTGGAGCGCCGCGTGGAGAGCCGCCGCAGCCTCGTCGAGCGTGCCCTGCTCGGCAAGCGTGTGCGCCGAGGCGACGCGTTCGTCGAAGACCTGGACGTCGACCTGACCCGCGGCGGCGTGGAGGACGTACCCGGGCGACTGCGTACCGATGACCCCGACGGCGCCCCGGCGGGTGAGCGCCCGCCGCAGTGACGACACGCACATCTGTATCTGTTCCTTGGCGGTAGCCGGAGGAGCCTCCTCCCATACGGCGTCCACCAGTCGTGACACCGGCACGACCCGGTTCGCCTCCAGCCCGAGTACGGCGAGCACCAACTGCTGCCGCAGGCCGCCCAGGCGAACCTTGCGGCCGTCGACCAGGAGGTCCAACGGGCCGAGGATGTGGAGATCCATTGCCTCCTCCCGGGCGCCGCGGACTCCCCGCTCGTTCGAGCGGTCGACAAAAGATCGATAGACTTCCCTGTGTCCCGGTGCATCATAGCGGTGCCGACGTCAGGCAGCGCGTTATCGCGAATGTTCGCGTCCGGTCCTCGATCGCGCCCGGTTAGGGTGGAGTCATGTCGTACCCGCCGCCCCGTTACCACGGCGAGATCGGCGAGATGAGCGCCCGCGTCCGGCGGATGACGGCGCCGCCCGAGCTGCGGATGCGTACAGGCACCGCGAGCTACCTCGCGACCGGCGCCACCACCGGCGGCCAGTTCGGCCTCTACCGCTGGGATATGGACGGCCCACGCAGCGGGCCGGATCCGCATTTCCACCGCAGCATCTCCGAGTCGTTCTTCGTTATCTCGGGTACGGTGCGGCTTTTCGACGGTACGGAATGGACCGACGCCGGTCCGGGCGATTTCCTGTTCGTACCCGAGGGTGGCGTGCACGGCTTCCGCAACGAGTCCGGCGAACCCGCCTCGATGCTGATCCTGTTCGCGCCCGGTGCCCCACGCGAGGGGTACTTCGAAGGACTGGCCGACCTCGCCGGGATGTCCGACCGCGAGCGGGCCGACTTCATGGACTACCACGACACCTTCTGGGTCTGACGGCTACGCCGCAAAACCGCTCACTCGATTGGCGGCTGTTCGGTTTTGTTCGGGATCGGCGACCGGACGAGCCCGCCGGTGGCAGTGTCGTACCCCGTCCACTGGTCTCCTCCACCGGCGAAGGAGTGGCGAATGAGATCCGTCTTCCGCGTCCTGGCGATGGCCGGCGCTGTCGCGCTGGGCGTGCTCGGCCTGGTGCCGGCGGCCGACGCCGCCCAGACCCCAACCGTGACCGTCGATGACTTCTCCAGCTACGAGGGCGACTGGCGCTGCACGGCGGACCCGCCGTTCGGCTGCAGCATCCGCGCCGGCCGGCTCCAGTTCCAGATCCACATGAGCCCGTCGCCGAAGCAGGCGGTCACGCTGGGCTGGCAGTTGGAGGACATCACCACCACGGCCGGCGCGGACTACACCGGGCCGACCTCGGGTACGGTCACGTTCCCCGCCAACGGGTTCGTGACGTACGTGTACGTGCCGGTCGTTAACGATGCCGTGGCCGAGTCGAACGAGACGGTCCGGTTCCGGATCACCAGCTCCAGCATTCCGGCCACGTTCACCGACACGGCGATCGGCACGGTCAAGGACGGCAGTCAGGTCCCCGCGGACTGCACCGTGACCCAGACCTACTACAACAACATGTTCATGACGTGCACCGGCCGGCCGCCGACGCAGCACTGGCACCTTCGGGCGCTCTGCGCCAGCATCGGCGGCGGCGACCTGTACGACGGCAACATCGTGACCGGCAACGGTACGTCCGCGGTGAACCCGTGCGGCGGGTATGCCTACTACCCGTACTTCATCATCGATCCGTGATCGGATGACGGGGGCGCCCGGCGGCGTACCCGGCCACGACCTGGGCTGTACGGAGGCCCAGGTCGTGGCCGGTCTCGGTCTGGATGCGTACGGCCTGCTCCGCGAGGTCACCGGCGAGATCGGGCCGACCCTCGTCGAGCCGGATGGCGGCGAGTACGGTCAGCGCCCGGCCCTCGAGCATCCGGTACCCGCCCTCGCGTGACATGTCGAGCGCCTGCCCGGCCAGATCGGTGGCCTCGTCGAGGTGGATCGCGCGGCGACGGGCGTCGGCCAGGCCCGCCAGCGCCTCGGTCTGCAGGTGCCGGTGGCCGATTTCGCGGGCGAGGGCGACGCTGTCGTGGTAGTCGTCCATGGCGTTCCCGACGTCACCGCGTCCACAGTGGATGGTGGCCCGCGTGAGCAGCGCGTCGGCCAGTACCTTGTGGTTCCCGGTCTCGCGCGCCAGGGACACGGCCCGTTCGACGACGTCGAGTGCCTCCGGGTAGCGCCCGGCGTCGCAGTGCACCGCCGCGATCGTCCGTGCCGCCGCGGCCTCGCCGGCCCGGTTGCCGAGGGCGGTGAACTGGGCATGCGCATCGGTCAGGACGACCAGTGCCTCGTCCAGGTGCCCGAGTACGTGCAGGGCGACGCCGAGCTGGTCGAGGAAGAGGGCCTCGCCGTCGACCGAACCGATCCGCCGGTGGAGGGCCAGGGCCTCGGCGTGGTGACGGGCCGCGGCCTCCAGCCTCCCGCGCTGCAGCTCGACGCTGCCGAGGTTGCCGAGCCGGATCGCCTGGTTGGTAAGGCATCCCGTGGCCCGGTCGATGGCGAGCGCCCGGGTGTAGCAGTCGGCCGAGTGGTCCAGCTGGCCCAGCTCCGCGTAGGCGATGCCGACTGCGTTCCAGGCGACGCTCTGGCCGTCGGCCCAGCCCGCCTGCGCGGCGAGATCCAGGGCCGACCGGCCGTCGTCGAGCGCCTGCGGGTACCGTCCGCTCACGAGCTCGAGCGTGGCGGCGCCGAGCCGGGCGGCCGCCCGCTCCCGGGGATCACCGTCGACGTCGGCGGCGCGCAGTGCGGCCCGGGCGACCGCGTGCCACTCGACGAGGTGCATCCGGCGGTGCAGGTAGCCGCGCAGCGCATCGGCCAGCCGGCACACCGGACCGGCCAACCCGTGCGCCACGCCCTGGTGGATCGCCCCGAGCAGGTTGGCCAGTTCCCCGTCCAGCCAGGCCCGCGCCTCGTCCGGGCCGGCGAACGCGGCCGGTACCGCCACCG
>Ga0114129_10003280_pt1 | contig 22712 bp, 26 predicted proteins | sample RhiMetdeltSRZDD1_FD_80071 | JGI IMG/M metagenome (GOLD analysis project Ga0114129, IMG submission 80071) | Populus rhizosphere microbial communities from Tennessee, USA - Rhizosphere MetaG P. deltoides SRZDD1 (version 2) (version 2) | ecosystem: Host-associated > Plants > Roots > Rhizosphere >... | reverse complement strand
TGGATAGTTAAGATAAATCAAAGGTGCTACTTGTTTTATTTTATCGACTTCATCGAAGCGAGAAGAAGGAAAGGAATATGATGAGATGATGAAATATGCTTTGCGAAATTATATGTTCAGAATTAGATACATATCATCGAAATTAGAGCATTTTACAAATGGGGGAACATGCAAAGTCAAAGTCATCGAGCCTAAAAACTCATATGATTCCAGTTAACGATATTTTAATTGTGTTATTTGTTCCCAAGGATGAGGATTGAGACGATGTAGTACTTTTAAGATCCCGATCCTATCAAAACATTGAATTCATAGATCTAATAGTAGTAGTAGATCGGACTCAAATCAGAGTAATACCATGAAATTTGACAACTATTAATTTACATTGAATTCTTTCTAAAGTACATTTTAAAAATCCCGAATTACAAAGGAGCCATGATGACAAATTGCCGCATCTCAAATCAAGTAAATTAAGTAAACTTGTGAACTAGTTCCTTTCAATATGTATTTATTATCTCTAAAGATAGCAAAAATTCATTGAGTGTCTTAGGCAGAGAACTTATTCTAGTCATAATAGTCCTGGTTTCGTCTGTCACGTTGTTGCAGATAGGATATTTTGTGGCAGCTAACGCTCAGCAAGAAGAAACGGAAACTCATTTCTCTGACAACGATGGCACGCCAGATCTTCTTGACCCTAACTTTTCCGTAGAACAGGTCGTAAGTGGTTTGGACCTCCCTACAACTATGGCATTTCTTGGTCCAGACGACATCCTAGTTCTTGAAAAGGACAAGGGGACAGTCCGGAGGGTAACCAATGGTGAGCTTCTGAGTGCACCTCTTGTAGATTTCACAGTAGGAACACAAAGTGAGCGTGCTATGGGGGGGATCGCCATAAGCCATCTCGACTCAAAGACATATGTATTCCTATACTTGACTGAGCTCGATAAAAGTTATTCTGACGGGGACGATCTTAGGCAAAATGTTGACCCTTTAGGTAATCGCTTGTATCGGTATGAGTTCGTCGATGGAAAGCTCATAAATCCGCTTCTTTTATTGGATCTTCCAGCACTACCTGGACCTAGACACAATGGAGGGGCAATCATAATAGGGCCAGATGACAATCTCTACATCCCTGTAGGAGATGTTGACGGGTCGTATCAAGGCGAGAACTATGAAACCCAAGCTCAGAATTATCCAGATGGAGTACCTGTGGATGGAAGAAGTGGCATTCTCAGGATTACTCAAGACGGACAGCCAGTGGGAGAGCATGGCATATTAGGAGACGAAATTCCTCTAAGTTTGTATTATGCGTATGGGATCAGAAATAGCTTTGGCATCGATTTTGATCCTGTCACTGGTAACTTATGGGAAACTGAGAACGGGCCTGGAAACAGCGATGAAATAAATCTGGTTTTACCAGGATTTAATAGCGGGTGGCGACAAACTATGGGGTTCGCTCAAAGTGATGATGACTTTGACTTATCAAATATGGTTGATTTTGATGGAAAAGGCAAATATAGGGATCCTGAGCTAGTGTGGATAAATACTGCTGGACCCACAGGCATCAAATTCCTCTCCTCAGACATTTATGGTCCCCAGTACAAGAACGACCTTTTCGTAGGTGACGTACACAACGGAAGACTCTATCACTTTAAATTAAATGGAGATAGAACCCACCTCATTCTAGAGGGTGATTTGGCAAGTAAGGTAATAAGAACGCCCAGGGCCGAAGGGATTGATCAGATATTGTTGGGTGAAGGCTTTGGCGGAATAACAGACCTTGAATTAGGACCAGATGGATATTTGTACATAGTCTCAATTGGGCAGGGTAAAATATTCCGACTTATTCCCTCATGAGTGTTGCCTTGAATATCTTGATATTGAGTAAACACTTGCAATCTAGTAGTAATATTATCTTCGCCAAATTATATAACAAGTTGCCATTATTGACCATACTATGCCTATCTACAATCTTTTTAATCGCTTGCAATCCTCAAACCGAAACTGCATTATCTGCGAGTGCGAGTGCTGCTCCAGAAGAAACTATTACAAATTCATCTGAGGTAGACAAATTTGGTATCCAAAAGATATATCCTACAAAACAGGGGGGAAGAGAGTGGTTTTTAAACATGGACAATCCCTTACTTGATAACAATTTTGCGATTACCTTTGATGAGAATATTACCAGACAAGATGAGGGCTCCTGGAACATATCAGGCAGAGCGGTCAGATTGAATGTAAACACGCCACCTAATTTGTCGCAATGGAAGAATGTTGAGATAACAGGTTATGCAAAAATTAATGAAGTGCTTTCTGACACTAACTCAACCGTCAAGGATGAGGACCTCAGTTGGTATGCTAGAGGTGGACGACATAATGCAAAGGTACCATGCGAAGCTACTGCATATATTGGAGGAATATATGTGGATGGATCAGTTGGCTGGAAAAAAGAAATTTGGTTTATCGGTGGCTACACAGATGAAAAGGGCGCAGATAAGGTGACAACTCCAATTATTGGTCGATGGATAGGATGGAAGGTCATAATGTACAATATTAATAATGATACAGCAGTAAAGTTGGAGTCATACATAGATAACACAAATACGAATTTTTGGATAAAAGTATCCGACTTGGTTGATGATGGAGGATGGTATTCTAAATCTAATGACTCTGAGTTTTTCAGTGCTGGGTGCGACAGAGACAAAGATTTCGTCGTAACTAACGGAGGTCCGGTAGTTACTTTCAGATCAGACAACTTGACATGGGAATTCAAGGACCTCAGTATTAGAGAGATAGATCCCGGTACTAACACAAAACAGGCTGGCAGTTGAGAATGAATTACTTTACATTACACTACAGACATGATCCCAAACTTGAACTTAGAGATATTCGAAATAATGGATAGTAAAGATAGAGATTTCTTAGATTTCACTTCTATACTGACCTTGTTTGTTGCAATATTCAATTGCATTTACCTTTAGTTAGGATTAGCAATGCAAATAAATTAGTAGCTATAGGATGCTTCTATTTCTGGCAAAATGTTAAACTTAAGAATCATATATATCCTTATGGCTTGTATCCTGACAACTCAATGGTTGAACGTGGATCAACAGCTGAATTCTATTTCACTGTTTAGTCTTGCGTATGGACACTTCATTGGGTTACCAGTAATTGAAACTAAGAGTGTAGGTAATTATAAAATAGTATTTCAACCATATCCGTCAGTTCCCTTACTAGGAGATAATAGCACTCAGCTAAATTTTAGCATCCTCGACAAGGACAATCAAAATATTAATATTATCTTTTCTTCTCTAGTTATTAAGCAAAAAGAAACAGGAGATATAGTCAAGGTCTTTCCATTCCGAGTATATGAATTTAGTGACATGACTTTCCCTTACACCTTTGTGAATACTGGCAACTATGTTTTGAGTTTGCAGTCCAAGATAAATGGTGATCCCGTGTATGCTGAGAAACCATTAGTTGTAGATTTTGATCTGACAATAGAAGATGGCACAAAAGGCATGCCATTTAATGAACTGGTCCTATATTATATAACGCCAGGGATCATAATAATAACCGCAATTGCAGTATATTTAAGAAGAAAAAATAAGATCTAAAAATCATGGCTCTTAATTTGTGCCTGACAAGAATTTATTTTCAACATATTTCCTATTCTTAACCTTGTTGATGATGAAAGATGTTAAGCAGCATGTTCCCTCCAAGTATGATTATGTAGACCATCATGAAAATGAACATTAAAAAACAATTATAAACTGATCGAAGATATTAGAAATATCAAGCTCAATTTCTCTACAATTAGGGATCTATCTGCGAAGATAGAAACGGGTGAGCTTTCTCCCTTTAAATTGCTTGAGAGTTGTATCAGACAAATTCAGAGTCATAATTCCGAATTAAACACCTTTATCACAGTATTATTCGAACGGGCACTCAACGAGGCAGAAAACGCTGAAAGACGAATAAAAAAAGGGGCTTGGCTAGGTCCCCTTGATGGAATACCATTCTCAGTCAAAGATATGATTCAAATAAAAGGTGTGAAATGTACTGCCGGTTCGATTTTATTCAAGAATTACATTGCTAAAAGAAGTGCCATTTGTATAAGTAGATTGAAAAAAGCTGGAGCAATAGTTATAGGAACAACCAACTTGAATGAATTTGCTTCTGGCATAACTGGAATAAATCCTCACTACGGATCTTCGAAGAATCCGTGGAACAAAGATCACATTTCCGGAGGCTCAAGCAGTGGCTCTTGCGTCTCAGTTTCTACCGGCATGGTATCTTTTTCATTAGGAACAGATACAGGTGGCTCAATTCGAGTTCCATCGGCGTTTTGTGGAACAGTCGGTTTAAAACCTACTTACGATTTAGTTTCCAGGGATGGCGTAATTAATCTTGCTCCATCATTAGATCACGTTGGCTGTATAACTAGAAGCATATGTGATGCTGCGATAGTATTAGAGGCTCTGATTGATAAACCGCCTTCTACCCGCAAAAACAAGGCAGCAAATCTACTTGACTACATTAGTCACAAAAATGTGAGTAGAAAGGATAAATTAGTTGTAGGCATACCCGACGATTATTATTTTGAAAATATTGATCTAGAATTGATAAAACATTTTGATTATTTCATAAAGACTATTGAGTCAGCAGTAAGCAATATCAAATTCATTTCTATTAAAGGGACTAATCTAATTCCCTCTACTTGGACGATTATTCGATTGGCAGAAGCTGCTGAGCAACATAAGAGATGGATAATGACCAAATCAGAAGAATATTCGGTCGAAGTTAGAAACATGATCAAAAAAGGCCTTGAGATTTCTGCCGTTGACTACATTCATGCATATAAATTAAAGAACCAGCTAACAAACAATTTCCTTGAGGCTCTAAAAGCTACAGATGTTCTTATTCTACCATCTACAAGCATAACAGCACCGAAGTTCAAAAGTTTTACGAATGATGATGAAAACTCAAGTATTCGAAATTCACTACTCAGGAACAGTATTCCTTCCAATATTAGTGGCCTGCCAGCAGTTAATGTTCCTGTAGGTCTCGACAGATTTGGAATACCAGTCGGAGTTCAAATAGTTGGTAGACCCTTTGAGGAAGCAAATATTCTTTCTCTAGGATATGAATTCGAACAAAAATGCAACTTCATGACCAGATTTATACCACCTGTTTGAAGAGATCATTGTACTCTATACTGCTATGATAAATTAGGTCAATTCATTAATTAGCTCTGGTTTTTGCTTACTGATCATTTTTGACATGCCATTCATATAGTGACGAGCGAAAGTAGTAATTGGTTGAGACGAGTACCATATACATCCTAGAACCTTGCAATCATGACAGCTTTGGGCGATCTCCCATTCGGGAGCGTTCCAGATAGTTTCTACACTTTGTTCCAACAAATTATAGATATTCTCTGGTTTGTTAAATTTCCAGCATGGAACCATTACTGTTCCATTGGCATTAATAAAAATGCTTTTCCAAACTCCACATTCATCATAAATGCCTCTACCATGCGTAATAATCTGTTCAAAATATTGTGGAGGGATCATAATTTCAGGAGTAGAGTGCCTCTTCGAATAATCCAGGATACTCTCACAAACCTTTACGATGGTATTTCTATCAGGAAGCAGAGAATAAGGAACATCAGATCGATCTTCTACGAAGGTAAATGATACTGCATTAGATCCCATATCCTTAGCTTTTTGAAAGTAGCTCTGATCGATAAATTCATCAGTATTGAATTTGGTTATTACACTGTTAAAATAATGAGGGATTTTATAGTCAGTCAATACTCGAAGATTGTCTGTCACTTTTTGAAATACCTTGGCTGAAACTCCCCGTACCTTGCAATATGATTCTTCATAAACAGAATCTATGCTACATGTAATAAACTGGATGTATTTTTTCAACTCAAGCAGATCTATCTTATGTAACAGCGAGCAATTAGTAATAACAGTTATCGGCATTTTAATCTTGTACAAGTGTCTCACAAGATCCATGAAATCAGGTCTACTAGTAGGCTCTCCTCCTTCTATTATAGACCAAATACAATACTCTGAGACCTTATTGAACAAGTACTTCCATTGATCAGTTGTCAGATCATTATCCCTTACAAGTTTCATTTGGCCATCTTTGTCAGCGTCTCCAAATGGGCACATAGGACAATAGAAGTTACAATAGTGCGTTAAACTAAATACTGCAATCAACGGCCGCCTCCTACCAACGATTCTATTGGCAGACCATTTGCTCAGAAGTTTTATCGTACGAATAGAGTCAATTACCACTTCAAATGAATCTACAATCAAGTATATTAAAGGAATTATGCTTGTATTTTAGAAAAATATGTAGAAAAATATCAGTATTGGGAATAACCAAAAACGCTAACCGTGTGAGTGATTCCAACATCCTTAGATACAAAACCATTCTGCTAGGCAACTATACACCTTTTTGTGCATTCTGAAAATTCTATCGCTGTTAGGAAATATCACTAGTGATAACGATTCTGCCAGATTACTATGTTCAGTCAGTCAATCTAACAGCCAAACTCCTTTGCCCAGGTTTTGTTTGCAAATTCGCTATCCATACAGTGTTTAGTCAGAATAACCGCAAATCCACTCTTGAGGAGTTGCTCGGCTAAATTGCTTGAATTGTTATTATTCTCATTATAATGGTCATAGTAATTACAATGGACTTCACCAATCATTCTACCATAACTCCCCTCTCTCTGTCCATCATCCTGGTCAACTAAAACAGAATTTCCAATAGGGCACAACAATTCCACAAGTCTTTTAGCTTCAGTATAATGTTCTTGCCCGATTTCTGGAGCATTTACGAGACTTAGTCTTATCCTAATTCCGTTTACATCAAGCGTATCCCCATCTACGATTTTGGTTACGTTCCCCCTAAAACATGCAGCAGTTCCGTCACATTCTGATTGGATGCCTGAAGAGACTGTAATTTCAATTAACGCCAAATAGAAGATCAAAGACAAAATAATCATGCAAAGACTCGATGCTAGTTGCAATAGTTGACTTACAGTGTGTCAGGAATATTTTTAGATTATTGTTGTATCGATAGCAAGAGTACCATAACGGATATTGAATCGATATGGGAACTATTTTCATTCCCAAAAAAATAATCAGTAAGAGATCTTAAATATGCAAATGTGCCATAACTACGTATGCTAAAGATTTTAAATGCAAGTCCTGGATTTGGAACAGCCCTCAATGAACAAGAAGTAAAGGATTTCTTATCGAATAAAGTTCTAAATGTACATCTTGGGACAGTAGATGAGAACGGACATGCAAACATTCATCCTGCTTGGTACTATTATGACCCTCTTAGCAACAAGATTTACGTTGAAACGGGAAAAGAGTCCAAGAAAACAGATAATCTGAAAAAAAATGATATAATTTACTTTTGTATCGATGAGCAGAATCCACCGTATAAAGGAGTACGTGGAAAAGGAACTGTGGAAATATCTGAAGATATCAACTTTAATGTTCCTATCGCAGAGAAAATACATCTTAGATATCTAAAGAGCCTAGAAGATCCAATATCCCGATCACTTATGGATGCATTAAAGAAAGGCCAGTCAGTTATGCTAGAAATTAGCCCAAAGTATTACTCTACTTGGGACTACAGTAAAGTGTAATTGCAGAACTAATATAATAGTTTATGTGCGTAAAGCTACAAATATTCCGACATCATCCATCTTTGAATTGACCAGAATAGGAATTCTCAATATGTCAGGGCTCTTGTAATTCACCTCTACAATGTATGGAGCCACCTTAATAGATCTATTCAATGAGGGTGGACTTTGAACTCCAAGTTCCGTAGGAGAAATCAGTTGAGGAATTCCCAATTGGCTCACTAGAGTCGATAATTTATCAATATTATAAAAGGTGTGATTTATTCTATTGAATTCAATTGGATTAAGATAGAGCATGGCACAGACATCTAACTGCATTGTTGCCCCGGGAAATATTTCAATTCGGACTCTTCCAGACGTAACAGACCAAGGTAGTCTTTCTTGGATATTGTCAGCGACTATAAACCCTTCACAATATTCCGCAGCAAGTCTACCAGCATTCTTTACGTTGATACTATTCAAAATGTAAGGGATCTTGTAGCCGATACCTTCTGGGTGATTAACCCCTGAATTGATGTCTTCAACAAAACAATGAATTAAGCTTGGACTAATTGTAATTTCAGGATTCAAAGTAAGCTTTGGTTTGTTCGATCTTTTTCCAGCCAATTGCATGACTTTAGAGCCAATACTAACTACATGCCCTGTTGCAGAAGAAACGGCAGCCGAAAGACCGTTAAACATACATTAGCAAACGATAAGGATCAATTTTATCTTAACTCTAGGTTAATTTATTGAGACCTAGGTATGGTGGTGTAATTTCACAAAACCATATTGATATAGTTCCAAATTGATGGAATTTACAAACATTGGAGTGTATTACTGCTAGTGTTAAAAATTTATATCTTGAGCAATAATATGATAACCAGTCGATTCTACTTTGCAAAAGGAAACCCAAAAGAATGAACATAAGGCACCAAAAAAACGATCTCGAAGCAAAAAAGAGGCAGGACGTCAATACTCTGGCAAGACTACGATACCTGAAATTGCGCCTTCCCTTTCATCCACATCATCCTCATCAATTTTGACTTCCAATAAGCAAACAACTGCAAAAGAATCTCAAAATATACATTGGGATCCGGATTTTTCCATGAACAAACCATTTGAATCGGCTAAAGAAAACGTGGTTATGACGTCTGCTGCTTTCGCAAGGAGTGAAATTCTAAATTACACAGAGACAATCCAACGTTATCAAGAGAAATATGTCCAATCCGCCCAAAAAATTGCTGATAATTATATAGAAATAAATAAAGAGATTATCACTTTCTTCACGTCGTGGTGGAATCCTTACTGGGAAAATCCATATCAACAATGGACTAATCAGTTGATATCGCCTCAAGGAATAATAAATGCCTACACAAACATTGTAACCACTTTTGTGGGCAATACGATTAGGATATTATGCTTAGTTAATGAGTCTATGTTGATAAATATGAATTATTTTAAAGCAGCCCTAGCGCAAACTAAGGAAAGGTCCAATGACTTAGCCAGTGCATGCATGAATATAACAAAAATCCTAGAGAGCAAGTCACCTGATCTGATTCGATCAGTTGAATAACTTAATCGTAACTAGGAACTTTATGATGTTCTACTTTGCAAGAACAATCTATTTTTACTATATCCGTTTGTATAGAAAAACTACCTATATTACCCATACATTACTCCGTCGCTAATCTTTTCAGGTTTTTCTCCTTCTTGACGCTGTCCTAATCCTTGTTGTTGTTCTGCATATGATTGCATGATCTTTTCCATCCTACTCTTCAAACTTACACCTTGTTTCCTAAGTTGTTGAGTGTCTATTTTCAATAGTTCACTTTTTGTAATTTTGCTTAATTCTTCTATTAGTAGGGCGGCCCCTTCGGGATCAGGTATACCTCTTGGAGCCGGAATAAGCAATGCCTTTGAGGCAATACCATTTGATAAGCATGAAGATAAGATTCCTCCAGCCATTCCACCTATAAAGGCAGTTGACATATAATAGCCATTCTCATAGTCATCATCCTGAGCAGTATTTTTCTCTATACTCGCCATGTCATCAATAAGGCTAGCTGCATCGGCCTTTGTACCATCACTCGACAAAATTATCGGAGTTCTTTTTGCCTCAGGTAATCCATCTGTTGGAATACCATCCATGACTATAACCTCCTTTACATCTTTGTCTACCGCCCATTTCATAACAGTATCTAAAACTGAATGCATACCATGAATTATGATAGGTGCCTCACAAACAAGGATGCAGACATCACCTTCTTGATTTGAATATAACCGAAACGGGTGCCTTAGTTTTCCCTGGGCATAGATGACACCAGGTACAATGAATTCGGAGTCTACACATGCTATTTGACTCATGTTGAGTTTATTAATCATATAACTTGTACTTATTGAGCCAATTAAACCGGCTCCTGGAAAACCTGCGATTAGAATAGGAGATCTTAGTTTCTTATTTGCTTGAACAACTGTTGCTACTGCACGAATACAAGTTTTTCCACCTTCGATACCCTCATCAATATCAGTATGAGCTGTCTTAGTTCTTCTTGAGACTCTGGAGAATCCTGTTCCACTTCCCATTGGCAATATGGTATTATACGTGCCGTAAACAACATAAAGATTGTTATTCTTGACCTGAAAATATTGTTGCGTAACGAAATAACAACATGCTATTCAATCTCCTGCCCAATTAGTCCCATCTAGCTTGGCAAATTTGAGGTAGACAACATCTTTTTTTATATTTTCTAATTTCGCAAATTGTAATTTTGCTTCCACAAAAACTGCTTTTGTCATTTTAGACCCTGTAAAATCACATTCCCTAAGATCTGCCCACATAAAATTAGTTCTCATCAAATTTGCTTCCACAAATGAAGATTTTTTCAATTCACCGTACATCATCAATGCATCAGTTAAGTTGGCTCCATCAAAGTTACACGAAGTCATCTCTGCTTGAACAAGGTTAATGTTTGACAAATTACTTCCGCTGAAATTAGTCTCAACACATCTTACTCCGTTAAGCGCAGCTCCAGACATATCTCTATTTGAAAAATCCATTTTACTTATATCGGGCCTAACAGTAAGATTGGAAAATCTCCATTCATTAAAATCGCTAATCTTTGATTGCAACAACAATTCTATCCATTCTGTCTTTTCAGACAATGACATCCTTTCAAATGAAAGAATCAAGTAGTTATATCAATTTTCGCCCAATAAAGCAGTACACCAGTGAGAGAAGAGCTAGAATTGTAGCAAACCTTATTTGGAATAGATTATTAAAGAAACGAAAAAATAAAGCAAGTATCTCATTGCTTGAATACCTGATGACACTTAATATATTAAGTAGATAGTATAAGAAACATTATTCCATGACTGAACGAAAGAATCGAAATCGAACACCTAGGATAATGATTGTGGACGATGAAGCAGATATTTTATCAGTCATCAAGAGAGGATTGGAAGCTAAAAAAGAACTGGAGGTAGTTGTTTTTTCAAGTGCTGAAGCAGCATTGAAAGATTTTGAGGCCCACCCACAAAATTACTATGACTTGATTATCACTGATATTAGAATGCCAAACATGAATGGTTTTGAATTGTATAGGAGAATCAGGGAGCTTGATCCATCTGCAAGAATTGCCTTTATTACAGCATTTGAAATTAACAAAGAAGAATTCAGCAAAGTAATTCCATCAGTAGAAGTTACCGATTTCATCAGCAAGCCCGTAAGCATCGCGATACTCAGAGAAAAAATAAGGGTTATGTTACCAGACCGTTCTGTCAATGCTGAAGCAATGTAACTAATCCTTGTTAAAATAAAATTATTACTTGATATCAAGTTTTCAAAATCTTATTCATAATTTAACTCGCACTTTCACAAGGTAATTTATTTACGAAAAAGGTGATCGCACTTTGAATACATTCATATCTTCTTCATCTATTACGAGACTTTCAAACGGAATATAATGAGTGATATATTCAGAGAAACCATTGTACTATCAACTCTGTCATAGTTCAAATATATTTTGATGATCATTTGCAAATTGTATATGAACGGAAAAATCTTGTTGATCTGTTTTGTATTTGCAATTGCAGGAATCATGATTACGTCGATAATCTATTCAACAGCTGTAAATGCCAAGAGCAAATCTGTAATTACTTCCAAAATGTGCGTTAACGGAGAGTGTGAAGTAAGGACTTCAGATTCAAATTCAAGCTCACTAAGCATCTCGGACGCAGGAGAAGGAAGCGGAAGTGCGCCTGACACTAAAGTTAAAGTAAAGAAAGAGTTTTCAGAACCATTTTTTGGTGATAGGTTTGGAGACACATGGGAAAATCTTATGGCAGAGCACAATATCTCAGCCTCGATCTCTCCATAGGATAGATATTAGAAATACATAACTATAACCATAATTTCATTTCTTTGCTTATTTGATTTCAGTTCTTTAAGAAAGTTTTCGTGACTAATCTGGGCCTACAATAGGTAGCGCCTTTTTGGGAGGAAGATTGAATTCATTTTTATCCTGTTCTCCCTGCGTTACTTTTTCGAATTCGATAGAAAGCTCTACGGGTCCATTAAATTTCAGACTAATTTCATTGGCAAGCTGAGAAATTTCCTTTGGATCTGAGAATTCTTTTGAACCTTGAAGAAATACTCTATTTTGCTTGTAGAATATCCTCCCACCATAACGCGACTGCAGAAATTCAGACAGGCTCTCGACAGTTTTTTGTGGAACTTCATTGTGGTAAAAACAAATTCCATGTACTGGTTCCTTGTCAAAGGGAGCTCCATATTTGAACCAAAAAATACCAAAATGTTGGTATTCGCCTTGCATACATTTAATTTCCCAATGGTTCGCCTTGTCTTGTGGGTACGTAGCCTCCAAAACCTCATTTATTTTCAAACGCCAATACCTAATACGCAATGTGCAAGGTAAAAAGAACGGATAATAATAATGTGGCGAACAGCTGGGAGAGAAAGATAAAATAATCAAATAAAATCAAATTATCAAATGACACAGAATCCATACGTAGGTTCGCCTCTTAGAGTAAAGCTATTGACAGAAATGGAAAAGCAGTTTAATTTAAAGAATGTTGCTTTCTTCGAAACCTTGTTGGAACACAAAGACAATGTCATTAGGACTCGTTCAGTGTGCATCTTAGCCAACATTGCAGGTGAAAATGCCGTAAAATCGATAGCTAGTGTGTTAACAAAAGATTCAGATGCTTTAGTACGACATGAGGCTGCCTTCTCCTTGGGACAACTGGGATTCATCAGTGCCTTAAAGCCACTATTGGAGGCTATTGAAACCGATCCAAGTTTATTTGTTCGACATGAAGCGGCCATAGCAATAGGTGTTATTGGCTCTGAAGAGGGTAGAATAGGCCTAATAAGCGCACTGAATGATCCCGATGAAGAAGTGAGAGAATCAGCTAAAATAGCCTTGGCGAATTTAGATTATATAGCCTCTGCAAATGGTAATACCGTATTTAGCAAGATGACGGGTGGTTAGTGGCTATTTCCTTCAAAAAAGACTAATACTGAAGTATTTGAAAGTATTGGTCAACACTGTAGTTTTTGTAAAGTATAGCAAATCTATTTTATAGGCTTGCATTTATCACCAGCTGTGTCATCTAAGAAGACAAAGGAAAAGAACGATCTGAAAAATAGGATTCTAGTCAATGAAGTGAAAGATTATCAAGCAGCAAGTTCTAATTCCGTTACTTCAATATTAGATGAAATGTCCAATTCAGGAGGTTTCGAATCTAAGAATCTTTCTAGAGGGGTAGATATATTGCGAAAAATGGGAAAAGATATTCAGTGCACTAAATTTCTTTCGTTTGTAGGTTCGATAATTTCCACTGGAGCACGTGGCATAATTCGTGACATGTTAAAGAATAAGATGTTTGACTGTGTTATTACAACGTGTGGCGCTCTCGACCACGATATTGCAAAATGCGGCTCAAGATACTATTCTGGAGACTTGAGAATGGATGACCTCACTCTGCTCAAAAAAAACATACATCGCTTAGGCAATGTATTGGTCCCGCAGGATAGTTATGGTCCTAGAATTGAAGAGAAGGTTCAATCATGTCTGAAGAGCATTTATTACGAGAAGGGAATTAAAGATATTTCAACATACGAACTTAACAAGCATATTGGAAGTACACTTGATGAGTCGTCTTTCCTTTTCTGGGCTAATAAAAATAACATTCCTGTGATTGTACCAGGGATCGTGGATGGTGCTGTAGGCAGTCAGATCTGGTTTTTTCATCAACAACACAAAGATTTTAGTTTGAATATTCTATCTGATGAAACGAAAATTTCTGAACTAGTTTATGACGCAAAAAGAAGTGGTGCATTCATGGTAGGTGGAGGAATCTCCAAACATCACACTTTATGGTGGAACCAATTCAGGGGAGGACTCGAATATGCTGTATACATAACAACATCATCAGAATGGGACGGTAGTTTAAGCGGAGCGTTGGTGGCTGAGGCAATTTCATGGGGCAAAGTTAAAGATATTGCTCTGCAAACTACCATCCATGGCGAGGCGACTATCCTCTTACCCTTTATCTATTCTGCACTAAGAAGCAATAAAAAGTAAGATTGGGGCGAGCGAGAATTGCATCTTCCACATTAAGATAAGGACTCCTTCTTTTCTTATTCAATTAGTCGCGTTACCAAAATCATCCCTATTCAATATTGAAATGGATTTTATGCGAGCAGCATTAGGATCTTGTGGTTGATCATTTTGGATCGTTGATAAATTAGCAATTTTATCAACTACGTCCATCCCTTTAGTTACCCGTCCAAAAACTGTGTACTGCCCGTCCAAAAATTTAGAATCATTTAGGACAATGAAAAATTGGGAACTTGCACTATTCGGGTCGCTTGATCTAGCCATTGATACGATTCCTCGCTCGTGAGGAATGTCACTAAATTCTGCTGCAACTTGGTTCTCTGTTCCACCGCTCCCCCAAAATTCTCTAGGTTTGCCGTTCGGTTTTGTATTGTTATCTCCTCCCTGTATAACAAAACCATCAACGATTCTGTGAAATATAGTATCATTGTAGAATCCTGTTCTAGCAAGTTGCTCGAAATTGGCAACATGATTGGGGGCAGCGTATGGGAAGAATTCTACCGTTATAGGACCTTGTGCTGTATCTATCAATGCAATCTCTTTAGAAGCCGTAGTATTTCCTTGTCTTACTGGATTACCAGTCTGCGACATTGAGCTTGTAGAATTGCCTAGTTCAACCTTTTCATTGTACGGATCGGATATAGGCTTTGGAACATAATTAGGGTTTACTTGATAAACCAATACTCCGAAAAATAGCCCAGGTTCATTACTGTTAAAGCTATCCGATGCATAAACCAGTTTCAAAGGTTGATCTTCGCCTCCATTCGGAGGATATTTGATATCTTTAGAATACAAGGCGACCGTCCCTGGCTGATACTGTTGTGCCAGATTAGTTAAGCCACCATTGCTGAACGACGCGTAGGACTGAGGGCTGAATGGGATCAAGCTACCCAGTAGCGTCTGGTTCCAGAAGAACGGGGTTGGTGTAAATCCATCCTGTTCCAAATATCTATTCTCATCAAACCCGCCAATCCTGATAAACCATTGTTTCTTGCTCTCGTCACCGCCGCTACCTAGTACATAGAATTCTGTACCATTAATTCCGCTGAATCTCTGACCAACAACATAAATCAAAATATAATCTGCTTTAAGATCTTTAGCAATCTTCAAACCATTCTCAGTCTGGTCCATAAACATTTTAGCAATAGTTGCAATACGGGTTTGGTTAATAGTCGCATTATCTGCAAGGCTTGTACGGTTTCCCAGTGTTGTTATCCAGTACCCATAATCCCACCAGGATGCTACAACTGAATCACTTGTAGTATTAGTGGAAATCCATTTCAACGTATTAATCCAGTCATTTGTAGTTAGCCTATAACCTGTGCCACCATTGGCTATGGAGGGAGGTATGTCAGCTGAACTTATCCAGTTTGAATTTGGTGGAATTATTATTCCACTATTATCTAAGACTGGAAGGGCAAGCAAGACGATAATAGCAATTACGTACACTATTCTAATCGATGTAGGTATTTGAGTCGTGCCTTCACGTTGTAGTTTCTTTTTCGTTTTTTGAGGAATAGTAGTAGCCTTTACTGCTCTATATGCAAGAATGCTTCGAGTCACTTCATACAAACCAATACCGGCCAGAATTATGATTCCAATCGATGCAAACACCAATAATCTAGCAAAAGTTGCACTTACGTAGACTCCTGTTATCCCTATAAGCAGCGCAAAAATGGATGTATCATTTCTGTGTCTGATCGCCATCCATGCCCCAAATCCCGCGAACATCAATAGTACAGAATAATCAGTAATGTAATCTACAAGTGTAGGAGTAAAGTGTTCTGCAACTGATTCAACTAAAGGATTTTGTGAAGATAGGAAAGGGTTTATTGCGTTCAAGTATCTAAATGAGGAACTTTGATAAGCACCAATCGACAAAACTCCTACACCAGTAGCTATGAACGCGCCTAGCCAAATGAGATTATTTCGCGTAAATTTCCTTTCATTCATAAATTTCCTTATTGTAAAAGAAACAATTAGGAAAATTGTACCGCCTATCATGGCTATCCCCGGTAAACCCGCTACAAATGACATTCCTGGTCTTGGAAATGAACCTGCAACTAGAAGTGTTGCTACGGTAAAAGCTATGGCCACAAGCATTGGGATGGTTAAATCCTTTCTGAAAAACGTTACTGCTATGAAGAATAATGAAATAGGAATGCTAAAATATTGAATCCCACCCCATGAAGCATTTGCCAAGCCCAAGATGAGTCCACCTGCCACTGCCATCGCGACTGCAGCGCTAGGCCTATGATTTTTTATCGCTAAGATAAAAAGATAAAGTGCCAATAGACCAAGAAAGAGACCTAACGGTTCTGACTTGAACCAACCCAAATTGCCTCGTTGAATTATAGCTGGAGAAAGTGCAAAAAGCAAAGCCGAAAACATACCAGCAGTAGTTCCACTGAGCGTTCTCACCAGACCAAACACCACAACGGTCGTTAGAGAGCCAAGTATGACTGGCAAAAGAATGGTAAAATCTAACAGTGGAATATTCCCTCCAAATGCTTTGTATAGATAGGCGGCTGTTACATGTAGACCTGATTGAGAAGTTTTTGGAACATTACGTCCTTCCGGGAACCAGGACATAGTGTCATGCCATTTAAAATAGGACTCTAGTCCATTATCGACAATGTACTTCGTGGCGCGATAGTCAAAATATGGATCGAATTCGTTGAGATAGAAACCATACTTCAAAGGATAAGATCGTAGTATGAATGCAGTGGTAAATGCAATACATATTACACCGACAACTAGCAGGTGTCGCGTCTGAAAATGCCTGTTTCCTATCTTAAACAGGGTAGAAGTTCCACTTAGCATGAAGCTCATTCTTTTTACCTATTTTTTAACGTATGGCGAACACCCACGAGTACCAGGCAAACATCAATTCAAAACAGGTTTCAAATATCGGATTCAGCTGATTATTGATTGAAATCAGCCGAATCTAAAAATAAGACAAATCAAAATATTCCACTATCTCGTGATCAACTTGAATAAAAAAAATTTTCTAAAAAATGAAACGAAAGAAGGGGGGATTATACGATCCTAACCAAAGCACCTAACGAAAGGCGCTTTACTTCTTAGACTTTCCCTTCTTTGCAGACTTTGACGCTTTCTTCTTTGCCGCCATTTTCAATTATATAAAAAAGATATCGTATATAAGTTTTAGTTTTGCAGACTTTGCCGACTCACTACTCTTGATCTAAAATTTTTGTTGGGCATACTGTAACCATTTCCGAGAATCGTACTGCATCGTCTGTTGTCCCGACAATAGAATTGTAATGCATTGGGATTGCTATCTTTGGTCTTATTATATTATTTACAGCACTTGCTGCTTCTTCTGCAGTCATAACGTACGTTCCTGATACAGGAGTTAAGGCGATATCCGGAGTGATATTTTCCATTTCTGGAATTACATCCGTATCCCCAGTGTGGTAAATGCGAATACCGTTTGTTGTAATTATGAATCCAACCTTTCCGTCTTTTTTGGGATGAAATTCCTTGTTTGTATTATACGCGGCAATCGCTTCGATTGCAATATTTTGGAATTTCATTTTTTCTCCTGGACTAACACCTGTGATTTCTTTAACATCAAGGGCCTTGAGCTGGTCAACACACTCTTTTGCTGCAAAGATCACAGTATTTTGGTTAACAATCTTTCGCAAATCATCTAATGAAAGATGATCAAAGTGGTTGTGGCTAATCAAAATTAGATCTGAATCCTGCTTATTGATATACTGTTTACTTAGTTTGAATGGATCAATATAGATAATCTTGTCGCCAGTAGTGATTTGAAAACCGGCATGTGCAGTCCACCTCAGATTAAGTCCTCGATATTCGAACATAACTGTAAAATAGTTCCCAACTGGATTTAAATCTAAGGTCTATAGTGATTTGCTACAATCATTTTGTCGTTAGTAAATGTAATTACAAGAACATCATTGGCAATCAATCTGCTTAACAGTACTCGGTCTACAGTAGCTACAGCACACTTATTTCTTGTAGCGTATTCAATAAGCAAATCATCGACATTACAGTCGAGATCCCCTATACTTCTTACTTCGAAGTTTGAATTGGCAATTGTTATTGCTGTTTCTGCCATCTTTGACCTCTTCGGACCAACCCTAATTTTCATTGCTGCAAGTTCAATTATTACATTGGATGGAACGACAAATCGCAAGGGCCCTACTTCATATTCTACCTTATCTTGGCAAGTAGTGGGCCTAGAAACCAAATTAATAAGAAAACTACTGTCACACAGTACGTCCATTTTTCATCGCAAGTTAACAACTAACTAAACGGATAGGGAATATAAATCTGTAAATAGTTGGTATATTTGCCCCATTTGGAAACTATGTTTGTAGGATGTAAACTTTGGTCAGAGTCCAAAAGCTTCAATATTAACCATGTCAATAAGAAAATAGTTGAAAAGGATTTCCACAGAAATCAGAATTAAAGCAAAACCGGAAAAGGTTTGGGAAATTCTTACTCGATTTGCGGACTATGAACTGTGGAATCCATTCATCACTAAGATTGTCGGAGAGGCTACTCTTGGTAACAAGATTGAAGTACATGTGAGGACAATGAAAGGAAAGGATCGTATCTACCATCCCAAAATTACTAGATTAGAGGTCAATAAGGAATTGAGATGGCAGGGAAAAGCTTTCTTGCCTAAGATATTCGAAGGCGAAAGAATTTTCCAGATCGCTAATGTTCAGTCGGAAATAGAAGATATATCATTTATTCATACAGAAATTTTCAGTGGAATAGGAGCCAGATTTTTAAGCAATAAGTTGAACCAGGATCTCCAGCAAGGATTTCATTCGATGAATATGGCACTAAAAAGTAGAGCTGAGTCTGGACAGCATTAAATATATAGGCTGCACCTGGGCCTTATTTGCAGCTAAAGTTCTACTCGCAACCAGGTTTGATTTCTGTAATAAATCTAAGATCTGGCAGATTCAGATTCAGATGGTTCTTCTGATAGAGCTGCCAGTATTCTGGCATTCACATCATCAAGATCTACATTTTGGTTTAGGTAAACGATGAAGTTGCTTGACGTAATAATTCCCAATGTCTTTTTTTCATCAACCACCACAAGATGCCGTACTTTGTTCTGCATCATTATGTTAGCAGCAGTCTCCACCGATGAATTTGGATCGATGGTTACTATAGGCGATGACATTATGTGACGAATTACATACTGACTGCTGTTTCCGTCCTGAGCGCATACCTCCCTAACAAGGTCCCTTTCTGTGACGATCCCAACAGCCTGCTCATTATTATCTACGACCACCAATGAACTTACATTTTTGCTCCTCATTTTCTTGGCCGCCGACTGCGCTTCATCTTCTACTCCAATGGTCTCTATCTTGGTAGTCATAACGTCACTAACGCTTTTCACCATGCCGTTAAATTATATTAGTCTGGTTTTTATAAGTTATTACTAGGACTGCTCCTTTGTTATCATGACATTATTATTATGCTGAAGATCAATCTGGTCTATATCATATCATTATGGGTAATTTCTCACCCTAAGAATAAATTAAAGCATCAATTTTTCAGTTTGAACATATCACAGACCTAAAAAATCATCAAATGTTTGTATAGCTCAATTAATAACCCTCTCAATTTCGAATTTATGAAGTTTCTTGCGGGCATGCCTCATTTTTGTTAACAATTGTTTCGAAAACCTCGTAATTTTGCTAGCCACTGAATATAAGTATGAGAATTGACCACGGGCTGTAAAAGTATAAGATGAGAGTGGATCGAAAGTAAACAGGCCAGAGTTATCAATATACTAATTTACAGCGAATTTTGTAGGTACGACTTAACACTACTACTTGACTTTTTTTCCTAGCAAAATAAACATAATTGAAATTAATCTGATTTCATTATTACAATTGAACAATGTTTTTCACCCCAGTTCATTAAATATCAAAATTGGTTTTGACATACAATGAACTCCAATATAGATCATTTGCATCTAAAGAAAGGGGTAAAAGAGGCAATTAAAAATGTGGGCAGGAATCTCGGCAAAATACCAGATATCAATGGAACAGAGTCAAAACTTGACGACTCCAAGCCAAACATAGCAGGAATAGTTTGGGAGAATAGAAAGAATTTGAATCCGAATGAGAACTCTGAACAGAACTTGGACACTTCCACACTTAACTCAATTGAAGTGCAAGGTAAGGATGTAGCGTTAGACAATAAATGTGAATTTGAAATCAATACTCTTGAAAGAACCACAATATTTAGTAATAAAGTTTCTATGTGGATATCATAGTAATAATAAGAAACAAGAAAAAGAACAACCGGAAGCTTTAAAGAAACCATCCAAAATGTAATATAGCCATGAGAATAAGTCTAAATATCTTCAAAAAGAATGCAAGTACTAGTAATATTGTAAAATGCAAGGAATGCGCTATGACATTTCAGGATAAAGAAAGATTGTCAATCCATTCCAGAAAGGCACATACAGGAAGGGAAAAACCTGACGCTCATCACTAGTTCATTTTTCCTATAATTTCTAATTTTCCATTTTGGTAACATTCCTAAACTCAGTTCCCAATATTTAATAGTACACGTTTGACAGAAACATAATTTGAGCATTCTTCTTGTAAATTGCTAATCCTAGGCTAGAAATATTGTATAATCCTGAAATATGAAACATCATTAGCAGAGAATCGAAATGGGTATATAATCGTCTTTTCTTAGTACTGAAAAAATGAAGATACTGGTTGCGGATGATGATGTTACGAGCATTTTCATCTTTAAACAAATATTGAGTGGGAGAGGCCATGATGTTGTTTTGGCTTCAAGTGGCAAACATTGTCTTACTCTGTACCAACAATGTATGAAAAAACTCCACTCTGATACGAGTGACCCAATCCCTATCCAGCCTTTTGACGCAGTTATGATTGACTTTCAAATATCAGAACCTAATGCACCCGAAATTGCAAAGGAAATACTAACGATTAGTCCTCACCAAAGGATAATATTTATTTCTTCGTTAATCAATGAAAGCGTGCTAGAATCAATTAGAAAATTGGATGTTCCTCTTGCCGTTTTGCAAAAACCAATCTCAAATAAAGCTCTTATTGATACGGTTGAGGGCTCAGATATCTACAAGGAATTGAAGAAATACAAATTTGATGTTGACCTTTTCAAGAAAGCCGGATGGAGCCACGAATTACTCAAGAAAATAGTTGACGCTCTTGAAAACAACCCCTAAGATGGTAAATGAGAATAATGTGCTCACCTATTTGCACAAGAAGTTGTTGATGTAAAGGTTTCCACTTTCGTATAGGTAAACATACTTAGTAACTTTAATTATTCCTATACAAATAATTCGAGATGTTTTTAGAATGAATATCTGCAAGCCGCAGAGGTTCTGGAAACCATTCCATAATCTTTGTGAATTTTCTTACGATAGCTATTGCAGTAACAAGACTGATATAATAACCGACGCTCACAAAAATATCTTTACCGTATTGCCTACGTATTCTATATCCCAATACATTGCTATCATATTCTACAAATCCTGTATCCATAATTGTTCCTATATGCAGCTTTTTTGCAACTCCTATAGTAGGCGTGGCTAGCATGAAGCCAACGTAGCTGGCAAGTCCGCACTTTCTAGGGTGCAACACACCATGCCCATTTACAAACAAAACATCAAAAGGACGGTCGAGTTCTCTAACTGTATTGAGGATTGGAACAGATTCCCTTAACATGAATAAGCCTGGAATGTACGGAAACTTAACAGGAGTTTTCTTGTACACTGATTCTATTATTTCAAATTTGTGATTTAATATTAGGGCAGCTGAATAAGCAATATTTTTCTTATAACTTACATCAACGCCACAAACACATCCACTGTTTTCAAAGATATGATCCTGATCTATTATTTTTTTAGCAATACTTTTCTGCATCTCCATGGCCCAATGATAGTCTGAATGATCTATTCCAATTCGACTAAATATGTGATAAGCCAATATTTTTGTTGCTTAAGACCATTTTTACCTAAAACTATAGCAATTCAAAGTACGTTGTTCCTAATTCTACACCCTGTCTCATGACTGGTCTGTTTCAAAAAAGGGTGAACTCTGTAATAATTGACAACCTATTCTACAACAGCCTGAGTCAATATTGAGAATTATATCTCAACTCTAGCGATAAGAAGAAATTGCAGGCCTTACTTCAACATGTCAATGGATAAAGAAGAAAATCAATCGCAAATAACATACTTCAGATACAAGAATTTAGAGGATATGCTTAAGGTAATATTGTTTTCGACTCAGTCAGCGCTTGGGCTGACACCAATGCTATATCATATACGATACAATAATAATGAGATACTTTTCATTGAAACAGGAGCACTGGGCGGTGCTGTGGTGCACTATATA
>Ga0114129_10003278_pt1 | contig 22719 bp, 18 predicted proteins | sample RhiMetdeltSRZDD1_FD_80071 | JGI IMG/M metagenome (GOLD analysis project Ga0114129, IMG submission 80071) | Populus rhizosphere microbial communities from Tennessee, USA - Rhizosphere MetaG P. deltoides SRZDD1 (version 2) (version 2) | ecosystem: Host-associated > Plants > Roots > Rhizosphere >... | reverse complement strand
CGATGGGCTCCAGGTGTTGAATGCTTATGATTTCACCTACCGTTCCCTGGGCAATAAGCTCTTTCATTTTTACAAAATAGGGCGCATAGCGCAATACATGGCATACGGCTACAATGCGACCTGTTTTTTTAGCCAGCGCCAGAATATTACGGCATTCTTTTTCTGTTGGTGCAATGGGTTTTTCGAGCAGTATATCGTATCCCATTTCCAGCGCTTTCATGCAGGGCGCATAATGCAGGTTATCAGGTGTAGTTATAATAATGGCATCGGCAAATTTGGGTTTTTCGAAAACCCGTTCCCAGGTATCGAAGCGGTTGGCATCTGCAATCTGGTGTTTGGTGGCATACCGTTCGTTGCGAATGGGAATAGGTTCTGCAACACCAATTATATCTAACAGGTTGGGATACTGTGCGGCAAAATTACCATATACATTTCCACGACTCCCTGCTCCCAGTGTAATGGCTGTAACAGGCTTATCTAACCGTTTATGCAAACGGTTGCGTGGAATTTCATATTCATAGGTGTCATCTGTTAAACGAGCCATGGACGCGGACCCTATAACGGTGGCGCCAAGGCTCAGGCCGAGTTGCTTTATGAGGTTTCTTCTATTCATGAAATATTTTATTAATTAACTATAACGGTCGTTTCGCCAGGGATAAGCGGTGTTGGAGTATCCTCTTTCTTCCCAAAAGCCTAAAACATTTCCTTTTAGAAATTCTATTCTGTTTATCCATTTTGATCCCTTCCAGGCGTACAATTGCGGGGTGATCATACGAACAGGACCACCATGCTCTTTGGGCAACGGCTTATCTTCATAAGTATGCACCAGCAGTACATCTGGTTTCAATGCTTCTTCAAGGGCAACATTGGTGGTATAATCGTCGTACCCGTAACATAGTATATGGGTGGCTGTTTCTTTTGGCTGAACGAGGGCGGCAATATCAAGCAGACGTACGCCTTTCCATCGCATGTTCAACTTCGACCAGGTGGTAACACAATGAAAGTCGGATGTATCGTCGGTTTGCGGCAATGCCATAAAATCATTCCAGCTTAATTGTACGGGATGTTCAACTTCACCATCAACAATTAATTGCCATTCGTTCAAAGGAATATCAGGTTGAATACCCAGATCGAGCACCGGCCATTTACGGGTTTCAATTTGTGCTACCGGAATTTCGGGCATACCATGTCTGTTGAGTTTTCCGGTACCCATGGGTTTTGTATCGGCCACAGAGGGTGTTTGTTTGATCTTTTCTTCAAACCGGTTTTTCAGTTTCATCCGGGCTTCCACAATGCGGTTGAGTTTGTCTGATTGTTCCATGGTAATGAAATTAGGATTTATTATTGTACCAATATCTTAACCGTCTGCAGGTATTTGTTGTTCACTGTTGCCGATAGCCAATACGCGCCTTTGGCCAGTTGGTTAACGGGTATTGTTACCGTTCGATTGCCGGTAGCATTCACATTTGACTGATAAACAGTTTGTCCCTGGCTGTTCAGTACCGTGAGCCTGAATTGCCCGGTGCCGTTGATGTTGATGCGGATCGCATTGCGAACCGGGTTTTGCAGCACATACAGTTGCGGCTGTTTATTGTTTTTTAAAATGGCCAGGTTCGAATACGTTTGCTTATTGCTTTTGTCGATGGTAACAACGCGGTAATATGCTGTGGGATCAACATCGTTATCATCTACATTATACTCGTACCCTTCATCGGGCGAACCCATCGCTGCTATGCGGCTGCCCATGGCTTCAAAATGTTTACCGTCATTGCTTTTTTCTACAATATAATAAGCGGTATTGGTTTCGGGCCCTGTTGTCCATTGCAGTTTATTTGCCGAATGACCGGGATAACCGGTAAGCACAAAACCGCAGGTGCTGTCGGGTTGGGAGAGAAAATCAACGGACGCACAAATAAGGTTGTTGCGTACATTATCATCAACAATGGCTTCGATAGGAAAACCAAAATACAAAACCCTGAAGACGCCTTTGAATCCCACGCCTGCTCCGGTACCTGCTGTGGCGCCGGTATAATTCAAAACCATTTGTGAACCGCCAGTGGTATCGATCGCATCGGGAAAATCAACATTATACTTTCCGTTGAAACCATTGCCGAATGTGCCGCTGCCGCCATTGAAAAAGCCGGTTGTGCCTTTGAAGTTATAAGTGCCGGCGCCATCGCTTACATATACTGCTTTCAGGTAATCTTTATAAAAATTGGTGTCGGCATTGGCAGAAGCAGTGCGGCCAAGGTCCCACCCTATTTCAGAACCGGAGATCAGTAAGCGGCCGCCGCGGTTGAGGTAATTTTTGATCGCTACCTTTTCGGTTGAATCAAGTGATTTATTGGCGGTGCTTTCTTCCCCAACAAACCAGTCGATAGCAAAATATTTCGACATCTCACAGTTGCCTCCGGTAATTACTTCGTTTTGTACACCATCAAATGAAATATCGCAATTGGATAATCCGTTGCCATGTTCTACCATATAATTATAATTGTTCATTCTTTCCAGCACCATGCGGCGAACATTGCCCAATGCACTGCTTTCGTTTTTCAGCAGCATGGCCGATGCATCTAACCGGTCGAACCCATCAACCAGCAAATATTTAACAGGCTTGTGTTTACCGGGAATGGTATGTTTTGGCGTATGCGCTGCTACCACGCCTGATGCAAATGATTCGCCCCCGGCATTGGTGGCGGAAATTTTAAAGAAATAAGTCTTATCGGACCGGCCCCTGAAAATATAATTTGTATCAGTAACTGTAATGGCATTGTCAAAACCACGTCCGTTCTCACTTACATATACGCGGTAGCTGGTGGCGGCGCTACCATAAATGCCGCCGGTAATTGGCGGCGCCCAGCTCAAATGGACCTTTGACGAACCAATATTACGTGCGGCTACATGCGTTGGTTCTTCGGGCAAAACAGTACGGGTAATACCGTCGCGGTAAGTATAAAATTTCAGTATGCCTTTATAAACAGCGCGGGCGGCCATTCGGCGGAATTCGGGCTCTTTTAAATCGGCGGCATCGCGGGTGTGATCGTGAAATGCCAGTTCGATCAATGTACCGGGAATGGTGCGCAGTTCGCGCAGTTCTCCGAGGTTGGCCGTTTTAGGGCCTCTGTCTGTCCAGGTGCTTCTCCATCCTGCCCGCAGATCGGCGAGGAGTTGTTTGTGAATGCTGTCGCGCAGTTCGGTACTGCCGGGTGTAATATTAGGTTGCGAGGAACCGAGTCCGTTATACCGGTAACTTTCGGTGCCGGTTCCGCCGCCGGCGTTGGTATGAAACGAAACAAAAACAGCATTATTGATTTCGTCGGTCACTCCTTTGCTTAATTCCCATTCGGTATAAATGGGGCGCACGGTTACATCTTCGCGGCAGGGCGGATGTCCCTGAAAGCGGGCGTATTGCCGGGCCGATTCTTCAAAACGCGGTCTGCCACTGGGCGCACCGGCATTTAAACAATCAGGTGTTTGCCCGGTGCCGCCACCCAGTCGTACCGCATCGGCCACAATGGCCTGTGTGCTGTCGGCCGACTGGTTGCTGATGGTAATCTTATAGCTGCCACCGGCGAAAAAGTAAAATTGTCCCAGGTAAACCCAGGTGTCGCCATGAATTTCCTGGTTAACGGTAAATGTGCTGGTGCCTCCTGCATGGCTAACCGAATAGCGTACATCGGTAGCACGGTTTACTCCATTGATATACCGTACCGACACCCAGTACAAACCGCTCACCGTAACAGCGGGGGTAAACACAGCAGTCGCTGTTTGGGTGGCGCTTGCCAAACTGGTGCGGTAAGTTCCACCGTAACCGGCGATGGTGCCATTGGCCCAGGCGCCTGTTTCGGTATAATTGGGGGCGCCGTCGTCGTTATTTACAATAATTTCCGCAGGGTTCATATCCCTTTCGCGTACACTCCAAACATTGGCGCCTGCATTGATGAGGTAATTCAGCAGGTAATAGTCAACTGTTTCAGCGGTGGTAAAATCTTCAACCAACTGGTTGCTGTTACCGCGTTGTGTAAGAAAACCAAGCCCGGTACCGGTATTTTGCCATCCATGACCGGGGCTCAGCCATACGGTTTTGCCGCTTAAGGCGCCTGACGAAGCGGGTTGACCGGCGCCGGGAAAAATTCGCGCCGTTACAGCACCTGTTTTGCCCGGTTTATCGGGATATGGGTCGTTGTTTTTTGCCTGTTCATATTTTTCAATGGCGGCTGCGGGAACAAAATAATCGAGGGTTTGCCAGTTACCGGTTGATTTATCTTTTAACAACAGAACAAGGTTCCTGCTGTCGGTATCGGTGATCAGGTGTATTAACAATTCGGTTAATACTTCCGATTCGGTTTCAGAAAGCGTGCCCGGCAAAAAAGAAGCATCGGCATTGAAATAGATGTGCAGGTCGGCGCCGGATTTTACAATGCTGTCGGCCCGCAAATGCACGCCAGGTTCTTTACTGATGAGTTCATTAACATGGGCAATTAAAGTAGTGTCCTGTGCGAAAGAATTAAGTACGTTACCAATAATAATAAACAGAATAAGGTATAATTTTCTCATTGCAGCAATGGATTTGGTTAAGTAATAAATAAACGTACTGAAAAAAAACATCGCTGTTAAAAATTATGGGTCGCACAAAAACGCATAGCGATAATTGTTAAATTGTTTGATGCAAAAAAAATTATGGAATTATTGACTTAACGCATCTAATCCCTAAACTACTGCCGTATGAACTCACTATCACTACCTGTTGTTCATCCAGCATTTCAAAAACTGAAACGCTCCGGACGATTTTTGCACCTGGCTGCCGGGGCATTGATAATGGTGCATGCCTTGTCGCACTTTAATCATCCCCATACGAGTCCGCTGTACCTTGGCTGTTTGGTTTTTATGGCGCTGGATATTTTCATTCTCGTTTTTGCCGGAAAAAATATTGCCGCTGAACTGCCGCTGGTAAACCTGTTCTTCAGACTGGTTGAGATCGTATTTTTTTTGGGTATCGGCATTAATCTTTGTACTGAAGCCAGCTGGGCCGTGGCCATTTCGCATCTTTTGGTAAGTTTTGCCTATATGTACCTGTTCTGGTGCGAGAAAAAACTGCTTTCGTCGGAATATGTGGCCATTCATCATACGGGCATAACCATTCCCGCCCTGCCCGAAAGCCGGTTTATCATCTGGTCGAATATCGACCGCATTGACGCTCAATACGATTCCATCACGATTGAAGCCTCGGGCCACAAATCGTATCACTTTGATTTACAGAAAAATCTTCAATTCGAAGAACTCGATCAAATTCACGAATTTTGCAGACATTATTTGAAAACAGAGTTTTAAGTTCTAAGTTGTAAGTATTAAGTACGACGGAACTGACTTAGAACTTAAAACTTACAACTTAGAACTAAAAAGATGTCTGTAATTACGAGTTCTCCGTATTTATTATACTCCGACGGAAAGGGAAAAATTTTCGAGGATACTACTTTGTATGCAACCGGTCGCGCCGGATGGGATGCTTTTGAGGTGCCGGTTGACGAATGGATCACATTACCCGATGGCGGTTCCTTATACGAACTGCCGGGCCGCCGTGGTATTGGTATTGATGTACAAACTGGCCAGATGCGCCTGTGTGATAAAGGCTGGGCCGTTGCCGCATTTATTCCTCCTGCACATACCGGTTTATACCTCGCAGCCTATGAAACGGCTGCCGATGCACCTACCCTGCCCCTGTTTTGTTATACAGCAGTTGGCTGGCACAATGATGTTTTTTATGTGCCGGCTGTGCGTATTGAACAGGATATTCGGCAGGAATGTGCTGGTTTCGATACCAAACGCATTAACACCGGTGTCGATACTTTTCTGAAGGCATATCCGCATAACCGCCTGGTGAAACACCTGGCCGAAAATTGCTGCCAGACGTATAATTGTCCGGCCGCCCGCAACTATTTTATGGGCCGATGGGAATGTCCGGTTCCATCTTCCCCCGCCTGCAATGCCAACTGTATCGGCTGCATTTCGTTTCAGCCGCAGGAAGAAGAAATTGTTTCTACGCAGGATCGCTTAACATTTAAACCAACAGCAGAAGAAATTGTAGAGTTTACTGTGCCCCACCTCGAAACGGCGCCTTTCCCGATCGTTAGTTTCGGACAAGGGTGCGAAGGCGAACCATTGCTGATGTGGGAAACCATTCGCGAAGCGATTATTGAAATGCGTAAGCACACATCAAAAGGCAGTATCAATATCAATACAAACGGTTCAAAACCCAATGCCGTACGGGCGCTGTGCGAAGCAGGATTAAATTCTATTCGGGTAAGCACCAACTCGGCCCGCAAACATATTTACGAAGCCTACTACCGCCCCAATAACTACCAGTTTGAAGATATTATTGAAAGTTTGAAAGTGGTGCGCAGTTTCAATGGCTGGACGAGCATCAATTATTTTGTATTTCCGGGAATGACAGATAGTGTGGAAGAATATGAAGCGCTGCGAAAACTGATCATTGAAACGGATCTGAACATGATACAATGGCGCAATTTCAACATCGATCCCGACTGGTACATGGGAAAGATCGGCGCTTACGAAAACGGCGAACTGCTGGGTATAAAACAGTTACAGGAACTGATTCATGAAGAATTCCCGAATGTAAAATTTGGGTATTTCAATCCGTCGATGGAACGCATCAGCGGAAATTATGAGGTGGATTTTGCGCATTGAGAACGTGAATGGTGAATGGTGAATGGTGAATGCGTTAATATCCAGGTGTATTTCGTACTTCATACTTCTTATTTCCTGCTTCATTTTTCACTTTAAATCCTCCTGTATGCAATTCGAATTAGAAAAAGCGTTGCCTGTACTGGAAAGAACACCACAGGTTGTAGAAGCATTGTTATACCAGTTAGATGATGCCTGGATATTCAGCAACGAAGGCGGCGATACCTGGAGCCCGTTTGAAATTGTTGCGCACCTGGTATTTGGCGAAAAGACCGACTGGATACCACGCATGAAAATTATTCTGGGTGAAGGCAACAGGCAGTTTGAGCCTTTCGATATGGAAGGTCATATAAAAGAAGGCAGTGGCAAATCGATAAGCCAGTTGCTGGATGAATTTAAAGTGTTGCGCAAAGACAACCTGCTTCAGCTGCAGACCGCCGGATTAAACGATGAACTGCTTGAACGTACCGGTATACATCCTGCATTGGGTAACGTAACATTGCGACAGTTGATCGCTGCCTGGGTGGTGCATGATCTTACCCATATTCATCAGCTCAGTCGTGTAATGGCCAAACAATATGATGAAGCCGTAGGCCCGTGGAAGCAGTTTATGGGAGTGCTTGGAGGGAAAAGGTAGTCACGACGATTGACGATTCACGATTTCACGAAAAACAACGCATGGAAATAATACTACTTTGCCTGGTCGCATTTTTGGCAGGATTTACAGATGCAATAGCGGGTGGCGGAGGATTGATACAAACGCCGGCTGCACTCGTATTATTACCTCAATATCCTTTGGCAACAGTAATGGGAACTTTAAAAATACCGTCGTTCAGCGGCACCAGTATTGCCACCGCGCAATATGTACGACGGGTATCGGTAAACTGGCTGTTGATACTGCTGATGACAGCACTTGCATTTATAGCGGCCTTTGCCGGATCAACCCTGCTTACAAAAGTGAATAACAGCTTCATGAAACCGATGATGCTGATCATGCTGGTGATTGTAGCTATTTATACATTCGTTAATAAAAAGTTTGGCGAGCATACCGAAAAAGACCACAGCTACAGGCAACAAATCGGGTACTCTTTATTGATCAGCCTGGTAATTGGTTTTTATGATGGATTTATCGGGCCGGGTGCAGGCAGTTTTTTAATTCTTTCGTTTATCGGTTTAATGGGTTTTGATTTTCTGAAAGCGAGCGCCCACGCCAAATTTGTAAACCTCGCTACCAACCTGGGCTCCATTACATTTTTTATGCTCAGCGGTAAAATTATTTATGCAGTTGCCCTGCCCATGGCAGCCTGCAATGCCCTGGGCGGATGGGCCGGCGCCAAACTGGCCATTTTAAAAGGGAATTCGTTTATAAGAATATTTTTTCTTATAGTTGTATGTGCTACCATACTTCGGTTTGCCTATGACGTTTACTTCAAATAAGAAGGTTATTATTATCGGGGCCACTTCGGGCATAGGAAGAGCATTGGCCGAGTTATATGCAAAAGCCGGCTGTACCGTAGGTATTACCGGAAGAAGAAAAGAATTACTGAACGAGCTGCAACAATTGTATCCCGCGCAAATTTTTACTGCCTGTTTTGATGTACAGCAAAACGATACTATAAATCACCTGATAACACTGATACAGCAAACGGGTGGTATGCACCTGTTGATATACAACGCAGGTTATGGCGAACCCGGCAACAACCTCGACTGGACCATTGATAAAACCACTTACGAAACCAATGTAAAAGGATTTATTGAGATCGTTCATTATGCCTTTAATTATTTTGTACAGCAGGGGTACGGACAAATTGCCGCTACATCTTCCATTGCCGCCAACAGAGGCAACAGCCAGGCGCCCGCTTACAGCGCCAGCAAAGCCTTTATGAGCACCTATATGGAAGGTTTGCATATAAAGGCAACGCGAATGAAACTGAATATTGCTGTTACTGATGTGCAACCAGGTTTTATAGCTACCAAAATGGCCAAAGCCGATAAAACTTTTTGGGTGGCGCCCGTTGATAAAGCCGCACGTCAAATAGCTCATGGTATCGAAAAAAAGAAATGGCGCATATACATTACCCGCCGCTGGTGGCTGATTGCACAAATTATGAAATGGATGCCGGCATGGCTGTATCATCGAATCGGATGACCCATTCACCATTCACGAAAATGCTTAATAAACGTTAAAAATACTGCACTAGCGTTTTAACATGCAGCCTTTGTCAATCAATTAGCATTATTGTTGTATAAATTGAGCATTGACCATTCACCAAACATTGGTAACTTAGTATAACCAATTCAGCGAATATGACGGAAGCATTTGAATCAAAGAAAAATATAAAAGCCGGCAGCTATACGGCAATGGTATGCGCGTTGGTGCTGGTTATATTCTTTTTTGTAAAATGGGGTATGCCGCCTTTACCAGAGCCACCCATTGAAGAAGGAATTGAAGTAAACCTTGGCAACAGTGATATTGGGTCGGGTAAAGATCAGCCGTTTGAACCCGGCGAACCGGCACCTGCCAGTCCGCAACAGGCCTATGTGCCACCGAAAGCTGAACCGGCAAAGGAAGATGTAAAGGATATTGAAACCGACGATAAAGATGAAGATGCTCCGGTTGTTAAAAAGCCACCCATTGCAAAGCCCGAAGCTACCAAAGTACCCGAAAAAGAAGTGGTAAAAAGCAAGCCGGTGAAACATCCGGTACCTGTTGAAACACCTGCACCACCTTCCCCACGGGCAAAGGCTGTGTTTAAAGGTGTAAATGGTAATGGTACCGGTGGCAATGAAGCCACTACCTACAAAAGAGGCGCCGGTGAAGGCATTGCCGGTGGCAGAGGCGATCAGGGACAACCCGGTGGTAATCCCGATTCAAAAAATTATAGCGGTGGTGGTCGTGGTAATTCAGGTATCGCTATTAAAAGCGGTTTATCGGGCCGCACTTTTGTAAGGGTATATTCTTATACAGATGATTTTAATGAAAACGCTACCGTAGCCGTTGACATTAAAGTTGATCAAAGTGGCAATGTGATCAGCGCCAGCTATCAGCCAAGAGGTTCTACCACTTCAGAAGCATTCTTCAAAGAAAAAGCCATTGAAATTGTACGCAAATCAAAACTGAACGCCAATCCCAACGGGCCCGAAGAACAAACCGGAACGGTGTTGGTGAAGTTCAAGGTAAGAGGATAAAGACTTACTAATCTTTCATTATATAAGTCGGAAAAGTCCGAAAAGACCGAAAGTCCGAAAGAATGTTACAGCAATTGTAGTTTTCTTTCGGACTTTCTTGCTTCCCGACTTTCGGACTTTTCATTTAGCTTTGTCGCCCTAATTACAACGATGACTTACGAGCAAGCGACGAACTATTTGTTTACAAGGCTGCCGATGTTCAGCCGTATAGGCGCAGCCGCCTATAAAAAGGATTTGACCAATACCATCAGGCTTTGCGAATATTTAGGCAATCCACATACAAAAATTAAATGCATTCATATTGCCGGCACCAATGGCAAAGGCTCTACCAGCCATATGCTGGCAGCGATCTTACAAACTGCAGGTTATAAAACCGGTTTGTATACCTCGCCTCACCTGCGCGATTTCAGGGAAAGATTTCGCGTGAACGGAGAAATGATCGATAAACAATTTGTTGCTGATTTTGTTGAACGCATTCAACCTGCTATCGACGAAATAGAACCTTCCTTTTTTGAAATTACTGTTGCCATGGCCTTCGATTATTTTGTGCAGCAACAGGTAGATATCGCCGTGATTGAAACGGGTTTGGGCGGCCGGTTAGATAGTACAAATGTAATTACGCCCGAAGTGTCGGTGATCACCAATATCGGCCGTGATCATATGAACCTGCTGGGCGATACGCTGGAGGCCATTGCATTTGAAAAAGCAGGAATTATAAAACCGCAGATACCCGTTGTAGTTGGTGAAACCGCTTCAGAAACAAAAAAGATTTTTGAACAGGTAGCCCGCGAAAAACAGGCGCCTTTGTTTTTTGCCGATACACAACGGTATGTGGCCGAATGGCAATACGAACATCACCAGCTGATGGTGCAGGTTACCCCATCAGGCACCGATGAACGATTTACTTATCACCTCGACCTGCCGGGCTTTTATCAATCAAAAAACTGCATTACGGTACTGGAAGTGATTTATCACCTGCAAAAAGCAGGCTGGAAGATCACCGACGAACAGGTGCAGCAGGCCCTGCGCCAGGTAAAAAAACTAACCGGCCTGCATGGCCGCTGGGAGGTTATTCATGATCATCCCGTTGTTGTGCTGGATGTAGGGCATAATGAAGACGGCATCAAACAGATCACCGCACAACTTGAACTGAGCGATTATCACCATTTACATATTGTGATCGGACTGGTAAAAGATAAAGAAATTGAAAAGGTATTATCGCTTCTGCCCAAAGAAGCCACCTATTATTTCACCCGCGCCCAGATTCCCCGGGCCCTGCCTGAAAATGAGCTGGCTGCAAGAGCACAGGCACTTGGTTTAAACGGACATGCATACGATGATGTAAATACTGCTTTACAGCAGGCGATGAATAAAGCTACCAGGCACGATCTGGTGCTGGTGTGTGGAAGTGTGTTTGTGGTGGGTGAAGTTAAGATGTAAGTTTTAAGTAATAAGTTATAAGTGCCTTTACTTAAAACTTATTACTTAGAACTCTAATTCTCCTAATTTCTTCAGCGCATAAAATATAGCCGTCACATGCATGCTTTGCACGATCTGATTATCGCGGAGTAATTGTTTTAATTCTTCCATCGAAACAAGCTGGATCTCGATATCTTCATTATCATCAAATTCCTGGGCCTGCACTTTTTTACCTCCGGTAGCGAGGTACATATGCATCCAGTTATTATTGGTTGAAGGATTGGCGGAAGTTTTACCGAGGAATTCGTAATGGCTGAACGCATAACCTGTTTCTTCGAGCAGTTCACGGGCAATGGCCTCTTCGTAAGTTTTATCGGTATCGTCGACACACCCGCCGGGTAATTCATAATTTGTTTCCCCTAATCCGTGGCGGTATTGCCGTTCAAGAATTACTTTTCCATCTTCTGTGATCGCCAGTGCTGTTACCCAGGTAGGAAATTCATATACATAGTACGGTGAAACAATTTTGCCATCAGGTCTTTCGCAGGTATCGTTGCGCACGGTAAACCATAAATCTTTAAACAGGTATTCCGACTTCAGCGTTTTCCACTTTAATTCCCGCATAATTTAATGTTCTTAGTTCTTAGTTCTATGTTCTGTGTTATTACTCCCAGCCCTTTCTTTCTTTCAGCGACGTAATATGCGCCACATGGTGTTTGCCATGCCATGCATACATGCCCAGCAGAAAGTACAGCGACATTTCTTTTTTATGTTCAGGATGAAAGACTGTACGGTTCCAGGCTTCCTGTGGCAGATTCAATAATGCTGAATGCCAGCGGGTATGTAAAGCATATAACAAAGTAATGGAAATATTGATCGGCACAGCGTTAACATCGGCGAGGTTTGCCCATAAGGCTTCTTCATAGGGTTTAATGGAAGGATTGTTTTCAGTTAAACCCAGTTTAAAACGGATGTAGGCATTCATATGGCTGTCGGCCACGTGATGTACCAACTGTTTAACATTCCACCCGCCATCGCGGTAAGGCGTGTTCAACTGTTTTTCATCGAGGTTTTCAATGGCCATTTCGAGTAAGCCCGGCAGGAACTGAATATCCTGCAGCCATTCGCGTTTTTGTTTGTCGGAAAAAGGCTGCGGTTCGTATTTGCCAATGGGATAACGTAAATCCATATTTAATTTGCTAATTAGTTAATTTGATAATGTGCCAATGAATCATTCATCACGGAGAGCATGGCCTGTCAAATGTATGAACACATCTTCGAGGTTTGCTTTCTTCACTTCTTTGGGACGTTCGAAGCCGGTGGCTACGAGGTCGTCGATCAGTTTATCGGGTGTTGCCAGCGCAATGATCTTGCCCGAATCGATGATGGCAATGCGATCGCACAACACTTCAGCTTCGTCCATATAATGGGTGGTAATGATCACGGTAGTGCCTTTGGCACGGATAGCTTTTATCAGGTCCCACAAATTGCGGCGCGCCTGCGGGTCGAGCCCGGTGGTAGGTTCATCAAGGAAAATGATCTTAGGATCGTTGATAAGGGTGGTAGCAATGGAAAAGCGTTGCTTTTGTCCGCCGCTGAGATCTTTGTATTTGCTTTTCGCCTTGTCTTCGAGGTTCACCATTTTTAACAGGTCATGCGCACTGATGCGGCGATTGTACAAACCGGCAAACAGCTCGATCAGCTCAACGAGGTTTAAGCCCGGGTAAAAGCCCGATGTTTGCAATTGCACGCCGATAATCTGTTTTATTGAGTTGGGTTCTTTATCAAGATTAAATCCGTTTACCCAAACTTCGCCACCGGTTTTATCACGCAGCGTTTCAATGATCTCCAGCGTGGTCGATTTGCCGGCTCCGTTGGGCCCCAGCAAACCGAATATTTCGCCTTCGTTAACATCGAAGCTAATGCCTTTTACTGCTTCAAAATTGCCATAGTTTTTGATGAGGTTCTTAACCGAAATAATCACCTTGCTCATGTGCTGATCCTGTTTGGGGCACAAGATAGTTCGAAACTTGCAATGTGAGGGGACCGGAAGTGCGAAAGTTGGTAGACCGGAAGCAGGGATGCCGAAAACCGAAGCCGGAAGTCAGAAGTCGGAGGTCCGATGATTATTGCTTGTAAACTTAAATAGATGATTGGTGAAAACACAGGTCGTCGGAATACGGGTTCTTCTGACTTCTGACATCCAACTTCTGACTTCTTATTTGGCGAATATCTGCGTGAAATAAATCTGGTTCTGCATATTACGTGTTACGCCGATGCCGGTGAATTTGTAATTGCCTTCGATATTGCGTTTGTGACCGGGGCTTTTCAGCCAGCTGGTCACTACTGCACGGGCCGAAAGATTACCAAAAGCCACATTTTCACCAACATCCTTAACGCCCGCTACTTTTTCAGAAATATATTTCATGCGAAAAGGTAATCCCTGATGTCCGAATGGTATGCGGTGCGTGGCCATATCCATACTATGGCGGCGGGCCTGGTATTCCATAGCCGGATTGGGCACCAGCGGAGGCAGCTTTTTTGATTGCCGGTATTCGTTCACCAGGCTAAGCACATCCCGCTCGAGCCCCGGCGCCAGGTTGGCGTTTACCACGGGAGTTGAGGGTGTAACAACCACCTTTTTTTCCGACGACGTTGCAGATCCTGATCTGTAGGTGGATTCCCTTTTCCCTGATGATGTTTCTGCCGGTTTTTGGGTAGAAGTGCAGGCAGTAACTACTGATAATAATATGCTGATAATAACTGTATAAGAACCAATAAAGTGACCGTCCCGTTTCATTTAGATAATTACTTTGAATTGAGCTATGCTAAATCTGTACCAGAGATTGTTTGGACCCCGCTTTTATGCGTTCTGAATTATTAATTCCATTTTAACATCTGCTGTAAGGAAAGGCGCATTTTCAACCGGCACATGCCGGAACCCGTATTTCTCATACAATTTTAATGCGGTTTGTAACTGGCTGTTACTGTACAGCATGATCTTTTTCGCATTCCACAAACGGGCGGTATCGAGGCATTTTTCAATGAGCAGGCGGCTGATGCCTTTACCACGCCAGGCCGGCGTTACGGCCATTTTGGCAAGCTCATACACATCGTTGGGTTCTTTCATTAAGGCCGCGCTGCCAACAATTTCTTCACCTGCTTTGGCCAGGTAAATGACACCTCCGTTATTCAGGATGGTTCCGCGCGGGTCATCAAGCACCTCAAGGTCGTGCGATTCGGTGAGATTATATTTATCAAGCCATTCGAGGTTCAAACTTTTGAAATCGGCGGCGTATTGATCTTCGTAAAGGATAAGTTCTACTTGCATAACAAATATTGAATATTGAATATCGAATGCTGAACGCTAAACGCGCAACGCTGAACGCAAAATACATCTTTAGTGAGCAGTATTCTGCTTCATGCGTTAAGCGTTCGGCGTTAAGCGTTAAGGCATTCTTCCAGTTCATCCATCATGCCCCGGCTGCCGATGAATAACGGTGAGCGTTGGTGCAGTTCGGTGGGCTCAACGTCGAGTATTCTTTGTTTACCGTTGGTGGCCCTTCCGCCCGCTACTTCGAGCAAAAAGGCAAACGGATTGCACTCATACAACAAACGCAATTTACCTTTTGGTTTATCGATAGTACCGGGATACATAAATATACCGCCCTTTATAAGGTTGCGGTGCACATCGGCCACCATACTGCCTATATACCGCTGGGTATACGGACCGCCGGTTTCCTGGTTCTTCTTCTGGCAAATACTGATGTAATTCTGAACGGCCTGTTCGTACTGAAAGAAATTACCATGATTCACTGAATAGATCTTCCCAAATTCAGGACACTTGATATTCGGATGGCTCAAACAAAATTCACCGATAGAAGGATCGAGCGTAAATCCGTTCACGCCCCTGCGGGTAGCATACACCAGCATGGTAGATGATCCATATACCATATATCCGGAGGCAACCTGGTTTTTACCCGGCTGCAAAAAATCTTCTTTGGAAGCAATGGTCCCTGTAGGAGTTATCCGCCTGTAAACGCTGAAAATTGTACCGATCGAAACATTTACATCTATATTACCACTACCATCGAGCGGATCGAACAGGCATACATACTTTGAGTTCTTACTTACGCTGTCGCTAAAAGCAACATAATCGTCGAGCTCTTCACTGGCAATACCGGCACAACTGATGCCATGCTGCAACACCCCGGTAAACTGGTTATTCGCAAATACATCCAGTTTTTTTACATCTTCGCCCTGCACGTTGATCGCACCAGCATCACCCAATATATCTACCAGGCCTGCCTTATTCACTTCTACATTTACCCGTTTGGCAGCCAGGCCCATGTCGCGCAACAGACCGCTGAGTTCGCCCGTGGCTTGCGGGAAGTTCCTTAACTGCTGAATGGTAAATTCATCGAGGGTGAGTACGTTTCTGTTGATAGTGGTCATAAATTGAGCTTTGGTTAACAGTTGTTAGTTGGCAAAAGTAAGGGAAAAACCGAAGTCAGAAAAAGGCGAGGTCAGAAGTCTGAAGTCAGATGTCAGAAGAACCCGTAATACAGGCGACCTGTGTTTCTCCAATCATCTATTTAAGTTTACAAGTAATAATCATCGGACTTCCGGCTTCAGACTTCAGACTTCACTACTTTTCCTACATTTGCTGCCTTATCAACTTATTAACATACAAATGCAAGTATTTAAGTTCGGCGGAGCCAGTGTAAGCAGTACGGAAAGGATTCAACAGGCAGGCAATATTTTACAATCCTATAAAGGCGAGCAGTTACTGATCGTTATTTCGGCCATGGGTAAAACCACCAATGCGCTCGAAAAAGTGGTAGAGGCCTTTTACAACAATAAAAAAGATGAAGCGCTTCAATTGTTCGAAGCCATCAAACAAAGCCATTTAACCATCGCCAAATACCTGCTGGTTACAACCTACAACGAAACCCTTGAGCAACTGGTGAACTTTTTTACCGAAGTAGAATGGCTGCTGCACGATAAACCGGTACGCGGGTTCGACTATTACTACGACCAGGTGGTGTGCATAGGAGAATTACTATCTACCGTAATTGTGAGCGCTTATCTGAACGAATCGGGATTCACGAATCACTGGATCGACGTACGGGACATTATTCGCACTGATAATAATTTTCGCGATGCCAATATCGACTGGAAGTATACGGGCGAAAAAGCCGAAACGGTGGTGATGCCGTTGCTTAAAGAGCACAATGTTATCATTACGCAGGGTTTTATCGGATCAACCGACGAAAACGAAAGCACTACACTTGGCCGTGAAGGCAGCGACTACTCCGCCGCTGTATTTGCCAATTTATTGAATGCCGAAGCTCAGGTAATATGGAAAGATGTGGAAGGCGTAATGAATGCCGATCCCAAACAATTTACCGATGCGCAACTGCTGCGTGAACTGAACTACGACGAGGTAATTGAAATGGCCTACTATGGCGCACAGGTAATTCACCCAAAAACCATCAAACCGCTGCAGAATAAAGGGATTCCGCTGTATGTAAAATGTTTTCTTGATAAAAATCTGCAGGGAACTGTTATTCATAATAAAACCATCAAGGGCCTCCCTCCTATCATTGTGCTGAAACAAAACCAGGCATTGATACAACTGCACTCGAAAGATTTTTCCTTTGTGGGCGAAAAGCCGGTGGCCGATCTGTATCAGTTGCTGGCCGATAGTAAGATCAAGCCCAACCTCATGCAAACCGGCGCGGTCACCATTCAGGTTTGTTTGGATAACCAAAGCGATAAAATTGAAAAGCTGGCAATTGCCGCAACAGAAATATTCGATGTGCAGGTTGAAAAAGGATTAACGCTACTTACTATTCGTCATTATAATGAGGGAATTTTACAAAAAATGATTGCCGGCCGCGGTGTTGAGTTGATGCAACGAACGCCTGAGACGGTGCAGGTGGTGTTAAAATAATCGGCAAACGTAAAACGGCAAACGGCAATTTCAAACAGCCGGGAATTTTCACGTTTGCCGTTTCACGTTTCACGGCTTCAGGTACTTCTCAAAATCAAGTCTTTTATAAAACATCAAGTCTCTCACAAACTGCATATACAAAATAATTTCGCGCCAGCGCATGAGCCACGATTCAATGGAGCGCCGGGTGAACAATTTGCCGATGGGCAGCAGATCGTATTCATAGGCGTTAAATGTGAGGTTCAACGCCTCCATGTATTTTTTATGATTGGCGGTAACTTTATAAAACACCCGTTTGCCGATGCACATATGCGAGAAGATATTAAACTCAATGCCCCGCAAAAAAATAAAAGCGGTGGTATGTATCTGAATGGGAAAATTGGCATGGTGTAAAAGTGTATCCGTCGGCAGTTCTGTTACCTTGCCGGTATAAATGTTTACATCATAAATATACCGGGTTGTATTGGCGGCCGATAATACATACGTGAAAGAAACATTTTTGAAATACCGTTTTATAAAAAATGGTAAGCTGCGGCTGAATGTGGTAAAATATTCATCCACCACTTCTTTTTCAATATACGTTTGGTTTTCCTGTTCATAAAACTTTTCCAGACTTTCAGCTTCCTGATGTAAATATTGCTTTAGTAATTCATCGCGATTGGAAAACCAGTCTTTTTCACTAATGGCAAAACCGTTTTCCGACGACCAGCGATCGCCCGATACCATTACTTTCACCACAGGTGAAGGGATCTGATGCCGGTTAAAATATGCTTCTACCAGTAAAGGATGTTGAATAAACCGGTTGAAGTGATAGGAATCTTTATGCAAATGGCAGTGGTTGCTGGCAAACGGAATGGCATACCAGGCGCCGGTGGCCTTAACGGTTTGTGCAAATTCTTTTATATACCTGTCAAGATCATCAACGGCCGAATCGGGCGCATCTACTATTTCATACGACAACCTTTCGTTGGCTGAGCTATGACTTCTGAAAACAAAATCTATAGGCCGGTGCTTACGAATAATTTGTTTAAGCGTAAGCCCCATATGTTTTGAGTCGTTCAGGTTCAGCAGTTTTACGCCATCGCATTCGATCAGCACGGCGCTGTCGAGAAATACCCAGAACTGGTACGATGTGATGGTGAAGCCATTATCCAGTTGAAAACGCTCGCCATGTTTCAGTTCAATGATGTTATCGAACCCAAGGTAGTTCAGGTCGTCTTTAATGCGCGAATAGTTTCCTTTGGGAATAATGATCGGGGTTTTGTTTTTGAATTTTTTTAAAGAAGCCCCGTGAAAATGGTCCCAGTGAATATGTGTGAGGTAAATAAAATTGGGGTGCAATGAATTGATGAGGTCTTTACTTACCGGCGGATAATTCCACCACGAGCGCCAGTAGCTACTGCCAACCAGCCAGGGATCGCAAATAAGCGATGTGCCCGGTTTATTTTTTACCAATAAACCGGCATGGGATAAGATTTGAAATTCCATAACCAGAGCGGTTTCACTATTGTGTGATTCCTTCAATATAAATATACTGAAATAATAACAGTTACACACAAACTAAATAAAAAATAGTGTTGCCGGGTTTTGATCTTGTGGTTAATAATCGTGTAGGCATCATGTATATTTAATTATTAATTGATATTTTTCTAAAAAGTAGCTGGTTGTGCGAGCCGAATGTTGCCAAAGGTCCCGACAAATGTCGGGACGAGACTGCAAGTCTCGCATAGCAGAGGTCTCACAGAGCGGCTTTCGCCAATGTGCCGTATATTGCCGGCAATTATGGAGTCAGTAATTGGGTTTTATAAAGAAAAAGTACAGTTTTATCAGGACGCGTTGAAGCGGTTACAGCCTGTTGCCACTTTGGTGGCCGGTTTGCGCCTGGCCAGTTTTTTTGTTTTTGCTTATGCAGCCTGGCGGTGGATTTCGGGGCACACGTTGGCCTGGCCGATCACTACGCTACTGCTGATCGTGGTGTTTAGTGTACTGGTGCGCATTGCCTGGCGGTTGAACGACCGTAAGGCGCTGCTTGAAAAACTGTTATTTATAAATAAAAATGAACTCGATGTGTTGCAGCACCAGCCCAACCAGTTCAATAATGGGGAATCGTTTTTATCGAACGACGGTTATGCCGGCGATCTTGATATTTTCGGCCCCGGTTCCCTTTTTCATTTATTGAACAGAACCACTACCGGGCATGGTACGCAGCAACTGGCCGACCGGCTGCAACAGCCACCTCTTTCCAAAACGGATATTGAACAGCAACAACAGGCAATACAGGTACTGACCACCCAAAAAGAACTACGCCAGCTGCTTACGGCGAATGGCTTGCTGAACGAAGAAAAAGAAGGCACCTTACATGATATTGCCAACTGGCTGCAACGGCCTGCTGTATTGCATAATAAACTATGGGTACAGTTATTACGCTGGCTGGTGGTGGTTTACAGTTCAATTTTTTTGATATACTGGCTGGCAACCAATAATTATTATCCGTTAATACCGGTTGTATTGTTATGCTGGCTGGTGAACGGAATGTTTAGTAAACGAATTCACGAACAGCATACATTGTTAGGTAAAAAGCAATCTATATTGGAACAGTATGCCGCTATTTTGTTGTTGTTCAGCAAGGTCGAAAGCGGCACATCAGAACTGTTGAAAAAAGAAAAGGCGGTTGCTACGGAAGCGCATCAATCGGTAAAAAAGTTTTCGCGTTTATCGGCTATGTTCGATCAGCGGTTAAACCTTATAGTGAATATTTTTCTGAACAGTTTCTTTATGTACGATATTCATTGTTTATGGGCGCTTGAAAGCTGGAAGAAAAAACATAAAGACCGGTTTAACGAATGGATACATTGTGTAGGCTCCATTGAATACATTAATTCATTAAGCACCTTTGCATTTAATCATCCGAAATACCAGTATCCGGTTGTTGACATTAATAACTTATCTGTATCTGCTATGCAGCTGGCGCATCCGCTGATACCGGCTGAGGAACGGGTAGCCAATGATTGCATATTTGGCATAAACGAACAGCTGGTACTGGTAACCGGTTCCAATATGTCGGGCAAAACTACTTTCCTGCGCACGCTTGGGGTAAACCTTATACTGGCGCAATGCGGCGCACCCGTTTGTGCCGGTTCGTTTTCTTTTACTCCCATGATTATCCGCAGCTCTATTCGTGTGAGTGACTCACTGGCTGAGCATACCTCCTATTTCATGGCTGAGTTGAAACGGTTGCAACAGATCATTCACTATCTGCAGCAGCACGATACGCCTGTTCTGATCTTAATTGATGAAATTTTACGCGGCACCAATTCAGAAGATAAAACACACGGGTCGGAACAGTTCATTAAAAAGCTATTGCAATACCGCTGCCTGACCTTGTTCGCCACGCACGACCTGGCGCTCAGCCGGCTCGAGCAGGAGCTTCCCGGCAAAGTGAGCAACTATTGCTTTGAAAGCACCATCAGCAATGGTGAATTGCTTTTCGATTATAAATTGCAACGGGGTGTGGCTAAGAATAAGAATGCTTCGTTTTTGATGGAGAAGATGGAAATAATTTGAAAATGGAATAATGCAAAAACCGAAAAGCCTTCCGCTTGATTGCGGAAGGCTTTTCAGTATATATAATCACCGTCCTTATTTCACTTCTTCGAACTCGGCGTCGGTTACGTTTTCGCCGCCGGCGTTAGATTGTCCACCGCCGTTAGGGCCGCCCTGCTGATCGCCGGGTTGCTGGCCTCCGGCTGCGCCCTGCGTAGCTTTGTACAGCTCTTCGCTGGCTGCCGTCCAGGCGTTGTTCATTTCGGTAGTGGCAGCATCAATCGCACTTACATCCTGCGATTTGTGCGCTTCTTTTAATTTGTTCAGGGCTGTTTCGATAGGCCCTTTTTTATCGGCCGGAATTTTATCGCCATATTCCTTCAGCTGTTTTTCGGTTTGGAAAATGAGGCTATCGGCCTGGTTCAATTTATCAACCTTTTCGCGGGCTGCTTTATCGGTTGTTTCATTGGCTTTGGCTTCGGCTTTCATCTTTTCAATTTCATCCTTGCTTAAACCGCTGCCGGCTTCAATACGTATCTTTTGTTCTTTACCGGTGCCCTGATCTTTAGCGGTAACATGTAAGATACCATTGGCATCGATGTCGAATGTTACTTCGATCTTAGGCAAACCACGCGGTGCGGGTGGTATATCTGTGAGCTGAAAACGTCCGAGGCTCTTATTCTGATTGGCATAGGTACGTTCGCCCTGTAATACGTGAATTTCAACACCGGGCTGGTTATCGCTGGCGGTAGAGAATATTTCAGATTTTTTAGTTGGAATGGTTGTGTTGGCATTGATCATCGGAGTCAGTACACCACCCATTGTTTCAATACCAAGGGTCAGCGGTGTTACGTCGAGCAACAACACATCTTTCACTTCACCGGTTAATACGGCGCCCTGAATGGCGGCACCAACTGCCACTACTTCGTCGGGGTTAACGCCTTTGTTAGGCTTTTTACCGAAGAATTTTTCAACCAGTTCCTGAACTTTTGGTATACGTGTACTACCACCTACCAGGATCACTTCATCTATTTGCGCTTGTTTTAAACCGGCATCTTCCAGTGCTTTTTCGCAGGGGCGTAAACAGCGTTCAAATAATTTATCGGCCAACTGCTCAAATTTGGCGCGGCTGAGTTTTTTTACGAGGTGCTTGGGCACTCCGTCTATAGCCGTAATATATGGCAGGTTGATTTCTGTTTCGGTCGAAGACGACAATTCGATCTTGGCTTTTTCGGCTGCTTCTTTCAAACGTTGCAAAGCCATGGGATCTTTGCGCAGGTCAACCGATTCATCATTTTTGAATTCGATGGCCAGCCAGTCCATGATCACTTTATCAAAGTCGTCGCCACCGAGGTGCGTATCACCATTGGTAGATTTTACTTCGAATACGCCATCGCCCAGTTCCAGTACCGAAATATCGAATGTACCGCCACCGAGGTCAAATACGGCAATTTTTTGATCGTGATGACCTTTATCGAGACCGTAAGCCAGTGCGGCTGCGGTAGGTTCGTTTACGATACGGCGAACATTTAAACCGGCAATTTCACCGGCTTCTTTGGTTGCCTGGCGTTGGGCATCGTTAAAATAGGCCGGAACGGTAATAACGGCTTCATTTACTTCCTGGCCCAGGTAATCTTCGGCCGTTTTCTTCATTTTTTGAAGGATCATGGCAGAAAGTTCCTGTTGCGTATATAAACGGCCATCTATGTCAATACGTACGGTATTATTGTCACCTTTTGCCACTTTGTAGCTCCAGTGGCTGATCTCTTCTGTCACCTCGTCGAAACGACGTCCCATGAAACGCTTCACACTCATGATGGTGTTATGCGGATTGGTAATGGCCTGGCGTTTAGCCGGGTCACCCACTTTTCGCTCGCCGTTCTTCAAGAAAGCCACTACCGACGGGGTTG
>Ga0114129_10003277_pt1 | contig 22723 bp, 17 predicted proteins | sample RhiMetdeltSRZDD1_FD_80071 | JGI IMG/M metagenome (GOLD analysis project Ga0114129, IMG submission 80071) | Populus rhizosphere microbial communities from Tennessee, USA - Rhizosphere MetaG P. deltoides SRZDD1 (version 2) (version 2) | ecosystem: Host-associated > Plants > Roots > Rhizosphere >... | reverse complement strand
CACCGAGAAGAGCCTTCGGAACATCGGTGTTCCGACGCTCGATCTTCAGCAGCTCCACGTGTGGGACGATCACTGGTCGAGCGACGACCACTGGCAGCGCGTCGTTCGAGCCTTGAAGGACGAAGGGCTGATCCGCGGCTTCGGAATCAGCGTCAACCGATGGCAGCCAACGAATGTCGTTCGCGCCATCGAGACCGGCCTCGTCGATTCGGTGCAGGTTGTCTACAACGTGCTCGACCAGAATCCGGAGGATGAGCTCTTTCCGCTCTGTCGAGAAAGAAACATCGCCGTCATCGCGCGCGTGCCGTTCGACGAGGGCAGCCTCACGGGAACGTTGACCGCCGATTCGCGATGGCCCGATGGAGACTTCAGGAACCTCTACTTCTCGCCCGGAAACCTGGAGGCGACGCTCCCACGAATAGCCGCGCTCCAGCAGATCGTTCCGCGCGACATGACGCTTCCGGAGCTGGCCCTACGGCACATCCTCCACCATCCGGAGGTTTCTACCGTCATTCCCGGAATGCGAAGGACGCGACACGTGGAGCAGAATCTGGCTGTGAGCGACGCCCAGCGGCTCTCGGGCGAACTGCTGGCGGAGCTGAAGACCCACCGGTGGGAACGGACGGTCGACTGGGAGTAGGTGGTATAATGTCCTTTTGCCTAAAGCCCCAAGGAGCCCACAGTGAAGGCAGGCATCCATCCGAAGCTCTATGACGTTGTCGCCCGGTGCGCGTGCGGCGCGACCTGGAAGACCCGGTCGACCAAGCCTGAGCTGCACCTGGAAATCTGCAACAGCTGCCATCCGTTCTTCACGGGTCGCCAGAAGCTCGTCGATACCGAAGGCCGTGTCGAGCGCTTCACGAAGCGGTTTGGCGCGCAGACGACCGAGAGCCGCAAGCAGGCTGCGGCGGCCAAGACGAAGAAGCAGCCCGCGGCCGCGAAAGCGTAGACGCGGATTTCGCGGATTAGCGGATTTTCGTAGACGCGGATTTCGCGGATTCGCGGATTTTTTGCGGAGAGCGACTCTGGCGGACAGCGGATTTCGCAGGTCAAAAAAACTGTTCATCCGCGAATAACGTCGCTCCCCTTCTTGCAATCTTCCGGTCGAGCCTCGCCAGTCGATGGCGCATGTCGTCGGCTCGCTGGCTCTCTATGTCGGTCAGCTCGTCCAGCGCAAACTGCGCCAGCTCGCGAGCCGTCGTGAAATTCCGCTCACGGTGTTCGTGATGGATGGCGAGCGCCTCGGCCGCGAACTGCCGAAGTGTCTCCATTGCAGGAGACGCGTGCGCAGCCCGCGTTCCCGCGAGGTGAAACAGGTCCCGCCAGATCGCCGCGGCGTCGGTGAAGCGCCGCTCACGACGAAACTGAATGCCGAGCCGATACAGCGCCTCGGCGCGAACGTCGACGCCTGTTGAAGCGGACGCGCGCACGTAGCACGACTTCGCGCGATCGAGCGCGCCAGCCCTGTCGTACACGCGCCCGAGCGCAAGCGCTTCTGCGCCGTCGCGACAGGCCGGAGCGCCCTCGCGGGTCAGTCGTACGGCGCGCGCAGTCACGGCAGCGAGCGAAACGAGATCGAGCCGGTTGTGCTCGAGCACCGGCTCGAGCGGCCGCGGATCGCCGCTTCGAAGAAACTTGAAGAACCTCGTCGGAATCTCGAAGGCCGACACATCGCCGTTGCGTCGGAAATCGAGCAGTGTTCGTTCGAGCGTCGAGAGCCGACAGCCACCTTCGTCCATCGCGTCGACGCGTGTCGCTCGCGGCCTCCACAGCCGTCGCGCCGGATGCAGCATGTCGAAGTGCAGCACATCGTCGAGCGTCATCTCCATGCGGTGGAACGCCCATCGCGTTTCCATCACCGGGACGTCGAACGTCTTGCCGTTGTAACTCACGATCAGGCGCGCGCCATGGAAGAACTCGGACACGGCAGCGAGCAGCGCGCGCTCCGCCGCGAAGCTGGTGAGCAGGAACTGTCTGATCTGAAAGGCGCCGAGATCGAAATACCCGCAGCCGACGAGAAAGGCGACGGTTCCCGCGCCGCCGCTGAGCCCGGTCGTCTCGAGATCGATGAACAGGGTGCGCGGAGCGTCGGCCTCGACATCCTGCACATCCTGTGCACGCAACGCGGTGAGCGACGGATCGAGGACCTGGAGACCGTCACACTGGGACAACTCGCACTCGCCAATCCTGATATCCCCGTGCCAACGGTCCGACTCGTACCGGCGATCGATTACAAGACAGGCGCCGTGCCGCGTCCGACAGGGCCGCCCGCCGAGGATCTCTCCCATTCGATCGACATCGACAGCCGCGTGATACACCCCCGCATCGGGCTCGTACGTGAGCTCGCGGCTGCCGGGATCCCGCGAGCTCGAGCCGCCTCTGACGATCGCGCGGAGTCGCGAGGAGAGATCCATCTCAGGCGGCCTCAGACGCGAGCAACAGGTGCAGGATTCGTGAGGCAACTCGCTTCGCGTTGGGCCCGGTGTTTCCTTCAGGGCCGACGCAGGAGGGGCAGCCGGATTCGCACGGGCACGTGTCGATCAGTTCGGCAGTCCGCTCCAGCAACAGCCCATGCATGTCGAACAGCGGACGGCTGAACCCGATGCCTCCAGGGTAGTTGTCGTAGATGAAGACGTGCGGCTCGGTAGCAAGGGTCTCGGGTACACCACCCATTCCTCCGGTGCGCGTCGATCGATCGAGCGTTCCGCCATCAATCGACAGGCCGATGTCGTGCCGATCGCACATGAGAAGGAGCTGCGCGATGTTCTTCATCGCAAACGCGAGCCCCACCACGCCGTCGCGTCGATCGTCGCCCGGGAACGAAAGCGAGGCCATGACGGACGAAGGGATCGTCAACCAGTACGACGACGTATGCATCTGCTGCTCGGGAAGGTCGAGATCGCCGGAGCCGACGTTTTCGTTCGTGTAGAACTTGATTTTCTTGAAGCCGACGACGCGCGACAGGACATGTACCTCGCCGTGCGACCGTGCGGCGAGGATGTCGGGGTTGGGGGCGCGGGATCCGGGGCTCGTTTTAGGGATGGCTACAGGCGGCAGTCCGCCTTCAGCGGCATCTTCAGAAATCGAAAACGTCTCTGAAAACTGGTCGTCGTCACTAGGCATCCGAGCTCCGAACGCCGAATCCCGAACGCCGAATCCCGCCTCCGACGCGAAAGTATCGAGTATGGTCACCTTCGAGTACGTAATCGCGTCAGTGTAGTAATCGCAGTCAACCGACCGGACGTACGCCTTCCGTCCATCAAAATCGAGTCGCTCCACTTGAAACAATTGTCCCTCGACGATGTAGATCGCCTTCTCGTGGAGCGTCGCGGGACCGCTCGTGAAGTCGGTTTCGCCAATAACCTGCTCTCCATGCGTGCGATCGACGACGACGAAATTGTCTGAGGACACGGATCGAAGGCTGACTGCATCCGCAGGGTACGATTCGTTCGTCCAGTTCCATTGACCGTCGGCGTGATGGACGAATCCTTCTTCGGCCAGCACGGCCAGGATCTCCTGGACGTTCTCGCGTCCGAAATGCTCGTCATCGGTGAACGGCAGCTCGAACGCCGCACACTTCACGTGATCGAGGAGGATGTGCAGGTTGTCGGGATTGATCAGCGCGTGCTCGGGTGAGGCGTCGAAGAAGTACGACGGATTGCGGATGACGAATTGATCGATTGGCGCGCTGCTTGCGACGAGCACTGCGGCCGACCTCGTCGTCCGCCGGCCGGCGCGTCCGGCGCGCTGCCATGTTGCGGCGATGCTGCCCGGATAACCGGCCATCACGGCGACGTCGAGCGCACCGATGTCGATACCCAGTTCGAGGGCGCTCGTCGAGATGACGGCGCGGACGTGACCTTCGCGCAGACCCCGCTCGATCTCGCGCCGGCGGTTCGGCAGATATCCGCCGCGGTACCCGCGAATCACGTCAGCCGCGCCTGGGGGGCCGTGAAACGCGTCCTTGAGGTACGTCGTCAGGATCTCGACGGTCAGACGGCTCTGTGCAAAAAGGATCAGTTGCAGATTGTGCCGAAGGAACTCGAGGGCCACTCGGCGCGATTCCGCCAAATACGATCGACGAATGCCGAGCTCGGCATTGACGACCGGCGGATTCACGAAAAGGAAAAACTTCTCGCCGCGTGGCGCGCCGCTGTTCTCGACGAGCTCGAACGGCTTGCCAATCAGGCTCTCAGCGAGCTCGCGTGGATTCGCGATCGTTGCTGACGAACAGATGAACGTAGGATCGGATCCGTAGTGCCGGCAGATGCGCCGAAGCCGTCGCAGGATGTTCGCCAGATGGCTGCCGAACACGCCGCGGTAGGCGTGCAGCTCATCCACGATGACGAATCGCAGATTCTCGAAGAGCTTCGCCCAACGTGGATGGTGCGGCAGAATCCCGGAGTGCAGCATGTCCGGATTGCTCAGCACGACGCGCGCCTTGCCCCGAATCGCGCGACGTGCATCGGCTGGCGTGTCACCATCGTAGGTGAACACGCCAATCTCGAGATCGGAACCGCGCGTCACGAGATCGGTGAGCGCCTGCAGCTCCGCGAGCTGATCCTGCGCAAGGGCTTTGGTCGGAAACAGATACAACGCGCGCGTTGCGGGATCCTCGACGATCGCGTTCAGAACCGGTCCGTTGTAGCACAACGTCTTCCCTGACGCGGTCGGCGTTGTCGTGACGATGTTCTGGCCGCTCAGCACGTGGGCGAACGCTTCAGCCTGGTGCGTGTAGAGCTGATCGATCCCGCGTGCAGCGAGAGCAGACTGCAGTCGAGGGTCGATGCCGGCGGGATACGGCGCGAAAGCAGCAGCGATTGCTGGCAACCGCCGCATCGCCGTGACGATGGGATCGGCTTCGGCACCCAGCGGAGCCGGCGAGCCAGCGAGCCGTTTGAGGACCTCTTGTAGCGATCGATCCTTGTCGCCGGAGATGACCGGCAGCGTCTGAATGGCCATTGGAAATCGTTGAGGCCCAGAGAATTGCGCGATTGATGGTAGCAGCCGATTGCCGGGCGATCAAGAGGCGAAACAAGAGGTAGGAGGCAGGAGCGTCTAACTTCTAGCTTCTGACTCGTGCTGCTTCTGACTCGTTCTGACTCCGCAACGCCTCACGCGCAGCGGCCGCCACGATTCCACTGAGGCCGAGGACGCCAATCAGATTCGGAAACACTTGAAGGGCGTTCATCAAATCGCCCCAGGCCCACACAAGATCGACACGCGTCGTTGCGCCGAAAGGAATCAGCAGGCAGTAGATCCAGCGATATGGCATCACGACGCCGGGCCCGAGCCAGTATTCGAGAAACTTCTCCCCGTAGTAGGACCAGCCGATGAGAGTCGTGTACCCGAACAGGAACACACAGAACGCGACGATGTAGCCGCCGGTGGGAATCGCCTGGTTGAACGCGAGCGCGACGGCAGCGGTGCTGGTCTGTCCGGACAGATAGGCGCCGGTCAGGAGAATCGTCATGGCGGAAATCGTCGAGGTGAGGAACGACACGATGAACGTTTCCATGACCGCATTGAGCCCCTGTTGGACTGGCTGGGCGCTCCGCGCGGTCCCGTAAGCAACGGCGGCGGTGCCGTAACCAGCTTCGTTCGCGTACAGACCGCGGGCGAGGCCGTAGCGCATTGCGACGAGGATTCCAATCGACCCGCCTGCGGTCGCGCGGAACGAGAAGGCTTCACGGAACACGAGTCCCAGCACGTCGGGTATCCGCGAAGCGAATGCCAGAATCACGATGAGGCCGCCCACGAGATACAACCCGACCTTCAGCGGCGTCAGAGCTTGGGCGGCGCGGCCGATCGATTGGATACCGCCGATGATCACCAGCCACGTGAGCACCGCGACCGCCACGCCGGTGATCCACGTGGGCACGCCGACCTGGGTGTTCAGCACCAGAGCGATCGAGTTCGTCTGCGAGAACGGTGTGGTCGTCAGCGCCGCGATGCCGGCAACGACCGCGTACGACATGGCAAACGCCGGCGATCCGAGGCCTTCGCGAAGGTAGTACATCGGACCGGATTGAACAGTCGTTCCGTCCGCGTGTCTGAACGTGAGGCCCAGGACTGCCTCGGCGAACTTGATTGCCGTCGCGACGAAGCCGTACGCCCAAATCCAGAACAGCGCCCCCGGTCCGCCGGAGACGATCGCCGTCGCAACCCCTGCGATGTTGCCGGTCCCAATCGTCGCCGCGAGGGCGGTCATGAACGACTGGAACGGCGTCAGCGCGCCCGCGGCACCGGTGGCCTGCCCGCCGAAAAACACCCTCAGTGCGTCACCGAAACGGCGGATCTGCACGACACCCAGGCGCAGCGTCAGGAAGATGCCGGTTCCGAAGAGAACGATCACGAGAACGGGAACGAAGAGGAAGTCGGCCGTCGACTGAACGATGGAAGCCAGCCAATCGCTGAGCATGCAGGTTTATAGCATTGAGCTGTCGGCATTAACAGGCTTCGCCGACCCTGAAGGACGACCGCAACGAATGCGTCCACAGGGCCGAATCTGCAGAAGCGAATGAGCGCAGCGAGTGAGCCGCCCCGCCCCACCGCGCACAAAACGCGCGATGGGGACCCCTCGGAGCGGAGCGGGGCGAAGGGGACCCCGCGAGCGACGGCGATAGGGGGTCCGGCGGGACGAAGTCCCCCGGTCAAATACTTGACCTGCTTTGACATCCATCCACGACGACGCACGCACCGCTGATCCAGCTGGCGCGCGGCGAGGCGAGAAACGCCACGACGGAGGCGACCTCCTCGGGACGGCCAAATCGCCCGAACGGCAGTTCGAGGCGGACGAACTCGGCGATCCCGGCGGGATCCGCCTGCTGTCGGCGATGCCACGACCCTCCGGGGAACAGGATCGAACCCGGTGCAATGCTGTTCACGCGGATGTTCACGGGAGCAAACTGCCGCGCCAACGACTTCGCCAGGCTGATTTCGGCAGCCTTGACTGCGTTGTATGCCATCCGGCCGCCAGCTTCGCGGCCGTAAATCGAGGCAATCATCAGAATCGCTCCGCCGCCACGCGCGCGCATGTGCGGAACCGCGAGCCGCGAGGCGCGGATGGCCGGAAACAGCGTCTCGTCGAACGCGGCCTGCCATTCGGCGTCAGATGTCTCGACGAGGTCGCCGCCCCCGGCACGCCCGACGTTATTGACGAGGATGTCGAGACCGCCAAACGTCTCGATCGTCCGCTCGATGATCAACTCGACCCCGGCAGCGGTGGCCACATCGGCCTGCACGGCAAGGACCATGTTCGGACGTCGAGCCGCGGCTTCAACTTCGATCGCCGCTTCGGCGAGACGCTCGCCGCCGCGCGCGCAGAGACACACACGGCATCCCTCGGACACGAGCGCACGCGCACTGGCGAGGCCGATCCCGCGGCTCGAGCCGGTGATGACGGCAACTTTATCGGTGAGACCTAGATCCATCAGTGACGGCTGCCGTCTCTCGGCTCAAGGCTTTGGGCTTTGGGCCGTGAGCCCAACGCCGGGGCGTCGATCATTCCACCCGTCCGCCGCTCAGATCGTTCAGCCGCCAATCGAATTGATGGAACGTGACCTTGAATTGGTTCTGCTGAACGAGCTCCTTCTCGAGCGGCAGCAGGTGCGGCGTGATGAACGCGACGAGCGCCCGCTCAACGGGCGATCGATCGGCGAATGGACCCGCCGCACCCTTGTCGTATGCGGCGACGAACTCCGCCTCACGCCAGCTCAGAATGGGCGTGACCGAGACCTGATTGCTCAGTCGATCGATCTTCAGCATCTGCTGATCCGTCACGAACTCCGCTTGGACTGCATCCAGCTGCCCGGCTAGCCGTGTGGCTGTGTAGGCTTCACTGCGCAAACGTCCGCTCCCGACGGCGCCTCGGCCGAGCGCGAGATAGACGCGCGGCTCCTTGAATTCCGGCAGAATGGTCTTCTCGATTTCATCGAGAGTCACGGCGCGCCCGGCCGCGCGGTGCTTCGCCTGTTCGAATGCGCCAGGGATCTGCCGAATGCTCGCTGCGGGATACGTCGCGCTCCGCCCACGAATAGGATAGTTGTCGAGGACCGTCTCGAGCACGATCGCGTTGTACGCGTTCAGCCAGAAGGCTAGCTTTTGCTCGCGGGACCACCCCTCATACGTGGTGCCGGGCACGTTCAGCGAGGCGGCATACCGATCGAGACGGCTGCGGTCGGATTTGAGCGCCCGGTAATAGACGAACCCGTCGCGGACGTTGATATCGAGAATGCGGTCGAGCGGAACATGTAAGGGATCGGCGCCAGGACCGGGCTCGGTTTGTTGCGCGACGAGCGGCGAACCGAGCAGTGCCGTTGTGACGACGCTGGCAGTGAGCAAGCGAGACATGACGTTAATAGTATCTGAAACGCTCCGGGGTCTCGGTAGCCGTACCCGTGGCCGCGTCAAGACTCAGCGCGTCAACTAAGATCGAAGCATGATTCACGATCGAAACGTTGATGCAGCTGGAGGAGCGATCCGGTTTCTCGAAGCTGGCGCCGGGTGGCCGGTCATGCTCCTTCACGCGTTTCCGCTGACCCCGGACATGTGGCGTCCTCAGCTGGAACGCGTTCCCGATGGCTGGCGTTTCATTGCGCCCGATCTGAGAACGTTCGGCACTCGTGGTTCGAGTGCTCCGTCGATGACCGATTACGCCGGCGGTGTGTCCGCGCTGCTCGACGCGCTGGAACTGGACCGCGCCATCATCGGCGGACTGTCGATGGGCGGCTACATTACGTTCGAGCTGTTCCGACGGGCGCCCGAGCGTTTCACGGGCATCTTGCTTGCCGATACAAGAGCGCAGGCGGACACGCCGGAGAACGGTCAGGCACGCAGGAAGCTGTCCGAGCTCGTCCGCACGAAAGGGCCGGCTGCCGTCGCCGATCAGATGCTGCCGAAGCTTCTGAGCGAGACGACCTTGCGCAGACGCGGGCACGTTGTCGCGCAGGTTCGGCAGTTGATCGAGAGCTCAGACGTCGCGGAGATCGATGCGGCCATTCACGCGCTCATGACGCGGCCCGACTCGACGCCGGACCTGGCGCGCATCTCACTTCCGACGCTCGTTCTCGTTGGCGAGGAGGACTCCATCACGCCGATCTCCGATGCCGAGCTCCTCCAGCAGCAAATCCCGCGATCGCAGCTCGTGATCCTTCCAGGGGCCGCGCACCTCTCGAATCTGGAAGCGCCGGACGAGTTCTCGACGGCGCTGACGAACTTCCTGGGGTCGAATCTCTAACCGGGGGACTTCGTCCACCGGACCCCCTTACGCTGACTCTATCCAACTTCGTTCCCCGGACTCCTCAGGCCGAACTCTGAACCTCAGAGCCGGCGCGTCGTCCCAGCAACGCGCATCGACGAGCTGCTGCACGATACAATCGCCGGCGTCGTCCCAGGAGGTCTCGTCATGCGTCACTGGCTCTCGACTGCTGCCGCCGTTGTCTGTGCGCTCGCAGGTTTCGCTCGACCGATTGCCGCTCCGACCGTCGACGAGATCGTCGCACGGCACCTCGAGGCCCGTGGCGGCGCAGAGCGACTGAAGGCGATCCAGACGATCAAATTCACACGCAAGGTCGCGACGCAGTTCAATACCGTCGATGTCATCATCCTCAAGAAACGTCCGCAGCTCTTTCGTGCCGAATCCGCTCCTCCGGGCGGGCCGATGACCGTCCGCGGCGTCAATCCGGAGGGCGCGTGGGACACGGCTCAGGGCGGCAAGATCGTCATGCGCTCCGCCGACGCGGCCGCAGAGACGCGGGAGCTCGACGCCGACTTCGACGGCCCCCTGGTTAATTGGAAGGCCAAGGGCCACACCGTCACTTACGAGGGAACAGAATCCTTGCCCGGCGGAGATGCACACAAGCTCAAGATCGTCACCAGGAGCGGAATCGTGCGGACGATCTATCTCGACGCGCAGACGTATCTGGATCGCCGGCACACGGGTGTTCTCAACCTTCCGGGCGGCCGACGGTTCGACGTTTCCATTGATTTTGGAGACTGGCAAGAGGTCGGCGGTGTCAAGTTCCCGTTCGACATCAGTGAGGAACGGACAGGAAAGGAGCCCGTGCAGTCGCTCGCAACCTACACGGTGAAAATCGAAGTGAACGTGCCAATGGACGATGCGCTGTTTGCCACTCCGAAAGGATGATGACGTCACCCGTTCACGTGGGACTTGGAGCGCTCGTCCGAGCAACCGAGCGCTCAACGAGCGCACGACCGAGGGCGATTGCCAGCACGATTGCGGCAACGACCGCCCAAAACGCGGACTTCGACCAGGTGAAAATTGGGAACTCACCCTGGGCATGACTGACGAACGATCGCGTTGCGGCCGGCAGCGCTAAAAAGCGGCGCTCGCCGTCCGCGCGCTGCTCGGGCGGCCACCGATGGCCGATCGCGAGTACCGGCGCGAAGTACTTCTCGAGGATCCGGTTCTCGAACCACGCCGTCGCGACGTCATGCTTCCAGGCGAGGTTCCTGGCCTGGACGTGCAATAGCCCCTCGCTCAGGTACTGATCCTCGCGTGACAGCCGCGGCGGCCGGATGGGCGGCGGTGCCGATGTCCAGCGACCCGCGCGGTCCCGCGACAGGCTCTCGAGGTCCGCGGCGCTGTAGATCGACCGGAAGACGCCAATCTCGGGGTCGCCAATCTCGTAGCCGAGATGCACGCTGTTGAGGAAGCAGGCGAAGACGACGGTGCCCGCAATCGCAAGGTTCGCGATCTGAATCGACGACCGCCGGCCAACGCGAAGGTTCCACCACGCTGGCGGATCGATGGCGAGGCTGAACAGCAGCCCTGAAACAATCGCTGCACCGTTGAGCAGGACGTCTCGGACCTCACCAATGCGCGCGGGGATGAACCATTGAAACCATTCTTCCAACGTGCCCACGATGAGGCCCGCGAGGATCGGCAGCGTCAGGACTCCGCCATCGTCCAACGGACGCCACGCACGGTAGAACAGGAACGTGATCACGCCATACTCGACGAAGTGGAATCGCTCCACGGCGTCCGATGCCGGATTTCCGAGCTGTGAACGAATGGAGTACGTCACCGCCGTGACGAGCGCCAGAACGATCAGACCGTAGCGCAGCAGCCGGCGATCGCGAATTCGGATCACCGCCGCGCCGAGCGCTGCACACGTCGCGACGCCGACCGCGATTCCCATAATCGCGACGAACTGGCCCGGAAACGCCCTGAGGATGGCGCTCCTGATCTGCCCGATGAACGGCGCCGACAGGACGAGCGCCGTGGACGCTCCGATCGCGAGAAGAAAGCGCGCCGGTGAGAATCGGGCCGGAAAAGCGTTGCCATCCATGAGCCGCCTCCATCATAGCCACGTCCGGCAATCGCGCCTACGCGAATGCGTTACGATCGGCCATGCTTCAGCGAAATCATCTCGTGGCGTTCGCGCTGGCACTCGCAGGCGCCGGCGTATTTGCCAATCCGGCCCGCCGGCCATCGGCTGCGACAGGCAACGGTCCGAAGATCGAGATTGCCTTCGCGAAGCAGACGCGCGCGGAGCCAGTGACCGGCATGGTCTATGTTGCGTTCAGCCGCGATAACCGCCAGACCTCGATCGCGCAGACGGGGCCGACTGGCAGCCCGTTGTTTTCGGTGTACGTAGACGCGCTGTCGCCGGACGCGCCCGTCGCGATCGACACGCGCGCCCGGGGCTATCCGGTCACGAGCCTCGCCGAGATCCCGCCGGGTGACTACTACGTTCAGCCGTTCGTGAATGTCTATACACGTTTCCCGCGCGCTGATGGCAAGACAGTCTGGCTGCACATGGACCAGTGGGAAGGCCAGGACTGGAAGCGCTCGCCTGGCAATCTCTACGGCGATCCGGTCAAGATCATGTTCGATCCACAGTCGGCCACGACGATCACGCTCACTGCCGACAAGGTCATTCCACCGATTCAAGTCCTGCCGGAGACGGACTTCGTGAAACGGATCCGGATCCAGAGCCGGATTCTTACCGCGTGGTGGGGACAGCCAATCTTCATTGGCGCGACGGTGCTGTTGCCGAAGGATTACGACAAGCACCCGGACGCGCACTATCCCGTCAACTATCAGCAGGGACATTTCTCGCTTCGGGCGCCGGGCGGTTTCGGCGGCGGCGGCGACTTCGACAAGTTCTGGCTCGCCGAGGACACACCGCGCTTCATCTACGTAACGCTCCAGCATCCGTCGCCGTATTACGACGACTCGTACGGGGTGAACTCGGCGAACAACGGTCCGTTCGGTGACGCGATCATGCAGGAGCTCATTCCTGAAATCGAACAGCGGTTCCGCGTCATTCGCGAGCCGTGGGCCCGCATGCTCTCGGGCGGCTCGACCGGCGGCTGGATTGCCCTGGCGCACCAGATCTTCTATCCCGACTTTTACGGCGGCACCTTCGCGAGCTGCCCCGATGCCGTCGATTTCCGCTATCACCAGATCGTCGACATCTACAAGGACGCCAACGCCTACTACATCGACAAGGGATGGATGCGCGTCGAGCGGCCGAACGAACGCCAGCCTGACGGCAACATCAGATCGATGATGAAGGACGAAAACCTCTACGAGCTCGTGGTTGGCGACAAGTCGCGTTCAGGCGGTCAGTGGGACATCTGGGAAGCGACGTACTCGCCGTCCGGCGCCGACGGCTATCCGAAACGGCTCTGGAACAAGGCCACGGGCGACATCGATAAGACCGTGGCAGAGGCGTGGCGCAAGTACGACCTGCGTCACATCCTCGAAACGAACTGGGCGACGCTCGGTCCGAAGGTGGCGCACAAGCTCCATGTGTACGTCGGCGACATGGACTCGTTCTACCTCAACGACGCCGTCGAGAAGTTGAACGAGTTCCTCGTCAAGGCGGCCGCGCCGGCGTTCGCGGGTGAGGTCGTGTTGCAGCGGCGCGCCCCTCACTGCTGGGGACCGCGAAATGCGGAGCTCGCGGCAAAGATGACGGCGCACATCGAGCGCCACGCGCCGCCAGGAGCCGATCGCACACGCTGGCGTTACCGCTGACCCAAAACGGATGCTTAGGCGCGCCGCAGGCGCGCCCCGCCGGAGCGGAGCGGGGCGAAGGGGCCCCCGCGAGCGACGGCGATGGGGGGTCCGGCGGGGCGAAGCCCCCCGGTCTAGTCAGACGAATCTCGTCAGCGTGACGTCGAGCGCGCGCGCCTGAACGGTGCCGCGATGCCACTGAACGAGAATCGGGCTCTGATAGGTCCCTTCGACGATCACGCCCTGCCCCTTCATCGCCCGATCGGAAACGAGCAGGCTGACCGATCGCTTCATGCGCAGGAAGCGCGCGGCGGGCATGGCAATCGCACGGGACAGAACGCTTTCGACGAGCGACTCGTGCAGGCCCAGCGTGTCCACGAGCTGGTTGAACACGCGCACGAGATCGTACTTCGCGTAATCGAGCGTCCTCGCCGGAATCGCTCGCGGGTTTCCGAGAATGTGGCCGGCCTTCTCCGCCATGAATCGCAGCGGATCGCGCAGCACCTCGGAAAGATCGTGGCGCATCAGCAGCGTTTCGTACTCGTTCACCGTGAGTCCGGCATGTTTCTCGCCGGGCGCGAGGGTCAGGCGTACGCGGCCCTTCGTGACCCCGTGGCGACGCACCAGCTCGGCGCACTGGTCGTACACACCAAGATTCGGATCCTTCAAGTTCACCGAGTCAACGGCGTGCCTGGAGACCGGGACCGTCACGCGCGTCTGCACGACCGGCTCCTCCTGTGAATAGCCGAGGATGCTCGTCAGCCGTCGCCGCGGGATGCCGTCGTGCACGCCATCGAGATCGATGAAGCACACCGGTTCGTCGGGTCGGTTCGGATACGAGACGCACGTGCGCAGGGCGCCAGCCATGAAGGCCAGGTGTGAATCGGCGTTGCGCGGCTCTTCGGGCTTTTGGGCGTCGGTCAGCTCGGTCCGCCGTTCGAGCTTGTCGTGCTCGTAGCCGGCCCCCTGCGGAAACATCGTCCGGGAGACGTCGATGTACGTCATGACGCCGCGGCGGCTCTGATTCAGCCGCGAGGCGAGCGCCTGATCCAGATACCCGGCCGTCGTGTGGAAGGAGCAGCAGAGCGCCCGGGGATAGATGTTGAGGACATCGCCGTAACGCTGCCTGACGATGCCACGAACATCGATGACATCAACCCGTGCGCGAGGCGTCAGTTCGAGTGAGAACTCAAGAGGGGCGACAGGCATTAACGCAGCAGTGAACGGTAAAGAATAACACGTTTCTACTTTGCAATGCAAAGTTTATTTTTACCTCGGTGAATGCGCTTCGGAACGGGCCCAGGACGCTCCACCGACCATGACGAGCAGGTCAGCAGAGAACCCGGATGATGTCCGAGCGCGTAATAATGAACGTCTTATCGGTCTTGAAGTCCCGGACCAGCACCGCCGGGTTCTCTGGCGTGATCATCTTCGACAGCAGCTCGATCGGCGTCGAAATGTCGACAAAGGGAAAGGCCGGCTGCATGATGTGCTCGACCGGCTGGCGTTTCACGTCCGGATCGGCGACGAGCTGAGTGTACAGGTGTGCTTCGTTCAACGAGCCGACCAGCCGCTTGTCGCGCGTAATCGAGATCTGCGAGAAATCGTGCTCTGCCATGAGCCTGACCGCGGTCTCGACCGCCTCGCTTCCCTCGATCGCGAGCAGCTCCCCTGAGACGCCCGACGCGACGAGGTCGCGCGCCGCCATGCCCGTCTTTTCGAGAAAGCCCTTCTCGCGCATCCAGTCGTCGTTGTACATCTTCCCCAGATATCGCGAGCCGTGATCGTGGAAGATGACGACCACGACGTCGTCTCTGCGGAACTGATCCTTGAGCTGTAACACACCGGCCATCGCCGCCCCTGCGGAGTTCCCCGCAAAGATCCCCTCCTCTCTCGCGATGCGGCGCGTCATCAGCGCCGCATCCTTGTCGGTCACCTTCTCGAAATGATCGATGACGTCGAAGTCCACGTTCTTTGGGAGGAAGTCCTCGCCAATCCCCTCGGTGATGTACGGGTAGATCTCGTTCTTGTCGAAGATGCCGGTCTCCTTGTACTTCTTGAATACCGAGCCGTACGTATCAATACCCCAGACCTTGATCCTCGGATTTCGCTCCTTCAGAAAGCGGCCGACTCCTGAAATCGTGCCGCCAGTTCCCACACCGATGACGAGGTGCGTCACCTTGCCGTCAGTCTGTTCCCAGATCTCCGGTCCCGTCTGTTCGTAGTGCGCGGCCGTGTTGGACAGGTTGTCGTACTGATTGGCCTTCCACGAGTTGGGAATCTCCTTCTCGAGCCGAGAGGAGACGGAATAGTAGGACCGGGGGTCTTCCGGATCGACGTTCGTCGGGCAGACGATTACCTCGGCCCCGAACGCCTTCAGCGCATCGGCTTTTTCCTTCGACTGCTTGTCGGTCGTCGTGAAAATGCACTTGTAGCCTTTCACGACGGCAACGATTGCGAGGCCCATGCCCGTGTTGCCCGAGGTACCTTCGATGATCGTCCCGCCCGGCCTGAGCAGCCCGCGCCGCTCGGCGTCTTCGATCATGCGGACCGCCATCCGATCCTTGATTGAATTGCCGGGATTGAACGTCTCGAGCTTGACGAGCACGTCCGCCGAGATGATCCCCTTCGTGAGGCGGTTGATCCGAACCATCGGTGTGTTGCCGATCGTGTCCAGAATCGTCTCGCTGATGCTGATGCGCTTCGCCACGAGGCGATTATCTCTCAGTCGGGGTTCGGGATTCGGGGTTCGGGGTTCGATAGATCTTTAGTGACCGAGCGACATCTGAACAAGAGCTCAGAAGGCAAGGAGCTCTATCAAAATGGTTTCTGAACTTCTGGTCTCCTGATCTCCTGTGCTTCGCGAGCGGCCGAAGTACCACGTTATCGAACCCTAATCCCGAACCCCGAATCCCGAGCCCGGCTGAGCCTGACAGCATGTAGACACGCGACATCCTCAGGCTGTAGAATGGCTACATCCATGTCACTGAAATCGAAGGCGCGCTATCAGAACCGCATCGAGCTCCTGCAGGGCACGCTCGACCTGTTGATCCTGCAGACGCTGCAATGGGGGCCGCAGCACGGGTACGGCATCGCCCAGGCAATCCGCGCCGGGTCGAGCGAGGTCTTTCAGGTCGATACAGGGTCGCTCTATCCGGCCCTGCACCGGCTCGAGCGGCAGAAACTGATCTCGGCTGCGTGGAAGGTCTCCGAGAACCGTCAGCGCACGCGCGTCTACAGGCTGACGTCGGCCGGCCGCAGGCAGCTCACGTCGCAACGCTCGAAGTGGGCGCAATTCGTCGACGCGGTCGCCGGGGTCCTCGCGCGGCGGAGAACGGGAGAAGCATGACGTCGCGAAAAGATGACGAGCTCGACGAGGAAATCCGCGCGCACCTCGCGATGTCGGTGCGCGATCGAATCGATCGGGGTGAAGCGGCTGGCGACGCGGGAGCGGCGGCTCGTCGCGAGTTCGGCAACGTCGCCCTCGTCAAGGAAGTCACGCGCGCGATGTGGGGTCGCATGTGGCTGGAGCGGTGCGTTCAGGACCTCCGGTATGCCGCACGCCTCCTCGTCCAGCATCGCGCGTTCACTTTCGTGGCGATCCTCTCGCTCGCCGTCGGCATTGGCGCCAACGCCGCGCTGTTCCAGGTGCTCGACGCCGTGCGCCTGCGGGCGCTGCCGATTTCGAATCCTCACGAGCTGCTCGAGGTCCGGTTGTCGAGCATCGATGGCGCGCGCGGCAGTTTCAACAGCTGGCACCCGTCGCTCACGAATCCGATCTGGGAAGCGATCCGCGATCGGCAGCAGGCGTTCAGCGGACTATTCGCCTGGGGCGCCGAGCAGTTCAACCTCACCGCGGGTGGTCCGGTTCGGATGATTTCCGGCCTGTGGGTGTCTGGCAACGCGTTCGAGGTTCTGGGCGTCCGCCCATCGTACGGCCGCTTGTTGTCCGGGAACGACGACCGCCGCGGCTGCGCCGCGCCGCACGCCGTGATCAGCCACGCGTTCTGGCAGCGCGAGCTTGGAGGAAGTCCGTCAGCGATTGGCCGAACGCTCACGCTCAACGGCCGTACGGCGGAAATCATCGGCGTCACCGAGCCGCGTTTCTTCGGCCTCGAGGTCGGGCGAACGTTCGACGTCGCGGTCCCCATCTGCGCCGAGCCTTTCATCGATGGTGGCGCCGGCCGACTCGACGTCGGTACGCACTGGTGGCTGACGATCATGGGCCGTGTCAAGCCAGGCTGGAGTCGTGACCAGGCGACATCGCATCTGCAGGCGATCTCCCAGACGCTGTTCAAGACGACGTTGCCGCCGAACTATCCGGCCGTAAGCGTCGAGAAATATCTCGCGTTCCAGCTGGAGGCTGTGCCGGCTGATTCCGGGATCTCGCGGCTCCGTGAGAATTATCAAGGACCTCTCTGGCTGCTGCTCGGCACGGCAGCCCTCGTGCTCGTCATGGCCTGCGCGAACCTCGCGAATCTGCTGCTCGCGCGTGCCAGCGCACGCGTCCGCGAGATCGCTGTGCGCCTCAGCCTGGGGGCATCACGCGGTCGGATTGTTTTCCAGCTGCTGACCGAGAGTCTTCTGCTTGCGACCATCGGAGCGGCCGTCGGCGTCGGATGGGCGGTCGTCCTGAGTCGGTCGCTCGTCGACTTTCTCAACAATGCGGGAGACGAAATCGTTCTCGACCTCGGTGTCGATTGGCACGTCCTCGCATTCGCGATCGCGTTGGCCTTTATTACGTGCCTCCTGTTCGGGCTCGCGCCGGCGCTGCGCGCGACGCGTGTCGAGACGGCGTCCATGATGAAAGGGCACACCCGCGGCCTGACCGCCGATCGCGAACGCACCGGCATCCGTCGCGCGCTGGTTGTGAGCCAGATCGCGCTGTCGCTGCTGCTCCTTGCAGGCGCGCTGCTGTTCGTACAGAGTTTTCGCAACCTCGTGCGCGTCAATCCCGGATTCCGACACGACGGCGTCTTGATTACGACCCTCAATCTGCGTCCGCTCGGTCTCGCGCCGGAGCGCCGCAATTCGTTCAGAATCGATCTGTTACAGCGCCTCCGCGCGATTCCCGGTGTCGAGGCGGTCGCGGCTGTCGCGATTACACCGGTGAGTGGCAGCTCCTGGGGCAATGACGTATGGCTGGCAGACGATACGAACCGGCGGCACACCAACAGCCTGTTCAACCGCGTCAGCGCTGGCTACTTTTCGGCCCTTCGCATTCCCCTCATTGCCGGACGTGATTTCGACGATGCGCGCGACACCTCGTCGTCGACGGAAGTTGCCATCGTCAACGAGGCATTCGCCCGTGCCGCGATGGTCGGTCGTAATCCGGTTGGCGCCACGATCGTCGTCGAACGAACTCCGAACACGCCCGAGAAGTCGTACCTGGTGGTCGGCCTCGTTGGAGACGCGAAGTACATCGATTTGCGCGAGGAGATCGCACCGACCGTGTTCCTCGCCGGATGGCAGGAGCCACGGCCTTCGAACGGCATCGAAGCCGTCATCCGGTCGAACCTTCAGCCATCGGAGTTGATGGCGGCGATCACTCGCGAGGCGGCCGCCGTCAACCCTGAGATCACACTGACGTTCGACGTGATGACGGAGCAGATCCAGCGCACGCTCGTCCGCGAACGGCTCATGGCGACGCTGTCCGGCTTCTTTGGCGGGATCGCGACACTGCTCGCCACCGTGGGACTCTACGGCGTGATTTCGTACACGGTGGCGCGGCGATCGAATGAAATCGGTGTGCGGATGGCCCTCGGCGCGGCCCGCCGCGACATCGCCCGACTCATTCTCCGAGAGGCTACACTGCTGCTCGCGTTCGGCGTCGCGGCGGGACTGGCGCTCTCGCTTGGCCTGACGCGTCTTGCCAAGACGTTGCTGTTCGGCCTCGAGCCTCACGATCCGCTGACGCTCGTGACAGCCGTCTTGGCGCTGGGAGTCGTTGCGCTCGCAGCAACCTACTTCCCCGCACGGCGTGCGATGAACATCGAACCTACGATTGCGCTCCGCGCGGAGTAGCGGCGGGTTCGGGATTCGGGGTTCGGTATTCGCAGCGTTCCGGGTTCGCGCGTTCGGTTTCGAAGGCAGGCACCATTAACGTCCGCGGGTTTACTCGAAAGCGAATCGCGAACCCCGAACCCCGAACATCGAACCCCGAACCCCGAACCCCGGCCTCTATCGCCTCAGCGATTTGTACTTGAAGCAGTCGACGACGTGATCGTTGACCATGCCGGTCGCTTGCATGAACGCGTAGCAGATCGTCGAGCCGACGAACGTGAAGCCGCGCTTCTTCAAGTCTCGACTCATCGCATCCGACTCCGTCGTCCGCGCCGGGACATCCTTCATCGTCCGCCAGGCGTTCTGACGCGGGCGCCCGTCGACGAACGTCCACACGTAGGCGTCAAGGCTTCCGTGCTCCTCCTGAACCTCGAGGCATGCGCGCGCGTTGCGAACGGCGCCTTCGATCTTCAGCCGATTCCGGACAATGCCTGGATTCGCGAGCAACGATCGAATCTTGCGTGCATCGTAGCGCGCGACCTTTGCAGGATCGAAGCCATCGAATGCGGCTCGATACGCGTTGCGCTTTCGAAGAATCGTGATCCAGCTCAAGCCGGCCTGCGCCCCTTCGAGAATCAGCATCTCGAAGAGCCGGTGATCGTCATGGAGCGGCACACCCCATTCGTTGTCGTGATACTGCTGATACAGCGGGTCGGTGCCCGCCCACGCACATCGCTTCATGAGCTCAGAACCCTTTGGATCGCGTCGCACGCCGTCGTAGTTCCATTTTCCCGTCGAACGAAGTCTCCAACCTCCGAAGCGCGGCGCGCATACGACGGATCGGAGATCAGGTTCGAGAGCTCCGCAACGAGCCTGGCGGTCCTGTATCGGCTTCGCGGCAGCGTCCTCCCAACGCCAAGACGCACACAGCGGCGTCCGTTATCCGGTTGATCCTGTCCGAACGGCACGACCAGCATCGGCCTACCCGCACGCAACGCCTGAGCGGTCGTGCCCAGGCCGCCCTGGTGAACGATCACGCTCGCGCGCGGCATCACGAGGCTGTGCGGCGCGTAGTCGAACACGCCGATGCCTTCGGGGAGCGACCCTCGGTCAAACGTGGCGGCGTCCTCGCCCACGAGCAGCAGTGCACGGCGCCCGAGCGCGCGTGCCGCGTCGATACTGGTGCGGTAGAAGTCTCCGGCAATCCACACGGCCGATGATCCCAGCGTGAAGAGGATCGGCGGCTCGCCCGCGTCGAGAAAGCGAAGGAGATCATCGGAGGGTGGTCGCTCGCCGGCCGCATCGTAAAACGAGAACCCGGTGACCAGCGTCTGCGGCGGGAAGTCCGGCTGCTTCTCGCCGAACATCCGAGAGAAGAGCCCCAGCACCAGCGCAGGCGAATAGTGTCCTTCGAAGATCGGGTGAGCTCCTTGTCGGAGTCCCAGCTCCTTTCGAAGCCGCTCCACGGGCTCGCCCCACGAGCGAGTCGCTCGCTTGCCGAGGCGCGCCATGAAGGCGGCCACGGCGGGATGCAGCGCGGCAACCGGCTGCAGCCAGGGCGCCTGCGGCGGCGTTCCCGGATCGAACGCCGAGAGAAAGGACATCGGCAGCAGCACGCCGGATATCCACTTCATCCCGGTAGTCTCAGCCACCAGCGACGCGGTGATCGGGACCTGGTGCGAGATCAGGAGATCCGCTCCGCCGTCGGCGCGGACCGCGGCGAGCACGTCCGCGTAGCTTTGCCGCGTATACGGGCCGAGCACCTCTTCGAAAAGGTACTTCGCTCCATTCTTCGCGTCCAGAACCCGCCGAACGAGCTCGCGCGCCGCCCGCTCATCAGACGGAACGTCCGGTCCGGATAGATGAAAGCCGATGCCTGCGCGAGTGACGTGATCGCGCCACGCCGGCAGCGTCGCGATCGCAGTTTCGTGGCCTCGCCGCTTCAGCTCCAGCGCGAGCGCCATGTAGGGATGGAGATCTCCGAGAGATCCCCAGGTGGTGAAGACGATGCGCATCGGCTGCCGGCTCGAGGCTCATGGCTCCGGGCGACATGACTGGCCTGAAGCCCTGAGCCATGAGCCTCGAGCCGTTTCAGTATGTCACCCTCACTCGATACTTCAGAACCGCGATCCCTTCCGCAGCCACCGGCACACTGAATTGCGTGGCCCAGGCCGCGGTTTTCTTCCACTCGTGCGATGCATTCAGCATGCGCCACGTCCCGCCAACCGGCTCGTTGACTTCGACCGCGATTGGCACGGACTTGTGGTTCCTGAGCGTGATCTCGTATTCCACTTCATACGTGGACGACGCAATCTTCTCGAAGTCGACCTGCTTCCGCTCGCAGACGACGTCGAACGCGTTGCCGATCTTCAGTTTCAACGTCTCGTCTTTCGGCGTGTGCCCGATGTGATCTTCACCGGCGAACTGCACTCCGCCCTTCGAGTCGGCTTGATACACCCGGACGACGCCGGCCGGCATCGGCATGCCAAGCCCAGCCTTCTCCGCGTTCTTGAATTGGTAATACACCTGCACGACGTCCTTGATCGGGGCGCCGGGATGTTGCGGATTGCGATAGTAGAACGACTGACCGTCGACGACGTAGCGCTTTTCGACGGGAACTCCCGTGCCCGTCAGCATGCTGACCTGCTTCGTTTCGTTGTTGTTGACGCTCGTCTTGTGACCGATCGTGTACAGGTGGTACTCCGAGAAGGCTTCCTGTTCCATGGGAGCCTGAGCAGCGACCGCGCGTTCATCGCGCGTCTTGCGAAGAGCATCGGCCATCAGCTGTCGGACGCGATTCAGATCCCCCGCGACCAGCTGCACGCGAGCGTTTCGGAACGCGGTGCCGCTGGCATTGGCGAGAGTGACCCACCCATCGAGATCCGCTGATTTGTCGTCACGGCTCACTGTCAGCACGTAATCCGCATTCCAGGAAAGCTTGCCTGCGAGATACGACGCCTCGACCCGATGCCGTGTTGCGCCGCTGTTGTCGAGCGACCAGATCAGCGTCGGCCGGCTGTAAAGATTGTCAGGCAGCTGCGGAAACCGGATGTGATCCGCGTGAAGCCCGGTGACGATCTCGTCACCGATCTGCCAGACCGGGGCTTCGTTGAAACTCAGGAGTCTCGCGCGAACTTCCTGCTGACGCGTGCTGCCGGCGTCCTGAACGCTCCGGACGAGCGTGACGTCGCGGCCGACGTACTTCCGCAGCAGCTTGTCGGGTTCGAGGAGATCGTATTCGTAGTTCTGCTCGAGCACGCGGACACGCTGCGGCTCGGTCAGCGAGCGGAAGTGCACGGTTGCCGGGTTGATGCTCGCTGCAATATCCATGAAGCGAAGGTCGAACGTCCCGGGCGGCAGCTGAAGGTTCCGCACATCGCGTACGAGCGCGATATCCGAGTTGTAAACGGTGACCGAGAGCTCGATCTGGTCGTCCAGGCTCGTCGCGCTCTGTCCTCCTGCCGCAGCCGGCGCCGCGTTCGGCACTGACCCCTCATGGAATGCGACAACGACGAAAATCACGAATATCGCAAGACACACCCGTGCGCGCATGGTTTCACTCCTTCAGCGACGCGGACCTGACGATTCGCATGAATGGCCCGCTACAGATAGAACGAGGTCCTGGGTTTTTCTTGCGCGGGGCGTGCCGGGCCGAGGGTGGTGGGATCGACGCTCTAACTTCTAGCTTCTAACTTCTGTCTCCTGTCTCCTACCTCCTCTCTCCTGTCTCCT
>Ga0114129_10003276_pt1 | contig 22724 bp, 26 predicted proteins | sample RhiMetdeltSRZDD1_FD_80071 | JGI IMG/M metagenome (GOLD analysis project Ga0114129, IMG submission 80071) | Populus rhizosphere microbial communities from Tennessee, USA - Rhizosphere MetaG P. deltoides SRZDD1 (version 2) (version 2) | ecosystem: Host-associated > Plants > Roots > Rhizosphere >... | reverse complement strand
GCAGCGCGGCGCACGTTTCTATCTTCTCTTGTTCCTATCGGCTGACGAAGCGGAAACCGGCGCTCAACCAGCTCAGCGAAGAGAGATCCAGCGGGTAGGGGTCGAGCCGCCGTTCGCGTGCGATCACCACCTCGATCGCGCCCCGTTCACCCTCGAAACGCAGACCGCCTTCGATGCGTCCGCCGGTCTGGGCCTCCCGGTTCCTGCTGCCATCGACATGAAGGTGCCGCACGCTTCCACCTGAAATCACGCTGACATGCGACTGCACTGGCACGCGGACGTCCACGCCGCCGTTGGCCTCCCACGTGTAGTCCACGTTCGACTTGAGGACGACGCCGAGGATGTTGCCGTGCGGCCGGAGCGTCCACCCGCGCGGGCGAAGGTCGTGTTCGACGGCGATGCCGAGCATGTTCCAGTCAACGGGCGCTCGCTTGAAGCGATCGCTGAGATGCCGTGACGTGTGATGCAGCACCGCTGCGAATTCCGTGCGGCGGGCGCGCACGGATGTCGAGGCGTCGAGCGTGTAGTTGCCCTGGTTGGGATCGAAATTGCGGAATTCCTGGCCGAGCACCGCCTCGTAGTTGGCGGCGAAGGTCGCCCGGCCGATGCCGTAGTCCACGAAGTCCATGTCGGCGCCGAAGTTCGTGTCCCAGACGAACCGCGGATCGTTCTGCGACAGATGCTCGGCGCCGAGGTGGAAGTCGTAGCGGGAAAAGAACTGAACCGGGCCCTGCGCGGCTGCGGGAGTCGCGGCGCCAAGCAGCGCGAGCGCGATGAGCGTCCGTCGAATCATTTGGAGTCTTTCGTGTGCCGGAGCTCGGCGAGCGTCGCCTCGAGCTGTTCAATCCGCTTCTTCAGCTCCGGCAGCCGGCGGAACACCGCCGCTGCCCGCCGCCACTCGCGTGCCTCGAGGGCGGGATAGCCGGCGACCATCATCCCGGCGTCGACGGAGTTGGTGATGCCCGACTGCCCCACGGCGACCACGCCGCGGCCGATCGTCAGGTGGCCGCCGACGCCCACCTGGCCTCCGAACATCACGTCGTCGCCAATCTCGGTGCTGCCCGCGATGCCGACCTGCGCGGCCATCAGCACGTTGCGTCCGACGACGACGCCGTGCGCAATCTGCACGAGGTTGTCGATCTTGGTGCCCGCCTTGATTCGCGTCTCGCCAACCGCTGGACGATCGACGGTCGTATTCGCGCCCAGCTCCACGTCATCTTCGATGACCACGGTGGCAACCTGCGGAATCTTCTCGTGCGTGCCGTCGCCGCGGCGGACGAACCCGTAGCCGTCGCCGCCGACGACCACGCCGTTCTGCAGCACGACGCGATCGCCGATCGTGACGCGCTCGCGGATGGCGACGTTGGAGTGGAGGACGCAGTCGGCGCCGATGCGCGCGCCGGGGCCAATCGTGACGCTCGGAAAGACGATCGTGCGGTCGCCGATCGAGGCGCCTTCTCCGACGGCGACGAACGCGCCGATCGAGACGCCGGCGCCGATGGTCGCGTCGCGCGCCACCGCCGCCATCGCGTGAACACCCGGCTCCGGCTTCCACGCCGGCGCGAAGAGGCCGACGGCGCGCGCGAACCCGAGGTACGGGTCGGCGGTCCGCAGCACCGGAATCGCGGGAGCGGGTGCGTCGTCGGTGAGCAGCACCGCGGACGCCCGCGTCGTCGAGAGCGCCGCAAGGTACTTCGGGTTGGCGACGAACGTGAGATCACCAGGGCCGGCGTCCTCGATGCCCGCCACGCGTACGATCTCGATCTCGCCGTCGCCTTCGAGCCGACAGGCGAGCCGTTCGGCCAGTTCCCGCAGCTTCATCCTGGGATGCGCCGCAGCATATCAGAGGTGGAGTTACGACGCGTGCCGGACCGCGACCCGTTCGAAGAAGGTGGAGAGATGCTGCAGGCGCAGCTGCGCGGCGATTTCGTGGACACACCGATCGCGCGCCTCGCCCTTCAGCGTCGCCGCCTCGCGAAGCAATGTCAGCGGCTCGCACGGCTGCCCCGTCCAGACGACCTCGCGCAGGCCGTGCACGGCGCCGCGAATCGACAGCCAGTGCCCCATGACACGGAACGCGAAGTAGTAGCCGATGATGTTCGGGCCCGGCAGAAGGATGAGCGCAATCGACCCGAGCATCAGGACGCCATCGACCGCCAGCCAGATGCGATGGCGCTCCCAGTCACGCTGCAGCGTGCGCCGGATCAGCGTATTCGTCTGTTCGAAGGTGAGGTCCTGCGGGTGGAACGCGACGACCGTTTTTTCGCGCCGGAGATTCCACAGCAGGCGCTGTTCGGCGATGCGCTCGGCAACCCACCCCATGATCCATTCCTGCAGGCGGCCGAGCCGCGTGCCGGGACGCGAGGCGGAGGCGCCAGCACGGCGACGCTCCTCTGCCTGGTGGAGCATCACCGCAAACTGGTAACGGATGCGTCCGAGAATTCCCGTCGAGCCGCCGGCGGCCGGAGGTGCTTCCACCGCCGCCTCGCAGTAGAGCTCGTACCGGTCGGGCGCGACCGGGATCACGAACACATCCATTCAGTTGACGATAACAGACTTAGATCACCGTTCGCCGTCCCGAGATCAGGTTCACGAGGAACAGCACGAGCACGATGACGAGCAGCACGTGGATGAGGCCGCCGGCCACGTGGAATCCGAACCCGAGCACCCAGAACAGCAACAACAGGACGATGAGCGTCCAGAGCATGGTGATGAGCCTCCCCTGACAGCCGGACTATCCGGTCCCGACATTCCCGGGACCGCCCCGGGTTGGGGCGGCGGTCACCATTGGAAGGCGCAAGCGTTATGCCGGACCTGCGGTCGGGCTCGCGTTACTGCCGACGTCGGCGCTGCGGCACTGGTGGAAGATTCACGGCGGTCGCCGGCTTGCCCGCCGCCTCCCAGGCTCCGGTGATCATCGCGGCGACCGCAGCGATCGAATCGTTGAGCCGCCGTTCCATCACCGCGCGGTTGGCCGCGAAAAACGCCTCGTAGTACGCGTCGTCGTACACGTCGCGATCGCCGATGGCGTCGCGATCGGCCTTGAGGAGCGCCGGGACGAGCTGCGTGTCCGTCAGGAGCGCGTCGAAGAGGAAGCCGCGTGGATCCTTGATGGGCGCGATGGATTTCGGCGCAATCGTCAGCCGATCGACGTATCGCTCGAACATCGTCGCTTCCCATCGCGAGTGCACGCCCCACTGCTGCGTGAGCTGACCGTCGTAGTTCATGACCCCGTGCAGCGGGACGTGCGCGTCGGAGGCGTAATGCGCGAGCCACGCCGAGAAGAGGATGACGTCGAGGTGCGCATTCTGACCGAAGCCGCCGCGGCGCGGGTAGGCTTCGAACGCGCGTCGAAGAGAGCCGTACACTTCTTCGGCGGTCCATGGCACGGTGCCGGCGTCGCGCATCCTCGCCGCGCCGAACTTGGCGAGGGCAGCCGTGTAGTCACGCGGCAGCTCGGTGAACGGGTACTGTCCGAAGCCCGGCGAATCCATGTCGACGAAATGGTGCGGCCGCTCCTCTTCCCACCCGGCGATGATCCACGTATCGGGATCGATCGCCCGTTCGACGACCTCGGCACGATGCTTCTCGAACAGCGGACGCAGCTCCGGCGGCAGGAGGGCGATCGCGCGGTCCATGATGAACTTGTGCGCCGAGAAGCCCCACGCGTGCGCGGGACGAGGCACGATCAGCACCAGCAGCAGCACGAGAGGAATGGTGGCTCGCATCCGGCCATTATATTGATCGGATGCTTCGCATCGGCGCGCACATGTCCGTCGCGGGCGGCGTCTCGAAAGCCGTCGATCGCGCGGTCGTGCACGGATGCGAGGCGCTGCAGATCTTCACCAGGAACGCGAACCAGTGGCGCGGCAAGCCGCTCGACCCGGCGGAGGTTCGGCTCTTCCGCGAGCGGATCGACCAGACCGGCATCACGCCCGTCGTTTCGCACGCGAGTTACCTGATCAATCTCGCGACGACCTTCCCGCTGTTACGCGAGCAGTCGATTGCGGCGTTCATCGACGAGATCGATCGCGCCGAGGCGCTCGGCCTGCTCGGCGTCGTCATTCACCCGGGCACGTGCACGGCGGGACCGGACAACGACGCGTTGCGCCTGATCGCGGAGGCGATTCGGGCGGCGTTCAAGGCGCGGCCGCGCGGCAGGACGATGGTGCTGCTGGAACATACGGCGGGACAGGGGCGCACGCTCGGGCACCGGTTCGAGCACCTCGCCGCCGTCATCAGGCATCTGCGCGGATCGACACGCGTCGGCGTCTGCCTCGACACCTGCCACCTCGTCGCGGCGGGCTACGACATCGCAACGGAAGCGGGTTACCGCGACACGTTCGAACAGTTCGATCGGATCGTCGGCATCGAGCGGCTCCGCGCGTTTCACGCCAACGATTCGAAGCGGCCGTGCGGCAGCCGCGTCGATCGGCACGAGCACATCGGCCAGGGGTGCCTCGGTCTCGAACCGTTCCGCAGGCTGCTGCACGACGCGCGCTTCGAGGGATTGCCGCTGCTGATCGAGACGGAGAAAACGCACGGCGCCGAAAAGAAGGGTGCGATCGTCGCCGACCCGCTCGACGTCAGGAACCTGGAGACGTTGCGACGACTACGGACTGCGTGAAGTTTCTCGCGGCCAGCCCCGGCCCGCCGACAAACCGCATGTCGCCGACGGTGACGCGCGTCCCGCCGGCGTCGGGCTCGAGCGTCCAGAACGGAAAGCGCGACCAGACGAGAAACGCGCGGATGTTCGGCGCCCGGCTTGCGGCGGCGACGCGCGGATCGGTGTTGTTCTTCGGCACATCGTAGGGATCGAACCGCACGTCGCGCGGCCGCCACGTGAAGCTCCCCGTCTCGTAGCGATCGCCGGCGTCGATGATCAGCAGCCGGCGCAGTGGAGTCATCGGCACCGGCCCGACCATCAGCGCCTGTGGCGGTTTCCCGTCCACCTGCTGCCACCGGTCGGCGATCTCCGCCCGCGCCGCGCGCGCCGACACGATCATGGCGACCACGTACACCGTCGCAAGCAGCAGCGCTCCCCGAGCGGGTTTCGCCGAGCGCCGTTGCCGCGCGAACCAGACGCCGGCACCCAGCACGATCCACAGCCACGGATCGATGATGAAGAGGACGTCGCCATAGAACCAGTGCTGGCTGAACGGCATCAGCAGGCGGACGCCGTAGTTGTTCAGCAGGTCCATCAGCACGTGAAGGATGACGCCGAGGTACGACAGCGCGAGGATCCGCATCGGGCGCACCCCGCCGCGGCGGCGTGATGCGAGCACGATGATCCCGGTCAGCAGCAGCGGGAGGAACACGTCGGCGAGCACGCCATGCGTCCAGCCGCGCCGGAATGCCACCGACGGCGTGCTGGTGGCGAACACCAGCACGTCGATGTCGGGCAGGTTCGAGGCGATCATCAGCGTCGCGGTGCCGAGTCGTGTCTGCCGCTCGAGGCCCGCCTCGCCGAGCGCCGCGCCGACGAGCGTGTGACAGAGGTTATCCATCGGCCGCCGTCATCGCCTGCTCGGAGAACACCAGCGCCTCGAACACCAGGATGCGCGCGCCCGCCTTCCACGCGTCGCGCGGCAGGCCGGCCTTGAGGCAGGTGTGCGCGAGAAACGTCTCGCGATCCCACGCGTGCTCCGCGGCAACCTGCGGCAGCAGCAGCCCGCGCGCGCGCCCGTGCTCGACGATGAGGCCGTGGCGGCCGACCTCGATCTCGTCGATCGACACGACGAGGCGCTCCGGCGTCAGCAGCGAGATCTCGATGTGCAGACAGGCGAGCTCGTCGGGCGTGACCGGCGGGAATCGCGGATCGGAGTCCGCCACGGCGCCGCCGAGGTGCACGAGCGTCTTGCCGAGCGGCGAATCGACGGTCAGGCGCCCGACGCAGCCGCGCAAATCGTCGCCGCGGTGGATGGAGACGAACGCACCGCAGCGGCGCCCGAGCGGTCCCGAGCAGTCCACGTCCGAGACGCGGAGGCCGGCGACGCGCGCTTCGAGCGCCTCCCGCGCGAGCGCCAGCAACAGTTTCTGATCGGCTTCGCTCATCATGTCAATTCCCAACGCCCAATGTCGTCATCACCAGATCGCGGCAGCCATGTACCCGACAACGGACGATTTGTCGCCGCTGACATCGCCCGAATCTCCGTACTTCAACACGCGCGCGCCCGTCGCGCCCCGCTGGCGCGCGGCGTGTAGCACCGCGACCATCGGTCCGCCGCCGCAGGCATGATGCGGTTCGCGCTCGAGGGCGCGCATCAAGCCGTCGGCATCCATCCGCTCAACGTGGCCCAACACCACCGAGTCCATTCTCGCCGCGGTCTGCGCATCCTGGTAGTGCGACAAATCGCTGCTCGCAATCAACAAGGGCGGACCTGAAGGTCCGCCTCTACGTCCCATTTCCTCCGCCTCGGGCAGGTCCGCCATCGCGCGAGCGAGCGCGTCGCCGAGGCCGAACGCGGTCTCGCGCGACTGGTAGCCCATCACCATCGGCACAATCGGCACACCCGGCAGCAGATGCGCGACGAACGGCAGCTGCATCTCCAGCGAGTGCTCGCGGCCGTGCGCCTGCCGGTGCTCGGCGATCTCCTGCGACGCGGAGGCGATCCGGCCGGCGAGCTCCTCGTCAACGTTCACGGGGCCGAACGGCGTCTGCCACGCGCCGCGCGGCCAGATCGAGACGCCATCGAACCCGACGAAGTGTGACGGCCCGACGAGCACCGCCGCGCGGTACGGCCGATCGCTGACGGCTTTGTACGCGAACGCGGCCACCGGGCCCGAATATTTCAGCCCCGCGTGCGGCGCGACGATGGCGACCGGCGCCGGCAGCGGATCGATCCTCGCCCCGGCGACGTAGCCATCCACCTCGCGACTGAGGCGATCCGGGGACGCGGGATACCAGGACCCTGCCACCGCCGCAGGCCGGATGTCGCTGGCCATCCGCGTAGCGTACGCAATTCAAAACGCAAAATGCAAAATGCAAACCCTATATCGTCGCGACAGTGGTGTGGAAGCCGCAGCGACGCTCACCCCGCCGTCGCGCAGCAGGCTTTGCATTATGCATTTTGCATTACGATGACCCGATGCCGACGACCCTGACAATCGCCGATGTCGAGCGCATCGCCGCGCTCGCGCAGCTCGAGCTGACCGGCGAGGAGAAAGAGCTCTTCACGAAGCAGCTTGCCGACATCCTGCATTACGCCGAGCAGGTGCAGGCGATCGACACGAGCGGCGTGCCCGCGACCGCGTACGTCAACATCAGCCAGCGGATGGAGCGCGAGGACGAGCCGCGGCCGTCGCTGCCGACCGATGAGGCGATTGCCAACGCGCCGGACGCGGCGCCGGAGGGGGGTCTCTTCCGCGTGCCGCGAGTCATCGGCGGGTGACCGTGCTCGACGCCACCGCAACATCGGTTCGCGACGACATCGCGGCGGGCCGGTTGTCCGCGGCGGACGCCACGCGCGCCGCGCTCGATCGCATTGCGTCGGTCAACGGCGCGCTGAACGCCTTCAACCTGGTTGACGCCGATCGCGCGCTCGGACGCGCGCGCGAGATCGATCGCCGCCGCGCCGCCGGCGACACGCTCGGCCCGCTCGCCGGCGTGCCGATTGCGCTCAAGGACAACATGGACGTCCGCGGCATGCTGACGACGGCGTCGTCGCGGATCCTCAGGGACTTTCTGCCGCCGTTCGACGCAACGGTGACGCGCCGCCTCGAGGCCGCCGGCGCCATCATCGTCGGCAAGACCAACTGCGACGAGTTCGCGATGGGATCGTCGAACGAGAACTCCGCGTTCGGCCCCGTTCACAATCCGTGGGCGCTCGATCGCATTCCAGGCGGATCGAGCGGCGGATCCGCGGCGGCCGTCGCGGCGCGCTGCGTGCCGCTGGCGCTCGGATCCGACACCGGCGGATCGATTCGCCAGCCCGCCGCCTGCTGCGGCGTCGTCGGCCTCAAGCCGACCTACGGGCGCGTGTCGCGGTACGGGCTGCTGGCCTTCGCGTCCTCGCTCGATCAGATCGGTCCGTTCGCGCGCACGGTCGCCGACGCGGCGCTCGCGCTGTCGGTGCTTGCCGGGGCGGATCCGTGCGACGCGACCACGGCGAACGAGCCGGTTCCCGATTTCGCGCCCGCGCTGACCGGCACGGTCGACGACATCCGCATCGGCGTGCCGCGCGCCTTCGTCACGGAAGGTGTCGACGATCAGGTGCGTCGTGCGTACGAGGGCGCGCTCGACACCTTGCGCGGCGCGGGCGCAACGCTCGTGGACATCGACCTCCCTCACGCGAAATACGCGGTGCCTGTCTATTACCTGGTGTGCACCGCCGAAGCGAGCTCGAATCTCGCGCGCTACGACGGCGTGAAGTACGGCTATCGGTCGAGCGGCGCGAACGACAGCCTGAAGGAGATGTACAGCCGCACGCGCGACGAGGGCTTCGGACCTGAAGTGAAGCGGCGCATCATGCTCGGCACCTACGTCCTGAGCGCCGGCTACTACGACGCGTTCTACCTGAAAGCGCTGCAGGTGCGCACGCTGCTGCGGCGCGACTACGATCAGGCGTTCGAGCGCGTGGACGTCGTGGCGATGCCGACGATGCCGACGCCGCCGTTCAGGCTGGGAGAGAAGGCGTCCGATCCGCTGCAGATGTATCTCGGCGACATCTTCACCGTCAGCGCGAATCTGGCGGGGCTGCCCGGCATCAGCATCCCGTGCGGCTTCTCGACCGAGGGGCTTCCAATCGGATTCCAGTTGATGGGACGGATGTTCGACGAGGCGACGCTGCTGCGAGTGGCCGACGCATACGAGCGCGCGACCGACTGGCACATGCGCGCGCCGGCGCTGTAATTACTTGAACCACCCTCTCAGCGTCCCCGCGAGCTTTTCGTCGTACTCGGTGAGGTGCATCGGCGTGATCGACACGTACCCGTTGTTCACCGCCCAGATGTCGCTTCCCTGCGGCGCGGTCGCGCCTTCTTTGTAGACACTCCAGTACAACGTGCGATCCGTCCCCGGCCGTTTGGTCTCGGCGAACGTTTCCACGCCCGCGCGAACCGGCGCCTGCGTCGTAATCTGCAGGCCCTTGTAGCCGCCCGCGGGCATCGGCGGGATGTTCACGTTGAGGAACGTCTGCGGCGGCAGCCCGCGGTCGCGCACCTGCCGCACGATCGCCACGACCTGCTGCGCTGCCGACGAGAAGTCGCGCGGCACACCCGCCGCTGCCATCGACGTCGCGACCGCAGGCACACCCTCCATCACCGCCTGGCGCGCGCCGCCAACGGTGCCGCTGAGATAGGCCGACGTGCCGAGGTTGTACGCCGTGTTGATGCCGGTCACGACGAGATCGGGACGCGGCATGACGATGTTCTTGATCGCTATCTGAATCGTGGTCGCGGGCGTTGCGGTCAGTCCGATTGCAGGAAGACCGCCTGCCAGCGTGAACTCGGTGCGTGCGATGGGCAAAGCCGCGGTCAGCGCCTGGCTGACGCTGCTCTGATCCTCGGTGGGCGCGACGATGACCACGTCGCCGATGTGCTTCAGCGCGTCCGCGAGCACCGGCAGCGCCGGCGCTCTGACACCGTCGTCGTTGCTAATCAGAATGCGATACGGGCGCTGCTGTTGCGCCCCTCGACCCGGGCTCGGGGCGTCCTGAGCAGCGTCGAAGGACGCGGCGGCGGCGGTGAGCAGGCACACGGCCGCGATCGCCGTGCACCCTCGGGCAAATCGACTAGACGCTTTTCGCGGGAGGCGCGGGAACCTCATAGAGAACGAGATTGCGGCGCACTTCCTCCATCGCGATGCGCTCGGCCTTGTGAGGAAGCGCTCGGGCAACTTCGCCGGCCTCGAGCATTTCGTCGAGGCGGACGGTGGCGCCGCGGCGAAGCTGCTTGGCACGCATTGCCGCGACGTCAACGAAGAGGAAACGGCTTTCGATCGGCGGCGCCTTCGGCCGCGGGGCCGGCGGCGCGTCAGGTTCGGCTGCTGGCTCGAGAACCTCGTCGTTGGTTTCCATCAAGATCAGAGCGTAGCACGAGGGCGGGATGGCTGGAGGTCGCGCCCCTCCCGCGTTACGGCGTCAGTAGTTCATGCCGTGGTCGTGGCCCATCGGCGCTGCGGTTGTCTGTGTCGTAGGGGCCGGCTTTAGCCGGCCCATGGTTGCCCATGGTCGTAGGGGCCGGCTTCAGCCGGCCCATGGTTGCCCATGGTCGTAGGGGCCGGCTTCAGCCGGCCCATGGCCCGGGGCGTACGAAAAAACGGGCGGGCCTGGATGGCCCGCCCGGAATAGTTACGCCGCGACTTCGACGTTGATCGTGCGCGGCTTCGCTTCCTCGCGGAACGGCAGCTTCACGGTGAGGATGCCGTTCTTGTAGTCAGCGGCCACCTTCGACGTGTCGACCGTGTTCGGCAGCGTGAACGAGCGATAGAACTGTCCGTAGCTGCGCTCGATGCGGCGGTAGTGCTCTTCCTTGACGTCCGCGTCGAGCTTCTTCTGGCCCTTGAGGACCAGCGTGCCGTTCTCGACGGTGACCTCGATTTCATCACGGGTCATGCCGGGCAGTTCAGCCTTCAGCACGAGGTCGTGGTTCTCGGTCTCGAAGATGTCCACCACGGGCGTCCAGCTTCCGCGGAAGCCGGTGTCCTCGTCGCGGAGGTACGCGTCGCCGAAGAGCCGCGCCATGCGGTCCTGCATCGCGGTCAGTTCACGGAACGGATCGACTTTGACGATGGGCATTGTTCGTTTCTCCTTGTTCGGCTGGGCGGGTCCGAGGACCCGCCCTACACTGATTGATTTCCTTCACGTAGGGGCCGGCTTCAGCCGGCCCCATCTTCATTACGCGTCGACGACTTCGCCTTCCTTGACGTCGTCGTCCGTCCTCGCCGATGCCGCGCTGGCATTGGCTTCCGACTGTTTGTAGAGCTGCTCGGCCATCGCGTGCGACGCCTTCTGCAGGTCGTCGGTCGCGCGACGGATCTGGTCGAGGTCATCACCCTTCGCCGCGTCACGCAGCGCGGTGATCGCCGCCTCGATGCGGTGCACGTCGGTCGCCGGCAGCCGATCGCGGTTCTCGTTGACCGTCTTCTCCACCGAGTAGGCGAGCGAGTCGGCCATGTTCCGCGCATCAATCAGCTCGCGGCGTCCTTTGTCCTCGGCCGCGTGCGCCTCTGCGTCCTTCACCATGCGATCGACGTCGTCCCTGCTCAGGCCAGACGAGCCGGAGATGGTGATCTTCTGCTCCTTGCCGGTCGCGACGTCCTTCGCCGACACACTGACGATGCCGTTGGCGTCGATGTCGAACGCGACCTCGATCTGCGGCACGCCACGCGGCGCCGGCGGAAGACCGACCAGCTGGAAGCGTCCGAGCGTGCGGTTGTCGCGCGCCATCTGGCGCTCGCCCTGCAGCACGTGCACTTCAACGCTCGTCTGGTTGTCCGTCGCGGTCGAGAACACTTCGCTCTTCCGCGTCGGAATCGTGGTGTTGCGCTGGATGAGCGTCGTCATGACGCCGCCGAGCGTCTCGATGCCCAGCGACAGCGGCGTCACGTCGAGCAGCAGCACGTCCTTGACTTCGCCCTTGAGAACGCCGCCCTGGATGGCCGCGCCCACCGCGACGACTTCGTCAGGGTTCACACCCTTGTGCGGCTCCTTGCCGAAGTACTCCTTCACCAGCTGCTGGATCTTCGGGACGCGCGTCGAGCCGCCGACGAGAACGACCTCGTCGATGTCCGACGGCTTCAAACCCGCGTCCGCGATGGCCTGCTTCAGCGGCGCCATCGAGCGCTGCAGGAGATCGTCCACGAGCGATTCGAACTTCGCCCGCGTGAGCTTCATCTGCAGGTGTTTTGGCCCGTTCTGATCGGCGGTCACGAACGGCAGGTTGATGTCGGTCTCCATCACGGTGGAGAGCTCGATCTTCGCCTTCTCCGCCGCTTCCTTCAGGCGCTGCACGGCCATCCGGTCCTTGCCGAGATCGACGCCGTCGGTCTTCTTGAACTCGGCGACCATCCAGTCGATGACGCGCTGATCCAGATCGTCACCGCCGAGGTGCGTGTCGCCGTTGGTCGCCTTCACCTCGACGACGCCTTCGCCCACCTCGAGAATCGAGATGTCGAACGTGCCGCCGCCGAAGTCGTAGACCGCAATCGTTTCGTCCTTCTTCTTGTCGAGCCCGTAGGCGAGTGCCGCCGCGGTCGGCTCGTTGACGATGCGCAGGACGTTCAGCCCGGCAATCCTGCCTGCGTCCTTCGTCGCCTGTCGCTGCGCGTCGTTGAAGTACGCGGGAACGGTGATGACCGCGTCGGTGACCTTCTCACCGAGGTAGTCCTCCGCGGCGGTCTTCAGCTTCTGAAGAATCATCGCGGAGATTTCCGGCGGCGAAGACTTCCTGCCGCGGACTTCCACCCACGCATCGCTGTTGTCGGCTTTCACGACCCTGTACGGCACCCGCGAGATCTCCTGCGGGACCTCGGCGTGCTTCCGGCCCATGAAGCGCTTGATCGAGAAAATCGTGTTCTCGGGGTTGGTGACCGCCTGCCGCTTGGCAACCTGGCCGACCAGCCGCTCGCCCTCTTTCGCGAAACCCACGACAGATGGCGTCGTGCGTCCACCTTCCTGGTTCACGATGACGGCGGGCTCCCCGCCTTCCATGACCGCGACAACCGAATTCGTGGTGCCGAGGTCGATTCCAATAACTTTGCTCATGGTTGTGTTTGCTCCGGGAGCCTTGGCAAGCTCCGAGGACTATTCTAGCAATATATGAGTGTATGTCAAGCATCTAATCTTAGCGTATTAGAGGCATATCTAAACCGTTGTGTTGAATCCAGTTGAGATCACGGCTGAGGTGCTCTCAACCCGGCCGTCCTGCGCCGAAGCCGAAGGCGAAGGCGGCTTGCCTCGCCGAAGCCGAAGGCGAAGGCGGCTTGCCTCGCCGAAGCCGAAGGCGAAGGCGGCTTGCCTCGCCGAAGCCGAAGGCGAAGGCGGGGGGCGTGAGAACATAGGCTCTCGCCCGATGGCGCAGTTCACCCTTATTCCCTCCGCCGAAGTCAGCGACCTGGCCGACGACGTCCGCGAAGTCTTCGAGGAGCTCGCCTCGACGTTGAAAACTGACCAGCGGGCGTACGGGGGGGAATGTCATCCGGCGCTCGACGTGTTCGAGACCGACGTTGCGGTCGAGATCGTCATGGACGTTGCCGGCATCTCACCGGAGGCGCTGCGCGTGGTCTTTCGGGCGGGCGTCATCCTGATTGCCGGTGAAAAAGCGCCGCCGGTTGCGCGGGCTCCGCAGACGTTTCATCTAGTCGAACGGGAGTTCGGCCGATTTGCGCGCGGCGTGCGCCTCAACGGCGCCTTCGACGTGCACGCCGGCGTTGCGACGATCCGCGACGGCGAGCTGACGATCGTCCTTCCCAAGCGCGTGGACCGTCGCGGCAGCGCGCACCGCATCCCCATCCGGACCGACGCCCGGCCTCCCGCATGAACCTTCTCTTCATCGGCGACATCGTCGGGCGTCCGGGTCGCGAGCTCGTCCAGAAGGGACTGCCCGGGCTCGTCGAGCATTTCGACATCGACCTCACGATCGCGAACGCCGAGAATTCCGCGGCGGGCTTCGGCATCACGCGCGACATCGGCGACACGCTGCTCGAATGGGGCGTGGACGTGATGACCTCGGGCAATCACATCTGGGACAAGAAGGAAGCGCTGGAGTACATCGACACCGAGCCACGCCTGCTGCGCCCCGCGAATTACCCTGCCGGCGTGCCGGGGCGCGGGTCCTATCTGGCACAGACGCGCGATGGACGTGCCGTCGGCGTCATCAACGTCATGGGACGCGTCTTCATGACGCCGATTGACGATCCCTTCGCGGTGGTGCTCCGCGAGATCGACGCGATGCGTCACCGGACGCGCGTGATCTTCGTCGACATGCACGCGGAAGCGACAAGCGAGAAGATTGCAATGGGCTGGCACCTCGACGGCAAGGTGACCGCCGTCGTCGGCACGCACACGCACGTGCAGACCGCGGACGAACGCCTCCTGCCGAACGGCACCGCGTATCTCACCGACGCAGGAATGACCGGACCGCACGACTCGATCATCGGGATGGAACGGGAGCCGTCACTCGCACGCTTTCTGACTGGACTGCCGGCGAAGTTCGAGCCCGCGAGCGGCAACCCGCGGCTCAACGGCGCGGTCATCGAAGCGGACGACAAGACGGGCCGCGCGCGGAAAATCACGCGTATCAGCTACTCAGCGGGGGAACTTGACCAACTCGCTCTTCGACCTGCCGTTCGAGGAACCACCCACCTCCGCTGAAGCTTCGGTGGGCAAGCCGGAGCCTGACGCAGGTGGGGTTTCGGAGCCGAGACGTGTCTTCTCGGTCTCGCAGCTGACCGAGCGCATTCGCACGCTGCTCGAGGAGCGCTTCTTCGAGATCTGGGTCGAAGGCGAGATCTCCAACTGCTTCGTCGCCAAGACCGGACACATCTACTTCACGCTGAAGGACGCCAACGCGCAGATCAAGGCGGTCATGTTCCGCTCGGACGTGCGCTACCTGCGATTCAAGCCGCAGGACGGCCTGAGCGTCGTTGCGCGCGGACGCATCAGCGTGTACGACCCGAAGGGCGAATATCAGATCGTCTGCCAGCACCTCGAGCCGGAAGGGCTCGGCGCGCGGCAGCTCGCGTTCGACCAGCTGAAGGAGCGTCTGTCGCAAGAGGGGCTGTTCGACGCGCGCCGCAAACGGCCGCTGCCTGCTCTTCCCCGCAAGATCGGCGTCGTCACGTCGCTCGACGGCGCCGCCGTGCGCGACATCATCAAGGTGCTGCGGCGCCGCTACGCCAACGCCCACATCGTCATCCGGCCGGCGCGTGTGCAGGGCGAAGGCGCGGCGCTCGAGATTGCGCGCGCGATGGCCGCCATCGGCAAGGTCACGGGCGTGGACGTCGTCATCGTCGGGCGCGGCGGCGGCTCGATCGAGGACCTCTGGGCGTTCAACGAAGAAGTGGTCGCCCGCGCGATTGCCGGTTGTCCGGTGCCGACGATTTCCGCGGTCGGCCACGAAACGGATGTGACCATCGCGGACTTCGTGGCCGACATGCGCGCGCCGACGCCGTCGGCCGCCGCGGAGATGGTGGTCGCGCGCAAGGACGATTTCTGGGCGCGCATCGATCGCCTCGAGCAACGGCTCCGCACCACGTTCCAGATGCGGACGGCCATGCGTGGCCGGCGTGCGGACGACCTCTCGCATCAGTTGCTGCGTGCATTGCGGGGCCGTCTCGGCCGGCGCGAGCGCGCCTACCAGGCGCTGCGCCTCGCGCTCGAAAGCTTCGACCCCCGCCGTCGCTTTGGCGCTATGCGCGCGCGGCTGGAACGGGTGGATGGACGGTTGCGATCGTCCGTCGATCGGCGGCGGCACGCGGCCGACGCGCGATTCAGGGCCACCGCTGCCCGCCTCGACAGCCTGAGCCCGCTCGCCGTTCTGGGTCGTGGTTACGCGGTCTGCTGGAACGCGGATCGAACCGCGATCGTGCGCGACGCTGCGACCGTCGAGCGCGGGGACACCGTGCATGTCAAACTCGAACGCGGTGAACTGGACTGCACAGTCGATTAATATCTCCGTGCCTTCGTGCCTCCGAGGCACGTGAGACCTATGGATTCCACGATCAAGGACTTCGAAGCGGCAATCGCCGAGCTCGAGACCATCGTCAAGAAACTCGAGGAAGGAGACCTGCCACTCGAGACCTCGCTGCAGCTCTACGAGCGCGGCGTGCAGCTGTCACGCTTCTGTCACGCGCAGCTCGAGCAGGCCGAGAAGCGAATCGAGATCCTGAACGAACGCGGTGGACTGACCCCCGCGCCGGCCAACCTCGGTGCGGAAGAGGACAGCGAGGGCCGCGGGCGGCGATGAGCGCCGCCGATGATCTGAAGGAGTACCTCACCACGCGGCGATCGGAAATCGACGCCGCTCTTCTGGCAGCGCTTCCAGCCGCGCCGGCGTGCCCGTCCAGCGTCGCCGACGCCATGCGCTACAGCGTCACTGCCGGCGGCAAGCGGCTGCGTCCGATTCTCTGTCTTGCAAGCGCGGAGGCAGTTGGCGGCGACTATCGCGTCGCGATGCCCGCTGCGTGCGCCCTCGAGTTCATCCACACCTATTCGCTGATCCACGACGACCTGCCGGCGATGGACAACGACACGCTGCGCCGCGGCCGGCCGACGCTGCACGTTGTCGCGGGCGAAGGGATGGCGATTCTGGCCGGCGACGGACTCCTCACCGAAGCGTTCGCATTGATGGCGCGCGAGCCGAAGAGCGTCGATCCGGACGTCATGGCGCGTAAGGTGCGCATCATGGGCATCATCGCGACGGGCGCCGGCGCGGCGGGAATGGTCGGCGGCCAGGCGATCGACCTTGGGTGCGTGACACCGGATCGGACCGGGGCCCTTCCCGCGCCGCTCGACGCCGACGGGTTGCGCGCGATGCACGCGCGGAAGACCGGCGCGCTCATCCGGGCGTCGGCGATGGCGGGTGCCGTCATGGGCGGCGGCAGCAACGCGCAGATCGACGCCATCGATCTGGCGGCGTCTGAGTTCGGATTGGCGTTTCAGATCATCGACGACGTGCTCGACGTCGAAGGGGCGGCGGCGGACCTCGGGAAGACGGCGGGCAAGGATGCGGCCGCCGGCAAACCCACGTATCCGGCGCTGTATGGTGTCGACGCCTCGAAGCGGATGGCATCCGAATGCCTCGAGCGCGCTGCGGCGGCGCTCGCCTCGGTCAAGCTCGCCGACTCGCGCCTGTTGGAGATCGGCCGCTGGATCGTCGAGCGCTCGAACTAGGAGTCGGAGTCGGATACAGCCCGTATGCGAGTCAGAGTCGGATACAGCCCGTATCCGACTCCGACTCGCAAACGAGGCGACTCAAGGTTGCAGAAAGTGCGCGTTCGGTTGGACCAGCTGGTCGTCGACAAGGGCCTCGCCCCGTCGCGCGAGCGCGCGCGAGCGCTGATCCTCGCGGGGCAGGTCAGCGTCGACGGACAGCCGCATACGAAGGCCGGCACCCAGATCGACGCCTCCGCCGACGTTGCGCTCATCGCCCCCGACCATCCCTACGTCGGACGCGGCGGCCTCAAGCTGGCGCACGCGCTCGATACCTTCAGCATCGCCATCGACGGACGCGACGCGCTCGACATCGGCGCCTCGACCGGCGGGTTCACCGACGTCCTGCTCCAGCGCGGCGCCACCCGCGTCATCGCGCTCGACGTGGGCCACGGCCAGATCGACTGGACGCTGCGCAACAATCCGCGCGTCGTGGTCATCGAACACTTCAACGCGCGACATCTGACGCCGGGCGATCTTCCAGGACCCGTCGACATCGTGACGATCGACGTGTCGTTCATCTCGCTGCGGCAGATCCTTCCGGTCGTGCCGCCGCTGCTGCGCCCGCACGCGGATGTCATCGCGCTCGTCAAGCCGCAATTCGAAGCCGGACGCGGCGAGATCCGCAAGGGCGTGATCCGCGACGCCGACGTGCACTCGCGCGTCGTCGACGAAGTGGCCGCCGCGGCGCGTGAGGTAGGATTGAATTCCGTGGCCTCGACGCCTTCGCCAATCACCGGCGCGAAGGGCAACGTCGAGTTCCTGCTCCACCTTCGCCCATGACAGCGCGCATCGAACGTGTCGGCATCGTCGCCAAGCAGGGACTGCTCGCGGCGTCGGAGCACCTGGCCAGGCTGGGCGCATGGCTGCGCGAGCGCGGCATCGAGCCTGTCTATGAAACGTCGACGGCGCTGCTGACGCCAACGCTGGGCGCGCAGGCCAACCGGTCGCGCGAAGAGCTCCCGAACTGCGTCGACCTGATCGTCGTCCTTGGCGGTGACGGCACGCTGCTCGCCATGGCGGACCGGACGGCGCAGGCCGGACGCGATATTCCAATCCTCGGCGTGAATTTCGGCAGCCTCGGTTTCCTCACCGAGATCCGGATCGACGAGCTCATCCCATCGCTCGAAGGCGTCGTGAACGGCACCGCCACCTACGACGAGCGATTGATGCTCTCGGCAACCGCCAGCCTTCGCGGCAAGCCAGACGAGACCCGCGTCGTGCTGAACGACGTCGTGTTCACCAAGGGCGCGCTGTCGCGGATGATCGAGCTCTCGGTCTCGGTCAGCGGCCGCTTCGTCACGTGTGTAAAGGCCGACGGCCTCATCATCGCCAGCGCCACCGGCTCGACGGCGTACAACCTCGCGGCCGGCGGACCCATCGTGCACCCGTCAGTTGACGCGTTGCTGCTGACGCCAATCGCGCCGCACACGCTCACGAATCGACCGGTCGTGATTCCCGGAGATGCGGAAGTCGAAGTCCACCCCGAGGCACCGGGCGGCGCCGAGGACGTGTTCGTCACCTATGACGGGCAGTACGGATATCCGGTGCACGAGGGGGATGTCATTCGAGTGAGGAAGGCGCCGCGGCCGCTTCGCCTCGTCAAGGCGCCCGCGCGTGGCTACTTCGAGCTACTCCGCGAGAAGTTGAAGTGGGGCGAACGGTAGTCTAGCCTCCCGACTGCTGCCTCTTCCCTCCCGCTGCGGCGCGCTGCTTGCGGAAGTATTCGATCTGAAACTTCCGGACGTTGGCACTGTGCTCCGCGAAGCTCTCCGCGAACGCGTGTGAGCCGTCGTTCCGGCTGACGAAGTAGAGATACGGCACCTCGGCCGGCATGAGCGCGGCTTCGAGCGAGGCCCTGCCGGGCGACGCGATCGGACCGGGCGGCAGACCCGGATTCTTGTACGTGTTGTACGGAGAATCCATCGCCAGGTCCTCGCGCCGGATGTTGCCGTCGTACCTGTGCGCCTTCTCGAGCGCATAGACGATGGTCGGGTCGGTCTGCAGCGGCATCCCAATCTTCATCCGATTCCGAAAGACCGCCGCAACGAGTGGCCGTTCCTCGGCCCTGCCCGTTTCCTTCTCGACGATCGACGCGAGCGTCACGATCTGGCGCGTCGTCAGACCCTCGGCCGCGGCACGCGCGCGCAGGGCGTCGCCGTAGACCGCGCGGAATCGATCGACCATCAGGCCAATCAGGCGCGGCGCCGGGATCTGTCTCGGCAGCGCGTAGGTCTCGGGAAAGAGGTAGCCTTCGAGGTCGGGCGCGTCCGGGTCGAGATCGCGGATGCGTTCAGCGTCCTTCGCCGCCGTCACGAAGTCGCGCGCCCCGCCGAAGCCGTGCATCTCGTACAGCTTCGACATCTCCTCGACGGTCAGACCTTCGGGGAACGTCAGCCGCTTCGTGTAGACATCGCCGCGCACCAGCACGGTGATGACGTCGAGCGGTGTGACTGCGTGATCGAAGCGGTACTCGCCCGCCTTGAGATTGCGCCCCTGGCGGGTCCACCACAGCGCGGCGCGGAAGAGGCGCGCATCGCGGACGACGTGCGCATCCGCGAGCGCGCGGCCGATTTCGCCGCTCGCGACGCCCTGGCGGATGGTGACGAACTGCTCGGGTCCGTCGTACCCCTTGTAGGGCTCGTGCATATCGTTCCAGCCTCGCCACACCACGAGACCAGCGGCGCCGGCAACCAGCACGATGACGAGCGCGATGAAGATGAGGAACTTACGCACGTCCATCAAGATAGTCCTGCAGGATGATTGCCGCCGCAGCCGCGTCGAGCCGTGCCTTTCGTGAACGCCAGTCCTTATCCGTGACGGCGAGCCGGCTTTCGGCCTCGCGGCTCGAGAGCCGCTCGTCCTGAAATGTGATCGGAAGTGCGGTTTTCGTTCCCAGACGTCGCGCGAACTGCTCCACGCGCGGGGTCATGTCGGTCGGGGAGCCGTCGAGACGGCGCGGCAGGCCGACGACGATCGCGCCGACGCCATCATCCTCGCCCGCAAGCCGCGCGATCTCCTGCGAGACGAGGTCCAGTGCATCGACGTCGAGACCCGACGGCCGCAGCACACTGAGCGGACGCGCGAGCGTGCCGGTCGCATCGCTCACGGCGACCCCGATGCGGCGCTCACCGATGTCGAGTCCCACGAAACGCACGCGCCTGACTTTATACTAGGCGAATGGCCAGGCTGGATGGGCGAGTGAGGCTGGACAGGCGGGAGAGGCAAGAGAGGCGAGATGGAAAATTTCTCGTTCTTGTCGTCTCGTTGATCCTCATCGCATCGTCGCTTCCAATCCTGCCCCTCTCACCTCTCCAGCGCCTCCTGCCCTTCCAGCCTTCCGTGGACGCGCAGGAGCGGCCCGCGGCGGATGCGATGGCACGGCGCATCAACGAACGCGTCCGCGCGCTGCAGGCTGAAGCCGACCGCCTGGCATCGCAGGCGCGCACGCTGCTTGGCGATCTCCGGCAGCTCGAGCTCCAGCGCGACATCGCGACGGAAAAGATGAAGGCGGCAGACGCCGCCGTCGCGCAGGCACAGCTCGCCCTGAAGCAGACGACGGATCGGCTGACCGCACTCGAACAGCAGCGCGAGTCGCAGCTTCCCGACCTCAGGATCCGGCTGGTCGACATCTACAAGCGGGGACGCGGCGGCTACGCGCGGATGCTGCTGGACGTGCACGGCGTGCGCGAATTCGCGCGGGCGATGCGCGCCGTCGCGGCGCTCACCACGATCAACGACGAACGGATCTCGCAGCATCGCCGCACGCTGGCCGAGCTGCGGCAGCAGCGCGACGCGGCGCAGCAGCGGACGCGCGAGCTCGAAGCGGCGGCGAAAGACGCCGACCGCGCGCGCGCGGTCGCGCAGCGCGCCGTTGCCGCGCGCGAGGCGCTCATCGCGCAAATCGATCAGCGCCGCGACCTGAACGCGCAGCTCGCCGGCGAGCTCGACGTCGCGTACCAGCGCCTGCAGGACCAGCTCGCCAACGTCGCCGCCGGACGACCCGCAGAAGCCGTCACGGTTCCGCTCGCCTCGTTCCGCGGCGCCCTCGACTGGCCGGTCCCAGGACGATTCACCCGCGCCAGAAACGGCATCGAAATCATGGCGCCGGAGGGGACGCCGGTCACGGCCGTCCACCCCGGCACCGTGGACTATGCGGATGCCTTCAGCGGCTTCGGCAACATGGTGATCGTGGACCATGGCAACAATTACTTCTCGCTCTACGGCTACCTGGGCTCGATCGAGGTCGCCCGCGGCGACCATGTGGACGCGGGAACTCAACTGGGGCGGGTCGGAACCGCCCCCGCCGGCCCGGCGGGCCTGTATTTCGAGCTTCGCATCGACGGCCGTTCCGTGGATCCCCTACAATGGTTGAAGCCTCGGTAAGCTCCCCACAACCAACTCCCACCCCCCAGACGGTTGGAGTTTTCCTGGGAGTCGGAGGTTGGCAGTTGGGAGTTTTTCTATGACATCACGCACACGTCTCTGGGTGCTCCTGATTTCGACGCCGGTCATCGTCTTCGCCATCATCGGCGGCTACCTCGGCCAGGCGATGGCAAAGGACGACACCTATCAGCACCTGCGCGTGTTCGAAGACGTCGTCTCGCTCGTGCTCAACAACTACGTCGAGGAAGTCGACGTGAAGAAGGCGATGAAGGGCGCGATGAACGGCCTCGCCGACAACCTCGACGCCGACAGCGCGTTCCTCCCGGCGAGCGTCGCCTCCGCGTACGAAGCCAACACGCCGGCGGCACCGGCAGACGTGGGCATCGATTTGAGCAGACAGTATTACCTGCGCATCATCGCGGTTCGTGACGGGTCGCCTGCGGCAAAGGCCGGACTCCGGAACGGAGACTTCATCCGCGCCATCGACAAGCGCTCCACCAAGGACGTCTCGATCTTCGAGGGCGAGCGGCTGCTGCACGGGCAGCCGGGGAGCAAGGTGTCGCTGCTCGTGATCCGCGGCAACGCCGCCGATCCGCACGAAGTCGAACTGACCCGCGATCGCGTGACCGTCCCCGAGCTGACCTCGAAGATGGCGGATCCGATGACCGGCTACATCCACATCGCCGAGTTCTCGCGGCGCGCGCCGGTGCAGGTGAAGCAGGCAGTCGATGCGCTCGCCAAGACCGGCGCGACGCGCTACGTCATCGACCTGCGCGGTGCGACGCGCGGCGACCTCGATGATGGTCTCGCCGCGGCGCGGCTGTTCGTGAAGACCGGCACGCTCGCGATTCGCGAGACGAAAGGGAACAAGGAGACGGTCGCCGCTCAGAACGGCGACGGTGCGATCACGGCCCCGGTCGTCCTGCTCGTCGATCAGAGCACGGCTCGCGCGGGCGAAGTGTTCGCCGCGGCGCTCGACGGCAACAAGCGCGCGGAAATGATCGGCGAACACACGATCGGCAGCGCGGCACGACAGAAGCTCGTGAAGCTTCCCGACGGCAGCGCCATGCTTCTGTCGAACGTCCGCTACCTTGCGCCGAACGGCAACGTGATCCACGAAAAGGGACTCCAGCCCGAAGTGCCTGTTGACGAACCCGACGTGGAGTTCGGCGCGACCGCGCCGACTACCGACGTGACGCTGCAGCGTGCCCTCGAGTACTTCACTCAAAAGAAAGCCGCGTAGCCCCTCGACTCGCGTCGCTCGCTCGGGGCAAGCGGCCAACGAACTCCACGTAGGGTCCGGCTTCAGCCGGACCAACTCGCTTTAGCTGGACCACGCTGTTGTATACTGGCGGTTCGGGTTAAAGCCTGAATTCGCAACAGATAGGCGCGTAGCTCAGTTGGTTAGAGCGCCTCCCTGACACGGAGGAGGTCAGTGGTTCGAGTCCACCCGCGCCTACCAGCCTT
>Ga0114129_10003274_pt1 | contig 22735 bp, 22 predicted proteins | sample RhiMetdeltSRZDD1_FD_80071 | JGI IMG/M metagenome (GOLD analysis project Ga0114129, IMG submission 80071) | Populus rhizosphere microbial communities from Tennessee, USA - Rhizosphere MetaG P. deltoides SRZDD1 (version 2) (version 2) | ecosystem: Host-associated > Plants > Roots > Rhizosphere >... | reverse complement strand
ACCAACCGCTCCAATCGTTCATGATCAGCTGCGCTGATCGAAATCCGCTCGATCTTCCTCATCGGCGCAGACTCGCAGGTCCACGCCGATTTGTGAATCGTCTGTCAGCGACAGAACACTAGCAAGCAGGGGCCGATTCAATCGGCCCCTGCTCATGCGGTCAGCTCTAAAGCCGGTCGCGCTATTTCCACTTGGCGAGGAAAAACCGCGGCAGCTCGTCCGGATACGGCGTGAAGTCGAGCTGCTTGGAGTAGCCGTAGGTGGTCACATAGGTGTGCAGCGGCGCCCAGTAGGCGCGCTCGGTGATCCGCTGGATCGCCGCCGAGTAGGCCTTCTTGCGCACCTCCGCGTCGTTGGATGACCCGGCCTCGATCAGCCAATTCTGCACGTCCGGATCGCGGGCATAGTCGTCGGCCCCGCCGTCGAAGAAGTTGGGCAGGATCGCCGATACGTCATTGATCGAGTAGCTGCCCCAGCTGCCGAGATACATGCGCAGCTCGCCGGCCTTGGCGCGCTGAACCAGAGCCTGTACCTGCAGCTGGTTGATCTTGGCGCGGATGCCGACCGCCTGCAGATAGTTCTGCACCGCCGCGCCCCACTGCGGCAGCACATAGCTGGCGAGCTCGACGTCGAAGCCGTTGGCATAGCCGGCTTCCGCAAGCAGCTGCTTCGCTTTCGCCGGATCATAGGAGTAGTGCACGGCCATCTCGCCGTCGCAGCCGAATTGCGGCGGGAAGCACGGCGCCGGGGGAACGCGGCTGCCGCCGGTGACGAGCTTGTCGGCGATCGCCTTGCGGTCGATCGCGTGCCAGACCGCCTGGCGCACCTTGAGCTTGGTGATCGGATTGTCGGCGCCGGTACGGCCGGCGGCGTCGAGGGCGAGATAGCCGACGCGCATCGACTCCTTGCGCACCGCCTGCAGGTGCGGCAGCGCGTTGACGCTGTCGAACTGGTCCGGGTTGAGGTTCCAGATCCAGTCGGCACGGCTGGCGAGCAGCTCGGTCATCTCGGTCGCGGCGTCCGGCACGAAGCGGACGCTGATCTTCCTGATCGCGGGTTTGCCCTTCGGGCTGCCGGCCCAATAGTCCTCGAACCGCTCGAACTCGATCGAAACACCGGACTCCACCTTGGTGACCTTGTAGGGGCCGGCGCCGACTGGCGCCTTGGCGTAGCCTTCCGCGCCGACCTTCTCGCGGTAGGCCTTCGGATAGATCGGGATCACCAGCGCAAAATATTCGAGCGCCGCGGGCGTCGGCCGCTTGAGCTTGACGCGCACCGACAGCTCGCCGGTCTTCTCGGCCTTGTCGATCCAGTTGTAGTTCGCCGGCGTCGACACCTTGCTCATGGGGTCGGCCACGAGATTGAGGGTGTAGACGACGTCGTCGGCGGTGAACGGGCTGCCGTCGTGAAACTTCACCCCCGGCCGCAGCGTGAACTCGATCGTGGTCGGGTCCGGCAGCTTCCACTCGGTGGCGAGCAGCGGCTCGAGCTTGAAGGTGTCGGGGTTGCGATAGACGAGCGCGTCCCAACCCTGGTGATGCATCACGACGCCGGTGCGCAGATTGTTGTAGTAGGGATCGATGTTCGTCAGCGCATCGCGCATCGTGATCCGCAACGTGTCGGCGGACTTCTGCGCCACCGCGGGCGCGGCACCCGCACCGAGCAGGATCGCCATGAGGACCGCCGTGCCAAACCTGGCCTGCACACGCATGTTGCTCTCCTTTGTCGAAGACGCGCGTCGAGCGAGATGACTTTTGTTCGGGGGCGCCACCCCGCTCCCGACCTCTTGCCTTGCGCGCGATCTCTGCCGGAAACCGGTTCCCACTTTTCGGGATCGCGGCGCTAAGCCAGATGACACTCTACCATCGCTTCCCGGCCGCGGACCATGGGTATCGGCGACACGCTGCGGCACCGTTCGACCGCGATGCGGCAGCGCGGATGAAACCGGCAGCCGGGCGGAATATTGGCCGGATCGGGCAGCACGTCGCCGAGGCCGACGTCCGGCACGCCGCGACCCGGCTCCGGCGTCAGCACGCTTTCCAGCAGCGCCTGCGTATAGGGATGGCGCGGCGCGCGGAACAGCGCGTCGGTCTCGTTGCGCTCGACGATGCGGCCGAGATACATCACCGCGACTTCGCTCGCGACGTGTTCCACCACGGCGAGATTGTGGCTGATGAACAGGTAGGTCAGCCCGAGGTCGCGTCGCAGATCGGCCAGCAGGTTGAGGATCTGCGCCTGCACTGAGACGTCGAGCGAGCTGGTCGGCTCGTCGCAGATCACGATCCGCGGCTCGAGCACGAGCGCGCGGGCAATCGCAGCGCGCTGGCGTTGCCCGCCGGAGAGCTGCGTCGGCAGGCGCTCCCCGATCTCGGCCGAGAGCCCGACACGGTCGAGGATGCGCGCGACCCGGCGCTCGATCTCGGCGCGCGAAAACGTTCCCTGCGCGGCGAGCGGCAGTGCGACGATGTCCTTGACGCGTTGGCGCGGGTTGAGCGAGGCGAACGGGTCCTGGAATACCGGCTGGATCAACCGGGCGCGCGCCCGGCGGTCGAGCTCGAGCAAGGGCTTGCCCTCGACCAGCGCGCGTCCGGAGGTCGGCTTGAGCAGCCCCAGGATCAGGCGGGCGAGCGTCGATTTCCCGCACCCTGACTCGCCGACGATGCCGAGCACGGCGCCTGCCGGGACGCTGAAGGTGACGTCGTCGACGGCGACCACCCGCCGTTCCGGAGCCAGCATCCCGGAGCGGACGCGGAACTCGCGCCGCAGGCTCGTCACCTCGATGGCGGCGCTCATGCGGGTGGCGGCGCAATGACTTCACCGGCGCGAAGCCGGCACAGATAATCGTGCGCGGCGCCCGCGGCTCGGCGCGGGATCTCGCGCTCGCAGGTCGCGTCCGCGTGCGAGCAGCGCGAGCGGAAGGCGCAGCCGGCAAAACCCGGCATGATCCTCGGCACCACACCGGGAATCGAGCCGAGCGGCCGGTCGCGCCGCACCCGGCCCGGCACCGGCACGCAGGACAACAGCCCGCGGGTATAGGGATGCTGCGGCGAGTTGAACAGCTCCGCCGTCGGCGCGCGCTCGACCACCTCGCCGGCATACATCACCGACACGCGGTCGGCGACGCGCGCGACAATGCCGAGGTCATGGGTGATCAGCAGGATGGCAAGACCGAAGTCGCGCTTGAGGGAGGCGAGCAGGCGCAGGATCTGCGCCTGCACGGTGACGTCGAGCGCTGTGGTCGGCTCGTCGGCGACCAGCAGTTCGGGCCCGCACATCAGCGCCATGGCGATCATGACGCGCTGGCGCAGTCCGCCCGAGAGCTGATGCGGGAACTGGCCGAGCCGCATCTCCGGTGCGGTGATGCCGACGCGCCGCATGAGGTCGACCGCCCGTTCCAGCGCATCGGCGCGCGAGACGCCCTTGTGGGTCGTCATCACCTCGGCCATCTGCGAGCCGACCGTGAAGGCCGGGTTCAGGCTGGTCATCGGCTCCTGGAAGATCATCGACATGCGATTGCCGCGGATGCGCGCCATGCGGCGGTCCGACAGCGACAGCAGATCGGTGCCTGCGAACGTCATGCGCTTGGCGAAGCGATGGCCGCCGCGGGCCAGCAGGCCCATGACCGACAGCGCGGTCACCGACTTGCCGCAGCCCGATTCACCGACCAGGCAATGGGTCTCGCCCTTCTCGACCCGCAACGAGGCACCGCGCACCGCCGCGGTGCGGCCGCCGAAGGTCACTTCCAGGCCTTCGATCTCCAGGAGCGCGCTCACGCCAGGCGCTCCGTGCCCAAGAGGCTGCGAAGCCCGTCGCCGACCAGATTGATCCCGAGCACGAGGATGAACAGCGCCACCCCGGGAATCATGATCACCCAGGGCGAAAAGAACATGTAGTCCTTGCCCTCGGCGATCATGAGACCCCACGACGGCAGCGGCGGCGGCACGCCGAGGCCGAGAAACGACAAGGCGGCTTCGAGCAGGATGGCGAGCGCGATCTCGAGCGTCGCCACCACCGCGAGATGGCTGGCGATGTTCGGCAGGATCTCCTTGATCAGCAGGTGCGGCGTCGAAGCGCCGGCGCACCACGCGGCGCTGACGTAGTCGAGCGTGCGCACCTGCATGGTGGTCGCCCGCGCGACCACCGCGAAGCGGTCCCACAGCAATAGCCCGAGCGTCGCGACGACGAGCACGAGGCCCGATCCCAACAGCCCGACCACGGCGAGCGCCACCAGCACCACCGGGATCGACAGCCGGGTGGTGATGGCGAACAGCACCGCATCGTCGACGCGCCCGCCGAAGAAGCCTCCGAGCACGCCGAGCGTGATCCCGATCAGGCCCGACGTGATCACCGTCATGATGCCGATCAAGAGCGAGATGCGCCCGCCATAAACCAGCCGCGCCAGATAGTCGCGTCCGAGCTGATCGGTGCCGAGCGGATGCTCGGGCTGGCTGCCGGCCATCCAGAACGGCGGCTTGAGGCGGTTGCCGAGATCCTGCGTGAACGGGTCCTGCGGCACCAGGGCGTTGCCGACGAGCGCGGCCGCGACCACGAGGCCGACGATGGCGAGGCCGAATGCGAATCCGGCCATGCCGACGCGCGAGGTCGGCGCCATCCGCACGGCGACCGGCGCGCTCATCCGGTCCGTAGCCTCGGATCGAGCAACGCGTTGAGGATGTCGGCGAGCAGCGTGAGGCCGATATAGATCGTCGCCAACACCAGCACGACCGCCTGCACGACCGGGAAATCGTTCTTGGCGATGCTTTCCCAGCCCAGATAACCGACGCCGTGGAGCGCGAACACCGTCTCGATGACGATCGAGCCGCCGAGCATGAAGCCGAGCTGGACCGCGGCGATCGACACGACCGGGATCGCGGCGTTGCGCAGCGCGTGCTTGAAGACGATGCGGACGCGCGACAGGCCCTTGGCGCGGGCGGTGCGGATGTAGTCGGACGCCATGGCTTCGATCATGCCGGAGCGGGTGAGCCGGGTGAGCGCCGGGATCGCCGTAAAGGCGAGCACGATGCCCGGCATCACGAAGTGTTGCCATGTGCCGGTGCCCGAGATCGGCAGGATGCCGAGGTGGAGACCGAGCACGATCATCAGGATGAGCGCGAACCAGAAGCTCGGCACCGCCTGCCCGACCATCGTGAGCATGGTGACGGCGCGGTCGATCCAGGTGTTCTCGCGCAGCGCCGCCAGGATGCCGAGCGGAATCGAGACGATGAGCGCGAGGCTCAAGCCGACCAGGCCGAGGGTGATGGTGGTCGGCAGGCGCTTTGCGATCAGGTTGGCGACGCTCTCCCTGAAGAAGAAGCTTTGGCCGAAATCCCCGATCATGGCGCGGCCGACCCAGTCGAAGAACTGGATGGTGAGCGGGCGGTCGAGGCCGTAAGCCTTGCGCACGATCTCGACGTCGGCTTGCGTCGCCTGCGGTCCGGCGATCGAGATCGCCAGGTCGCCCGACAGCCGCGTCAGCAGGAACGCAAGCGTCATGACGGTGAACGCCACCAGGAGGCCGAGCGCCAGGCGCCGGATGATCAGACGCAGCATGCTCAAGGGCTCGTGACAAACCGCGGCGCAGAGGGGTTCCTCAGGACGCCGTGGCGGCGCCTGAAGACTGTGGCCACGGTGTCACCAATCCGTCGGCGGGCGCAAGGGCCGGCCGGCGCGCCGCACGGTCCCGACCTCGGCGCGCGCCCTCACGCGTGAAGCGCGAGGTCGCGGATCGTCGGCCGCTTGCCGGACAGCGGGTTTTGCGGGTCCCAGCCATAGTCGAGCGTCGTGAAGCGCATCGAGCGCGCGTCGATCATCAGCATGCGGCCGACCAGGCCCTGTCCGAAGCCGACGATCTCGCGGATCACCTCCATCGCCATGAGCGAGCCGACGACGCCGGTGAGCGCGCCGAGAATTCCGGCCTCCGCGCAGGCCGGGACGGTGCCAGGCGGCGGCGGCTCGGGAAACAGGCAGCGGTAGGTCGGGTTGGGCCGCCCATCCGCACGGCGCTCGTGCGCCCGGATGGTGGTGAGCGTGCCGTCGAAGGTGCCGACCGCGGCGGTGACCAGCGGCTTGCGGGCGAAGTAGCAGGCATCCGACACCAGGTAGCGGGTGGCGAAATTGTCCGAGCCGTCCGCGACCAAATCGTAACGCCCGATCAGGTCGAGCGCGTTGTCGGCGGCGAGCCGGAGCGCATGGGTGTCGATCGCCACATGCGGGTTGAGCCGACGGACCGTCGCCGCCGCGCTCTCGACCTTGGCGGCGCCGATATCGGGCGTGCCATGGATGACCTGCCGCTGCAGGTTGGAAAGCGAGACCCTATCGTCATCGATGACGCCGAGCGTGCCGACGCCGGCGGCCGCCAGATACATCAGCACGGGCGCGCCGAGGCCCCCGGCGCCGACGACGAGAACGCGCGCGTGCTTGAGCGCCGCCTGCCCGGGGCCGCCGACTTCGTGCAGCACAATGTGGCGCGCATAGCGCTCAAGCTCGTCCGGGCTCAACATTCCGGTTACCGGCCTTCGTCCGCGGGCCGCAACGGATCCCTTGCGGGAGCGCGGTGTTGCGGTACCCTTTGCGCGCTTCTTACCACGCAAGGGGGCCGCGATGCGGTACTTCGGGGCGATCCTGCTATCGCTTGGGCTCATGGCGCCCGCGCTCGCCCAGACACCGGCGCCGAGCGCTGCGCCAAAGCCGGGTGCCGCGCCGAAACCGCCAGCCGCGGCGAAGCCGGCGGCCGCAGCCGCCAAGCCAAATCCGATCGCCGAATCGTATGCCGCCATTCCGGAGGCGGAGCGCATCGCGATCCAGAGCGACCTCATCTGGACCGGGGATTACAACGGCACCGCTTCGGGCGAGTTCGGCGAGCGGGCGGTTGCCGCCGTCAAGGCGTTCCAGAAGCGGCGCGGCGCCAAGGAAACCGGGGTGCTCAACCCGCAGGAGCGCGCGGCCCTGAGCGCCGCCGTGAAGCCCAAGCAGGAGGCGGTTGGCTGGCGCATCCTCAACGACGGCGTGAGCGGGGCGCGCCTCGGCCTGCCGGCGAAGCTCGTCCCGCAGGCGACCGGCATCGCCGGCGGCTCGCGCTGGACTTCGGCGCGCGGGGAAGTGCAGATCGAGACCTTCCGGATCGCGGCGCCCGGCACCACGCTGCAGGCGACGTTCGAGCAGCAGCAAAACGTTGCCGAGCGCAAGGTCGCGTACAAACTGCTGCGGCCGGAATTTTTCGTCGTCTCCGGCCTGCAGGGGTTGAAGAAGGTCTATGTGCGCGGCGCGTTCAAGGATGGCGAGGTGCGCGGGTTCTCCATCCTCTACGACCAGGCGCTGGAAGGCACCGTCGATCCGGTAGTGATCGCGATGTCGAGCGCATTCGCGGCGTTTCCTACCGGGGTCGCGGCCGGGCCTCCGCCCCGCCGCAAGGTCGAGTACGGCACCGGCGTCGTGATCGGCGCCGCAGGCCACGTGATCACCACGCGCGAGGTGACCGAGGCATGCCAGGTGATCACGCTTGCCGGGCTCGGACCCGCGGAGCTGATCGCCGAGGACAAGGCCACCCACCTGGCACTGCTGCGCGTCTACGGCAACCCGGATCTCGAGGCGCTCGCCGTCGGCGACGGCGACGGTACGGATGTCACGCTAGTCGGCGTTGCCGACCCGCAGTCGCAGGGCGGTGGCGGTGCCGTGTCGACGGCCGCCGCGCGAGTGACCGCGCAAGGCGCCGCCAGGGTGGTCGAGCCGCCGCCGGCGCCGGGATTTGCAGGCGCGGCCGCGCTCGCGCGCGACGGCCGCCTCGCCGGCCTGGTCGACCTGCGGCCGCAGGTCATCGCCGGCCCGCCGGCGCCAGCGGCGCAGGCCGCGCTCATTCCGGCCGAGGCGGTCGTGGCTTTCCTGCGCGCGCATCAGGTGGCGGCGTCCGCCCCCGGATCGGGTGGCGGCGCGCAGAAGGCGACGGCGGCGGCCGTGCGCGTGATCTGCGTCCGGAAGTGACGCTGCGCCGCGCGGTTATCGCATGCGGCTTTGCGACATGTTCGACCTCACTCCCAATGTCATCCCGGGCGGCGAGCGCTCGCGAGCCGATTCGGATCTCCCGAATCCCGGCGCAAAAAAGTTTTGCTCATAACGCCGGGGTGCCTCGCGGCGCTTGCGCGTTGCGCGCTCGGCCGGGACGACAGCGAGCGCCCTGACCCTAGCGATTCTTGAAATTCGGCGGGCGTTTCTCGATGAAGGCCGCCATCCCTTCCTTCTGGTCGTCGGTCGCGAACAGCGGATGAAAGGCGCGCCGCTCGAACCGCATGCCTTCCGCGAGCGAGGTCTCGAACGCGCGATTGATGCTCTCCTTCACCGCCATCAGCGAGAGCAGCGACATGGAAGCGATCGTCTCCGCCGCCTTTACGGCCTCTTCCATCAGACTCGCGAGCGGAACGACGCGCGCGACCAGGCCGGAACGCTCGGCCTCCGCCGCATCCATCATCCGGCCGGTGAGACAAAGGTCCATCGCCTTGGCCTTGCCGACCGCGCGCGTGAGCCGCTGCGTGCCGCCGATCCCCGGGATGACGCCGAGCTTGATCTCGGGCTGCCCGAATTTCGCATTATCGGCCGCAATGATCATGTCGCACGCCATCGCGAGCTCGCAGCCGCCGCCGAGTGCGAAGCCGGCGACCGCCGCGATCACCGGCTTGCGTGCACGTGCGGGGGCGTCCCAGCCGGCCGGGAAGTCGCCTAGGTATGCGTCGGCATACGACATGCCGGCCATCTGCTTGATGTCGGCGCCGGCCGCGAACGCCTTGTCGGAGCCGGTGAGTATCATGCACATGATGCTCGGATCGGCCTCGAACTCGGCGATTGCTCGCGACAGGTCCGCGATCAGGGCGGAGTTGAGCGCGTTCAACGCCTGCGGGCGGTTGAGCCTGATCAGCCCGACCTTGCCTTTGGTTTCGACCGTGATGTTGTCGTAGGCCATCGACTTCTCTCCTGCCTGATGCATCGCTAGCGGAGATGATTGCCGGTAGCAATCACCCCGACCGAACGGACAAGGGTACGGCCGATCGGTTATGCTTGCGGTCGGGAGCGGTCAGGGAAGGTCCGAATGCCGGCCGTGGAGTTCTGGCTCGAGTTCGCGTCGACCTACTCGTATCCGGCCGCGATGCGGATCGCTTCGCTGGCACGCGAGGCGGAAGTGACGGTGCGCTGGCGGCCGTTCGCGCTCGGGCCGATCTTCAAGCAGCAGGGCCTGCCGCTCGATTCGCCGTTCAATTGGCAGCCGGCCAAAGCACGCTACATGTGGCATGACGTGGAACGGCTGTGCACCGGGCTCGGCCTGCCGTTCCGCAAGCCCGATCCATTTCCGCAGCCGAGCCTCTTGGCCGCGCGCATCGCGCTGATCGGGCTGCCGCAGGGCTGGGGCGAGGATTTCGCCTGCGCCGTGTACCGCGCCGAATTCGGTGGCGGACGCCAGATCGGCGATGCTGCCGTCATGGCGGAAATTCTGAGCGGTCTCGATCTCGATGCTGCGGCGATCCTGGCGCGTGCCCAAGGCGATGAAATCAAGGCCGAGCTGCGCGGCGTGACCGAGCAAGCGCAGCGCCTGGGGATCTTCGGTGCGCCGAGTTTCGTCACCGAGGACGGGGAGCTGTTCTGGGGCAACGACCGGCTGGAGCAGGCGCTGGCCTGGGCGAAGCGGCCAAAGGACGCGGCATGACGTTCGTGCCCAATCCCGACGTGCTCGCGGCGTTCACGCTCGCTGCCTTCGTGCTGATCCTCACCCCGGGCCCCGACATGACCCTGTTCATTGGCGAGACGCTGCGCGCCGGCCGCGCCCGCGGTTTCGCGGCGATGTTCGGCGCAGTGTCGGGCGTCCTGATTCACTCCACGCTGGCGGCGGTCGGCCTTTCGGCCCTGCTCGCCGCTTCCGTCACCGCCTATACGGTGCTCAAGATCGTGGGCGTCGCCTACCTCTTGTGGCTCGCGCTGCAGGCGATCCGCCACGGCTCGGCGCTAACGGTAGCGGCCGAGCCGGGAACCCGGCGGCCGCTCGCGCAAAGCTATCTGATGGGTTTGGGGGTCAACCTCCTGAATCCAAAGATCGTGATGTTCTTCGTGACCTTCCTGCCGCAATTCGTCTCCGCCGCCGACCCGCACGCGGGCGCGAAACTGTTGTTCCTGGGCCTGTATTTCATCGCGCTCGGCATCCCGACCTGTGCCGTTCTGATTGTCGCCGCGGAGCGCTTCACCGACGCGATCCGGCGCGCGCCGCGGGCGATGCGCGTGATCGACTGGCTGTTCGCCGGCCTGATGGGTGCGTTCGCGGCGCGGCTGCTCTTCTCGCGCGGCAACTAGCGTCGATCGGGGAAACCGCGCGGACGGCGCGCCGGCCCGCGGGCCTTACTCGCTCTCGGTCTTGCCAGTGAGCTGCTTGAGCTTGGCAAATACCGCTTCGACGTTGAGCTCCTCGGCGGGCTTCTTCGGCTCGGGCTCGGCCGGCTCCCGCGCCGTGGTCACCTCGGCGGGCAGCAGCGTGACGCCCTGTTCGGGCGCGGCCGGCTTCTCCTTGGCGGCGCGCTGAACCTCGAGGTCGAGGTCGAGCTGTGAGCACAGGCCGAGCGTGACCGGATCCATCGGCTGCAGATTGGGCGCGTTCCAATGGGTGCGGTCGCGGATCGATTGGATCGTCGACTTGGTGGTGCCGACCAGTCGCATGATCTGGCTGTCCTTGAGCTCCGGGTGATTGCGGATCAGCCAGAGGATGGCGTTGGGACGGTCCTGCCGGCGCGATACCGGCGTATAGCGCGGGCCTCGCTTGGCCTTCGGTTGCGGCAACTTGACCTTGGGGTCGGCGAGCCGAAGGCGGTGCTCGGAATCCGATTCCGCCTCCTCGATCTCCTCGCGCGTCAATTGTCCAGTCAGGATCGGATCGAGGCCCTTGATGCCTTGCGCGGCGTCGCCGTCGGCGATGGCCTTCACCTCCAGGGGGTGCAGCTTGCAGAAATCGGCGATCTGATCGAAGGAGAGCGCCGTGTTCTCCACCAGCCAGACCGCCGTTGCCTTCGGCATGAGGGGCTGAGTCGTCATGGCAAATGTCCTTTTGTGCTCCGCCCGCCCGGGGGCGCAAGCTTCAGCGTCATCGACGATGACAGGAAGTGCCTGCGAATATAGGCTTCCGTAAGCGCGCTGTCCAATGGAACATGGTCTCGCTTGACAGGCCGCCGCCGGGCGCCCATGTCGGTAGCGTCGGTGCCGAGGACTACGAGCCTGTTGCGGCGGCTGCTTTCGTCCGTCGCGATGCAAGAGGCCATACGCCTGCGGCGGGAGAGCAACGATGACCCTCGCCCCTTCCCGCCACCCGAAGCCGCAGCTGCGGGTGTTGTTGTGCGCCCCGCGCGGCTTTTGCGCCGGGGTGGTGCGCGCGATCGAGTCGGTGGAGCGGGCGCTCGAGATCTACGGGGCGCCGGTCTATGTGCGCCACGAGATCGTTCACAACAAATACGTGGTGGAGAGCCTCAAATCCAAGGGCGCGGTTTTCGTCGAGGAGCTCGAAGAGATTCCGGACAGCGGCGTCCCGGTGGTGCTCTCCGCCCATGGCGTGCCTCGCGCCGTGCAGGAGGAGGCAAGCCGCCGCAAGCTGTTCGTCCTCGATGCCACCTGCCCGCTCGTCACCAAGGTGCATCGCGAAGCGGAAATCCACTTCCGGCGCGGGCGCGAGATCGTGCTGATCGGTCACGCCGGCCACCCGGAGGTGGTCGGCACCATGGGCCGGCTGCCGCCGGGCGCGATCACCCTGATCGAAACGGCGCAGCAGGCGGAGGCGTTTGTTGCGCGTGACGCCGCCCGTCTCTCCTATGTCACGCAGACCACGCTGTCGATCGATGATGCGGCGCAGATCGTCGAGTGCCTCAAGCGTCGGTTTCCGCAAATCGTCGGCCCGCACAAGGAAGACATTTGCTACGCCACGACCAATCGGCAGGAAGCGGTGAAGAAGGTGGCGCCGAAAGTTGACGCCATGATCGTGGTCGGGGCTCCGAATTCCTCCAATTCCCAGCGCCTGAAGGAAGTCGCCGAGCGGGCGGGCTGCCCGCACGCGGTGCTGCTGCAACGGGCCGCCGACATCGATTGGCAGGCGCTCGGCGCCATCGGCAGCCTCGCGATCACGGCCGGAGCGTCGGCGCCCGAAGTGCTGGTGGAGGAGGTGCTCGACGCCTTCGCGGCCCGCTATGACCTCCACGTGGAGACGGAATCGGCCGTTACCGAAAACGTATTCTTCCCCCTGCCGCGCGTGCTGCGCCCCATCGAGGCGGCGGAGTAGCGCGACGGATGGCGGTCTATACCGACGTTTCGGCCGAGGAGCTCGGCGACTTCCTCGGCCGCTACGACATCGGCGAGCTGCTCGCCTACAAGGGGATCGCCGAGGGGGTCGAGAACTCGAACTATCTCGTCCACACCACGCTCGGCCACTTCTTCCTGACGCTGTACGAGAAACGGGTGGACGCCCGCGACCTGCCATTCTTCCTCGGCCTCATGGAGCACTTGGCGCAGCGCGGGCTGCACTGTCCGCAGCCGGTCAAGGACCGCGCCGGCGAGGCCGTCGGCGCCTTGGCCGGACGCCCGGCAGCGCTGATCACCTTTCTCGACGGCATGTCGATCCGACGCCCGTCGGTATGGCACTGCGCCGCCGTCGGCGAGAGCCTGGCCAGGCTGCATGTCAGCGGCGGCGACTTTCCGCTGCGACGGACGAACACCCTCTCGGTCGCGGGCTGGCGACCGCTCTACGAGGCCGCAAAGGATCGTGCCGACACGCTGCAGCGCGGGCTGTGCGCGACCATCGCAGCCGAGCTCGACCATGCCGAGCGAACCTGGCCGCGCGGCCTCCCGTCCGGGGTGATCCACGCCGACCTGTTTCCCGACAACGTGTTCTTCCTCGGCAATGCGCTCTCCGGCATCATCGATTTCTACTTCGCCTGCACCGACACGCTGAGCTACGACGTCGCCGTCTGCCTGAATGCGTGGTGCTTCGAGCCGGACCACTCCTTCAACGTCACCAAGGGCCGCGCGCTGCTGCAGGGGTACAACAAGGTGCGGCCGCTCTCGGACGAGGAGCAGGCGGCGCTCCCCACCCTGTCGCGCGGCGCCGCGCTGCGGTTCCTGCTGACCAGGCTGGTGGACTGGCTCAACGTGCCGCCGGGCGCGCTGGTGCGGCCGAAGGACCCGCTGGAATATTTCCGCAAGCTGCGCTTCCACCAAGCGGTTGCGACCATCGGCGACTACGGCATTGCGGCGTAGGCGGTGGCGATGACCGAGCCGATCGTGAGCATCTTCACCGACGGCGCCTGCTCCGGAAACCCGGGCGCCGGCGGGTGGGGCGCCATCCTCAAATGGGCCAATCACGAGAAGGAGCTCAAGGGCGGCGAGCTTCACACCACCAACAACCGCATGGAGCTGATGGCCGCGATCTCGGCGCTGGAAGCCCTGAAGCGGCCGTGCACGGCTGACCTGCATACCGACTCGCAGTATTTGCGGCATGGCATCACCGCCTGGATCCACACATGGAAGCGCAACGGCTGGCGCACCGCCGACCGCAAGCCGGTCAAGAACGTCGACCTCTGGCAGCGGCTCGACGCCGCAATCGCGCGTCACGACGTGCGCTGGCACTGGGTCAGGGGCCACGCCGGCCACGCCCTCAACGAGCGCGCCGATCAGCTGGCGCGCGACGCAATCGCGGAGATCAGGGCGGGCGGCCGCCTACCGCAAGACACGGCCCTCGGTTGACGCCCGGCGCCGGCCTCACAGCGATTTCAGCAAGGTCTCGGCGCTGCTCAGCTCGACCTTGCCGGGCGCTTCCTCGACGTTGAGCTGTTTCACGACGCCGTTGTCGATCAGCATGCTGTAGCGCCGCGAGCGCGTGCCGAGACCATTGCCCGAGCCATCGAAGGTCAGGTCGATGGCTTTCGCGAACTCGGCATTGCCGTCGGCCAGAAACTCGATCTTGTCGCCGGCGCCGGAGGCGGTCTTCCAGGCGTCCATGACGAAATGGTCGTTGACGGATGTGACCGCGATCGCGTCCACGCCCTTCTTCCTGATCGCGTCGGCGTTCTGGATGAAGCCCGGCAAATGGTTTTTGTGGCAGGTGCCGGTGAAGGCGCCGGGCACGCCGAACAGCACCACCTTCTTGCCGGCAAACAGCTCGTCGGTGGTCTTCCAGGCAGGACCTTCCGCGGTCATGACGCGCAGCTTGGCGCTCGGGAGGCGATCGCCGACCTTGATGGGCATGGATGTTTCCTCTTCGGGTGCGGGTGTGCGGGCTCTGCGCGCAGCCGTGGGATAGGGCCGCAGCCTAGCAGATCAAGTTATCGCGGCAACGATACTAGTCGAGTTGGGCGACGACCTCGACGGCGGAAGTTGCGGAGGTGGCCGTCAGTTTCAGCGCCGTGCCCGCTGGCTTGGCGCCCGGGGGCAGGCCGTCGAGCTCGAACGCGAAGCGCTTGACACCGGCCGGGGCACCGTCGACCGGTTGCGGCAGCGGCAGCGCCCACTCGGGGGTCGGCCCTTCGGCAAACAGGTCCACCGGCTCGTTGGCCGCAACGTCCACAACGACGCGGGCGGGAGTGCGCTCCGCCTCGCGCCCGACGCCGACAACGGCGAGCGGCTGGCGCGGCCCGATCGCGACGCTCACCGGCACCCGTGCCTCGCTCGCCGCAAGCAGGGCGTCATGGGCGGTCGCCCGCGTCGTCAGGGCGAGCTCGAGCTTGGCCTCGACAGGCACGCACAATTTTTCGCATACGCCATAGTCGAGATCGACGCGGAGCAGGACGGGTTTGCGTTCGTCGGCCGGCGTGATCCGCAGCGGAAAGACGACGGCCTCGGCGTAACCGATCGACATCCCGCTGCCGTCGGAAAACCGCTTTGGCGCCGGCCACAACACGGTCACGTCGCGGACGTTCTCGGAACGCGCGAAATCGAAACGTGGCGGCACGCCGGAATCGCCGGGATAGCGCCAATAGGTCTTCCATCCCGGCCGCAGCTTGAGCTCGACGCCGGCTCGCAGCCGGGCCGCGCCCTGATCACGGATGGCACCGGCGGCGATCAGGCGCGCGGCCGAGTGCGTCCCGTTGTCCCAGGGTGAAGCTTCGCTCGCTTGCGCCGCATGCGGCACGAGCGCGACCATCAGACTGGCAGCAGCCGAGGTGGCAAGGCGGTGGAACGCGCGGCCGGTCATGTGCGTTCAAATATGCGGGCATTGCCGCGCGCGCCATTGAAATGGTCGTGATCGAGCCGCATTTTGAGAGCACAAGTTTCCTTGCATGCTGGCTGGATCGGAGTAACCTTCCCAACATGAAGCTATCGCGCAGGAAGGCGTCAAAAAGCTCGGCCCGAAGCTATCTGGACGGGCAGATGCTCATTGCGATGCCGGCGCTGCAGGACGGGCCGTTCACGCGCAGCGTCATCTACATCTGCGCCCACTCCAACGATGGGGCGATGGGCATCATCGTCAATCACCCGGCCGCCAACATCAACTTTCCCGACCTGCTGGTGCAGCTCGAGGTCATTCCGGCGGCCGATCGGATCCAGCTCCCGCCGCGCGCCGAGACGGTCAAAGTGCTCAAGGGCGGCCCGGTCGAGACCCAGCGCGGCTTCGTATTGCACTCGAGCGACTTCTTCATCGAGGACTCGACACTGCCGATCGACGACGGCGTCTGCCTGACCGCCACCCTGGATATCCTCAAGGCGATCGCGCGCGGCAAGGGCCCGGCGAGCGCGGTGCTCGCGCTCGGCTATGCGGGATGGGCGGCGGGCCAGCTGGAGAGCGAAATCCAGGGCAACGGCTGGCTGCACTGCAGCGCCGATGCGGAGCTCATTTTCGGCGCCGACATCGAGAGCAAGTACGACAAGGCATTGCGCAAGATCGGCATCAATCTCGGGATGCTGTCGTCGGAAGCCGGGCACGCATAGCCGCGCGCCATTTCGTTCGCACACATCAACCAACCAGCCGAGTTCGGGTCTGCGCCGCAGCACCCGCGGGTTCGCGCTTTCGTGCACGGGAATCTCGTTCCCGCAGCGCGGGGCCGGGGACGCTGCGCTGCCCGAGGATGCGGGTTCTTAGCGCGCCGGCTCGTAGGCATGAGATTTGAGCAGGTCGTGGGCGGCGCGCGCCGCCATCGGCTCGCCGAACACGTAACCCTGCGCGTATTCGCAACCAAGTTCAAACAGCTCGGTCGCGTCGTCATCGTTTTCGGCGCCTTCGGCAACCACCTCCATTCCAAGATCGTGCGCAAGCGCGATGATCGATCGCAGGATGACCGGACGCTTGCCCTTGCCGCCGGTGCGCACGAACGACTGATCGATCTTGATGGTATCGAACGGGAAGCGCTGCAGGTAGGCGAGCGAGGAATGCCCGGTGCCGAAATCGTCGAGCGCGAGCCCGGCGCCGAGATCGCGGATGCGCGTGAGCATCTGCGCGGCGTGCTCGGGATTTTCCATCACCAGCGATTCGGTCAGCTCGATCTTGAGGGTGCCGCGCGCCGGTGCCGAACGCGCAAACACGGTCCGCAAGTCCTGGATCAGGTCGTGCCGCAGCAGCTGGCGCGACGAGACGTTGACGCTCGCGAACACCGGATCAGGCCCGCGCACGGTGCGCTGCCATTCCACCAGCTGGCGGGCGGCGCGCTCGATCACGAACTGGCCAAGCTCGACGATCAGCCCGGTCTCTTCCGCGATCGAGATGAACTCCGACGGCGCCAGGCGCCCCATGCGCGGATGATCCCACCGCATCAGCGCCTCGAAGCCGGCGACCGAGCGATCTTCCAGCCGCACGATCGGCTGGTACAACAGCATGATCTCTTCGCGCGCCAGCGCGCGCCGCAGCTCGGACTCGAGCGTGAGACGATCGCTCTTGCGTGCGCGCATCGCCGGCTTGAACACCTCGATGCGGTCCCCGCCCATGCGCTTGGCATGATACATCGCGAGCTCGGCGTCCTTGAGGAACTCTTCGTTGCGTTGCGCATCGTCGCCGACCAGCGCCAGTCCGATCGAGGCGGTGAGCAGGATCTCGCGGTCATTGAAGGTGATCGGCGCCCGCAGCGTCCGGCGCATGTTGTCGGCGAAGGCGGTGATGCGGTCGGGCTCGCGCTCGGACAACAGCAACAACCCGTACTGGTCGCCGCCCAGGCGCGCCAGCATGTCCTGCGGCTTCAATAGCCGCCCGAGTCGACGCGCCAGCGTCAGCAGAATCGAATCGCCGACCGCGATGCCGACCGAGTCGTTGACCTGCTTGAAACGGTCGATGTCGATCACCGTCACGGTCGGCCGGATCGCCGCGTCCGATTTTGCGAACGAGAGCGCGGCCTCGAGCCGATCCATGAACAGCTCGCGGTTCGGCAGGCCGGTCAGGTTGTCATGCACCGCGTCGTGCAGCAGCCGCTCCTCGGCGGTCTTGAATTCGGTCACGTCGGTCAACGTGCCGACCAGGCGCACCACCTCGCCGTCCGAGCCGACCACCGGCCGCGCCTTGAGCGAAAACCAGAGGTAATGGCCGTCGGCGGTGCGCAGGCGAAAATCCTGCATCAGGCGCCCGCGCCGCTGCTCCAGTACGCCGTCGAGCGAGGCGCGGAAACGGTCGCGGTCCTGCGAATGCAGCACGTCCAGCCAGCGCGCGGCCGACCCTTCCAGGGTGCCGCGCCGCAGCCCGAGCAGGTGCTCGGTCTCCTGGCTGGTGAACACCTTGTCGGAGGAAACGTCCCAATCCCAGATCAAGTCGCCGGCGCCGGTGAGCGCCAGGGCGCGGCGCTCGACGTCGGAGACGATCGCATTGGTGACGCTGCCGGCGAACGCGTGCTGCATCACCGTGAAGCCGATCAGCATCACGATCAAGACCAGCCCGCCGAGCAACGCCGGCCCGACGATGTCGTTGGTGACCACGCTGGTGACCGCGAGGCTTGCGGCGAACACCCAGGCGAGCAGCAGGAACCAGGTCGGAATCAGCAGTACGGCGCGGTCGAAACCGTGCACCGCGAGATAGACGATGAGGGCAAATCCGGCGACCGCGACCGCAGCGAGCGAGATGCGCGCGATGCCGGACGCGGCCGCGGGATCGTAGAGCGCGAGCGCGACCAGGGCGCCGAGGAACACCAGCCAGCCGGCGGTGATGTGGGCATAGCGCACATGCCAGCGATTGAGGTTGAGGTAGGCGAACAGGAACACCAGCAGGGTCGCCGCCAGGATCGCCTCGCCGCCGGCGCGCCACACCTGCTCGGCGCCCGACGAGAGCTCGAACACCTTGCCCCAGAAACCGAAATCGATGCCGATATAGGTCAGCACCGCCCACGCGAGCGCAGCCGCGGCCGGAAACATCAGGCTGCCCTTGACCACGAACAGGATGGTCAGGAACAGCGCCAAAAGGCCGGCAATGCCGAGCACGATGCCGTGGTACAGCGTGAAGCTGTTGACCTTGTCCTTGAAGGAATCCGGCTCCCACAGATAAAGCTGCGGCAGCTTGTCGGTACGCAGTTCGACCACGAAGGTGATCACGGTGCCGGGGTCGAGGGTGAGGCGGAAGATGTCCGCGGTCGCGCTATCCTGACGGTCCGGACGGTCGCCGGTCGATGGCGTGATGGCGACGATGCGCGACAGGCCGAGATCCGGCCAGATCAGTCCGGAGCCGACCATGCGGTAGTGCGGCGCGATCAACAGCCGGTCGACCTGCTCGTCGCCGTTATTGGCGAGCGCGAATACCGCCCAGTTGTTGCCGCCTTCGCGTGCGCGCACCTCGATCCGGCGCACGATCCCGTCGGGACCCGGTGCAGTCGACACCCCGATGCGCTCGTTCTCGGTCCGATGCCGCTCGACGGCGTCGGTGAGGTCGATGGCCGCAGCGTCGAGCCGCACGTTGATGGCGTCGACGGCGCGCGCGCTCGATGCGCCGAAAAGGCCGAGAATCGCCAGCGCCAACAAGCTGACGGCGCGCAAAATAGGCAAACGGCAGCCTCGCGGCTTGATGGTCCCAGATTCCACACTCATGAGTACCGGGGCCGGTGGCCGAGGGCAAGGTCCGCCGCCGCCGTCATGCGGTGAGCACGATCTTGCCGATATGCGCGCTCGACTCCATCAGGGCGTGCGCGGCGGCCGCTTCGGCGAGCGGAAAGGTGCGATATATCACCGGCTTGACGCGTCCGGCCGCGATCAGCGGCCACACCTTGTCCTCGACCGCGCGCGCGATCGCAGCCTTCTCGGCGACCGGACGCGCGCGTAGCGTGGAGCCGGTGTGCGTCAGTCGCTTGAGCATGACGCGCCGAAAATCGACGGTCGCCTTCGAACTGCCCTGGAACGCAATCTGCAGCACGCGGCCGTCCATGGCGGCGGCCTCGTAATTGCGTTCGATATAGTCGCCGCCGACGATGTCGACGATGACATCGGCACCCTTGCCGGCAGTCGCCTGCTTGGTAATGGCGACGAAATCCTGCGTCTTGTAATTGACCGCATGGTCAGCGCCAAGCTTGACGCAGGCCGCACATTTCTCGTCCGAGCCTGCCGTCGTGATCACGCGCGCGCCGAACGCCTTTGCAAGTTGGATCGCCGTCGTACCGATGCCGGACGAGCCGCCATGCACCAGGATCGATTCGCCGCTGCGCAATCCGGCGCGCTCGAACACGTTCGACCACACCGTGAAGAACGTTTCCGGGATCGCCGCAGACTCGGCCATCGACAACCCGGTCGGCACCGGCAGCGCGTGCAGCTCATGGGCGAGGCAGTATTGCGCATAGCCGCCACCCGCCACCAAGGCGCAGACGGCGTCGCCTACCTTCCACCGGCCGACACCGGAGCCGAGGGCCGCCACCTCGCCGGCGATCTCCAGCCCGGGAATGTCCGGCGCGCCCGCGGGAGGCGGGTAAAGGCCCTTACGCTGCATCACGTCCGGCCGGTTCACCCCGGCGGCCGCCACTTTGACGAGGATCTCGCCGGGGCCAGGGGTCGGCAGCGGCCGCCGTTCGGGCACCAGAACCTCGGGCCCGCCGGGCACGCGGATGCCGATGGCGGTCATTTCGGCGGGCAGATCGGGCATGGGGCCAACGTTCCGAAGCGCTGCAATTTGGGGTCGGGCGTTGTCTAGTGGAGCGCCGGCCGTGTGACAACCCGCGTTGCGCTCGAACACAGCGCCCGATCCGACGCGATCTGATCGGCTTGCGAAGCTCTTTGGCTTATCGTTTTTCCAATGCGTCCCCGCCGGATCAAAACACGGGGGGCAGGATTCCGCGGGAAAATGCTCTATCCTCGAGCCACCGCACCGGAGCCGCGGCGATGTTTGACGAGGACCTGACGCCCAAGAAGAAGCTGGCGCACGAGATCGGGCAGGATCTCACGCTGCTGTCGGTCGAGGAGCTTGCCGACCGGATCGCGTTGCTGCGGCAGGAGATCGCGCGGCTGGACGAGGCCATGACCAAGAAGCGCGCCTCGCTTGCCGCCGCCGACCAGTTCTTCAAGCGATGAGGCAAGCCGGCTTGCTACGCCCCCGAGAGGGGCCCTCAATCCGGGGGAATTTTTTCGTCCGGTTAACGTGTCGTTAAGTTTTCGGCGTTGAAATCAAAGGGAAATTTTCGCCTTTGCTACCATTCGCCTATGCACAGGGGCTTGCATGATACTGTCGATGGCTGGCCGCCGCTGCTCGATTCTTGAGCTGCTGCAAACGACGTTGACGCCAACAGGGCATCGCGATGGAGATCCTTCTCCTCGCCCTCGTAGCCGCCGCCCACCGTCTGCATTCCCTCGACCCCGTGGCCGAGTGTCAGCTACCTAGGGTGCCAGCAAGTTTGGCTGCCGGGATAACGATCTCGCACGCTAGCCCATCAGGGTGCCAATCGAAGCGCACCTTACCCTCGAGCTCGCCGCGGATGACTTGGTCGACCACGCGTGTGCCGAAGCCTTGATGCAGGGGCGGCTTGACAGGGGGGCCGTTTGTCTCGGACCAGCGAATGATGACATCCGTCCCTCCATTCGACCACGCGACTCGAAGCCGGCCTTCCGGAATCGACAGCGCACCGTACTTGACCGCGTTCGTCGCCAACTCATGCAGAACAATCGCAATCGACTGTGCCGATTGAGGTTCCAGGACTATTTCAGTGCCGCTGACATCCGCGCGCGATGCGTGCTTTGGGCAATAAGGACGGAGTTCTTCCGTGACGAGGGTGCTCAGTTCTGCCCCCGTCCAACGTGATTGCGCCAGCAGTGTATGGACATTTGAGAGCGCCTGCAGACGCCCCTGGATCGCCGCCTTGAATTCGGCGGCCGTCTCAGCTTGCGTGAGGTGCACGGTCGCTTGCACGAGTGTCAGCAAATTCTTGGCGCGGTGATCCACCTCACGCGCGAGTGTTGTCGCGCGCTCTTCCGCCTGCTTTCGCTCGGTGATGTCCTGGAAGCAGTTGACGGCGCCGACAATGTTGCCACCGGCGTCCCTGACTGCATCGATGTTGACAAGCGCGATGCCGCGCGAGCCGTCGGGCCGCTCGATGAGGACCTCCTGGTCGCGCACGCAAATACCGGTGTGCAGAACGCCGGCCATCGGGCATTGATGGTGCGGAAGCGGCGTGCCGTCGAGGCGGAACATCCGATACGACCCGCAAAAACGCTCGCTGGGGTCGCGGAGTTTAGGCGACCGGCCCCATAGCTCGGCGGCGCGGCGATTGTACCGAAGAATGAGACCGTGCTGGTCGCAAACATAGACGGCGAGCGGCAGCACTTCAAAAAGCCGGGGGGGCAATTCGAAGGCTCGTTCCTCCTCATGCAAGACAATGGCGACGCCTGCTGCGGCCGCCCCCTCTTCGGTGGAGGTTCTTATGGGCTTGCGCAGGAAGAAATGGGGCGTATCGGACGGTACGTTGCTCATGCTGCTGCCCCCGGAACGAGGATCATAAACGCCGCGCCCAAGACTCGCCCGTTGGCGGTGAGATTTTGCGCTTGCATCACCCTTATGCCTGCTTGCGCCGGAACGCGTTCAGCACGAAGGCAACTGCATTCTCCCGAAGCCGGATCACGGCGCGCGCGCCGCGAGGTCGATAATGCGCAAGGCGAGCGCTTCGCGCGTCGCGTCGGCGTGCCTGGACGCGGCTAGATGCGTGCCCGACACCAGAAGGCGTTGCCACGCGGTGTCGAACGCCAGGCTCATCGCGTCACAGGTGTCAGGACGAACAGCTCATGTTCCGTGATCGGATGAACGGTGCCCATGCCGACACTTCCCCGAGCCGAACCCGGAAAACTAAACCCCGGGAGCCCGGGAGGTTCTGTTCAAAATTGCTCAGTCGATGGTTTGTTTGTGGTCAAAATTGCTCACTTCGGAGCCTTTATTTCCGGTTTTTCGTAGAGGACGGCATCCAGGAGGGAGGAGTGGACTTCAAGGTCGCCGTTGTAGGTGATGTAACCCAACTGGCGAAACCTGTTCATAAAGTGACTCACCCGGGATCGAGTGGTGCCAATCATTTCGGCAAGCGTTTCCTGACTGACCTTCGCGATTATCGTCTCTGCCCTTCCGTCTTTGCCAACGTTCGCCAATAACAGCAGAGCCCGCGCCAGGCGCTTCTCGCTCGAATTGAACAGCTGGTCGACCAAGTCCTCTTCAACGCGCAGGGTACGAGCCAAAAGATGGGCAGTGAACAGCTCGGAGAAGCTCGGCTGGTCGCGGAGCATTCGCGCCATGGCCGCCCGTTCCAATCGGGTAATCACGCAGTTCGTTACGGCCCGGGCGGTCGAGACTCGCCGTGGCCGACCTGTT
>Ga0114129_10003273_pt1 | contig 22735 bp, 19 predicted proteins | sample RhiMetdeltSRZDD1_FD_80071 | JGI IMG/M metagenome (GOLD analysis project Ga0114129, IMG submission 80071) | Populus rhizosphere microbial communities from Tennessee, USA - Rhizosphere MetaG P. deltoides SRZDD1 (version 2) (version 2) | ecosystem: Host-associated > Plants > Roots > Rhizosphere >... | reverse complement strand
GCGCTACCAAGGTGAATCCATCGCACTCGCCATCTTTGCACGATGGCTCGAAACGCGCCCAGCGTCGCGGGTCGCATGGTGTCGCCCATTCGGAATCGAAACTTGCCACATCGACTGCATACTCTCCGTCCGCCACGCGGGTGACTCCAAATCGAGAGGCCGACCTCACTGAGGAGAGGTCGAAAGCTTTTTCCTGCGCGGCCAAGTGCCGCTGCGGCGGCAGACCGACGGAGGCAGGCGTTCGCGCGAACCCCGCGATGAAGTTCATCGATGCATAGCCAGCGATCATCATCACGACCGCAATGAACGCGCACTCGAGTTTCGACATGGACATGACCCGTTGCTCGGGCCCGTAGCAAGCGCGGTGCCGCCGAGCGCGACCCGTTTACCGACGTGGTCAGGCGCTCGCGGCCGCGGGTCATGACAGTCTGTCACGCGACGCGGCCGGCGCGGCGACAGTTTGTGCCAGTGGAACCGCCCATTCGTGTGCCGCTCAGCCTGGTGACCCGCTGAGGCAAGCCGCTCGAGTCCGTTCAGCCGCGGGCAGGCCATTCGACGATCGAACTCGCCTCAAGGCGGGCTGCACTGCGTCAACCCTCCCGAGCAATCACTGAGTCCAGTACGTGTGCCGATTCGTCCCGCGCTATGATCGCGCTCGCAACGCAAGCCTTACGTGGGAGGCCGGCATGCGAGCCAGCGCGATCCTCGATCCGACGCTCGAGCAGCAGGAGCCGAATGCGCGACGGACGTGGCTGGGCTCCAGGCTGCGCGAGACGGTGGCGTACGCGTACGACCGCGCGCCGCACGTGCGGAGGTCGTTCGACCGGGCCGGCATCTCGCCGAAGGACATCCGGTCGCTGGACGACCTCTCGCGCATCCCCATCACGCGGAAGGACGACGCGCCGGCGATGCAGGCCGAGGCGCCGCCGTTCGGGGGGCTGCTCGCGGTGGAGACGGGGCGGCTGCAGCGGATCTTCGCGTCGCCGGGGCCGATCCTGGACCCGCAGGGGGAGGGAGAGGACTTCTGGCGCTTCCGCATGGCGCTTGCCGCCGCGGGGTTCCGCCGGGGAGACATCGCGATCAATTCCGCCTCGTATCACCTCACGCCGCTCGGGTTCATGCTCGACAACGCGGCGCGCAGCCTCGGCTGCGTCGTCGTCCCCGCCGGCGTGGGGCAGACCGACGTGCAGGTGCGCATCGCGTCGACGCTGCGCGCGAGCTGCTATCTCGGGACGCCGAGCTTCCTCTACACGCTCGTGAAGCGCGGCCGCGAGATGGGGATGCCGCTCGCCATCGAGGTCGGCTTCGTCACCGCCGAGATGTTCCCCGAGTCGCTGCGCGCCGAGCTCGAGAAGGAATTCGGCGTCCGCGCCCTGCAGGGCTACGGTACCGCCGAGCTCGGCCTGCTCTCGTACGAGTGCCCCGACCGCGGCGGGATGCACCTCCACCCGGAGTGCATCGTCGAGGTGCTCGACCTGGAGACGCGCAATCCTGCTGCGCCCGGCCAGCCGGGCGAGATCGTCGCCACCATCTTCGATCCGGCCTACCCGCTGCTGCGGTACGCGACGGACGACATCGGCGCGCTCGCGCAGCCGGCGACCTGTCCCTGCCTGCGGACCGCGCCGAAGCTCGCTGGCCTGGTCGGCCGCGTCGGCGACGCCGTCAAGGTGAAGGGCATGTTCATCCGCGGAGCCGAGATCGACAAGGCGCTGAAAGCGGCGTTCCCGGCGGTCTCGCGGTTCCAGGCGGTCGTCACGCGCGAGAAGCACCAGGACCATCTCGCCTACGCGATCGAGCTCGCCGAAGGCGCGGGCGCCGAGCCCGGGCTCGAGATGCGCATCGCCGAGGCGCTCCGCGAGGCGATCAAGCTCCGCGGCGAAGTCCGCGTCGTTCCGCGCGGAACCATCGCGGAAGGCGCCAAGCGCGTCGACGACCGGCGCACCTGGAAGTGAGTGCGGAGGAGCCGGCTTTGCCGGCGACGGGCGGAGCGCGGAAGCGCGCAGCACTGGAGTTGACCGCCCTCGGGCCGGGTGCTAACCGATCCGCTCCGCGGGAGCGGTCCCAAGGGCCCGCGACAGCACGAGCATCTCCGCCAACAGGGAGGCTTCGTGACTTCCGTCACCATCGACGTCAATGGAACGAGCCAGACTCGGCAGGTCGAGCCGCGGCTCCTGCTCGTCCACTTCCTGCGCGAGACGCTGGGCCTCACCGGGACGCACGTCGGCTGCGATACGAGTCAGTGCGGCGCCTGCACCGTCCTGCTCGACGGCGTGGCGGTGAAGTCCTGCTCGCTGTTCGCGGTGCAGGCCGAGGGCCGGAAGGTCACGACGATCGAAGGCCTTGCCAAGGACGGCAAGCTGCACCCGATGCAGGAAGGCTTCTGGGAGAAGCACGGCCTGCAGTGCGGCTTCTGCACCCCCGGCATGATCCTGGCCGCCTGCCAGATCATCGAGCGCAACCCGAAGCCGACCGAGGCGGAGATCCGCCACGGCCTGGAAGGCAACATGTGCCGCTGCACCGGCTACGCGAACATCGTCAAAGCGATCCAGCACGCCGCCGCCGCGACGGCCGGACGCGCGGGGAGGTGACCCATGGCCGCGACGGAACGCCTCTTCGGCTCCAGCATCAAGCGCCGCGAAGATCCCCGCCTCATCACCGGCAAAGGGAACTACGTCGACGACGTGAAGCTCCCGGGAACGACCTACGCCGCGTTCGTGCGCAGCCCGCACGCGCACGCCCGCATCAACGGGATCGACGCGACCGCGGCCCGCCAGGTCCCGGGCGTCGTCGCCGTCTACACCGGCAAGGACCTCAGCGCCGGCGGAGTGAAGTCCCTCCCGGTCGGATGGCTCCTGCCCAACATCAAGCTGCCTCCGCACCTGCCGCTCGCGGTCGAGAAAGTCCGGTACATGGGCGACGCGGTCGCGGTGGTGATCGCGGAGTCGCCTTACGTCGCGCGCGACGCCGCCGACCTGGTCGAGGTGGATTACGAGCCTCTGCCCGCGGTCACCGACGCAGTGCGCGCGATCGAGTCAGGCGCGCCGAAGCTCCACGACGAGGCGCCGGACAACGTCTCGTTCCGCTGGTCGATCGGCGAGAAGGACAAGACGGACGCCGCCTTCCGCGGCGCGGCCCGCACCGTGAAGGAGCACTTCGTCAACCACCGCCTGATCCCCAACGCGATCGAGCCGCGCGCCGCGCTCGCCAGCGCGAATCCCGCGACGGGCGACATCACGCTGTGGGTCACGACGCAGAACCCGCACGTGCACCGCCTGCTCATGGCGGCGTTCATCCTCGGAATCCCCGAGCACAAGCTGCGCGTCATCTCGCCGGACGTGGGCGGAGGGTTCGGCTCCAAGATCTTCGTCTATCCGGAAGAGTGCGTCGTCACCTGGGCGTCGCGCACGCTGGGACGCCCGGTGAAGTGGACCGCCGAGCGGCGCGAGAGCTTCATGACCGACGCGCACGGCCGCGACCACCAGACCGACGCCGAGATGGCGCTCGACGCCGACGGCCGCATCCTCGGACTGCGCGTCAAGTCGACCGTCAACCTGGGCGCGTATCTGTCGCTCTTCGCGCCTTCCGTGCCGACCTATCTGTACGGCACGCTCCTCGCGGGCGCGTACACGACGCCGGCCATCCACGTCGAGGTGACCGCGGCGTTCACCAACACGACGCCCGTCGACGCCTACCGCGGCGCGGGGCGGCCCGAGGCCTGCTACGTCGTCGAGCGCATGGTCGACCTCGCCGCGAAGGAGCTGGGAGTCGATCCCGTCGAGCTACGGCGGCGCAACTTCATCAAGCCGGAGCAGTTCCCCTACCAGACGCCGGTCGCGCTCCTCTACGACAGCGGCAACTACGCCGCGGCGCTCGACAAGGCGCTGGAGATCCTCAACTACGGCGCCTTCCGCCGCGAGCAGGACAAGCTGCGGCAGCAGGGCCGCTACCTCGGAGTGGGCTTTTCCACCTACGTCGAGGCGTGCGGACTCGCGCCCTCGCAAGTGGCCGGCGCGCTCGGGGCCCAGGCGGGCCTCTACGAGAGCGCCAGCGTCCGCGTGCATCCGACCGGCAAGGTGACGGTCTTCACGGGATCCCACTCGCACGGCCAGGGGCACGAAACGACCTTCGCGCAGCTCGCCGCGGACGAGCTGGGGCTGCCGCTCGAGGACATCGAGATCGTGCACGGCGACACGGGCCAGGTCCCCTTCGGGATGGGGACGTACGGCAGCCGCAGCGGGCCGGTCGGCGCGTCCGCCATCCACATGGGGCTGCAGAAGATCAAGGAGAAGGGAAAGAAGATCGCCGCGCACCTGCTCGAGGCAAACGAGAACGACCTCGTCTACGAAGGCGGCAAGTTCGCGGTGAAAGGTTCGCCGAATCGCTTCAAGACCTTCGGCGACGTCGCGCTCATGGCCTACCTCGCGCACAACCTGCCCAAGGGGCTGGAGCCGGGCCTCGAGGCGATCAGCTTCTTCGATCCCGGCAACTTCGTCTTCCCGTTTGGCACGCACATCGCGGTCGTCGAGGTGGAGCGCGACACGGGCAAGGTGGATCTGGTCCGCTACATCGCCGTCGACGACCTCGGGCGCGTCATCAATCCGATGATCGTCGACGGAATGGTGCAGGGCGGGATCGTGCAGGGTGTCTCGCAGGCGCTGTGGGAAGAGGCGGTCTACGACGAGAACGGGCAGCTGGTGACCGGCTCGATGATGAACTACGCGCTGCCGCGCGCCGACGACGTGGTGACCCCCGAGCTGGCGCGCACCGAGACGCCCACGCCCGTCAATCCGCTGGGCGTGAAGGGCGCCGGCGAGACCGGCACCATCGCGTCGACCGCGGCGGTCGCCAACGCGGTCGTCGACGCGCTGGCGCCGTTCGGGATCAAGCACCTGGACATGCCGTTCACGCCCGGACGCGTGTGGCAGGCGATCCGCAGCTCTGGCCGCTGACCACGGAGGCGAACGATGTATCCCGCTCCTTTCGAGTACCACACGCCCAGCACGGTGGCGGAGGCCGTCGCTCTCCTCGGCAAGTTCCAGGACGACGCGAAGCTCATCGCCGGCAGCCAGAGCCTGATCCCGATGATGAAGCTGCGGCTGGTGCAGCCGAAGCACGTCGTCGACTTGCGCAAGGTGCCCGGCCTTTCGGGCATCTCGGAAGCGGAGGGCGCGCTCGTCGTCGGCGCGCTCACCACCTACCGCGCCATCGAGACCTCGGAGCTCGCCCGGTCCCGCTTTCCCATCCTGCCCGAAACGGCCGGGAACATCGGCGATGCACAGGTCCGCAACCTCGGGACGATCGGCGGCAGCCTGGCGCATGCCGATCCGTCGGCGGATTGGCCGGCGGTGACGGTCGCGCTGGATGCCACGGTGAAGATCGCCGGACCGCGCGGAGAGCGAAGCGTCCCGGTCGAGCAGCTCATCTCGGGACCGCTCTCGACCGTTCTCGAGCCGGCCGAGATCCTCGTGCAGGTGCGGTTCCCGCTGCCCGCCGCGCGGAGCGGCAGCGCATACGAGAAGCTGCCGCACCCGGCGTCGCGGTTCGCGGTGGTCGGGGCCGCGGCCGCGGTGACACTGGACGGGAAAGGCGCGGTGCAGCGCGCGCGCGTGGCGCTGACCGGCCTCGGGCCGAAGGTGTCGCGAGCGACGGCGGTCGAGCAGGCGCTGCAAGGCAAGGCGACGAGCCCGGAGGCGCTGCAGTCGGCGGCATCGCGCGCGGCGGAAGGGCTGGATCTACGTGCCGATGGCACGGGTAGCGCCGAGTACAAGGCCCATCTCGTCGCCGTCTACACCGAGCGCGCGCTGCGGCGCGCCGTCGCCCGCGCCGTCGAGAGATAGCGCCCGTCTGCCTCCGGTCGCGCCGGGGAGGCGAGCCCGCGCCTGTTGCCGCCGCGTCCCGGCCGGCTGAGCTTTGCCGGCGAGGCGACCATGGCGCACAGAAAAGTCGACGAGAAGATCGGAACGCCGGATCCCGACCACGAGCCGGTCCCACCGAAGGTCGGCTCCGCGGGCGAGCTCGGCAAGGTGGGCGAGCGGAAGAAGGAGTCGATCCGCGACCCCGAGGAGAAGAAAGGCATCTGGCGCCCGCCGGGCGTCGAGGAGAAAGGCCCCGCGCGGGACTGATCAGACGATCTCGCGGAGCGCTCGCAGCGTGGCGTCCACGTCGGCCGGCGAGGTGAGCAGGCTGGGCGCCAGCCGCGCGAGGTGCATCGCGTAGTTTCTCGGAGTCACGCTGGCGATGACCTTGCGCTGCCGCAGGCGCGCGACGACCTCCTCGGGCGTGAGTCCGTCCACCTCGAAGCAGACGATCCCGGCCGACACCTCCGACGAGAGCGGCGTGTGCACGGTGACGCGCGGGATCGCGGCCAGCCCGCGCTTGCACTGCTCGTTGAGCTCGTGGATGCGCCGCGCGATCCGCGCCCTGCCGATCGACTGATGGAAGCGGAAGGCCTCGGCGAGCGCCCACCGGTGCTCGAAGGAGTGGAAGCCGCCCGGAGTCATCCATCCCGCGGCGGGCATGTCGCTGCGCCACATGCGGTCGAACGACGGAATGGTCGGGCTCGTCGCCGACCACGCCGACGCGTTGGCGCAGAGGACGCCAGTGCCGCGCGGACCGAAGAGCCATTTGTGGCAGCCCGCCGCGAACATGTCGCAGCCGAGCGACGCCATCGTCTCGTCCTCGATGCCGAATCCGTGCACGCCGTCCACGCACAACAGCGCGCGGTCCTGCTCCGCACGGCCGCGGTTCGCTTCTGCCACGACCCGGGCGAACCGCGCGATGGGCGTGCGCACCCCCGTGCCGGAGTGCACCCAGGTCACCGCCACGATCCTCGTGGCCGGCCGGATCGCGCGCGCGAGCGCCTCGGCCATCTCGTCGGCATTCGCGGAGGCGGGCTTCTCGTACAGCGCGATGCGCCGCACCTGTGCGCCCGTGCGCGCGGAGGCCTGGGCGAGCGACATCATCGTCGCGGCCGGATGATCGTGCCGCGTGCTGAGGATCTCCTGACGCGGCTCCAGCTTGAGGCCGCCATAGAAGAGGCCCAGGCCCATCGTGGTGCTGTCGGTCATCGCGATGTCGTCGCGGCGACAACCGAGATGGCCCGCCGCCGCGTCGCGGGTCGCAGCCTCGCACCGGCCGACGTTCTCCTCGATGTAGTGCGCCGGATTCTCGTCGAGCCCGCGGCGGTGCGCGTCGATCGCGGCGCGAACGGGCGCGGGATGGGAGGTCATGAGGAACTGCGCCATGTGCACCCACGAATAGTCGAGCGGGAACTGGCGGCGGATCTGCTCCCAGTCGCCGAAGTCCGCCGTCGCAGCGGCGGTGCCGCTCCCGCTGCCCTGGCCCTGGTGCGCGCGGCAGGAAGGCAAGAGCGGCGCAGCAGAAGCCGCGGCGGCGCCTGCCAGGAACGCGCGTCGTTTCATGGGTGGCCTCCTTCCAGCTACTCCGGGTCGAGCTGGCCGCGCGGGCCGCCGGTGCGATACGGGGCAAGCCGCCACGCGACGTCGGGAGTGATCAATCCGCCCGCGCCCATCGCCGCCACCGCGCCGCGCGAGATCCGTTCGCCGGTGAGCAGCGGCGGCAAGAGCAGGTCGAGCGCGGTCGCCTTGGCGAACAGGCCGCAGGACGGAGTGCCGACGATCGGCGCGGTGCCCGCGTACGCGAGCCACAAGAGCGTGCCGGGTTGCGCCGGGATCCCGTGCTTTTCCATCCGCGCTCCGGCGGCGTCGAGGGCGAGCAGGGCGGGATCGAGCGGGTCCATCGGGTTGCCGCCCGCCAGGACGATCAGCTCCGCGCCGGAGCGGATCGCGCCGCGAATCGCGCCCGCGATGTGGTCTCGGACGAGGGGCACGCGCTCCACGACCGAGAGCTGCGACCCGAAGAAAGCGAGCTTCTCCTCGAGCGCCCGGCGCGCCCGGGCGAGCACGCGCTCTTCCACGGAGCTCTCGACCAGGACGGCCACCTGGACGGGGAGGAAGCGGCGGACGCGCAGCAGGCCGCCGGCGGCGATCGCCTCGGCCCGGGCGAGGTTCTGTTGCGCCGTGACGAACGGGACGATCTTCGCGCCGCCCACGCGCTCGCCCTCGCGGACCACGCTGCCGGACGGACGCGCATAGACCGCGAAGTCGTCGATCTCGTTCACTCGCGCGAGCAGCGCCGGGTCGTAGTCGAGCACCCCCCGGTGGCGCGCCACGAGCGGGAACGCGCCGGCCGAGACGGGCTCCACCTCGACGCCGTCGCCGACCAGCGCCGTCGCGAGCCGCTGGCCCGCCTCGTCTTCGTGGACGTCGCCCGGTGCCCGCTCGACGACGTGCAGCTCCGTCCAGGCAAGCTCGGCCAGGCGGCGCAGTTCCTCCTCGCCGAGGATGCGCCCCTTGTCGAGGACGATGCGGCCGTCGGCGCCGAGAACGTTCTGCGCCAGCACCGCACCGGCGGCGGGCATCTGCCCCCGGGCGATGCTGAGCGCCTTCACGGGGCGCTCTCGGCGAGCCCGCGGCCCGCCCGGCCGCGGCGCGAGGCGACGATCTGCGCGACCACGCTCAGCGCGATCTCTGCGGCGGTCTGCGCGCCGATGTCCAATCCCACCGGCACTTGCACGCGGGCCAGCTGCTCCGGCGGCACGCCCTGCTCCCGCAGGATCTGCAGTACCCGCTGCCCGCGCTTGCGGCTTCCGAGCATCCCCACGTAGCCGGTGTCGCTCGCGAGAACGGCGCGGAGCACCGGTACCTCGACGTCCTGGTCGTGCACGGTCAAGACCACCGCGGTCGCGGGCCCGAGCACGAGGCCGGACACCACGTCCGAGGCGGTGCCGACGCGCACGTCGTCGGCATCGGCAAAGCGCTCGCGCGTGGCGAACCGCGGCCGCGCGTCCACCACGGTCGTGCGGAAGCCGAGCGCGCGCGCCAGCGTCACCAGGGGCATGGACATGTGCCCCGCTCCCACCGCGACCAGGTGCGGCCGCGGGGCGTGCACTTCGAAGAAAGCCTCGGTGCCCTCGCCCGCGATCGGTTGCGTCCGCGGCAGCCCGGCGGGAAGCAGCTCCATCGCGACCTTGCGCGCCGCCTCGTCCTGCGCTGCGTCTCCCAACGTCCCTTCCGCGCCGCCGTCGTGGCCGACGACCAGCACGCGCGACGGATCGCGCAGCGGCCGCACGACGCAGGCGGCCTGCCCGCGCGCCATTCGCGCCGCGATGCGACGGTACAGCTCGAGGAGCGGAGCCGGGCGCGGCGCGATCTCGAGCGGCTCGACGAGCACGTCCATCGCGCCGCCGCAGGACAGGCCCATCTCCCAGGCCTCGTCGTCGTCGATGCCGATGCTCACGATCCGCCGCTCTCCGGTCGTGAGCGCGCGGTGCGCCTCCGGGATCAGCTTGGCGTCGACGCAGCCGCCGATGGTCGTCCCGATCGCCCGCCCTCCCTCCCCGATCCACATCCGGGCGCCGTCCTTCTTGGGAGTCGTTCCACGCGTCGCCACCACCGTCGCCATCGCCACCCGCCGCTCGCTCTTCGCGACCGCCTCGAGCTCCCGCTGCAGGTCGTCCATGGCCGGCATCTTACGCCCAGTCGGCGGCGGTATGCGCCGCCGCTGCGCTTTTCCCAGCGCGAGCGCTCAGGCCAACAGGTGTTTCTCCAGGGCGCGCAGGCTGGCGAGGTCATGGGCCGAGGCGAAGACGCTGACGTGCGGCAGGGCCGCCTGCATGCCCCGCGCGGCCGGCTCGTAGCCGGGGCTGCCGAGCAGCGGGTTCAGCCAGACCAGCCGGCGGCAGCGTCTCTTGAGCAGCTCGAGTTGCGCTGCCAGCTCGGCCGGATCGCCCGTGTCCCAGCCGTCGCTGAGGATGACGACCACCGTGCGGCGGTCGACGAGACGCGGCCACTCCGCGTTGAAGGTCGCGAGGCAGGCGCCAATGCGCGTCCCTCCGGACCAGTCGTGGACGCGCTCGGAGAGGCCCTGCAGCGCGCGGGAGAAGGGGCGCTCGCGCATGGACTCGGTGATGCGCAGGATCGAGGTGGAGAACGCAAAGCTCTCCACGCGCGCCACCGACCCGTGCAGCGCATAGAGGAATTGCAGGAGCAGGCGGCTGTACAGATCCATGGAGCCGGAGACGTCGCACAGCGCGACGATGCGGGTCTTGCGCGGCTTGCGGCGGCGGAAGCGCAGATCCAGGTCTTCCGCGCCCGTGGACAGCGAGCGGCGCACGGTGCGCCTCAGGTCGACGCGAGCGCCGCGGCGGGCGGGCTTCCAGCGGCGTCCCGGCCTCGCCGCGAGGCGCCGGGCGAGCCGCGCCGCGATGCGCTCGATCTCTTCGAGATCGCCGGCCGCGAAGGAGGCGAAGTCCTTGTGCACCAGCGCGCTGCGATCGCTCGCGCCCGGGACCTCCTCGGTCTCGTCCGCCGGAGCTTCTTCACCCTGAGAAAGCCAGCGCGAAAGCGAAGGATGCGCGGGTCCGCGCATCTCCTGCTGCCGCTTCCGCGCCGAAGAGGCCGTGTTGTCGGAGCGGCCCACCGGGTTCGCGTCCGGCGCGAAGGCGCGCCAGAACGCATCGTCGAAGGCAGGGTAGTCCTCGGGTCGCGAGGCGAGTACGCAACGCAGCGCGAGGTAGGCGTGATCGCGAGACCGCAGCGCCCCTGCGGCCAGGGCTCGCACGGCGTCGCCGGCGTGGCTGGTGGTGACGAGCAACCCGCGATCGCGCAGCGCGCGACACAGGGAGACGACGCGGGCGACCAGATCGTTCTGCGCCGTCACGCCGCGCTTCCGGCCGACAGCCGACCCGCGTCGAGCTCGGCCCGCACCTTGCGCAGGTCGCCTTCGTCCTTGACGAGGCAACCGAGCGTCTCCGCCACGAGCTGCGGCTGCAGGTGCGCGGCATGCAGCGCGACGAGCGCGCCCGCCCAATCGAGCGTCTCGGAGACGCCCGGCACCTTGGCGAGCTTCCCGCGCCGCAGCTGCTGGACGAGGCCGACGATCTCCGCCGCCAGCTCGTCGCTCGCGCCGGGCACCTTGCGGCGCACGATCGCCAGCTCCTTCTCGAAGGGCGGGTAGTCGATCCAGAGGTAGAGGCAGCGCCGCCGCAGCGCATCGGAGAGATCGCGCGACCGGTTCGAGGTGAGGATGACGTGGGGCCGCGCCGGGGCGCGCAGGGTGCCCAGCTCGGGCACGGAGACCTGGAAGTCGGAGAGGACCTCGAGCAGGAACGCCTCGAACTCCTCGTCGCTGCGATCGATCTCGTCGACGAGCAGTACCGGCGCGCGCCCCTCGTGCGCGATGGCCTGGAGGAGAGGCCGCTTGAGCAGGAACGCCTCCCCGAAGATCTGCGCCTCGGCTTCGGCAGCCGATCCGCCGTCGCGCTCCTGCAGCCGGATGTGCAGGAGCTGCTTGGGATAGTTCCACTCGTACAGCGCGGTCGAGGCGTCGAGCCCCTCGTAGCACTGGAGGCGGATGAGATCGGTGTCCAGCATCCGCGCCAGCACCTTGGCGATCTCGGTCTTGCCGACGCCGGCGTGACCTTCGACGAGCAGCGGCTTCTTCAGCTCGAGCGAGAGCCACAGCGCGGTCGCGATGGCCGGATCGGCCACGTACGCTTCGCGCTCGAGCCGGTCGAGCAGCTTGGGGATCGCGGCATCCACGGGACCTTCGACTGAAGCACGCGTGCGCTCGGGGCGTCAAATCACCTCCAATGTCCCAGGCAAGGTATCGTGCGCCCGTGACCCGCGCGCGCAGGGTGGCTGGCATCGCCCCGCGGCGCGCCGTTTCGCGCACGGGGATCGCCCTGGCGATCGGCCTCGCGGCCGGTCTGCTTCTTTCGACGCGCTACTCGGTTCCCATCGCCGTGCTCGCCGGATGGAACGCCGGGGGGCTCGCGCTGCTCGGGCTCGCCTGGCTGATCATCGGCACCGCGGACCCCGCGGGAACGAGGCATCGCGCCGCCGCTGAGGACCCTGGCCGTACCGCCGTGACGGTGCTGGTCCTCCTCGCGTCCCTCGCCGGCGTCCTTGCGGTGACGGTGCTGGTCCGCAAACCGGAGGCGATCGCTCCCAGGGAACAGGTCGAGCTCGTCGCGCTGTGCCTGCTCACGGTGCTCGTGTCGTGGACGCTGACGCACACCGCGTTCACGCTACGCTACGCGCATCTCTACTACCGCGAGGACGACGAAGGTGTCGGCGGCGCCGAATTCCCCGGCGGAGGGAAGCCGAGCTACCTCGACTTCGCGTACCTGGCGTTCACGGTCGGCATGACCTTCCAGGTGTCCGATACCGCCGTATCGAGCAAGCACATCCGGCACACCGTCTTGCTTCACGCAGTGCTTTCGTTCGTCTACACGACCGCGATCCTGGCATTCATCGTCAACCTCGTGGCCGGGATGGCGCATTGAGCGCCGCATCCGTCGCGGTGTAGCACTGTGCTCACGCTCGGCCGGCCGATCATCGGGACGGTGGACGCTCCTGCGACCGGGCAGCGCGCGGTGGTCGGGCTGCCGCGCCTGCTCGACGGCCGACTCCGCCCATTGACGCATCATCGATTCGGTGGCCAGACTGCCTGCATGGGGGGCCTGAGCGGCCCGACATGAGGGAACCGAAACACGCCGGACGGACGGCGTACGCGCGCTTGCTCGCGCCTGTGTACTTCAGCCCGTCGGCGCTTCTCCGTTGGCTGCAGCGAATCCGTCCGGCGCGCGGTCAGTCGCCGCTCGGAGGCGTGTGCGTCTTTACCGACGAGCGCCCTCCTCAGGACGTTCCGCTCCGCCTCGAGGTGTTTCTACCCGACGGCACGAGCGTGACGTGCTCGGCCGTGGTGGCGTGGGTGGACCCGCTGCCCGACGGCGGTCCTGCCAAGTTCGACGTGGGCCTCGAGTTCACGGCACTGAGACCGGGAGATCGCGAGCGCCTGTCGAGCGTGATCGCGCCGGGAAGTTGAATCGACAAGCGCTGCCGGGCCGTCTGCCCGGCGCGCGGCGCGCCGCTCGCCCCCGGTAACGTGGCGAGGGTCCGCGTGCAGCCACACGCCACCCTGTAACAAATTCGGTGGTATTCGACGCAGTATCGATATTTTCTTTAGGCGCTCACGCGCGCCACGGAGGTTGATGTATACCGGTCGCCGAATTCGTTTGGAATACGGACACATCGGCTCTGTTCCGTTGTTTGGCAGCTTCCTTGCTACACCCCGCGAGTGCCGTCGAAGAGGTCGAGTCGCACCATGGTCCAGTCGATGTCCCATCGGATCGCTAGCGCCTCCTCCCCTTTCCGCCACCCGAAGCCGCACTTCGAATCATCTGGCGTTGCTCGACAGCCGGCGCGGCGGCGCCGGCGCGCCGGCGCTCGGATCTACGCAGGAGGAGGACTTCGAGATGGACATCGTGGGGACAGAGCTCGGCTCCGTCGGCGGACAGTTTTCCGAGCTGCGCCATAGCGCTGGTAGCGCCGACCACCCCGGCGACGTCGGGGCGGGCGCCGAGGCAGATGGTGCCTTCGGTGCGGTCGCAGTCTTGCGGCAGACGGCGAGTCACATCGCGTTGGCGGTCGGGGCGGCACCGATCCGAGACGCGGACGTCGGACGTGGGCCGCCCGAGCAGGAGCTCCGTGATTTCGAGCAGCTCGGGTTTCCAAGGCTCGTCCGCCTGTGGCTCAAGCGTGCGTTCGACGTGCTGGCGGCGGCCGCAGCGCTGATCGTCCTGTCGCCGTTGCTCGTGGTGATCGCCGCCCTGATCAAGGTGAGCGACGGCGGCCCCGTGCTGTTCGCGCAGGTGCGCGTCGGATTGCAGGGCCGGACCTTCCGGATGCTGAAGTTCCGGTCCATGGTCGTTCACGCCGAGCGGCTGCGCCCCAGGCTCGAGGTGGGCAACGAGTCCAACGGGCCGGTGTTCAAGATGAAGCTCGATCCGAGGGTGACGCCCATCGGCAAGTTCATCCGCAGGTACTCGCTCGACGAGCTACCTCAGCTCGTCAACGTCCTGTTCGGCCAGATGAGCGTCGTCGGCCCGCGCCCGTCGTTGCCCTCCGAAGTTGCGAGGTATGAGCCCTGGCAACGCCGGCGCTTCGCGGTCCGTCCGGGCCTCACCTGCTCGTGGCAGGTCTCCCCCACGCGTTACCAGATGTCGTTCGACGATTGGATGTACCTCGATCTCGGGTACGTCGAGGAGTGGAGCCTGCGTCGCGACTTCGACCTCATCCTCCGCACGTTCGCGGTGGTGTTCTCGGGAACAGGCCACTAGGAGGCGAAGCGGCGTTCATCCAATCAGTCGATCATCACGCAGCAGCGGATCCGCTCGTTGCCGATCGCCAGGATCGTCTCGCGCACCGATGCGATCCGGTCGCGTCCGCGCCGCACGCAGAGCACGACGCCGTCGGCGGCCATCGCGACGGGAAGCGCCAGAGGCCCTGCCAGCGGGCTCTGCAGCGCGACGATCGTTTTGGTGATCGGCGGCGCAAAGGCGCCGGGCGCAGACCGCTCCTCGAGCGGCGGCTCCTCGTCAGTCCCCGGGGATATCCCGAGTCGCGCGATCAGCCGGGTTGCGCCTTCCACGTCGAGCTCCGTCGCATCGACGCAATCGACCGGGTAGACCGACAGGCGAGCGCCGGTCCAAGCCAGCGCGCGCGCCAGCTCGACCGTCGAAGAGTCGCTTTGCGCCGGCACGGTGACGATCCATGACCAGTCGCCGCACAACTGCTGCCAGACGGCCTCCAACTCCGGATCCGACGGCGCGCCAGCTCGGGCATTCCGCTGCAGGCGATCGACGATCTCTTGCTGGCGGGCCGCGAGCCGGCTTCGCGCCTGCTGGTTTTGCGGCACCAGCGCGGTCACTTCTGGCTCGGCGACGGGACCTGAGCTCGAATCGTTCGAACGGGGCATGTAGGCGGTCAGGCTCCCGTGGGCTGCAACGCTCCGCATTATCCGCTCGGCAAAAAGCCGCAAGCAACCTATTCACGGGAACGCCCGCCGCACATCGGCCCAGGGCGCGCGCACCTCGAAGGGGACCAATACCAACGGCTGCCGGCTGAGCGAGATTGTGCTCAACCTCCCGGCGCAGCCCGTGGGAGGATTATTCGTGACGCGGTTCCTCGCACTCGCGCTTCTCTTCAAAGCCTTTGCCTTGGCGCTGCTCACCGGTTGCGAAGCCCGCGTCGACGACGCAGTGTTCGCCGAGCAGGCCTCGTCGCGGCCCTACCTCGTCTCGACGAAGCACGGCCACGACGGAAGCCGCTCCTCGCCGGTGCTGGTCGTCCTCCATGCATACGGAACCGGGTCTGACGTGCTGGTCCGCGCCCATGCGCTCCGGCGCCTTGCGGTCGTGAGGCGCGATTGGATTCTGGTCGTCCCGGAGGGTACGCCCGACCTCGACGGCCACGTTTCCTGGAACGCGTCCGCCGCCTGCTGCGGAGCTCGGAAGGATGCTCCCGATGACGTCGGGTACCTTCATGCCGTTCTCGAGGATCTCCGCCGCCGGATCGCCGTGGATCCCGCCCGGGTCTTCGCCATCGGCGAGTCCAACGGGGGCTTCATGGCCCACCGCTGGGCCTGCTCGGGAACAGGCGACGTGCGCGCGATCGTCAGCATCTCGGGGGCGGCGCCGGGACCCGACGATCCGCCTTGCGCAGCGAAGGTGGCCGTCTCCGTGCTCGAGATCCACGGAGACCAGGACGAGGTCTTCCGTTACCAGGGCGGACGGTCCGGTCGAGGGAGGTACCCTTCGACGGCGGAGTCCGTCGCGATCTGGCGCAGACTGGACGACTGCGATCCATTGCCTCGCAGCTCGCGGCGATGGCGCCCGTTCCCGGGCAGCTTCCGCGTCGAGGACTGGTCGTGTCCGAGCGCGCGCGTCACGCTCTGGACCGTGGAAGGCGCCGCCCACCAGATCCACAACCTGCGCGTCCTCGCCGACGAAATCCTCGATTTCCTGGAGCACGCGCCGCTGGGCCGCGGATAGCGCACGCGGCACCCGGGAGAAGATGGCTACCCGATCCGGCGCGATTCGAGCGGAGAGCGCCAGGTGCGCAGCAGGATGGCGAGGATCTTCGGATCGTTCCGGAGATAGCGGCGCGCGAGACGCCGAGGCTCGTGCAGGAGTCGGAAGAGCCATTCGAGACCCGCGCTCCGGACCCACCGCGGCGCTCGGCGCGCGGCTCCCGCGACGAAGTCGAGGGCCGCGCCCACTCCCACCGCCACTGCCGGAGCGAGGCGCTCGCGATGGGCGTCGATCCAGAGCTCCTGCTTGGGCGCCCCCAGCGCGACGAGGACGACGTTCGCCCCCGCATCCGCGATCCGCGCGACCAGCGCCTCGTCCTGCGGAGCGTGCTCCAGCCCGATCGGCCCGTCCTCGATGCCGGCGATCGTGGCGCCGCAGGCGCGAGCGAAACGATCTGCCGCCGCGCGTGCAGATCCTTTCGATCCGCCGACGAGGAAGACCCGCCATCCGCGCGCGCCGGCGCGCTCCATCAGGGGCTGGACCAGATCCGAACCGGAGATCTTCTCCGGGAGCGCGACCCCGAGGAGGCGCGAAGCCCAGAGGAGCGGTTGGCCATCGACCAGGCTCAGATCGACGCGTGCATACGCTTCGCGAAACGGGACGTTCGTTTCGGCGGTGACGACGTGGTCTACGTTGGGGGTGAAGACCGCGCCTCCTTTGCCACTGTCGACCAGGCGCTCGATCTGGTCGAGCGCTTCGGCAAAGGTGAGCGAATCGACCCAGATGCTCCCGAAGCGGACTCGCGCCGAGGCTCGTCGCGGCGATCCCTCGCGTTGTTCGTGGCGCTCATCCAGGCGTGCGATCCTCGCGCTCGATCCCGCCGCTCACCGGCGGGTGCCAGCGCCCCGCCTGCCGTGCATTGAGCTCCGCGGTCGCCGTCGCCTTTCCCTTGACGAGGCACGCCCACTGATACTTGCGCAGGAAGCGGCGGAACTCCGCGCTCGCGTACCGGGGACGGCGGCGCAGCATGCTCCCGAAGTACCCCTGCAGCATGGCGACTCCGCCGACGATCAGCGGCGGCCGCGTCATGCGGTACATCGCGCTCGCCACCATGTAGATCGGCGTCGTGCCCATGAAGTACTGACCGAACCCGTGCCGCACGCGGCCTCTCCACCAGTTCTTGTGGCTGGTCCCCATCGGGCGCAGGTGGACGAATCGCAGCTCGGGGTCGTCCCAGGAGACGGCGATCCAGCCCGCCCGCCGGCACTCGTGGCCGTCGATGCCGTCCCACATGACCTCGCGCACGAATCCACCGATCTGTCGGAAGCAGGTGGTGCGATAGAACTTCGTCATCCCGACCGAGTTCTCGTCTCCCGTCTTCTCGGAGACGAGGTCCGACAGGTCGGTGAGCGGGAAGCGGGCGTCGGGAGGCGGCCTGCCGGGCGGGAAGAAGTAGGGCTTGCCCGAGCAGGTGCCGATCCGGGGGTCCTTCTCCATGCGGTCCATCAGGCCCGCGAAGTAGCCCGGCGGCAGGTCGAGGTCGAGATCGAGCTTGCAGATGTACTCGAAGGCGTCGGGATCGATCCCGTCGTACCCCGTGTAGAACGCATCGACGACGCCGCCTCCCAGTTTCCGTTCGCCGCGATCGGGCCGCCGCAGGACGCGGATCCACTCGTACCGCGCGGCGTACCGGGCAAGGATCTCCGGCGTCGTGTCCTTCGATCCGTCGTCGACGATCACCCACAGCGCCGGGCGCTCCGTCTGGCGCACCACCGAGTCGAGCGTCCGTCGCGCGTATCTCGCCTCGTCGCGACAAGGAGTGATGAGGCAGTAGGAACGGGAGCTCACGCCTGCACCCCGTGACGCTGGCACCAGCGCACCAGGGTGTAGATGGCCCAGATGCGCGACCAGTACAGGCCCGGAGCGTGGCCGAGGAACGCCTTCCAGAGCTGCTCCACGGCGCTGGGGTTGAGCCCCGCGGCGGCGACGGCGATCGGGTCGCGCAACGTCTCGTCGATCGGCTTGCTCAGGCGCCGGCGAATCCACCGGTCGAAGGGGAGCACGAAGCCGCTCTTGGGCCGCTCGAAGAGCGCAGCGTCGAGTCCGCGCAGTCCAATCCGCCGCAGCACCGCCTTGCGAAGCAGAGGCTGGTAGCGGAAGGCGTCCGGCAGGCGCGAGACCGCCTCGAAGAGGACCTGGTCGACGAGCGGCAACCGCTGCTCGATCGACGCGGCCATGCTCGCCGCGTCGTTGTCGCGCAAGAGGCGCTCTCCGAGGAACACGCGCTGCTCGAGGACGCTGATCGCCGCCAGCGGGCTCCTCGCGCGGATCTCGCGTTGGAGCCGCGTCCGCAACGCGGCGGGCAACCCGTCGACGAGGGCGCCGTCGACGTCGACGTCCACGAGCGCGCTCTGGAACTCGGGAAGAAAGAGCGCGTACGCGAGCTGGTACAGACCGATGAGATCGTCGCCCCGGCGCACCATCGCGGGGAGCTTCGCCCAGCGCGTCTGGGGCCGGATTGCGCCGTTGGCGCGCTGCACCGTAGAAGCGATCAGCCTGGCTCCCGCCTCGACGGCGCCACGCGGGACGAAGCGCAGCCGTCGCGACCACCTCTGCAGCTCGGGCAGATAGCGGAACGTGGTGTAGCCGCCGAAGAGCTCGTCGCCCCCCGTGCCGACCAATGCGACGGTAAAACCGGCCTGCCTCACCGCGCTCGACATGTAGTAGGAGTTCAAGCCGTCGAAGGTGGGCTGATCGAGGCTGTCGAGCGCCTTGTCGAGCTGGCCCTCGACCTGCTCTTCGGTGAGGACGACCTCGCGGTGTTCGGTGCCGATTCGGTGCGCGATCTGTCGCGCGACCTGGCCTTCGTTGTATTCGGGTTCGTCGAACGCAAGCGTGAAGGTGTGGATCGGCGAGCGGTTCGCCCTCTGCGCCAGGTTCGCCACCGCGGACGAGTCGACCCCCCCTGAGAGAAAAACGCCGAGCCGAACGTCGCTGATGAGGTGCAGCCGCAGGCACTCCTCGAGGATGGAGGACAGCTGCGCCTCGTCGATCGGTTCGGGCGCTGGCGGCGGGACGGTCCAGAAGTCCCGCGCGAGCTCCTCCGTCCCGTCGCCGCGGTAGACGCGCAGCTCTCCGGGCGAGAGCGACTCGATGCCCTCGACGGCGGTGTACGGGCCCGCGACGAATCCGTTCCAGACGACCGAGGCTGCCGCCGCCGGCTGCAGCCTGGCTTTTCGCAAAAGGCCCGAGGCGAGCAGCGCGCGAACTTCGGACGCAAATGCGATCGACCAGTCCGCCGACGGATCCGCGCAGCGGGCAACATAGAGCGGTTTCATTCCCAGCGCGTCGCGCGCCAGCAGCAGCTGCCGCTGGCGCGGGTCCCAGCAGGCGAAGGCGAACATGCCGCGCAGCGACGCCACCGCGTCCGGCCCTCGCAGACCGAGCGCGCGTACGAGCACGGCCGTGTCGCCGGTGGACGCGAACGTCTGACCGGCTGCGGTAAGCTCCCGCCGCAGCTCCTGGAAATTGTAGATTTCGCCGTTGTAGACGATGACCTGGCCGGTGACCGGGTCGATCATCGGCTGCGCGCCCGCCGGTGAGAGGTCGAGGATCGCGAGGCGCCGGTGCCCGAGCAGTGCTCCGAACCCGCGTTGATCGGGAGCCGATTCCCAGGTGCCCTGGCCGTCGGGCCCGCGGTGGACCATCGCGTCGCTCATCCGTTGGAGAGCAGCGCGGTTCCGGTCGTCAATCCGACCGATGATCCCGGCTATTCCACACATCGTTCTTCGAGGCCGCCGGCGGCTCCCAGGTCCGAGCCCCGCTGCGGCCTTCTCCCCGGCGCGGCGCGGATGATAGCGGGGACGGCGCTTCGCCGAAAGCTGGGGCTCGGCAGCTCGGGAGGGCAGCGGCGCGACGGCGTAGCACCGGAGTCGCACGTCGGGAACGAAGGGGCGCGGTCGGCGTCTCGGCGGTAGCCAGGGCAGCGCCTCGCACACAGGTGGTGGCACCTCATTCCGCGAGGTTCCACTCTCCTGGTGCGAAATCCACCCACGTTCCCACTGCTTGTGCGGGTGACATCCCGGAGGGGCGCTGGTACTAAGCACGCGGAAGCAGTGGGGATTTCCGACAACATGGAAATTTTACCGTCGCCGTGCTCGGCCGGGGGACGAAAGGGAGGTACCCGATGAAGGCGCCCTTCCGAGTTGTCCTCGGGCTCGCTGTCGTTGCCTTGGTCGAAACGGGCTGCGCCGAAGGCACCATGCCGGCCGGGCCCGCCGCCCCGGCTGGTTCGACAGGCGCGGTGACGGTCTCGGTCGCCCCTCACGTCGCCTCGGTGCTGACCGCCGGGACCGTGAATTTCACGGCGGCCGTCACCGGCACCACCGCCGGGCAGTCCACCGAAGTCAGCTGGTCGGTGCAGGAGACCGGCGGCGGCTCCGTGACGCCCGCGGGTGTCTATACGGCGCCGGGCAGCACCGGGACGTACCACGTCACCGCCACCAGCGTGGCGGACACCTCGAAGAAGGACACAGCGGCGATCACGGTGACGTCGGTACCCGTGGTGGCCGTGTCGATCTCCCCGCAGGCCGCGTCGATACTTCCCTCGCAGACGGCGTCGTTCTCTGCGATCGTGACCGGCACGACGGCCGGGCAATCGACCGCGGTCACCTGGTCGGTGCAGGAGACGGGCGGCGGGACCGTGACCTCGACGGGGAGCTACACCGCACCCGCGACTGCCGGCACGTACCACGTGGTGGCCACCAGCGTAGCCGACACGACGAAGAAGGATACGGCGACGGTCACCGTGTCCACTACGGCGACCGGGCTCATTCCGGCCGATCGGATGACCACCTGGAACCCGGGGCTCAACTCGATCGGCGGGATTCCTACCCGCACGACAATCTTCAAGACGCTCTCACCGAGCGGCGGCGACGACACCGCTCAGATCCAGGCCGCCCTCGATGCCTGCCCTGCCAATCAGGTGGTGAAGCTCGCTGCCGGCACCTTCAACGTCAACGGCGGCGGCTTGAAGTTCCGGACCTCCGATTGCACGCTGCGCGGGTCGGGCACCGGTGGTCCGTGCCCGGCCGGCAATGGCGGGACGGGCCAGATGTGCGGCGCCGGTGGCACACGCCTCGTCAAGGCCGACCGCGCGACCAACCCGAGCTTCGCGGTCCTCTACGTCGGCTACGACCCGTCGCAGTTCGTCACGTCGATCAACCTGGCCTCGGACGCCGTCAAGGGGACCAACTCGCTCACGCTGGTGAGCAACCCGGGGATCCAGGTCGGCGAAATCGTCCTCGTCGACCACAACACCGACAACGACCCGCAGGTGTTCTGGGGGCCCAACCACGACCCGCCGGGCGGAGGCTCGCGGCGCTGGTTCATCCGCCAGGATCGCTCGCTCAACCAGATGGTGGAGGTGACGGCGGTCAACGGGAACACGATCACCTTCGCCACGCCGTTCCACATCACCTTCAAGACCCAATACGCGGCGCAGCTCTCCCGGTACGCGCAGCCGGTGCTCCACAAGACGGGCCTCGAGGACCTCTACGTCTACGGGGGAATGGGTGGCGACTGGCACGGCAACGTGTCGGTCGGTCTGTGCGCCTATTGCTGGGTGAAGAACATCGAGGCGCACTGGTCGGTGGGCACCTCGGTCGGCTTCTACGGGACGTATCGCAGCGAGCTCCGCGATTCGTACATCCACGAGACGCCGGACCCCAACCCCGGCGGCGCCGGTTACATGACCGGCCTCAACTTCGGGGCCTCGGACAACCTCTTCGAGAACAACGTCATGTGGTACGGCGACAAGATGATCGTGATGCGCGGCACTGGCGGCGGCAACGTCGTCGCCTACAACTACATGGACGACGCTTTCGGCTCGACCTTCCCGACCCTGATGGAAGCGGGAGTCAACGCCGGGCACTACACCACCCCGCACATGGAGCTGCTCGAGGGAAACCGCTCGCACCAATTCAAGGGCGATTCCTTCTGGGGCAATTCGATCTACATCACCATCTTCCGCAACCAGCTGACCGGCAAACGCGGAGCAATTCCCCCGCTGAATACGTATTCGTTCTCGACGGGGGGAACGACCTATCCTTACTCCGATTGCGAAAACCGGGTCGCGGCAGACATCCAGGACCACAGCTACGGCCACAACTTCGTCGGCAACGTCCTCGGGTTCAGCGGGCAAACGCTCTTGACCTGTGACGCGACGAATTACCACGTCGTCGAGACCCGGTGGTTCTACGAGGCGTCGAGCGGATACGTCAGCCCCGACGTCGCCATGTGGCAGTACGGCTCCAATCAGACCGATTCCAACGGCAACACCGCCCCCTGGAACACGAATTTCGCGGTGAACAACGCCTTGCTGCGGCAGGGGAACTGGGACTGGTTCACGCAGTCGCAGCGCTGGCACGGCATCGGCGGCGCCGCCGGCAGCGGCACCGTGGCGCCCATTCCCGACTCGCTCTACCTGAGCGGCAAGCCAGCCTTCTTCGGGACGAACTCCTGGCCCTTGGTGGATCCCTCGACCGGAGCGGTGTCCACCCTGCCGGCCAAGGCGCGTTTCGACGCCATGCCGCATTAGTCGCCGGCGGTATGCGCCGGCGCTAGCAGTTCGAGGCGCGACCCTTCTGGAGCGCTACCGAGGAGTCTCGATCAGCTCCGTTACCTGGCCTGCCAGGGCGACGAACGCGATGCGGCGCTCGGCGAAGGCCACGTCTGGCACCGGACCGACCAGCAGGCGTCCGCCGGCGGCGGTCACGCCGGCGATGGCCGCGTCGAGATCGACGACCTCCAGCGCCAGGTGGATCGGCCCGCCGGCCGGGT
>Ga0114129_10003271_pt1 | contig 22742 bp, 21 predicted proteins | sample RhiMetdeltSRZDD1_FD_80071 | JGI IMG/M metagenome (GOLD analysis project Ga0114129, IMG submission 80071) | Populus rhizosphere microbial communities from Tennessee, USA - Rhizosphere MetaG P. deltoides SRZDD1 (version 2) (version 2) | ecosystem: Host-associated > Plants > Roots > Rhizosphere >... | reverse complement strand
CATAGTTCTTCTGCATGGCTTCGACAGTGGAGGTGGCAACGTCCCGCAGTGTGCCCATCCAGCCCGCGTGCGCCAGCCCGATGATTCCCTGACGCGCATCCTGGACCAGGATCGGAACGCAATCTGCAAAGCGCATGAAGAGAGTGACATCCGGCTGATCGGTCAGGATGATGTCTGCCTGGCGATAGGACTCGTCTACGGGGCGAGGCGCGCGGGCGCAGACTACATCGGCACTGTGCACCTGCCACACATCGAAGATCGATTCGGGCGCGCAGCCCAGCGCTTGAAACGACATCAAGCGGTTTTCCCGGACCCGTGCCAGGTCATCCCCCACCGTCCCGCCAACGTTCAGCGAGCCCCACGGATTCGGGCTGACCCCGCCATGCCGTGTAAAAAGCGCATGCCGGGTCGGCAGCGCGTCAAATTGAAAATAACGAATTCCGTTCTGCTGAACAAAAGCCATGACACTCAACCTCTAAGAGCTGATCCTTTCGATTCTACGAGACCGATGATAAATTATTTTGTCGAATAGAAGCAAATTTTTTAATAAAGAACTGGCGCGTCTCGGCCATGGATTCTTCCATGTACGGGTACGAAAACCACGCAGTCGTCAATCCGAAGAGTCCACCGGTCAGCACGCGCAGGAACGGGGTGCTTTCGCGGTACGGAAGAATGGAAGCCAGCCACTGCCAGTTCATCTGGCTGAAGAGCTGGGAGAAACCGTCCAGCCCAATCGGAGCCATGCCAATCAGAATCCAGAGCGTCCAATGCAGAGGCTTGATGCGCCGGCCTGTTACTGCATAGAGGATACCGAAGAGCAAGATCGCGCCGTAGATCGCCATATCGCGCTCACACAATGCCATCTTGTAGCCGACAGTTTCATTGCCTGTGAACTGCCGTGCCTGGAAGCGTGAGAACGCCGCCGGATTATCCAGGTCCTGGAAGCCAGTGACCTGCTCAAATGTTTTTACACCTGAAATACCCGCTTCCGCCAACGGATAATAGGGCTGCTCTCCGAACAGGAAGAAGGAACGAAACCCAAACTGATGGCAGAGCGGCTTATAGATCGTATAGAGCACATTTGCGGGGAGGGTCACACCGGCTTTCATCAACACGGGGGCAAGGATGGGTAAGCCAAAATACAGCAGCAGGAATACATTGACCACCGCAAGGTAATGCCTGGAGATCCAGGCCATGGTGCGGTCTGCGCGGCTGATCTCCTGTCCGCGGCGGATGCGCTCGTAGTGATCCCGACGACCCAGCTTGTCGAGCTGGCCGCGCCGGTCTCCCGCTGCGCCAAGGGTCATCAGCAATTTCTGCTTATCAAAGGGAGCTTTGAGTGCATACGGACCCACTTCAACAACAGGGATCTCCGCCAGGTATTTTTTCTGCAGGGCGGGGTCCGTATCGATATCGATCTCTACGAGACGGTGCGGGTATTTCTCCTGGATGGAATCCAGATCGGCTTTGGCCTGTTCACATAAATGACAGTCCTGGCGCATGTAAAGGGTAACGGTCAGCATGAGAATGAATACAGACTAAATACCGAAATCGATCCAGAAGAATTGACCGGCTTGCGCGATGCGCTCGAAAACGCCCGCGAAGAGCATCACGCCCAGGATGACCAAAATCACGCCCATGGCGATCTCAATATAGTGCATCACCTTGCCATATTTTCGCAAAGTGAGCGAGACCCAACCCACCCCCATAGCCGCGACCAGGAACGGGATCGCCAGCCCTGCAGAATAGGCGGAGAGAAGTGAAACGCCGGTGGATACAGAGCCACCATTAAGAGCAAGTGTCAGGATCGCGCCGAGCACCGGTCCCACGCACGGCGCCCAACCGGCGGAGAAGAACACACCCATTAACGCAGAAGAAAGGTAGCCCCATTTACGATCCGGCATCTGCTGCACGCGCGTGTCGTACTCAAGGAACGGGATACGGAAGACGCCAATCATATGCAAGCCAAAAATGATCACAACGATCCCGCCGACTTTTGCAAGAATAAAGCGTAGATCGAAGAGCAGACGACCAAAGGCGGACGACGCAACCCCAAGCGTGATAAACACCGCGCTGAACCCGAGCACAAATGCCAGTCCATGTGTAAAGGTGATGAAGCGATTGTTCTCGGTCGCCTCACCCCCCGCGGCACGCCCCCCCAGGTAGCCGATATACGCGGGCACAAGAGAGAACACACACGGCGAAAGGAAGGATGCCAATCCCGCGAGAAACGCAAGTCCGATGGTTACCTGTGCGATGTCCATGCTTTACCTTTTGAATTCTATACTTTTGTCTCGGTGCTCACCACAATGGTGCCGTGATCCGGAAGAGATACGCGCATCTCACTTTGAGCAAGAGACACATGGGGCGTCGTCCAGCGGAAGATCCATTTTGCGTCCTCGGGTGTGACGTTGATGCAACCATGCGAGCGTTTCTCCCCGAAGGCGTTATGCCAGAACGCGCCATGGATTGCGACTCCATCACCGCTGATCATCGTGTTCCATGGCACCGCCGGCGTGGAATAACCTGACTGGAACGTTCCCGCCGTCATATTGAGGGAGACGATCTTCCAATGCGTCAACAGGTTTCCCACGGGTGTGGCGAGCTTGTCACTTTCCAGACCGGTGCTTGGATCATAGCCTAACCCACTGGCAATCCGGCAGAAGTAAACTTCGGTCGTCCCTTCATAACAGGACAACGTTTGGAAATCCAGGTTCGCCTCAATCCGTTTTTCATTCGGGTCCATGTCCGGGCTGATAGGCGCGACATCGGCTTCAGTCAGCACTTTGAATCCGGCGCCATCACCCCAGTAGAACTCGCCATATGCACCGTACCCGTAGCCATGCCCGTTCACATCTTCGTTCCAGCGATATTCGACGAATCCGTTATCTGTGCGGACGCGGTCGATCCACACCACCTGGCCATAATACAAGCGCGGCGGAAAGTTGTAGGCGATGTGATCCTGCATCCAGGGCGAAGCGACCACGCCTTCATGTGCTAGATCGATGAAAGGAACCGTCACTTCCACCCAGAATCCCGGCTGCCCGGCAGGCATCTCCTGGATCGGGGTATTGGGAAGATTACGCGTCGGCTGGAGAACAGAGGCATAGATATAGCCCTGCGGTGTTTCGACATAGCGCTGGTTTGTCAATCCACCGACCACGTTTCCAACCACCTGGCGTCCCCATTCCACGAGGGTATCCGCATCCAGTTTGGAAATGGAGGTGTTCACAGTTTCATCATTGGTGGGCTGGCTGCGAAGGTCAATGCCCGGTTCGAGGACACGCCCAATAATATCGCTTGCCGGGAATTGAGGCAGACGCCTGGGGGTGGAGAAGTATTCGAGGTCGAAGGACATGCGAGGACGAAATGCCAGCGCCCCCAGACCCACACCTGCGATCTTGAGAAAGTCACGACGAGAGAGATTATGATTCATTCTTTACACCGATACATGTCGTTGCGAGCGCAGCAATCTCCTGCTGCAAGAGAGAGGAGATTGCTACGTCGTGGCCCTTGAGGCGCCACTCCTCGCAACGACATAGGATGCGTTAAGGATAACTGCAAACAAAAGGCTAGTCAACGTCCGGGTGAGAGGGGATTAATCCACAGGGCCGCTGCGCGAGTCGGTGAAGAAATCCTTCAGGGCGCGCAGACAATTGGCGCTGACTTTATGCCCAACGTTGTCTTCGCAATACGTGACCTGTGCACCAGCCCGCTCGAGAATTTCAATCGAGGCCCGGGCACGCTCGATGGGCACCGTTTCGTCTTTCGTACCATGCGCAACAAAGAAGGGTTTTCCATCCAATGGACGCTGTGAGACCAGTTCTTCTAACCCTCCGGGGACAAATCCCGCCAGAATTGCTGCTTTTCGGATCCGCCAGGGATACAGGAACGCCAGCACGCTGGTCATCCCCGCGCCCTGGCTAAATCCCACCACGTCGAAGACATCTGCCTTCAACCCAACCGAAGCGGCATATTCATCCACAAGGCGGATCAACGCTTCCGCGGAATCGCGAAGCTGTTCGAGACGCGGGCGATCTTCTGGTTCAGAATTCGGTGGGCGCCAGGAATAACCGCCCTGTTCCATCTCTGAAGGGTGCGCGGCGCGCGGCGCCACCATCCAATAGTCATCGGACAGGTTGCGCGCAAAGACCCACATCGAGTTTTCGTCCCCGGTGAGGCCATGAATCAGGAGCATCAACCGGGCTGAGGGACTCGTCGATTCGCGGATTCGCAGGGTCCAACCATGGAATGAAATCAGCGATGTGTTATTTTGGTCGGGCATGCTTGAGGATCCATTCAATACCGAGGAAGATACCAAGAATAAGAATGACGGGGAAGAGCGCTGCAAGCAAACAGCTAAATGCCATGCCCGCCGCGTTCTCCCCGTAAATGATCCAGATCAATCCCACACCGATTACAAATAGCAGGATAAATGCACCCAACGCCAGACGTATATTTGTTGCCTTTGCATACTCACGTAGATCTTTCAACTAGACACTCCTTTGATGAGAGACTCCGATACTGCGCCGCCAGCGATTTCGCCAGGTGAATAATCTCCGGAGCTGCGGTAGCGCAGATTCGACAGCCTCTTCGCCTTTCTTCGCCACTTCATGAATGTCCACGACATCCAGCGTATCAATCTCGTGGACATTGGGACGGATGATGACTTCGGGGCGATCCATCTCGAGGCGATATTGTGTCACAGCCCGCGAGGTAATGTCAAGGGAGCGTGAAAAGACATCCCAGAGCGAGTCGTAGCGCATCCGGCTCAATAAACGGGAGAAAAGCCGGCCCGCCCAATAGCGGTGAAACGGGAGACGCCATGTCTGTGGAGGGAGACCCATCGGCGGCGTCAACACAACCGCAACGACCGGCAAGCGCGGCGCGAGCATCCGTGCCGGTGCCACCGGGACGGGGTCCAGCGTGCCGCCATCGACCAGCTCGAGCCCGTCGATGTGGCGCGCGGGGAACACGCCGGGCATGGCAATGGTCGCGAGCATCGCATCCACCAACCGACCCTTGGACAGCAGCACTTCATTTCCGCTCTTCAAGTCCACCGCCGTGAGAACACAGGGCAGCTTGAGGTCGGAAAAGGTGGAATCGCCGATCATCTCTTCGAGAAGGCGTGTGACCCCAGCCAATCCCATCAGGGAAGGCCCGTCGTTCGGCGCGTGCCCGTAAAACCGAGTCTGGTCGAGAGAGGCAAACATCTCTTCGATCTTATCGGGCGAATAGCCCAGGGCATAGAGAACAGCAACCAGCCCTCCAAAGCTTGTGCCTGCCACCCCTCGAATCCGAAATCCTTCCTTTTCAAGACGGCGGATGACACCGATATGTGAATTTCCCTTTGACCCACCGCCACCTAATGCTAACGTAATATCCATAAACTTAACACAACCTCCATTATGCTATACTCAAAACGTTTAAAATCAACCTCATATATGTATTATGGACGTCCACCGGCACGCATTGTTGCACAAATCGTCCATACCGTTATGACATCCTCAAATCGTCTTTCTTACATCACCGGCCTGGACGGGATCCGTGCCGTGGCCGTGATGGCTGTCCTCTTCTACCACGCAAATTTCCCCTGGGCGCTCGGGGGATTTTTGGGCGTGGAAACCTTCTTTGTCCTTTCCGGTTTCCTGATCACCGCACTCCTGCTGTCAGAATGGCAATCCACGCGCCAGATCGACCTCAAGCATTTCTGGCTGCGGCGTGCCCGCAGGCTGCTCCCGGCGGTCTGGCTGTTGCTGCTTGCACTGCCAGCCCTGGCAATCCCTTTTGCAAGGGATGCCCTGCCGCGCCTGAAAGAGGATATTCCAGCCGCCTTACTCTATATTACGAATTGGGTGTACATTGTTCGCGAAGTGCCGTACTTTGAAGCCTTCGGACGCCCACCGCTTCTGCAACAACTCTGGTCCCTGGCTGTAGAAGAGCAGTTCTACCTCTTATGGCCCTTGCTCCTGCTCTTCCTGCTCCGCTGCTCGAAAAATAAGCGGTATATATTGCTCTCTTCAATAATCCTCATGATCGCGCTGTCCGCCGTCTGGACGGCAGTGCTCTATTCACCGGATCTCGATCCCTTGCGTGTCTATTACGGGACCGACACCCGTGCCGCCGGATTTCTGGTGGGCGCGCTGCTGGCGGTGGTCTGGTCTCCCTGGAAGACCTCGCAGAAGACAGGCCAATTGCGATTTGAGACGCTGGGCTGGGCCGGATTGTTTGCGCTGCTGATCTTCTATAACAGACTTAACGAATTTCAGCCTTTTTTGTATCGCGGCGGCATCCTGCTCACAGCCCTGGCCAGCGCGTTGCTGATCGTGGGTGCATCCACGCCGACGACGTTCATCAGCAGAGTGCTGGAGATAAGTCCCCTGCGCTGGATTGGCTCCCGGAGTTATAGCATTTACCTGTGGCACTGGCCGGTGTTCATGCTGGCCCGTCCAGGCTTTGACATTGACCTGCCCACCCTCTGGATACGAGCCGGGCAGGTGGCGATCACATTCCTTCTCGCCGAACTGAGCTACCGCTGGGTCGAAACACCGGTCCGCCAGCGAGGGTTCCGGGCCAGCCTGCGCTCGATACAACAAACATTCAGGCAATGGTCTGTTCCTCGGAAGTTAGGCCTGGGCGCAGGGATCCTTTCGGCGGGCCTGCTTTTGATCTGGCAGGGATCGTTGCATCAAGTCACTGCCAGCGCTCCTTTGGACGAGAGTCCATTTGTGCAAAACACTTCAGTCCCTGCAGAGATCACCAGCACTCCAACAGAGGAGGTCGAGCCTCAACCGACCCGAGGCTCGTCTTCCCAGTCTCCCTTTACGCGGACCCCAACGCCCGCCATGCATCTGCCGCAAGCAACACTCATCGGCGATTCGATCATGCAAGGTGCCGCGCCGATGATCGAGGATGTCCTGGGCAAGGATGTTTACATCGATGCGGCGCGCAAGCGCAAAATGGAAGATGTCCCGGCCCTGGTCAAGACTCTCTCCAGGGAGGGACATCTTTCGCCTGTAGTTGTGATCCACCTGGGCAGTAACCGCCCGTTTGAGGCACTGGTCTTTGATGAGGTGATGGAAGCGTTACTTGCTCAGCACGTGGAGCGAGCCATCTTCATCAACGTCCATCGTCCCATCGGCTGGGAATACTACCTCAACCAGAAATTCGCGGAGGGCGTTGCGCGCTGGCCGCAGGCAGAGCTCATCGATTGGGACTCCCTGGCACACAGCGAGCAGGGCTGGTTCATTCGCGACCAGACTCACCTAAGCTATGCCGGAAGTGAGGCATACGTGAAGGCGATCAAAGCCAGACTGGAAGAAGTTCCCTGAATCAGGGATACGAGGTTGCCGGTGTATTCGTTGGGTCGGTGTTCCTCTGCACAGTAATGGACACAGGCAACACGGAACCGAAGTAGGTTCCGTCTGCATGAGCAAAGCGCCAGTTGGCGGCGTAACGCCCGGGTGAATCCGGCGCCTCTAGCTCAACAGTTAATGTGGTCGTCCTGTCGGGCTCGATCCTATTGCTCAATCTGCTCCCGTTGCCTCCCATTCTATCGCCGCTGACGAACTGCAGGCTATACAGGTATAACCAGTCACAGGTGCCAGTGTTCTGCACCTGCCATTTCTGGGTAAATGGCTGTCCCCGGCGGAAGGGACCTGCCGGTTCCGTATAACTTCGGAGTAGCGTCAAATTATTGCAGCCATAGGCCAGTGTACTTGGATTCGGAGTGGACGTATAGAAGGTCCCTGTCGGAGTTGGCGTGGCAAAAAACAGAACGCTCTGGGTGAAGGTCGCCAGCGCGGAGGGCAGAGCCAGTGGCGATGTGGTGGGAGCTGCTGTCATTGTCGGAGTGGAGGTGTTCGTCACCGTCGGTGCCGCGGCGGTCTGGGTCTGGAACACCGACGCAACCAGGGTTTGGGCGCCGGCTGCAATCGTGGCATTGACATCGGGAGTCGGCTCGCCGGCTGCAGGTTGTCCTCCACAGGATGCCAGAAAGGTTCCGATGAGCACCAATGAAATTAACGGTCGTCGAGCAAAATACATCATTCACCTCATATGTGAGTTGGGGCAGGTTATAAGCTTATAGAGTAAATTCGTCGGGAAGGTGCGCCACTGCAGGGCGGGAAGGATACTTTGAGATAAATATACCTTAATTTCGCCGTCTTAAATGACGCTTCCACGACGGTCAGGCTCCGAATAGCCTATAACTATACCTCAAGATCAGGATTCTGGTGGGGGGATCACGTTTGAGGCTTCGCGCTCGACCATGGCGCTCAAAGCCTCAAACTCATAACCGCGGAGACACTGTCCCCTAACGGGGATAACCCTGGCACAGCCCGCCAGGGCAGGTGTAAAGTCACGGGGTTTTCTTTAATTTTTCTCCGTGCGTCGCCGTGGCGACATCTCCGTGGTTCAAAAGGGATTGAACAACTTTCTTCGTCTACTTATGCAAGAGGTCTACCATAAGCAGGGCTTAATCATTAGTTGCATGCCACCCGGGGCAGAAGGATCTTCAGTGCCTCCAGCAGCGCGTCCACATCCGCCTGATCGTTGTAGCCCTGGATGGAGATGCGGACGAAGTGCCTTTTCCCCCACTCGACGAGAGGTACCTCGATCTTATGTTCATCATACAGGCGTGATTTGAGCTCGACCAGATCGGAGGAGGGTAACGGCGCAATCCCCATCTGACCGTAAAAAGCGGAGTCCAGTGGATACTGAGGAGCAAGGCCTGTCAGATCACAAATCCGTTCGATCGCTTTACGAAGCATTGTATGGCATCGGGCACGGACTTCGCCCCAATCATGATCCTGCATGAACCGGATAGCTGTGGGCACAGTCAGCGCCGCGGTGGGGTCTTTTGTCCCTGTCCATTGCAGGATGTCAATAAAGCGCGAGCCGGTTGCGATATCTGGCGTGGGATGCGTTCCCCAGCTGACGACGAGAGGATTAATGAGACCCTGCACTTCACCTCGCACATAGAGGAACGCAGAACCCTTGGGCGCGAGCATCCACTTATGGCAGTTGCCGAACACGATATCCGCGTTCAGTGCCTCCAGATCGACAGGGATTTGCCCGGGCGAGTGCGCCGCATCGATTACGGTCAGGATTCCCTGTTCGCGGGCGTGCCGACAGATCTCTTCCACGGGAAGCCGGAGCGCCGTGGGCGAGGTGATGTGACTGAGATAGATCAGCTTCGTGCGCGGTGTCACCCCCCGCCAGAATTGCTCGACGATTTCCTCTCCCGTGTGAACCGGGAGAGGGATGGGCTGATGGATATACTGTGCCCCGGTTTTGTCACAGTTGAACTCCCAGGTGTAATCGCAGGCGCCGTACTCGTGATCGGTAGTCAGGACCTCATCACCCGCTTGTAAGTCCAGTGAGCGAGCTACGATGTTGATGCCATGGGTGGCGTTGGGAATATAGACCAGGTCATCGGCATCGGCATCTAGATATTTGCCTAACGCCAGACGCGACTCATACATGAGCTCCGGCAGTTCCCGCCCGAGAAATAAGACGGGCTGACGCTCCAGGCGCAGCTGCCAGTTCTGGTACGCTTCCAATACCGGTTTCGGTGCCGCGCCGTAGGAACCGTGGTTCAGGAAGACAATCGCAGGATCGAGGAGGAAATGTTCTTTTAGGGAAGTCATGCAGCTATTATAGGATATAGCTCCGGGCAAGGCCAGCTCCCAATGCCATGGCTACCTTAAACGATTTGTAAAGCCTTCTACGTATGGAGTAGATTACGCTCGCTAAAGGCATGAAGGCTGCCATCCTTGTGAGACGTCGAGCTTTCTCACCTTTATAAGGGCCCGGGGGAAATTTTTGCAGATCTGGAACGTCCAAACGCCAGGCGCCAGGACACGTGAAGGAAGCTGAGACCTTCCCTGGAACGAAACGCCAGCCGGGGACGTTACGGTCAATGATAGAATCAAGGACCTGAAACACTCCCATGCCTAAAATTAGAATTCCAGGGTTTATGATCCGTCTCATCCTTTTTTGGGGGATTGCGCTCGTCGCCGCCGTTGGACTGTTTCAAGTTGCCCGGGATTTTACAGCGTGCTGGCGGCTCACATCCCTGCCGGGGATTCCCTCTGCTGCATGCACGGGTCCGGCGATGAAGCCACTTAAGACACCCGTGGTCAGCGCAGCTTCCGCCACCCCCGGAGCGACATCCACGCCAGAATTCTTTTTCTCCGAAGATATCGAATATCCTACCTGGGATGGCGCCAGCCGCATCAATATCCTGTTTGTGGGATTGCGCGGCGGCGAGCCCAGCGAGGGAGATTGCCCGTTTTGTACCGACACCTTGATCCTGTTGACTGTGGATCCGATCACGAAGACAGCCGGGATACTTTCGATCCCGCGCGATATGTGGGTCAACATACCGGGCTTCGGATACAGTCGCATCAACACAGCCTGGACTCTGGGAAGGGGATCTAAACTTCCGGGAGGTGGTCCCACACTGGCGATGAAAACGGTCTCGCACTTTGTCGGCGTACCTGTGGATTACTATGTGCAGGTGGACTTTGATACGTTCGTGGATGTGATTGACCTGATCGGCGGTGTGGATGTCTATAATGACGAAACCATCGTCCTGGATCCGGCTTCGCATGGGAAGGACTTTCCGAAGGTCAAAATGACCTGTTGCGGAATGCGGCACCTCAATGGAACCGTAGCTCTGGCATTCGCACGCTGCCGGCATGCAGAGCAGGGCTGTAAGGATGGGGACGTGGGCCGCGCCAAACGCCAGCAGAAGGTCATATTTGGCATCCGGGACAAGGTCTTAAGCCCTGAAAATTTCCCCAAACTGCTGGCACAGGCGCCACAACTCTACCGTACCTTTTCTGCCGGTATCCATACCAACCTGTCGCTGCCGGACGCGATGAAACTGGCTGTGCTGGTCAGGGATATTCCTGCAGGGAAGATCAGGAACGGAGTGATCGACAACAGTATGGTCACGCTGGACAGTGTGATCCTTGGCGGACAGAATGCCAGTATCATCCGTCCCATCCCGGATGAGATCCGCGTCCTGCGCGACGAAATCTTTACGGCAGGGGGCCCTCTCAGCCCGCTGGCGGAAGGCGATCCCCTATCGTTGATGCAGGAGGATGGTGCGCGCCTCCGGGTATTGAACGGCACATCCACCCCCCAGCTCGAGGCGCGGACGCAGCAATATTTGTCGGCGAAAGGCCTCACCGTCGCAGAGATCGGGAGTATCAAGGCGCAAAGCCGGACGGTGATCGTTCTGTATTCGCCAAAGCTCTATACGCTGAAATTCCTGCAGGATCTCTTCGAGATCACCAGGAGCACGCAAATCCTCATCGATCCTGACTCCTCTCAAACCGTTGACATCGAAATCCGGCTCGGACCGGATTGGGCCGGCAGTCTGCCAGCAGAGTAACACACGAAAGGTCCTTTTTTCGGATGCGCAAACGATATCTCCTACTTTCCATTGCCGGGCTGGTCGGCCTGTGTTTACTTGCAGGTCTGGCTTACAACCTGCCCCCGATCCATGACCGGCTGGCGTGGCGGGTGGACAGCCTGCGGGCACAGATTAAACGCTTGTTCAACCCGCCTGAAGAGGTGGTCTTTGTGCCCCAGGAGCAGGTGGATGCGATCGTGAACGCGACCCTGACGGCCATGGCGCCCACCGCGACTGTCACTCCCCTGCCTACCCTGACACAAACGGCGGTGCCCTCACCGACCGCCAGCCTGGTGCCAACGCCCATTCCGGCCAGCGTTTCGTTGAGCGGTATTCGTCATGAATACCAGCAGTTCAATAATTGCGCTCCGGCGAGCCTCTCGATGGTGATGTCGTACTGGGGCTGGGCGGGCAGCCAGTTCGAAACCCGCGCCTATCTGCGACCGAGCTTCGAGACGGATGACAAGAACGTCAATCCCTTCGAGATCGTGGATTATGTAGAGAAGAATACGGAGTACGATGCGGTCTGGCGCGTGGGCGGCGACCTTCCGCTTCTCAAGCGATTGCTGGCAGCCGGTTTCCCGGTGTTGATCGAAAAGGGACTGGATCCACACGATGACTCCTGGTTGGGACACTACCAGATCGTCAGCGGCTACGATGATACAAAGAGCCGCTTTCTGGTCTATGACTCTTATGAAGGTCCCGCGGAGGCGTGGGGGGTGCCCTATGACGTGATCGCGCAGTTCTGGCGGCATTTCAACTATGTCTATGTAGTAGTCTTCCCTCCGGAACGGGCAGCGGAAGTGAACTCCATCCTTGGGCCGCACAGTGACCCGCAATGGAATTTTCGCTATGCAGCGGACCTGGCACTGGCAGAAGCAAACGGCCTGACGGGACGTGAACAGTTCTTCGCTTGGTACAACCGCGGCACGAACCTGGTTTCCCTGCAGGACTACGCCGGAGCCGCCCAGGCATACGATGCTGCCTTTGCGCTGTATGCGGCATTGCCTCTGGAGGAACGTCCGTGGCGCCTGCTGTGGTACCAGGATGGCGCGTATGCCGCCTACTACCACACCGGTCGCTATCAGGATGTGATCAACCTGGCGCACTCTACGTTGATCAATGTGGACAAACCCGTTCTCGAAGAGACCTATTACTGGCGCGGTATGGCGAAAGCTGCCATGGGAGATCAGGCGGGCGCGGTCGAAGACCTGCAGCGAGCCGCGGCTCTCAACCCCAGGTCCACCCCTGCCGCAGAAGAGCTGCAGCGGATCACCTCGTTTCGGGATAATCGCTCCATCCAAACTACGAGCTCGGTCCGTAATTGATAGGAACGGATCTACTAGATTGCTGCGCCAGCTACTCTCGTCAATGGCGCGATGCCCCCTTTTTCCTCTTGCTTCCCTAGAACAAATGTGCTTAAATACAGGGGAAAATCTGTCATTGCGAGGGGAGATTGCTTCGTCGGGCTACGCCCCTCCTCGCAATGACAAACTGGATGAGGAGCAGAGAGATGAGCTTGATTTCTGAAGCGAGAGTATCAGACTCGCCTTATATCGAATCTGTGATGCGAGGCTGGACTGTGAGTGAGGGAATGTCAGTCCGTCCAGCGGAGATCCACTGGCACATGGTCTTCGTGAAATACCCGGGCGGCACACTGCCGCTCGTCGTAGGACCCTTGACGTCATCCGGGACGGCATCCTGGGGCGAAGGCGCTGAGATCTTGTGGATCAAGTTCAAGCTGGGTGTTTTCCTGCCTCACCTGCCCGCGAAAGACCACCTGAACGAAGAACAGGTGCTGCCAGATGCATCAAGCGAGCGATTCTGGTGGAAGGGCTCTGCCCGGCAATTCCCGACGTTCGATAACGTTGAGACATTCATAGAGCGCCTCGTGCATGAGGACGACCTGGTGCGGGACCCGGTGGTGGATGCCGCGCTCCGGGACGAGCCGCTCGAGATGTCTCCCCGCACAGTGCGGCATCGCTTCCTGCAAGCCACCGGTCAGACTCAAAATCACATTCGCCAGTACGAGCGCGCGATCAGGGCGGCGTCTCTGCTGCGACATGGCGTCTCGATCATCGACACGGTATTCGAAGCGGGTTACTTCGATCAGCCGCATCTGACCCGATCCCTGAAGCAGTTCGTCGGGCATACCCCCGCGCAGATCCTCCGCGACTCACAGCCCTAGATTTTCCTAGTGTAAGACGTTGAGAGGGGTATCACGAGCCTTTGAGGAGCTGCGTCACGCTGGATCAACAACCCCCTTCCCCAAAATTCTCTTAATAGTCTGTGCTCTCCGTCGCTGTGTGGTGAATAGCTCTTTCGCTACTATCTTCTTTTGCCATTTTATACAAGACATTCTCCTCCGCCCCGGCTATGATATGACCATTGATACCACGATCCCTTAGATGCCAAATGAAAAGGAGCACAACAGAAATGAAAAAGATCACCCCCTTCTTATGGTTCGATACAGAAGCAGAGGAAGCAATGAATCTCTATGTCTCGATCTTCAAGAATTCGAAAGTACTCGGTGTAACGCCCGGACCGAACAGCAAAGCCATGTCTGTCAACTTCGAGCTGGAAGGACAGGAGTTCATCGGGCTGAACGCCGGACCGGAGTTCAGGTTCAACGAATCAATCTCCTTCCTCGTGAATTGCAACTCGCAGGAAGAAGTCGATGACCTGTGGGAGAGGCTGACCGCCGACGGAGGCGAGGAAAGTCGATGCGGCTGGCTCAAGGATAAATACGGCCTGTCGTGGCAGATCATCCCCACAGCGCTGGGTGAGATGCTGGGAGATCCCGATCGAGAGAAAGCCGGCAGAGCCATGCAGGCGATGCTCCAGATGAACAAGATCGACATTCAGGGTTTGAAGCAGGCATACGACGGAGGCTGAGAGCCAGAGGATTACGGTCTAAACACGAACATGTCATTCTGAGGAGCGCGGAGCAGCGACGAAGAATCCCAGCGATTTTGAGCCTTTCCGCTCAAAATCGCTGGAGACCCTTCACTCACCTGCACCGCACTACGTGCGGTGCAGATGTCGTTCAGGGTGACATTAATTTTTTTGTCACCAAAACTGTGTATTCGATTCCCTTTATCTTAGCAACAAATCTTTGTAGGTGTAATATTCTGGGTGAAGTGCCAGGGCGGTGTCTTTTGTTAGAATGTATTCTATGCAAGACGGTCGAAGAAGAATTTTCAAATCTACGGCGGATCTGCAGCCCACCGATATCCGCTCGTTGTACGATGGATTCAATTCTGCAATTGCCGAGTTCGACTGCGGGAAAAAATGCGCGCCCCATAACCCGAGCGGCAAGCCGTTCTGCTGTGATATCTGCCAGGCTGTGCCGGCGGCATACAAGAGCGAATGGAAGTATCTCGAACCGAGCACCGATCTCTGGCACAGGTGGCACAATGACGAGTGTGATGAGACTACCCCCGAAGAGGCGGCACGGCTCAAGGCAGACAGGCCCTGGGGGATGGTCCTGCTTGCCTGCCTGGGTCCGTCGCAGTGCCAGAGAGATTTCCGGGCGCTGAGCTGCAGGCAATTCCCTTTCTTTCCATACGTGACGTCTGATTATCGCTTTCTCGGGCTGGCCTGTGAATGGCAGTTCGAGCTGGTCTGCTGGGTCATCAGCAATCTTACCGAGGTCACACCGAAGTATAGAGAGGAATTCCTTCGCACCCATGACCGCTTATTCGCTCTGTTCCAGGAGGAGTTCGAGAAATACGCCTATCACTCCGAGCTGCTGCGGGTGGAGTTCATCCGGCGCAAAAGACGTTTCCCGCTCCTGCACCGGGACGGCGGATATTATCTCGTCAGCCCGAAGAGCGAACGACTGGAACGTGTGCAGGCAGAGCGTCTGCCGCGCTTTGGCTTCTATGTGGAATAACATACTAAAGCGGAGCGAGAGTTAACGCAATCATTACTCTCGCTTAAACAGTTGTTAATGCAGTGAGTGGATAATACACACAACCTTTTCTACAGAAAGATCCGATGAGCAAACCACGAGTTCTATTTCTCTGCACGGGCAATTCGGCACGCAGCCAGATGGCGGAGGGCTTTCTGCGCCGGTACGGCGCTAAGAGGTTTGAGGCGCACAGCGCGGGCCTGGAGCCGAAGGGAGTGAATCCACTGACGATGCAGGTCATGAGCGAAGTCGGGGTGGATATATCCAGCCACACATCCAAAGGCATCGATGCTTATTTTGGAAAGCCACTCCCCTATCTAATCACCGTTTGCGATGATGCCGATCAGAATTGCCCGGCCGGCTGGACCGGGGTCAAAACAAGAATGCACTGGTCGTTCGAAGATCCAGCCCGCTTCGAAGGCACCGAAGAAGAGAGGCTCGCCAAGTTCCGTGAGGTGAGAGATTTGATCGAGCAAAAGATCAAGGCATGGGTAGCCGATCAATCATGATGGTCTTCCGTCCCCGCATAAACGCCCGCATGAGCATGTAAGCTCATGCGGGCTTTCCTTTCGCTACGTAATCCCTCTCAGGCACTGACCGGTGTACGAGCCGGGAGCTTCGGCGATCTGTTCCGGCGTGCCTTCGGCGATCAGCTTACCGCCCGCCGCGCCGCCCTCGGGTCCGAGGTCGATGACCCAGTCGGCGGCTTTAATCAGCTCCAGGTTATGCTCCACCACGATCACCGTGTTGCCGGCGTCGACGAGGCGCTGGAGAACTCCCAGTAGCCGGGCGGTATCCGCCAGGTGCAGGCCGGTCGTGGGCTCGTCGAGCAGGTAGAGCGTGCAACCCCTGGCGCGGCGTCCCAGCTCCTTTGCCAGCTTGACGCGCTGCGCTTCGCCGCCGGATAGAGTCGTGGCGGGCTGACCGAGCTGGAGATACCCGAGCCCCACATCCGAGAGTACCTGCAGGCGGGAGCGAGCCGCAGGGACATCCTGAAAGAGTGCCAGAGCCTCTTCGACCGTCATGTCGAGCACCTGGGAAATGTCGTGGTCACGGTAATGGACAGTGAGAGTCTCGCGCGTGAAGCGGCGCCCGTGACACGTAGGGCAGCGCACTTCCACCGCGGGCATGAAATGCATGGTGACGGTGAGCACCCCGGCGCCCTGGCAGCGCTCACAGCGCCCGCCCGGGACGTTGAACGAGAAGTGCCGGGCGGAGTAGCCCAGCGCCCGCGCTTCGGGCGTGGCGGCAAAGGCTTCGCGGACCGGGGTAAAGATATCCGAGTAGGTGGCAGCGTTCGAGCGCGGGATGCGGCCGATGTGCTCCTGGTCAATCGTGATCACCTTGTCGAGGTGTTCCATGCCTTCGATGGAATCGTGATCACCCGGAGTATCACCGGAGCTATTGAGATGTTTACGCACAGCCCGGTCGAGGATGTCGAAGACCAGGGAGGATTTTCCGGAGCCGGAGACGCCTGTCACAGCGACCAGCAAGCCGAGGGGGAAGCGCACCGTGACGTTCTGCAGGTTGTGCTGGCGAGCGCCAAAGATGGTGAGAGCTTTGCCGTCTGGCTCACGATGCTGCTCCGGCACAGGGCTGGAGAGGCGCCCGGACAGATAATCCGCCGTGGCCGAGCCGGCTTGTTCGGCGACTTGCGCGGGTGTGCCGGAGGCGACCACCTGACCTCCGTGCTTGCCGGCGCCGGGACCGAAGTCGATGATGTGATCGGCGGCGGCGATCATTTCCAGGTCATGTTCGATGACCAGGACGGTGTTGCCCAGATCGCGCAGGCGGCGCAGGACGCCGATCATGCGGCGGGTGTCGCGCGGGTGCAGACCGATCGTCGGCTCGTCGAAGACGTACAGCACGCCGCTCAAGCCCGAGCCGAGCAAGGATGCCAGCCGCAGGCGCTGCGCCTCTCCGGCAGACAGGGTCGGCGAGGAGCGCTCCAGCGTCAGGTAGCCCGCGCCCACTTCCACCAGCCGCTCGATGCGTTCATCCAGCTCCACCAGGATGGGTCCGGCGATGAGCAGCTCATCATGACGGAGTACGGAGGATAGAGTTTTCAGCCAGTCCCCGAGATCCGTGAGCGGCAGACGAGAGAGAACGACGATGTCCTTCCCGTTCACCGTCACCACCCGGCCCTCGGGGCGCAGACGGGTGCCTTCACAATCGGGGCAGGTGCGGGTGACGAGGAGCTCCTCCATCTTCTCGCGGTACTCGGCGTCCTGGATGCGCTCGGCGTAGCGGCGCAGCAGACCCGTGGCAAGCCCTTCCACGCGTCCCTGGCGGGTAGTGGCCGGCGGCTCGACCTCCGGAAAGTGACGGCGGAAGAGCGTGCTCTCCACGCCATAGAACAGCAGATCGCGCTGTACCGGGGTGAAGTCCTTAACCGGGATCGCAGCATCGAAGTCGAAGCCATAGTGGGCAGCCGCAGCCTGCAAGTTGGGAACGTAATACTGGATGTACGCGGCATTCCAGCTCGAGACGGCGCCCTCCAGAAGGCTCTTGCCCCCGTCCACCAGGCGCTCCATATTCGCCTGATGAACGGTACCCAGCCCGGTGCAGGTGGGACAGGCGCCCTCCGGTTTGTTGAAGGAGAAATACGCCATGCCGATCTCAGGGATGGGAGCGCCGCAGTGCGGGCAGGGAAAGGTCTCTTCGGGCACCGCGCTATCGTCGTCTGCGCTGCTCTCGGCGGAGCCAGGCTCAGAGTCCCATTCCATCCGGGAGACATCAAAGGAGGGCGGCACATCCTTTCCGCAGCTCGGGCAGGGACGATGTCCCACACGGGCGAACAGGATGCGCAGGTAGGTGTAGACATCGGTCGCCGTCCCGACCGTGGAGCGGGGACTCTGGTTGGTGAGATGCTGGTCCAGGCTAATGGACGGGGATAGCCCCGTGATGGAATCCAGGGGTGGCTTGGTTACACCCCAGCCCACAAAGCCAAGCGACTCCAAATACTGGCGCTGCCCTTCCATGAACAGGATGTCGAAGCCCAGGGTCGACTTGCCCGAGCCGGAAAGCCCGGTGAGGACAACGAGCCGGTTCCTGGGGATGGTTACGGTGACGTTTTTCAGGTTGTGCAGGCGTGCGCCGCGAACAGTGATCTGAGAGGTCATTTCATCTCCGGGGGAATAGATTAGAGACCTTTTTGTGATCTCCATACTCATTCTACAACCCTGGTGTGCTTAGGGAGGGTTGGGGGCAGGGGATGGAGAGGAGGGGTCAGAGAAGAACGTGTAAGGCTGGTGTCCTTAGAGAGGGTTGGAGAGGAAAGAGAGAGAGAGGAAAGAAGGGGAGAAGGGAAAGTGGGGAGGGTTGAGGGAGGGAGATTAGGGACTGGAGAATGGTGATTGGAGACGGGTGATTATTCGCGAGTATTCGTGGAGTGCGTTGATTGTTTGTGGATCATTTCTTCGAGCAGAGCGATGATCTGCCGGGCGCGGGCTTCATGTTCCGTGAGGGTGGTGAGCCAGCGGTCGGAGGCCAGGTAAACGTCTTCGTCGGGGCGGGGAGTGTCGAGGGCGCGGCGCAGGTCGGTGGTCTCGCCCCGGTCCAGCTGGAGCAGCATGCGCAGGATGGCGCCGATGCTGTATCCCGCCCGTGAAAGCATACGGATGACGCGCAGGCGGCTGAGCTGCTGCGCCCCATAGAGCCGGTAGCCGTTGGACGGGTCGCGCGGGATGTCGATCAGCCCGTTGCGGTCCCAGCTGCGCAGGATGTCGATGCTGATGCCGAGCAGGCGCGCCGCCTGACTGATCTGCAGAGGCTCGGCGGTTGCATCCGCCGGCGACCCAAGCGCCCAGCGTTCAAGCAAATCTGCAGCTACATCCGCCTGGGCACGTTCGGACTGCACCAGGGCCAGGTGACCATAGGCAAGCTCCAGCGCCCCGCCCAGGTCGCCGCCCGCCGTCACTTGGATGATGTGAAGTCCCGAGACATAGATCGCCCTGCCGGGAAACAGGTCCGAGAACACGAGGCGGGTGAGACGAAGACAATCCAGGTGGCGCTCGGTGAAGCGGCGATATCCGGATGGACTGCGCTGTGCAGACGGGAGAAAGCCCCTCTGCTCGTAGCGCCGCACGGTATTGGGATGGACGCCCACGGCTCTGGCAAGCCTGGATGTGCTGAGATACTCCATGGTAGCGATTAAATCATTGGTGAGGGGAGATGTCGAGGGGGAGACTGGGGACGGAAAGTGGAGACTGGGGATTAGAGATTGGAGAGTGAGGGGAGGAGATTGGGGAGGGGAGAGTGGAGGAGAAGAATCAAGGAGAGAGGATGGGGATAGAGGATAGAGAGTGGAAAGTGGGGAGTGGAAAGTGGAGATTAATGGAACGCTCCTGTCATTTTTGTGGGTAGACCCTTTGCACAGGAACAGGTAAGATTGCGGGAATTATTGTAGCTTCAAAGAAACCAGGAGCAGTTCATCATGGCTGACATTAACAGAAAGAAGTATGCTCAAGGTCTGGGTGGTGCATTGAGTTCAGGACACGTGGCGCACCAGACCGCATCGGGGAGAACCATCGTGGCGAGCCAGCCCGAGTTCGACGAGAACCTTACCTATACGGAAAATCAGACGATGCATCAGGCAGCGGTGCGAGATGCTTCCATGTACGCGAGCGTTGCCGAAAACCACCAAGCATATATCAGTAAGGCAGAAGAGACCGGATCGACGGCGTATGCGGTCGCGGTTGCCGATTGGTACAGCGCGCCGCGCGTGCTGGCGATCGACGTCGACGGCTGGACGGGGAACCCCGGGGAGACGATCCGTGTGAAAGCCCGGGATACGGTGATGGTCGCGAGCGTCCTGCTGGTGATCCGTGATGCGCAGGGGCAGGTGCTGGAAATGGGCGAAGCCGTCCCCTCGGAAGCAGGCAGCGCCTGGTGGAATTACACCACGCAGTCCTCCATGCCACTGGAGCCCTTCCCCACTGTGCAAGCCATCGCCTTCGACCTGCCCGGGAACCGGGATTCCTTTATCATCAACTGAGCCCGTTTGCTCTCCTGGAACTATGAACCTCCCTGTGTGGATTTCACACAGGGAGGTTCATAGTTCCTTTTTGCGCACCAGGTCTACTGGGCTGAAAGCCGGACCGGATAGGGCTCTGCCGGGTCCAGGGGAAGCTTCGGGAGAAGTTTATAGCCCAAACGCAGCAGCCCCTGGTGTTCGCCGGGTGTGATCAGGCCGCGTCGCTCCAGAGATGCCGCCAGATGTCTCAGCTCAAACAGCATGACCTTCTTCTGGCGGATCATACCTTCGACAACTACATAAGAACCGGATGCGTTCATTCTGTCTGCCTCTCTGCGTGAGTCTTTGGCGCTGCTCAAGTTAGAAAAACGGACGCCCTACTTGGCTAGTTAAGTAGAGCGTCCCGGAAAACGGCGATGGTGCAATGAGAACCAATTACATTACGATTATAGAATTAATTGGCTCTGAAAAAAAGTAGGGATATCCCTAAAGCAGTTGTTTATTTTAGGTGGCGGATGCTGGTTAGCAGCATCGCTCTGCGCGGAATGTGTTTCAACACCGATGCATGATGATACAGGGATGGAAATTGACTCCCTGAATGGCAATAAATAGTATCCATGTAATCGGTTACTGCGCCGCACATATTTGCCTATTTGTATGCACACCCTTCAAACATGAAAAGCCGTGCTTAAGCGAGTGCCTGTACAATGCATCACATACGAAAGATATATCGATGCATGATAAAGAGAATTGAGTGAGTACAGGTTCAGATTAGGTCCAGTATAGGATCAGTATGGGATGAGTATCGGTTGAGTAAAGGATGAGTATAGGATGACCTAGGTCTGTACATCGTAGAACAGGAACTGCAGAAGCAGGCACATCATTCAAAGCAGAAAGCTGAGGAACTATGGCAGAAGTCTTTAATAACATTTTTGTCCGTGGACTGACGGGCGCTGTGGGAGATCAATTTGTGATCCGCAGGACCCGCTCTGGAAAGACGATCATTGCCAACAAACCCAGGTTCGACAAGAACCGGGAATTTTCACCCTCGCAGAAGGCGCACCAGAACGCGTTCCGCCAGGCAGCCCGTTATGCCAAAGCTGCCCAGACCCTGCCGCTTTACATCGAAAGGGCAAAGGCCGCCAACAGCACTTCCTATAACATGGCCGTGGCAGACTGGTTCGGCAAGCCCGAGATCCTGGCGCTCGATGCCAGCGGCTGGACCGGCGCGATCGGGCAGACCATCCGCATCAAGGCGCAGGACGACACGAAGGTCACGCGCGTGACTGTGGTGATCCATAACAATGGGGCCATCCTGGAGCAGGGCGAAGCCGTGCCCTCCGGGACCGATGGCTCCCTGTGGACTTACGTCACGACCACACAGGTGACCCCCGCCCAGGGTATTCTGCTGGATGCCTATGACCTGCCGGGGCAGTTCGGCGCTTCGTCTGTAGCGATGAACTAAGATCGTAATTCGTAATCGGTAGTTCGAGTCCAGGGGTCGTAAGAACGGTTGGGAACAGGGCTGTATTATGGACGTTTGGCATGCCCGTCTGGTGGTGACCGGCTATTGATTTCTGAAGATGAGGCGTCTATACTATTGTCCGTATACGAAATATAAAGGTACTTAAGCGGACAAGTCCGCATAACACCCCGTAGGGGAATCTTATACGGACGCGTCCGCATAAGACCTAGTTAGGTGCTTATTCTGAAAATCATTTAAGGCTTTGCTAAACAATGAAAATTGATCGTCAAGAAATTCATGCAGCTATCCTAAATTTTCTTGGACTGCTGGAAAATGAGGAAAGGGAGCTCCCAATAGAAATGGAGAATCTTGGATTAGCACTTGATAAATTGGCTTTGATTTCCCATTTTCTTGATGACATACCCGAGGATGAAAAGGAGTATCCCGAAGCACCAGCTCGCAATTATTCTCGGTGGAGAGAATTGAGTAACAAGCGTTTCCCCAGTCTAGGCTATTACAATATTCCAAGTAAGATTTCCGTCAATGTAGGCGAGGCTGAAATGCACACGGGAGATGCACTCGATGATTTAGCTGACATAGCCAATGAACTTTCAGAAATTGTTGGGCGTTGGCAAAACAATGGTGAAGATGATGCTCTGTGGCACTTTCGATTCAGTTATGAAACTCATTGGGAAAGTCATTTGAGAAGTTTGCAAATGTATCTCCATGCCCTTCGTAGTGAAAAGTAAGTGTCTAGAGTCTTTAGAAAATGTACCTGCCAAAAGCAAAAAGCCGCTTAGGCGAAACCGCACCTAACACAGCGTGCACCCCCTTCGGCAGGCTCAGGGCGGGCTGGTGGGAGTCTGCGCGTTTTCAAGCAGTTTTCGTGGCTCGAAGCTGGTTCCGCCAAAATGGCGTTGCCTCGTCCCGCCCACCAGCGGGTAACGCCAGCCGTTGGGCGGTT
>Ga0114129_10003270_pt1 | contig 22742 bp, 22 predicted proteins | sample RhiMetdeltSRZDD1_FD_80071 | JGI IMG/M metagenome (GOLD analysis project Ga0114129, IMG submission 80071) | Populus rhizosphere microbial communities from Tennessee, USA - Rhizosphere MetaG P. deltoides SRZDD1 (version 2) (version 2) | ecosystem: Host-associated > Plants > Roots > Rhizosphere >... | reverse complement strand
GGGGAGATGTAGCCCTTGTCGAACCGCATCCCCTCGGTGAACTCCAGCTCCATCCCGAAGGTGTTCGATTCCTCGACGGTGATCACGCCGTCCTTGCCGACCTTGTCGACGGCCTCGGCGATCTTCTCGCCGATCTCGGGGTCGGCCGCGGAGATCGCGCCCACGTGGGCGATGTCCTCCTTCGAGTCGACCTCCTTCGCGGCGTTCTTGATCGCCTCGACGGCCAGGTCGACAGCCTTCTCGATCCCACGCTTGATCGACATGGGGTTGGCGCCCGCCGCGACGTTGCGCAGGCCCTCCTTGACGATCGACTGCGCGAGGACCGTCGCCGTCGTGGTGCCGTCGCCGGCCACGTCGTCGGTCTTCTTCGCGACCTCCTTCACGAGCTCGGCGCCGATCTTCTCCATCGGCTCTTCGAGCTCGATCTCCTTCGCGATCGAGACGCCGTCGTTCGTGATCGTCGGCGCCCCCCACTTCTTCTCGAGGACCACGTTGCGCCCCTTGGGGCCGAGCGTGATCTTGACCGCGTTGGCCAGCTGGTCCATCCCGCGCTCCAGCGACCGGCGCGCGTCCTCCTCGAAGGTGATCAGTTTCGGAGCCATCCCCCTGCGACCTCCCTTGCCTGGGTCTCCTCTGGTCCGGGCTCCCGGTGCGATCCCCGGGGCCCGTCGCCCCTCCCGACCCCGCAGCGGGGTCTTCTCAGGCTGGGCTTCCGACTGCTAGCACTCGGACAGGCCGAGTGCTAAGGGATTCTAGGGGCGGCCCGACGCGAGTGGCAAGCGCACCGACCCCGTCTGGGGCCGCCGGGGTGGCTATCCTCTCCGCCGCCATGGAGCGCCCCTGGCCGGCCCGGTTCCGGCATCCGACGATCGACCAGCTGACGTGGGCGGCCGCGGCGCCGGATCGGGTGGCCGCGATCACCACCGAGGACGGCAGCACCCAGGCCTGGTCCTGGGATCTCGTCTCCGGCGAACGCCGGCGGGTGTCCACCGGCGGGATCGGCGCCGAGGAGGTGCATCTCCTCCCGGATGGCTCCGGCGTGGTCTGGTGGATCGACGAGCTCGGCGACGAACGGGGTCGATGGATGCGAACACCGTTCGGGGGCGGAGCCTCCGCGCCGCTCCTGAGAGACGTCGTCGACGGCTGGACGATGGGGATCTCGCTGGTCCAGACGGCGGTCGGCGTCGGGGTCTCCACGGACGAGGACTACCGGATCTTCGTTGCGCCGGGGGGCGGGTCCGCCCGGGAGGTCTACCGCAGCACCGAGGCCGCCGGGCTGGGTCGCGAGTGGCCGCAGGGCGGCGGTGGGCTCTCCCCCGACGCCTCGGTGGTGTGCATCCGCCACTCCGAGCACGGCGACATCAACCACCAGGCGCTGCGGATCCTCGACGCACGTTCGGGCGAGACCGTGGGCGACCAGGTCGACCCGGGGATGCGGCTCGAGCCCGTGGCGTGGGCACCTGCAGGCGACGGGCACCGGCTGGCGATCACGTCGGAACGGAGCGGGATCGAACGGCCGGCCGTGTGGGACGTCGACCGCGGCGAACGCCGTGACGTCCAGCTCCCCCGGCTCGCCGGTCCGGTGATCCCGCTCGGTTGGACTCCGGACCGTCGCGTCCTCGCCCATCACGACCCGGGTGGGGGGACGAACCGGCTCCTCGCCGTCGATCCGGTCGGCGAGGAGGCCGAGGAGGTCGTGGTCGTGCAGGGCACGATCCACGACGCCGCGTACCGGCCCGACGGGAGCTTGTGGGTCCGGTCGGACTCGAGCGTGGATCCTCCCGCCGTCCGCGGCGCGGACGGCGGGACGGTCCTCGCGCTGTCCGACGAGCCGCCGCCGGACGGCACCCGGAGCCGTTGGACATCGTGGAGGAACCCCGCCGGCGACACGATCCACGGCTTCCTGACGACGCCTGCTGGGGGCGGACCGTTCCCGCTGATCGCCTCGATCCACGGGGGCCCCGAGTGGCACCACACCGATCTGTGGGACCCGGCCGTCCAGGCCTTCGTCGACGAGGGGTTCGCCGTGCTGCAGGCGAACTACCGGGGCTCGACGGGACGGGGCACCGCCTTCCGCGACACGCTCCGCGGGAACATCGGCTTCCCCGAAGCCGAGGACGTCGTCGCCGGCGTCGATCACGCGATCGACGCCGGCGTCGCCGACCCCGGCGCGTTGTTCCTCGAGGGCTGGTCATGGGGCGGGTACCTCACGACGCTGCTGGCGGGGCTGCACCCCGACCGATGGCGCGCCGCCTGCGCCGGGATCCCGGTCGGCGACTACGTCGCCGCGCACTACGAATGCGCGCCCGCGCTCCGCGCGTGGGACGTCGCCGTCCTGGGCGGCTCGCCGATGGAGCTCCCCGAGCTCTACCGCGAGCGGAACCCGATCACCTACGTCGACCGCGTCCGGACGCCGATGCTGCTGATCGCCGGCGAGCACGACAGCCGGTGTCCCCTCGGTCAGGTGATGGTGTACGCGCACGCGCTGAGAGCCCGGGGACGGGAGGTCGACGTCCACCTGTATCCGGAGGGGCACCATGCGATGCAGATCGAGGAGCGGATCGCGCACACCCGGATGACGATCGACTTCTTCCGCCGCCACCTGTCGGAGGGTGACGCAGCCTGACCGAGCGCCGGCGACTACTCCTCGCCGGCGCCCGTCTGTGACATCTCGCGGATCTGGTCCACCACCTCGGCGTTGGCCAGCGTCGTGACGTCGCCCAGGGCGCGCCCATGGGCGACGTCCCGCAGCAGCCGCCGCATGATCTTCCCCGACCTCGTCTTCGGAAGGTCGGTCGTGAAGATGATCCCGTGGGGCCGCGCGATCTTGCCGATCTTGTCCGCCACGTGCTCGCGCAACTCCTTGGCCATCGCCTCGTCGCCCTCGTAGCCGCTCTTCAGGGTGACGAACGCGACGATCGCCTCCCCCACGAGCTCGTCCGGCTTGGAGACGACGGCGGCCTCCGCCACCTTCTCGTCGTCGACCAGCGCCGACTCGATCTCGAAGGTCGACAGCCGGTGACCGGCCACGTTCATCACGTCGTCGATCCGGCCGAGCAACCAGTAGGAGCCGTCCTCGTCGCGCTTCGCGCCGTCCCCGGCCACGTACACCGTCGGCCCGTACTTCGAGAAGTAGGTCTCGACGTACCGGTCCGGGTCGCCCCAGATCGTCCGGGAGATCGACGGCCACGGATGGGTGAGGACGAGGTAGCCGCCCCCACCGAGCGGGACGCTGTTCCCCGCTTCGTCGAAGACGTCGGCCGCGATGCCCGGGAAGGGGACGGTCGCCGACCCCGGCTTGAGCGCCGTGATCCCCGGCAGCGGCGTGATCATGATCGCGCCGGTCTCCGTCTGCCACCAGGTGTCCACGACCGGACACCGACCGCCCCCGATCACCGTCCAGTACCACACCCACGCCTCAGGGTTGATCGGCTCGCCGACGGAACCGAGCAGCCGGAGGGACGAGAGGTCGTGCTTCTCCGGGAACTCGGTCCCCCAGCGCATGAACGCACGGATCGCGGTCGGAGCCGTGTAGAGGATCGTCGCCCCGTACGCCTCGACGATCGACCACCAGCGGTCCTTGTCCGGCCAGTCCGGCGCGCCCTCGTACATGATCCCGGTCGTGTGGTTGGCCAGCGGCCCGTAGACGATGTACGAGTGCCCGGTGACCCAGCCGCAGTCGGCCGCGCACCAATACACATCGTCGTCGTGGATGTCGAAGATCATCCGGTGCGTGGCGGCAACCTGGGTCAGATAGCCACCGGTCGTGTGCGCGATCCCCTTCGGCTTGCCCGTCGTGCCGCTCGTGTAGAGCAGGTAGAGGAGATCCTCCGCGCCCATCTCCTCGGGTTCGCAGGTCGCGGGCTGATCCGCGACCAGGTCGTGGTACCAGACGTCGCGGCCGGGGGTGAACGCGTGGTCGTTCTCGCATCGACGCAACGTGATCACGTGCTCGATGCTTGGGCACTCCGTCACGGCCTCGTCGGCGTTCGCTTTGAGCGGCACGACCTGGCCGCGCCGCCAGGCCCCGTCCGCCGTGATCAGCACCTTCGCCTGGGCGTCGTTGATCCGGTCGCGGAGCGACTCGGCGCTGAACCCCCCGAAGACCACGGAGTGCGGCGCGCCGATCCTCGCGCACGCGAGCATCGCGATCGGGAGCTCCGGGACCATACCGAGGTAGATGTTCACCCGGTCGCCTCGCTGCACGCCGAGGGACCGCAGGCCGTTCGCCAGCTTGCAGACCTCCTCGAGGAGCTCCGCGTAGGTGATCGTCCGCGTGTCGCCCGGCTCGCCCTCCCAGTGGTACGCGACCTTGTCGCCCCCCCCGGAGGCCACGTGGCGGTCAAGGCAGTTCACGGAGGCGTTGAGGGTCCCGCCCTCGAACCACTTCACGAAGGGCGGCGTCCACTCCATCACCCGATCCCACGGTCGGGACCACCGGAGAGCCTGCGCCTGCTCGGCCCAGAAGGCCTCGGGATCGCCGGCCGCCCGTTCGTAGATCGAGGGGTCCGAGACGACCGCCCGCTGCACGAACCCTGAGGGCGGTTCGAACACCCGATCTTCACGGAGGAGGTCGTCGATGTGCGGCAGTGGGTCGGTCACGGTGGTCCTCCCGGGCGCCTGAGGGGGCTTCGAGGCCCTCCATCGTACGGGAGGCCCCTCTGTGACGTGTGAGGGCCCGGGTGCTTGCATAGAGGCAGGCACGGAGCCACCATCGTGCTCGGAGCCGCCCATCGAGGCGGCTTCGGAGCAGATGGGGAAGGGAGGAACCAGGGATGGCCCAGTACGAGGCGTACTGCGTGAAGTGCAAGACCAAGCGTACGTTCGAGGGCACCGTGGTCACGCTCAAGAACGGGCGGAGCGCCGCATCGGGCACCTGCCCGGTCTGCGGGACCAAGGTGATGCGGATCCTCGGCAAGGCCGAGGCAGCCGCGGCCTCCTAGGGTCTCGTCAGGAGCGCCTCGGGGCTGACCAGTACCGGCCCCGGGGTCATCCGCCGGTGGCGGGCCGCCAGGTCCGCCACCGTGGTGTCCGAGAACACCGCCTGGACCGCTCGGGCGACGTCGGCCCAGAATCCTTGCAGCCCACAGCGTGAGTCCTGGAAGCAGGTGTGGTCCGAGGGCTCCAGGCAGAACATCGGGAAGATCTGGCCTTCGATCGCGTCGGCGATCTCCGCCACGGTGATGTCCTCGGGCGGCCGGGCAAGCCGGCACCCCCCGCCTCCGCCCCGGAAGCTCTCGACGAGCCCGGCCTTCGAGAGCGCACCCAGTTGCTGCTCGAGGAACCGGACGGGGATCTGCTGCCGGGCGGCGATCTCGCGCGCGGTGACCAGGGCACCGTCGCGCCGGCGGTCGGCGAGGTCGATCATCGCGCGCATCGCGTATTCGAGCTTCTGCGAGACCTTCAGCACGGCTCCGCCTCCGGGACGAGGGTAGCACCGCGCTTTGCGTGGACGCGACCCGCGAGGATCCCCCGTGTTCCGGGTATCCAGCCCGATGCCTCCATGATCCGATGCTTCAACCGATGTAGGTTGATAGAACTACCCCGGAAGGAGGACAGCTCGGCATGGAACGGGTGCTGGTCGTCGACGACGAACCCGACGTGCTGTTGCTGTGCCGGCTCAACCTTGAGCAGCAGGGGTTCGACGTCCTGGAGGCCTCCAACGGCCGGTCGGCTCTCGAGCTCCTGCGCGACGAGCGGCCGGACGTCGTCGTCCTCGACCTGATGATGCCGGGGATGAACGGCTACGACGTCCTCGAAGCGATCCGCGCGGACGAGCTGCTCCGGCAGACGCCGATCCTCGTGCTGACGGCGAAATCGCTCCAGGCCGACCGGGAACGGACCGCCGAGATGGGCGCCGCGGCGTTCCTCACGAAGCCGTTCCTGCCGTCGGAGCTCTGCGACCTGGTGCGGTCCCTGGCCGGGCCGGCCTGAGCTCCGCTCAGTTCGTCCCGGCCCGGTCCTCGCCGAGCACCACGATCACGTCGGCCGACTCCGACGTGACCGCCGGGTCGTCGTAGACGGCGGGAAGCGGGGCGACCGGAGCGCCGCCCAGGTAGTCCTGCGCGAGCAGCTTGGCGTCGGCCCGGTTCTGGGCGCGATGGTCGTCGGCGCGGAAGTAGACGATCGAATCCAGGATCGGCTTGTCGGGCGCGTCGGCCGGCTCACCGGCCTTCAGGTAGCCCTCGTCCTCCAGCAACAGCTCGAAGTCGCCGGCCAGCCCGGCGGTGCTCGTCCCGTTGAACACCTGGACCAGCACGCCCTTCTTGTTCGGAACGATGTCCTGCGTCGGCTGAGGCGACGGGGTCGGGCTCTCCGACGGCGAGGGCGAGGGCGAGCTCGGCGGGGCTGCGCCCGCTCCCTCGTCCGAGAACCCGTTGGCCAGGACCGCGATCCCACCCACCACCAGGGCGGCCACGATCGCGAGCCGGGCGATCCCGAGGTTCATGGGCCCATCCTACCCAGGCCTCCTCAGCGGCCAGGCCTCCTCGGCGAGGAGGTTAGATGTCGACGCCCAAACCGGAGGCGGTACGGGCCCGACGCCGGAGCTCCCGGAGGCGGCGCAGCCGCCGCACCAGCATCGGGTCGTACCGGAGCGCCTCGTCCAGGTCGATGATCCGGTGCAAGAGCTGGTGGTAGCGGGCCGGAGAGAAGCCGAAGTGCTCGCGGATCGCCCGCTCTTTCGTTCCGGAGCGCTTCCACGCCTCGCGTTCGAAGTCGAGCACCCGGCGGGCGCGCTCGTCGAGCGGGTCGTCCGGGGCGACCCTGGGCCGTTCCACCACCAGGCGAGGCTCGCACCGCGCCCGCCAAGGTTCAAGCACTCCCGGCTGGCTCCCGAAACCTTCACTGATGGGAGGATGAGGGGCGCGGAAACGCCCTGATCGATGGCACAGGAGCCCATGGCGCACGGCGAACCGATCGGCATCGCTCCAGCCGCACCGACGGGCGACCTTCGGTCGGTCGCGCAGCTCAACATGCTGCACAGCCTGGCGGCCTCGCTGGCGACCCTCGACGACGTCGCCGAGATCGGCGCCGCGATCACCGAAGAGCTCCGGACGATCCTCAACTACCACAACTGCCGGGTCTACGTGCTCGAAGACGACGGCAGGACCCTGATGCCGATCGCCTTCCGCGGGGAGATCTTCTACGAGTACGAGCACGAGACCCTCGAGGAGCTGATGTCGGTGGTCGGCGAGGGCATCACCGGCTGGGTCGCGGAGCAGCGAGCCTCGTTGCTCACGCCGGACGCCCGCCTCGTCCCGTTCGCCGTCCAGATCCCGGACACCGAGGACATCCTCGAGTCGATGCTCGCCGTCCCGATGACGGTCGGGGACGAGCTCCAGGGTGTGATCGTCCTGTCGAGCCTCGGCTACGGGGCCTTCGACGAGGACGACCAACGGGTTCTCGAGGTGCTCGCCGCGCACGCGGCGGTCGCGGTGCAGAACGCGAAGCTGTTCCAGGCCGAGCGCGAGGCGGCCGAGACCTCGGCCGCGCTCCTCCGCCTGTCGAAGCGCCTGACGCAGCTCCGATCGGTCGGCGACATCCTGCAAGGCGCGATCGAGACCGTGCCATCGCTGATCGATACCGCCGCGGTGGGCTTCCTGATCCGCGACGGCTCGTCCGGCGACTACCGGCTCGCCCGGCTGCTCACGTTGGAGCCGGAGGCGATCCGGCCGCGAGCGGAGATCGCCGACGTCCCCGCGGCGTGGATGGACGAGGTCGTGTTCGAGAACGCGGAGCCGCTGACCTTCCCCGGTGACGACCCCAGGCTTCAGGGGGCTCCGTTCCTGATCGCGAACGAGCCACGGGACGGTGTGGCCGCTCCGGTGACGTGGGAGCCCGACGGGGCCGGAACCCTCGTGGTGATCGGCCGTCGCGGCGAGGGCGTGTTCGGCGACGGCGACATCCGGCTGATCCGCGGGATCGCCGACCTGACGTCGCTCGCGCTGGGGAACGCCCGACGGATCTCCGAGCTGGAGCGGTTCGAGGAGCTCGTGGCCGGCCTCGACGCGGCCTTCTGGGAGACGTCGCTCCCCGATCTCGCGTTCACCTTCATCGCCGGCGCCGCGGAGGAACTGCTCGGGCCGGGGGCCGGCGGATGGGTCGCCGAGGGACGGACGTGGGGATCGCACGTGGACGAGGTGGACCGGCGCGACGCGATCGACCGACTCCATCGGCTCGTCGAGGTCGGCGTCGGCGAGGGGCTCGAGTACCGGATCAAGCGACAGGACGGCTCCGCACGATGGGTGCGCGACCAGATCCACGTCGTGCGCGGTCGCGGGGGCCAGCCGACGATCGTGCGCGGCCTCATGGTCGACATCACCGAACGGAAGCGCGCCGAGCGCGCCCTCCGGGCCAGCGAGCGCAAGTTCTCCGACGCCTTCAAGCGTGAGCGCGAGGCCGCGCAGCGGCTCCGGACGCTCGACGACATGAAGAACACGTTCCTCGAGGCGGTCTCCCACGACCTCCGGACGCCGCTCACGTCGATCCTCGGATCCGCGCTGACGCTCGAGCGCTCCCGGATGGAGCTCCCGCCGGAGGACGCCCTCGACATGGTCGGTCGGATCGCGTCCAACGCCCGCAAGCTGGAACGGCTGCTGTCCGACCTCCTGGATCTCGACCGGCTCCAGCGGGGGATCGTCTCGCCGACCCGGCGGGCCACGGATCTCGAGGAGTTCGTCCGCCGGGCGGTCGGCGAGTCGGACACGAAGGGCCGCGCCGTCGAGCTCGACATCGAGCCGGGCATGGTGCCGATCGACCAGGCGAAGACCGAACGGATCCTGGAGAACCTCCTTTCGAACAGCCTCCGACACACGCCCCCGGAGGCGAAGATCTGGGTGCGGGCCCGCCCCCAGCACGGCGGGGTGCTCTTCATCGTCGAGGACGACGGCCCCGGGGTTCCGGAGGAGCTCCGCGAAGCGATCTTCGAGCCGTTCCGCCAGGCCCCCGGGTCCTCGTCGGAGCACGCACCCGGCGTCGGGATCGGGCTCTCCCTGGTACGCCGGTTCGCCGAGCTGCACGGCGGACGAGCCTGGGCGGAGGAGCGACCAGGTGGCGGCGCGGCGTTCCACGTGTTCCTGCCTGGCGCGTGACGAACCGGAGGATCGAGCCGGCGGTCGGAGTCGAACCGACGACCTAGCGATTACAAGTCGCTTGCGCTACCACCTGCGCCACGCCGGCCGGGGCCGAGTCTACCCGGCCGTGGAGCGCGGCTTGAACACGAAGCCGTACGCGAGCAGCCCGTAGAGCACGAACGCCCACAGCGCGAGGGTCAGAAGGCCCGACGAGCCGCTGCTGCCGATCTGGGCGACGTCGGAGAGCACGACGATGATCGCCAGGACGATCCCGAGGATCCGGCCAGCCTGGCTGAGGCGCAGGACGAGCCACCCCGCCAACGTTTCCAGGATCCCGACCGTGAAGAACAGCGTCACGACCCAGCCCTCGTCCCCGGCCGACAGTCCGGGCAGCGAGAGGTCGCCGCCGCTCACGGCGATCAGGCCGCCGACGAGGCTGAAGCCTCCCGCCACCAGCAGGAGGATCCCGGCCGCCGTCACCATCGCGGGGCGGCGCGGCTCAGCAGGTCGCGGCGTGGGGACCTGGATGCGGTCGTCTGGACGCTGCGGGAGGTCTGACATCTGCCGTTCCCAGAGGGGAGCACGACCGAGCCTAGCCAGGGCCGGGAGGTGAGGCAACGACGCGGCCGGCCCTTCCGGGGAGCACGAACCCGTAGAGGGTGGCGGCCAGCGATGAGGCGGCGTTCAGGGAGGCGACCCGCCCCCGGAGCGGCAACGACACCAGGAGGTCGCATCGCTCACGTACCAGGCGCGACATCCCGGTCCCCTCCGACCCCACCACCACCGCGACACGGCCTGCCGGGCAGGGGTCATCGAAGATCGACCGCTCCGCCGCCGCGTCCAGGCCGATCGCCGTGAACCCGACCTCCTGGAGGCGGCCGATCGCGCGCGCGATGTTCGCCACGCGAGCATGGGGAAGGTGGAGCAGGGCGCCGGCCGAGGCGCGCAGGGCCGCGGAGGTCACCTCCGCGGCCCTGCGCGTCCGGGAGACGAGGGCCGCGGCGCCGGCCGCCTCGGCGGCTCGCGCCGCGGCCCCCAGGTTCTGGGGGTCGGTGATCCCGTCGAGGACCACGACGATCGCGTCCTCCGCGTAGGGGAGGCTCGCCAGCTCGCGCTCGCCGAGCTCGGGGCGGCCCGCGCCGCTCCCGGTCCGCGCGACGACGCCGCGGTGGTCGGCGGCCAGTCGGTCCAGCTCCCGCCGGTCCGTCGCGCGGACCGGGACCCGGGCGGCACGGGCCGCCTCCCGCACCTCGCGGAGGCCCTGGGTGTCCCGAGCACCGGTCGCGACCAGCACCTCGGTTGCAACCCCGGCCCGGATCGCCTCCAGCACGGCACGTCGTCCGGCGATCGGCGCGCCGCTCACCGGACGACCGCGAGCGCGAGGCAGCCGATCCCGTCGCCGGTGAGCCCCAGGCCCTCGGGACGGGTCGCCTTCACCGACACCCGTTCGACCGGGACGCCGAGCACGGCCGCCAGCCCGGCGCGCATCTCGTCGCGACGGCCGTCGATCCGGGGACGCTCGCAGACGATCGTCAGGTCGGCCGACCAAGGAGACCAGCCCTCCGTGGCGAGCAGGCCCACGGTCCGTTCCAGGAGATCCAGCCCCGCGATCCCCTCCGTGGCCGGATCGGTGTCCGGGAAGTGCGCGCCGACGTCGCCGAGCGCGGCGGCGCCGAGGAGCGCGTCGGCGACCGCGTGACAGGCGACGTCCCCGTCGGAGTGTCCCGCCAGCCCCGGGTCGTCCGGGAAATGGATCCCCCCCAACCAGAGCTCGCGACGGTCCGCCCGCGGATGCACGTCGAAGCCGAGGCCGAACGCGGGCTCAGCCACGGCCGCCCCGGACCCGTCGATCCGCCTCGGCGAGGTCGGCGAGCGTCGTGATCTTCACGTTCCCCGGATCGCCGGGGATCGTGCGGACCCTGAACCCCGCCCACGCGAGCACGGACGCGTCGTCGGTGAACGGGGCGCCCGCCGCCTCCGCCTTGTCGTGCGCCTCCCGGATCGCGTGCGTCCGGAACGCCTGGGGCGTCTGCGCCAGGGCCAGCTCGTCTCGCGCCTCCCCGGCCGTGACGGTGTCGTCCCTGACCCGCAGGACGGTGTCGGTGGCCGAGAGCACGGGGAGCGCTCCGTCCGCTCCCCGAGCGACCGCCTCGATCACGGCCTCGAAGAGCTCCGGCGCCGCGAACGGCCGCGCCGCGTCATGCACGACGACGATCTCCGTGCCCTCGGGCACCGCCGCCAGACCGGCGCGGACGGACGCCTGCCGGCTCGCGCCGCCCATCACATACGCGGCGCCGGGGTCCACGGGCTCCACGCACGCGCGGGCCCGATCCTCCCACCCGTTCGGGACCGCCACGACGAGGCCCCCCACGCCTGCCGACGCCACGGCCGCCCCCGCGGCCAGCCCCAGGATCGGTCGGTCTCCGATCGGGAGGAATGCCTTGGGCTCGTCGGCGCCGAGGCGCTCACCGGCGCCGGCCGCGACCAGGACCACGACGACGGATCCGGACCGCATGGCCCGAAGCATCGCAGACGGGCGAGCTCAGACGTCCGCGGTGGCGGGGGTGGGGGCGTCGCCGGTGGGAGCCGCGAAGATCATGCGGCCGGTGCTCGTCTGGATCACGTTCGTCACCCGAACCTCGACCTGGGAGCCGATCCGCTCGGCCGCGCGCTCGACGACCACCATCGTGCCGTCGTCCAGGTACGCCACGGCCTGCCCGTGTTCGCGACCTTCCTTCACGACCCGCACCGTCAGCTCGTCGCCCGCCGTGTACGGCACGCGGAAACGCGACGCCAGCGCGTTGATCTGCGCGACGGGGACGCGGAGGGCCTCGGCGACCTTGGCCATGTTGTGGTCCACGGTGATCAGCTGGGCGCCGCGCTCGCGCGCCAGGCGCACGAGCGCGGCGTCCACGTCGAGCACCCCGGCCTCCTCGACCAGCTGGAACTGGATCGTGGGGGCCTTCTGCAGCTCGACGAGGACGTCCAGGCCCCGGCGCCCTCGGGAGCGGCGGTGCGGGTCGGACGAGTCCGAGATCGCCTGGAGCTCGTGGAGCACTCCCTCGTGGAGCAGGATCGTGCCGCCGACGAATCCCGTGGCCACGAGGTCGGCCACGCGCCCGTCGATCAGCGCGCTCGTGTCGAGGACGTGGAGGTCGCCCCGCGCCACCCCGGCGGCCCGGGGCTTGATGCCGACCAGCCCGAACAGATCCTCGTGCTTCGTCTGCCCCAACCGGTACCCGACCGATCCGAGGGACAGGTACAGGAAGACGATCGCCGGCCACGAAGCGGCCGCCGGGAGGAACAGCAGCGGCACCATCATCAGCGCGGCCACGATCAGCCCGATGATCAGCCCCACCACGCCGCCGGCGAGGACCGGGGGCGGCTTGCGCCCGAGCTCGACCTCGAGCCCACGCACCGCCTGGAGCGTCAGCCGCCCGAAGACGCCACCGACGACGTAGCCGACGGCCGCGCCCAGGAAGACGAACAGGAGCGCACGGCTGGTGCTGGTCGTGCCCGTCGCCTCGCCGATCCGGGCACCGCCCGTGGCGATCAAGGCGACGAAGATCAGCCGGACGCCGCCGGCCACGCGCGCGCGCATCGGGTCGTTCGCGGCGCGGCCCTGCTGCTTCTCGCTCACGATGTTCACCCCGCCTCGGGAAGCGCGAACCGAGAGGCGCCAGGCCCCTCTGGGAGGTCATCGGCGCGCGCTGCGGCCCGCCTGAGGGATGGAGCGGTGGATCGAGCTTTGAACGCTGAGAGCGGTCAGGCCTCGGCGGCCATCTTCACGCCGTGAGCGCCGTCGAGGACCTCGTCGATCATCAGCTCGGCGTCCTCGTCGGTCTTGCCGGTGGCGTGGGACAGCTCGGAGATCAGGATCTGCCGAGCCTTGTGGATCATCCGCTTCTCCCCTGCCGACAGCCCCTTCTCGCGGTCTCGGATCGACAGGTTGCGGAGCACCTCGGCGACCTCGAACGGGTCGCCCGAGTGGAGCTTCTCGAGATTGTTCTTGAATCGGCGGCTCCAGTTGGCCGCTGAGATCGTCTCAGCCTCGGTGAGGACCTTGAGGATCTTCTTGACCTGCGCCTTGCTGATCACCGGACGGAGGCCCACCTGCTCGGCGGAGTCCACCGGGACGGAGAGCGTGAGGTCGCCGTAGACGACCCGCAGGACCAGGTACTTGCGCTTCTCGCCGAGGAACTCCTTGTCCTTCAGCTCTTCGATCACCGCCGCCCCGTGCTCGGGATGGACGACTGTGTCTCCCTTGCGGAACGCGGACAAGTGGCTCCCCCTTCGCGTCTCGATGTGACGCCGAACGACCGATCGGGCCGGCGAGACCGCCAGGGTAGCACGGAACACCCCTCCACCGCAACCCAAAACCGCAGGTCAGGGGGGTTGCGAGGGCTTCCCCCGCCCGGACTCGTCCGCCTCAGGAGGCGCGGCGATGGGCCCCGACCGGTGCCGGACGGGCCCAGGAGAGGGCCTCCGAGACCTGCCGCACCGGGGTGATCTTCGGCCCCGCGAGATCGTGCCCCGGGGGGGCCGCGACGACGCGCTCACACCCCGCGGCGCGGGCGGCCGCGAGCCGCTGCGCCATGCCCGGCGCCGGACGGACCTGGCCGGTGAGCGAGACCTCCCCGACGAACGCGGTCGCCTCCGGGGCGGGAACGCCCGTGGCGGCCGAGGCGAGCGCCGCGGCGACGGCCAGGTCGGCGGCCGGATCGTCGATCCGGAGACCGCCGGCGGATGCGGCGAAGAGCTCCGCCCTGCCGAGCGGCAGGTCACAGGCCCGGGCGAGCACCGCCGCCATCAGCTGGAAACGACGCGCATCGAGGCCCGTCGCGTGCCTCCGGGACGGCCCGTCGGTCGAGCCGACGAGCGCCTGTACCTCCACCGCGAGCGCCCGGCGGCCGGCCATCGGGAGCGCGAGGGCGGCCCCCGGGATCCCGTCGCCCGTCCGGAGGAGATCGAGACCCTCGATCTCCCGAAGCCCCGCGCGGCCCATCTCGAACCACGCCGTCTCCCCCTCCGCGCCGAACCGGTTCTTGCCGCCGGAGAGGACGCGGAGCCCCGACCTCGGATCGCCCTCGAACAGCAGCACGACATCGACGGCGTGCTCCAGCGCCCGGGGGCCGGCCAGGTCACCGTCCTTGGTGACGTGGCCGGTCATCACCACGGCGATGCCTTCCTCCTTGGCCAGTCCGACCAGCGCATCGGTGCACGTCCGAACCTGGGAGACGCCGCCCGCCATCTGGGAGCCGGATCGGTCGCGGAGCGCTTGGATCGAGTCCACCGCGAGAACGAACGGTGCTCGCCCGCCTGCCGTCGCGAGCACCGTGTCCAGATCGCGGCCCGGCGCGAAGGCGATGGCGTCCCCCGGGACGCCGAGCCTTCGCGCTCGGGCAGCGACCTGCCCGTGGGATTCCTCGCCGGACACGAGAAGGCAGGCGCGGCCGCGCTCGGACAGGCCGGCGAGGAACTGCAGCAGGAGGGTGGACTTGCCGATCCCGGGCTCCCCGGCCAGCAGGGTCACCGACGCGGGGACGAGCCCACCGCCGAGCGCACGGTCGACGCCCGGGATGCCGGTCTCCACGCGCGTCTCGACGGCGACCGCCTCCCCCAGCGTGCGGACGGTCGCCGCGACCCCCGAGGGGGCCGCGGCGACCGTCTCGATCGTCCCCCACCCGCCGCAGCCGGGACATCGCCCGACCCACTGCGCGACCTGTTGACGGCACGACGAGCAGGCCATCACGGCCCGGGGCTTCGACACGCCGGCGACCGTAGCGCCGGGGTACGACACCGCGGGCAGGACCGTGTCGTGGCGCGCGGATAGCCTCCTCGAACTACGACGTCGGACCATCCACCGATCGCGCGTGGGAATGGCCGCTCGGCCCCTGTCGGGCCGTCCCCGAGCGTCGGATACTCAGCCAACGCCAGGAGGCAGAACGGAGGCGCCGTGGAGGTCGTCCGGATCGCGGGAGACGAGGGACCCGGCGCGACCGCCACCGAGGCCCTCGTCGAGGCCCTCGGCGTCGCCGAACCGGCTCCCCTGCCCCTCGTCGCCGTCACGTGGACCGACGCCTGGTTCGACTTCGATCAGGCTGAGGATGAGGAGCCGCGCGGCGACTATCCGGTCACGACGGTGGGGTTCCTGGTCCGGAACGGTCCCCGGTTCGTCTCCGTGGCGCAGGAGCTCCTCCCGGAGGGCGACGGGTACCGCGCGATCACGCACATCCCGGTCGCCGTCGTGGAGTCGATCTCGTTGCTCCACGCCGAGTCGAGTGACGACCTTCAGCCGTTCGGCGTGCCCGACGGCGTATACTCGCCCGACCTCGACGGAACCTTCCCGTCGACCGGAGCCGGAAGGAGGGATGCGTGATGACCGTGACGTCTGCCTGCGCGCTCACGCTGCGTCCCTCCGTCTCCCGCTAGCCCATCTCCTGCGGCAGCTCCCGAGGGACGCGGCGATCGTTCACGTCCGCATCCCTCGACCGAAGGAGCCACCGCGTTGCACGAAGACGTCTTCGAGCACTTCCTGGACGAAGGGCTCATCGAACGGGTCCTGCGACCCCTCAAGAGCGGCAAGGAAGCCAGCGTCCACCTCTGCCGCGCGAACCCACGAACGACCGGCGAGCGCCTGGCGGCGCTGAAGGTCTACCACCCGCTCGACCGGCGGGACTTCCGCGACGAGTCGCTCTATCGCGACGGCGAGTACATCAAGGAACGGCGGATCCGCGTCGCGCTCGAGAAGCGCACCCGGTTCGGCCGCGAGGTCCAGGGCGGGATCTGGGTCGGCCGCGAGTGGGAGGCGCTCCGCACGCTGTCTGATGCCGGCGTCCCCGTGCCGCGTCCGATCGAGGCCACGGACCGCGCGATCCTGATGTCGTACGTCGGCGACGACGAGGAGCCGGCCCCCCAGCTCCACCGCTACCGAGCGTCGAACCGGCTCGAGCTCGAGGACCTCCTCGAACAGTGCCTCTCGGCGATCGAGCGGATGCTCTTCGTCGACGTGGTCCACGGCGACCTCTCGCCGTTCAACCTGCTCGTCTGGGAGGGACGGATCACCGTGATCGACCTCCCACAGGCGGTCGACGCGAAGAAGAACCGGCACGCCGAGGAGCTCCTCGGCCGCGACGTCCGGCGGGTGTGCGAGCACTTCTCCCGGGCGGGGGTCGCGCGTGATGCAGCAGGCATCACGCGCGACCTCTGGACGGCCTGGACGTTCGCGGATCTCGTCCCCCGGGAGCTGCTCGGGGCCTTCGAGATCGAGCCGGACACCGTTTGAGTCGCCGGTCGGGCCGGGCGGATACTTCGCTCGTGCCCGACCGGCGGATCGCCACGGTGGTGATGATCGACGTCGTGGGCTCCACGCAGGTCGCCGCGCAGCTCGGCGACGCACGCTACCGGGAGCTCTCGGCGAGGTTCGCGCGGATCGTTCGCAACGGTCTGCGGCGGACCGGGGGACACGAGGAGGATCACGCCGGCGACGGCTTCTTCCTGACCTTCCCGCAGCCGGACCGGGCGATCCGGTTCGCCGCCGAGCTCGCCGACGGCGTCCGCGACCTCGGGATCGAGATCCGGACCGGGGTCCACACCGGCCAGACCGAGTCGCAGGACGGGAAGACCCAGGGGATGGCGGTCGTGATCGGCGCCCGCGTGATGTCCCTCGCCGGGCCCGGGGAGATCCTCGTCACGAGCACCACCAAGGAGCTCGTCACCGGCTCGGATTTCGGCTTCGAGGACTTCGCCGCCCACGAACTCAAAGGGGTCCCCGGCACGTGGCAGGTCTTCGCGGTCACCTCGGTCGACGGCGAGGAGCGGGCGCGGCCGCTCCCTGCCGACGAGGCGGCGCGACGGCTGAGTGACATCCGCCCGGGAACGGGCCGGGAGCTGCCGCGCCGGACGGCAGTCGCGGTCGGGGCCGGCGCCGTGCTCGTCGTGATCGCGATCACCGCGATCCTGCTGGTCGGCCGCGACGAGCAACCCCACCCGAAGCGGGCATCCGGCCTTCCATCCGGAGCGGTCGTGCAACTCGACCCCGCGACCGGCGAGCGGGCGGCGTTGATCCGTGCTTCCGCGGAGGCACAGAACATGGCCAGGTTCGCGCTGCCGGTGACGGACCACGCGATGACGATCGGGGAGGGCGGCATCTGGGTCGCGTGGGTCCCGAGGTTCCTCGTCCACGTGGACCCGGTCGATCGCGACGTCCGCGCCCGACTCGAGCTCGAGCCCGGCGCGTTCTCCTTCTCCCTCAATGTCGCGGTGGGCGAGGGCGCCGTCTGGGCCTCGAACCAACACGGTCTGATCAAGGTGAACCCGGCAACCGATGAACAGCGTTCGGTCGTGCCGCTCAACACGAACGCGACGACCGTGGACGTTGCCGTCGGCTCGGGGTCGGTCTGGATGGGGACGGGCGACGGCAGACTCCTTCGGCTCGATCCGCGAACCGAGCGCGAGCGGTGGGTCGAGCACCTCGCTCCGATCGACTCGATCGCGGTCGGGTTCGACACGGTGTGGACCATCGACGTCCTCGGATCGGCGATCACCGGGTACGACCCCGATTCCCTCGAGATCGTCCACACGTTCGAGGTCCCAGGCGGTGTGGACGCCCTCGTCATCGGTGACGAGAAGCTCTGGGCCCTCTCACGGAGCCTCGGCTCCCTCGCAGAGATCGATCCGGCCGACGGACCGACCGGGCGAAGCGTGCAGGTCGGGGAGAACCCGACCGTGATCGCCGCCGGTCTCGACGCGATCTGGGTGGCCGACCGGAACGGGACCATCCGGCGGATCGATCAGGCCACGCGGCAGATCACCGTCCTCACGAAGATCGGCGGGGAGCCACGAGGGCTGGCGGTGGACACCGACACCGACACGCTATGGGTCAACGTGACCTGATCGAGCGGATCACTCCGACACCACTCAGCACCCAGGCGGCCCGTGGCATCGAGGAAGGCGATGCAGGCGGAGGGTGACGTGATCCGGTTCTCCGCGACCGGGCTAGGGGGGCGCTTGTGGAGACGGGGGGTCGCCGTACTTCCTCGGAAACTCGAACGTCGCCGTCGCCGTGGCCGACGGGGAGACCAGGCTGTGCAAGCGATCTCGTGGGCCTTCCGGAACGACATCGAGACGGCACGGTCGTTCTTCCGACGACTTCGTTCCCTTGCCCTAGTCAGGGAGCTCTGCCCACGCCCCAGACGCCGAGAAGCCCGGTTCCCGAGAGGGGACCGGGCTTCGGCCTTCGTTGCCACCCCGGAGGGTGGCGGTGACGCGGGCTCGACCTACTCGGTCGACCCCGCGAGCTCGACGGGCGGCGTGTCCGGTGGGAGCACGGCGTCCCCGTGCTCGAACACGACCTCGCCGTCGCGGACGTCCACGAAGATCGTCTCGCCGGCGCGGAACTCCTTGTAGAGGAGCTTCTCCGCCAGCGGGTCCTCGACCATCTGCTGGATCGTGCGCCGCAGCGGCCGCGCCCCCAGCGCCTTGTCGTAGCCCTTCTCGGCGAGCAAGGTCTTGGCCGCGTCGCTCAGCTCGATCTCGACGTCCTTGGACTTCAACTGCTCCTCGACCCGGCGCATCAGCAGGTCGACGATCCTCTTCACGTCCTCCGGCGAGAGCGAGTGGAAGACGATCACCTCGTCGATCCGGTTGAGGAACTCCGGCCGGAACGAGCGCTTCAGCTCCTCGGTGACGGTCTCCTTCATCTTCTCGTAGGTCACCGCGTCGTCGCGGGCGGCCATGAAACCGATCCCCACGCCCTTGGCGATGTCCCGGGTCCCGAGGTTCGAGGTCATGATGATGATCGTGTTCTTGAAGTCCACCTGGTGACCCTGCGCGTCGGTCAGATGCCCGTCCTCGAGGATCTGCAGCAACGTGTTGAAGACGTCCGGGTGGGCCTTCTCGATCTCATCGAAGAGCACGACGCTGAACGGCTTGCGTCGGACGGCCTCGGTGAGCTGGCCGCCCTCCTCGTAGCCGACGTAGCCGGGGGGCGAGCCGATCAGCCGCGAGACCGTGTGCTTCTCCATGTACTCGGACATGTCGAGCTGGATCAGCGCGTCCTCGTCGCCGAACAAGAACTCGGCCAGCGCCTTGGAGAGCTCGGTCTTCCCGACGCCCGAGGGGCCCAGGAAGATGAACGAGCCCGAGGGTCGGCGCGGGTCCTTCAGGCCGCTCCGCGTGCGGCGCATCGCCCGTGAGACGGCGGAGATCGCCTCGTGCTGGCTGATGATCCGCTTGTGGATCTCGTCCTCCATCCGCAGGAGCTTCTCCGTCTCCTCCTCGGTGAGCTTGAACACCGGGATGCCCGTCCACACCGAGAGCACCTCGGCGATCTCCTCCTCGCCGATCTCGGACAGGACGTCCATCTCGCCGGCCTTCCAGCGCTGCTCGCGGCGCTGGCGCTCCTCCTGGAGCTGGCGTTCCTCGTCGCGGAGCGACGCGGCTCCCTCGAAGTCCTGCGCGTCGATCGCGGACTCCTTGCGCAGCCGGACCTCGGCGATCTTCTCGTCGACCTCTCGGACATCGGGCGGGGCGGTCATCCGGCGGATCCGGGTCCGCGAGCCGGCCTCATCGATCAGGTCGATCGCCTTGTCGGGGAGTGACCGGTCCGCGATGTAGCGATCGGCCAGGTTGGCCGCGGCCACGAGGGCCTCGTCCGTGAAGCTCACGCGGTGGTGGGCCTCGTAGCGATCCCGGAGCCCCTTCAGGATGTCGATCGTGTGCGCGACGGTCGGCTCTTCCACCACGATCGGCTGGAAGCGCCGCTCCAGCGCCGCGTCCTTCTCGAGGTGCTTGCGGTACTCGTCGCGCGTCGTCGCGCCGATCGTCTGTAGCTCGCCGCGTGCGAGCATCGGCTTCAGGATGCTGGCGGCGTCGATCGCACCCTCCGCCGCACCGGCACCGACGAGCGTGTGGAGCTCGTCGATGAACAGCACGATGTCGCCGCGGGTCTTGATCTCCTTGAGGACCTTCTTCAGCCGCTCCTCGAAGTCGCCGCGATAGCGGGACCCGGCCACCAGTGCGCCGAGGTCGAGCGTGTAGATCTGCTTGCCCTTCAGGGTCTCGGGGACCTCCTCGCGGACGATGTCCTGCGAGAGGCCCTCGACCACGGCGGTCTTACCGACGCCGGGCTCGCCGATCAGCACCGGGTTGTTCTTGGTCCGGCGGGAGAGCACCTGCATCACCCGCTCGATCTCCTTCTCGCGTCCGATCACGGGATCGAGCTTGCCATCGCGCGCGAGCTGGGTGAGGTTGCGACCGAACTGGTCCAGGACCATCGAGCCCTGGCCGCCGCCCTCCTGCCCGCCGGCCACCTGCTCGCCCTTGCCGGCGGTGTAGCCGGAGAGGAGCTGGATCACGGTCTGGCGGACGCGGTTGAGGTCGGCGCCAAGCTTCTGGAGGACCTGGGCGGCGACGCCCTCGCCCTCGCGGATCAGCCCGAGCAGGATGTGCTCCGTGCCGATGTAGTTGTGGCCGAGCTGGAGCGCCTCGCGGAGGGAGAGCTCCAGGACCTTCTTGGCGCGAGGGGTGAACGGGATGTGCCCGGTGGGAGCGGCCTGCCCCTGGCCGATGATCTCCTCGACCTGCTGACGGACGGCCTCCAAGGAGATGTTGAGCGACTCGAGCGCCTTGGCGGCAACGCCCTCGCCTTCGTGGATCAGCCCGAGCAGGATGTGCTCGGTGCCGATGTAGTTGTGGTTGAGCATCCTCGCTTCTTCTTGGGCGAGGACCACCACCCGCCGCGCTCGGTCGGTGAATCGCTCGAACATGCCCTACATCCCTCCAGGCCGCGACTCGTCCGTCCCGCCCCGAGGATCTTCGGACCCCGTCCTACCCCCGAGGAACATCGGGCGCCGCTCCTCATCGGTCGCAGCGCCCATCTGCACGCAGTATACCCAGGGCCCCGGATAGACCAGCACGTGGAGCCACATCGACCCGATCCTTCCTGAAGGATCGCGCGATCGCGACCCGTCCTCACTTGGTTCTTCGGAAGACGGAGGCGTCGGGATGAGTGCGGACGAGCGGGACGCGAAGATGGACCGAACGGACCAGCCCCTTCCCCCGTCCGGCTGTTGCCGAGACCGGCGCGGGATGCCAGCATCTGCGAGCCGTCGCTCGTGGCCCCGCACGAGCCTCCCTCAACGGGACGACCCGGAGGATGAAGGAGAGAAGGATCGTGCGAGTCCTGGTCGTCGACGACCACCCCGCGTTCCGCAAGGCGTTGGCCTCGGCGCTGCAGCTGATCGACGACATCGAGGTCGCCGGGGAGGCGACCGGGGGCGAGGCCGCCTGCATCGAGGCCCAGGAACTGCAGCCCGACGTCGTCCTGATGGACCTCTCGATGCCGGACATCTCCGGGATCGAGGCCATGCAGCGGATCCACTCGACCGCCCCGGACCTTCCCGTCGTGATCCTCACCGCCCACGCCGACGAAGGGGTCGAGAAGGCGGCGCGGACGGCGGGAGCCTCGGGGTTCGTCGCGAAAGGCCGTGGGCTGCGGGACATCCTGACGGTGCTGCACGACGCGGTGGGGAAGGACGCGAACTAGGCTCTCGCCGTGGGGTGCCTGATCGGCCTCGTCATCCTGTTCCTCCCCCGAACGGTGATGGTCGTGCTCTGGCTGTTCACCGACTACCTGTCGACGGCGTTCGGTACGTGGGTGTGGCCGCTCCTGGGCTTCTTCTTCCTGCCGACCACCACGCTCGCGTATGCGGTCGCCGAGAATCGGTATGACGGTGTCCGGGGGATCGGCCTGGTCCTGGTGATCCTCGGGGTGCTCCTGGACCTGGGCGCGCTGGGCGGCGGCGGGCGCGGGCTCGGCAAGCGTTGGGCCCGCGACTAGCCCCCGAACATGGGATGGGGCCGGCTCGCCTTCGGCGAGCCGGCCCCACGGATGCCCCGGGTGCGACGGGGCCACCCCCTTGAGTCCCCGGCGAACGCGCGCCCTTCCTCGAACGCGCGCTCCGGTTCATCCGCTTGGTGACCCAGCGACCGTACCGGTGGGTGGTGGCCGGGGGATGTGACGGAGGTGACGTTCGAGGCGTGCGGTTCGTCACACCCCGGGTGTGACGAACGTCACCGGTGGGCCGGGAACATGATCAGGTCCCGGAGCGACGGCGCGTCGGTCAGCAGCATCAGGAGGCGGTCGACGCCCATCCCGAGACCCCCGGCGGGCGGCATCCCGTGCTCCAATGCCCGAAGGAAATCCTCGTCGAGCGGATGGGTCTCCTCCACGCCGGCGGCCTTCAGCTGTTGCTGCAACTCGAACTTCGCGCGCTGCTCGATCGGGTCGGTGAGCTCCGAGAACGCGGTCACCAGCTCGAGCCCACCGATCACCAGATCGAAGTGCTCGGTGAGCCCGGGGTCGGTCCGATGCGGTCGCGCAAGCGGCGACACCTCGCGCGGGAAATCGAGGATGAAGGTCGGCTCGACGAGGGTGTCCTCGACGAGCGCCTCGAACAGCTCCTGGACGATCTTGCCCGGTCCCCACAACGGGTCCACCTCGAGGCCGTTCTTCTCCGCGATCGCACCGAGGTCCGTGCGGTCCAGGGTGATCTCCTCCCCGGTCGCCCCGGAGACGGCGTCGAGCATCGTGAGCCGGCGGAACGGCCTCGACAGATCGATCTCCCGGCCGCGCGACGGGATCGTCAGGTCGTCGGGGTCGCGCCC